>Ga0193739_1000391_pt1 | contig 12332 bp, 14 predicted proteins | sample L2a2metaG_FD_144926 | JGI IMG/M metagenome (GOLD analysis project Ga0193739, IMG submission 144926) | Soil microbial communities from a riparian zone of the East river system, Colorado, United States - L2a2 | ecosystem: Environmental > Terrestrial > Soil > Riparian zone | place: USA: East River...
GGCCGCTCGACACGGGAGCCACAGGTTTGGTGAAGAAAACTGGGTTAACCCACTCTCCTGACGCTTCACACATGTTGCAAAGTGTGCAGAGCGTCGGGAACCTGGGTTTACATAGGTTTCTGCGAGAGGAGGAGCCGATAAGAGGGCGGCAATTGGGGCGGCAATCAGGAGTCGGGAGGGTTATTCGAATCGGCGTACGCCTGGGGGGGCCGCTTCCAACCAACTCAGCAGGCCGGTCAGTGAGTCCTCGCTCATCGCAAGCTCCCATTCACTTTCGGCCCCACTATTGTGCATCTCCAGGCGGAGCACCTTTTCGTCTGTGTTCAGTGCGACCGCCTCGACGGGATCCGGCATCCGGGTCTCCAGCACGCGGACGTTACGTCGTGGGAAGACCATTCGCGGTCGTAGCGAGTAGGAGAAGAATCTGAACCACTCCAGGATTCCCTCGCTATAACGCCCGACCCCGAGCACCCACCCGGCGCCCGGAGTCCTGATCCGCAGGCGAACGCTGCAGTCGAAGGTGCCACCGAGACGATCCAGCCAACGACGGCGGACAGTGAGCATCAGCAGGCTTATGGCCACCAGGGCGGCGAGCACGCCGAGGATCTGAATGACCCCGAGCCAGCCGTGCATGAACGTCCTCAGATCGCACGCGTGTGTGTAGCAGCGACCCTACTGCGCTTTTTGCGCCGCGCGAAGTTGTGCCTCCGCACGCTGGAAATGCTTTCGATCCTCGTCGCCGCCGTCACCTGAATCGAGGATTCTTTGCGCCTCTGCGAGCTCCTTCTCGGCTTGTGCGACCGTGATCTCGTCGGCCATCCGGGCGTATTCACTCAAGATCGAGACTCGACCCTGAGAGACGGAGATGAAGCCGCCCTCCACGGCGATGATCTCCCGGGTGGGGTTGTCTTCGCAGAAGATCACCACCGCGCTGGGCACCAGTACGCCGAGCATCGGTTCATGACCTGGCAAGATGCCGATCTCACCCTCGACGGTCTTGGCAATGATGTTGGAAGACTTGCCGGACCAGACCACACGGTCGGCCGAAACGACTTCCACTTGCATGGGTTCAGCCATACCGCTCCATTCCCTGCGCGCCTCTTGATCCTTCCATCGTCAGCCTTCCTTCTGCAGCTCCGACCACCGGCGCTCGACGTCGTCCATGCCGCCCACGTTGAAGAATGCCTGCTCCGCAATATGATCAACTTCGCCGTCACAGACCATGCGGAACGACTCGATGGTCTCGCTGAGCGGCACCGTCGACCCTGGGATGTTGGTGAACTTCTCGGCCATGTAGGTGTTCTGGCTCAGGAACTGCTGGAGGCGGCGGGCGCGGTTGACCACGATCTTGTCTTCTTCGGACAACTCGTCAACCCCCAGGATCGCGATGATGTCCTGCAGCTCCTTGTTGCGCTGCAGAATCTGCTTGACACGCACCGCCACGTCGTAATGCTGCCGCCCGATGTACTGCGGGTCGAGGATGCGACTGGTCGAGCTCAGCGGATCCACTGCCGGGTAGAGACCACGGGAGGCGATCTCGCGGGAAAGCTCTGTGGTGGCGTCCAGGTGAGCGAACGTCGTGGCCGGGGCCGGGTCAGTGTAATCATCGGCCGGCACATAGATCGCCTGCATCGAGGTGATGGAGTGCCCGCGGGTCGAGGTGATCCGCTCCTGCAGCTGGCCCATCTCGTCGGCCAGGTTCGGCTGGTACCCAACAGCCGAAGGCATCCGACCCAGCAAGGTCGAAACCTCCGAGCCTGCCTGGGTGAACCGGAAGATGTTATCGATGAAGAGCAGCACGTCCTGGCCCTGCACATCGCGGAAGTACTCCGCCATCGTCAGCGCCGAGAGGGCGACCCGCAGCCGGGTTCCCGGGGGCTCGTCCATCTGACCGAACACCAGCGCAGTGTCCTTGAACACACCTGCCTCGGCCATCTCATGGATCAGGTCGTTGCCCTCACGGGTGCGCTCGCCCACGCCGGCGAACACCGAAGTGCCACCGAAGTTGTGGGCGATGCGGTAGATCATCTCCTGGATGAGCACCGTCTTGCCGACGCCGGCGCCGCCGAACAGGCCGATCTTGCCGCCGGTCACGTACGGGGTGAGCAGATCGAGCACCTTGATGCCGGTCTCCAACATCTCGGTCTTCGACTCCAACTGGTCGAACTTCGGCGCTGGACGGTGGATCGGCCAGCGGCCATTTGGCGCGCCCTGTATCTCGCTGATCTCGATGGTCGACGGATCGACATCGAGCACGTCGCCAGTCACGTTCCACACGTGACCCTTGGTGATGTCGCCAACAGGCACTGAGATCGGCTGCCCCGTGTCCCGCACCTCCGTGCCTCGCTGCATGCCGTCGGTTGGCTTCAGTGCAATGGCCCGAACGAGGTTGTCGCCGATGTGTAGCTCAACCTCCATCGTCATGCTGCGGGTCTCACCACCCACGGTGGTCTCGACCGTCAGCGCGTTGTAGATGTCGGGCATCTGGTCGACGGGAAATTCAACATCGACCACCGGGCCGATGACCCGAGAGACGCGGCCGATGCCGCCCGACGGGGCTTCGGTGTCTGTTTCTTCAATCGTGGCGGTCATCTGATTTCCTCATTCGTCCTCGGTGGGTGGCTGGTCATTCGATGGTGCGACGTCAGTCCGCGGCGGCAGTTGCCTCGGCAAGGGCACTCGCTCCGCCGACGATCTCGGAGATTTCCTGGGTGATTTCGGCCTGCCGGGCTTGGTTGGCTTCGCGGGTCAGACGCTCGATCAGCTGCTGCGCGTTGTCGGTTGCTGACTTCATCGCCTTCTGGCGGCTGGCCAGCTCCGAGGCGGCCCCCTGAAGCAGGCAGTAGTGAATGCGGCTGGCGACATACAGCGGCAACAGCTCGTCCAGCACGGTCTCAGCATCCGGCTCGAAATCGTACAGCGGAAGGATCTCATCACTGGGCGGCGGCTCTTCGCCCTCCACAACCTCCAGTGGCAGCATCCGGATCACTTCGGCGCGCTGCGTGAGCATGGACACGAAACGGGTGTAGACCACGTGGATCTCATCCACTCCGCCCTCCTCCGTTGGCGTCAGGAACGCCTCAATCAGCGTGTCGGCGATCTCGCGGGCGTGGGCGTAGGTCGGCGCGTCGGAGAAACCCTCCCACTTGGCGGCCACATTACGACGCCGGAATCCGTAAAACGCGATCGACTTCCGGCCAGCCAGGTAAGGCACAGGCTGCCTGTTCCCCTGCCGCAGCATCTGGTTCAGCTGTTCGCCCTCCTTGATCACCGACGAGGAATAGGCGCCGGCCAAGCCGCGGTCAGACGTGATCAGCAGTACCGCCGCCTTGGTCGGGTTCTCTGCCTCGGTGGTCAACGGATGGTCAACGTTTGAGAACGTCGCCACGGCGGACACAGCCCTGGTCAGCTCCCGCGCATACGGAGCAGCCGATTTGGCGCGCTGTTGTGCCTTGATGATTCTCGAGGCTGCAATCAGCTCCATCGCTCGGGTGACCTTCTTGATGGTCGTTACCGAGGTGCGGCGCTGCCTTAGCTGACGCAGACTTGCTGGCATCTAACCCTCCCCTCCCGCATCGCGCTGGTCGATCCCCGACGTTCGGCGAGTGCTAGCCACGCTTCTGCCTCACGATTTGCTCTTGCGTGACGTCCTCTTCCTCCAACGCGACATGCTCCTCGCGGCCGGCGAGCAACTTGCCCTCCGAGGTCTGGAACCCCTTCTTGAACTCAGCGATCTGCTCCCGTAGCGCTGCCGCAGTGTCGTCGTCGAACGTCTTGGTCTCCCGGATGTTGCGGAGCACGCTGCTCTGGTGACGCAGGTGGTCCAGCAGCTCGCGCTCGAAGCGCAGCACGTCGTCAACCGGAACCTCATCCATCAGACCTTGAATACCGGCCCAGACTGAGACGACTTGCTCTTCCACCGGATACGGCGAGTACTGCGGCTGGCGGAGCAGCTCGACCAAGCGCCCGCCCCGATCGAGCTGGCGGCGGGTCGTCGCGTCAAGGTCGGAGGCGAACATAGCGAAGGCCTGCATGTCGCGGTACTGGGCGAGCTCCAGCTTGAGTGAGCCAGCGACATTCTTCATTGCCTTGATCTGCGCGGCGCCACCGACACGGGACACGGAGATACCAACGTCGATAGCTGGTCGCTGATTGGCATTGAAGAGGTCGGACTGCAAGAAGATCTGGCCATCAGTGATCGAAATGACGTTGGTAGGGATATAAGCCGACACGTCATTGGCTTTGGTCTCGATGATCGGTAGGCCAGTCATCGAGCCGGCGCCCAGCTCATCGGAGAGCTTCGCACAGCGCTCCAGCAGGCGGCTGTGCAGGTAGAACACGTCGCCCGGGTACGCCTCACGGCCGGGCGGACGGCGCAGCAGCAGCGACATGGCGCGGTACGCCTCGGCCTGCTTGGTCAGGTCGTCGAAGATGATCAGCACGTGCTTGCCCTGATACATCCAGTGCTGCCCTATGGCCGAGCCGGTGTACGGCGCAACGTACTTGTAGCCAGCCGGGTCTGACGCGGGGGCGGCGACGATCGTGGTGTATTCGAGCGCACCGGCCTCTTCTAGCACTCCGCGAACGGCAGCGATGGTCGAGCCCTTCTGGCCGATCGCGACGTAAATGCAGCGCACCTGCTGTTCCGGATCGCCGCTGTCCCAGGCGCTCTTCTGGTTGATGATCGTGTCGACGGCAATGGCGGTCTTGCCGGTCTTGCGGTCGCCGATGATCAACTGCCGCTGACCACGACCGATTGGGATCATCGCGTCGATGGCCTTGATTCCGGTCTGCAGCGGCTGATTGACCCCTTGTCGATCCATCACACCGGCGGCCTGCAACTCGAGCGCGCGACGCTCGTCGATGTCGGTGATCTCGCCGAGCCCGTCGATCGGGTTGGCCAACGCGTCGACCGTACGTCCGAGGTATCCGTCGCCGACCGGAACCGAAAGGATGTCGCCGGTGCGCTTGACAACCTGGCCCTCCTCGATCCCCAGTGATTCGCCCATAACGGCGACACCGATCTCCCGGACGTCAAGGTTCAGCGCGATGCCGAGAGTCCCGTTCTCGAACTCGAGCAGCTCGTTGGCCATCGCCGATGGCAGGCCCTCGACCCGCGCGATGCCGTCACCGGATGTGACGACCGTTCCGACTTCCTCGCGGCTGGCCGTCTCCGGCGCGTAGCTCCGGACGAAGCGATCAAGTGCTTCGCGGATTTCCTCTGGACGAATCGTAAGTTCTGCCATCGTCTGCGCTTTCTGCTTTATCTCGGAGGTGAATGTGTTCAATTGTTGATCTACGAGCCGTGCTATCCAAAAAGCCGTCGGGCCGCCTCGAGCCGATCCACGACGGTACCTTCAAACACTTCGTCGCCGAGCTCGACCCGAACCCCGCCCAGGATGTCGGGATCGATGACCTCCTGGATCGCAACATCGCGGCCGATCTGCTTGGTTAGAGCGGCGTGGAGCCGGTCCCGTTGGTCGGAGGTAAGCGGCTTGGCGACGCGGACGGTTGCCACGACCCGATTCTTCTGTGCGGCGGCCAGCGTGACGTAACCCTCGATGGTGTTCGCGAAGGTCCGCTCACGAGCGGCCACGGCGCGCTTCGCGAGCATGATCGTAGCGTCGGTGGCGCGGCCTCTCAGCAGCTCGCCGACCAGTTCCTGCCGCTTCCTGCGATCGATCGAGCGGTCCGCCAGCACATTGCGCAGATCGGGGTTGGACTCCACGAACCGAGCGAACCGGAAGAGCTGGTCCTCGGTGTCCTCCAGGTCGCTACGTCGGTCTGCGACGATGAGCACGGCATGTACGGCCTGCCGCTCCAGTGCAGCCGCGAACGTGCGACCTCCTGCCCACCGGAGCGTCGCCGCCTCCGCCACGAAATCAGCGACGGCCCTGTCAACTTTGCCGTCGAACAACCCATGCACCAAGCCCCGGCGCGCTCCTTCCGGCGTGCCTGGATCGGTCACGGCCCGCCGGAGCGTTGCTGAGGAATCCAGCGCGTCAACCACCGCGAACATATCGGTGGCGAAGGTCTCGCCGACCTGGCTGTCATCCAGCATGCGGTCGAGCGAACTCAGTCGCGCGTCGCTGGCGACCGTCATGACAGCCTCGTGCCCCTATTCATGACCTGCCCACGGGCGTGCGCTCACCCTCACCCTCGAGGTCGGCGAGGAAGCGATCGACCGTACGACGGGCTCGCTCATCGTCCTCGAGCGACTCGCCGACGATTCGGCTCGCCAACGTGGTCGCCAACGTACCGATCTCAGCTCGCATCTGAGTCATGACTGTGGCGCGCTCGGCTTCGAGCTGAGCCTCTGCCTGGGCCCTGATCCGGGCGACCTCGGCCTGCGCCTGCTCGCGAAGTTCGGCGAGGATCTGCGTGCCCTCAGACTTGGCGTCCTCACGAATCCTGGCCGCTTCGGTGCGGGCCTCGGCCAACTGCTCGTTGTACTGGCGCAAAGCCGCATCGGCAGCCTCCTGAGCCTTCTCCGCCTTCTCCAAGCCACCCTGGATGGCAGCGGTGCGCTCGTCGTACGTGGCCTCGAACCGCGGCACCACGAACCTGGAGATGAGGTAAGTCAGCAGCAGCGCGAACACAATCGCGGCGATGACCTCCGACAGGTGCGGGACCAGCGGATTCTCCCCTTGGAGCGGGATCAGAAGCGTGGTCATGGTGACCACTCGCTCACAGGCCGCCGAAGACGAAGGCGAGGGCGATGCCGATGATCGCCAGCGCCTCAGTCACCGCGAAGCCGATCCAGGCCGTGCCCATCATCGCGCCGCGGGCCTCGGGCTGCCGTGCCGTGCCCTGGATGACCGAGCCGAAGATCAAGCCCACGCCGATTCCGGGGCCGATGGCAGCGAGGCCGTAGCCGACAATGCCGAGGGATCCGACGAGTTCCATTGGAGTCATTTGCGACTTCTTTCTTGACGGGGTTTCGCGGAGTCTGCCGAAACCAGTGGTGGTCAGTGCTCCTCGGCCGCGGACGAGGAGATGTACTGGGCGGTGAGAACGGTGAAGATAAAGGCTTGCAGGGACTGAACGAAGATCTCCAGGCCGAAGATCGCCATGCTGAAGATCAGGGCGACCACACCGGCGGTCTTGTTGATGATCGACTCGGAATGCAGAAGCAGGTACTCCCCGCCCAACACGAACACCAGCACCAGCAGGTGCCCGGCGAACATATTGGCGAAAAGTCGCAAGGACAGGGTGACCGGCCGGACGATGATGTTGGACACGAACTCCAACGGGATGATCAGCGGCCACATAAAAACGGGGACCCCTGAGGGAAGCGTCGTGTGCTTGAGATAACCAAAGAAACCGTGCTTGGCGATGCCGACGCCGTTGTAGATCACCCAGACCAAGATCGCCAGGCCGTACGGCCAACCGATGTGCGAGGGCGTAGGAAGCAAGCTCAGCGGGAAGACTCCGAATAAGTTGTTGATCAGCACGAAGGAGAACAGGGCAATCAGCAGTGGCAGGTACCTGCGGAAGTCGTGCCCGATCATGTCCCGGGCGATTGTGTTCCTGACGAAGAAGTAGGCCGTCTCCCCAAGGTACTGGCCCTTGCTGGGCACCATGGCGTTCTTGCGCGCCATGATCAACCAGAAGCCCATGATCAAGATCACTGAAATCATAGACTGCAGCATGTACTTGTCGAGCCATACGAGCCAGGGAATGCCTTCGAACAGCGGCGGGACGTCGAAGCTGTGCACACCGGGAGCCTGGAAGCCTTCCGTCTCCGTCTCCAGCGGCACCAAGCCCGACAACAAACCGCTCACCGTTCCCCCTTCTCCACCTCGTGCGTGTGTCCGGTTACCGTGGCTTGGTTGCTTCGATCCTTGGCACCTGTTCCAGGTGCCGCATCATCGATGCGGCCATAGCGCCTGATGATCACGTACGCCCCGAAGGCAGCGCCTGCGACAATTCCGATCGGCAGCAGGAACTTGGTGCCGAGGTAGTGGTCGCCGAGCCATCCCACCAGTCCGTAGACCAGGACGCCGGAGATCAAATAGGAAAGCACTCGTAGCCCCAAGTCCATGCCGTTTGATTTCTCGCCTCCTTGCAATCTCGGCTGGTCGATGGCCGCCTTCGGTTGTTCCTTCATGGCGTGACACACGCTAGCAGTGATTGTGGCGGCGGTCACGGCTCAAAGTCACCTTTGCTTGGCGGCACGTATTCGGTGTCGTAGGCCCCGATTCGCAGTCGAGAAAAGACAAAGATCTCCACCGCCAGCCATCCCGCCACAACGATGATCGTCGTCAGGAAGATGACCATCGGTGTCAGTGTTGGCCACGCTTCGTGGTGGGCGTTGTAGAGCACCAAGACCAATCCCAGAATCACGACTCGCGCGGTGTAGCTGCACATCGACACGGCGAGCAGCGTACGGGCCCCCGCGTCGGCGAAGAGCACCATCACGTACTGGCCCACTCCATAGAAGAACAACACCATGGCGGCCGCCAGCGCAGCCGAGATCAGGCCGCTCATACCGAAGCCGATGGTGAAGCCGATCAAGCACAGGGCTGCAGCCGTCACCCCTCCTACGGCGCCACCGATCAGCAGTTTGCGGGCCCGGATGACGTGCACACTCGGACCATCGGCAGGCGTCGCCGCATGCTCTGGGCGGCTGTCGACGGTCATGGACGGCAGTCCTTCTGTGCCAGTGTCGGAGCTGGGTCTTGATCGGATTCAGGCCGGGTCGCATCGAGCGAACCAGCAGTCGCTGGGCTGCGCTCGTGCAAACTAACATGAGTTTGATTGCTCATGTTGGATTGCTTTGCTGGCTTTCGCTCGGTCAGCGCGGATCGCGTGGAGCTACAGCGACTCGCCGCGACGGATTTGGTTCTTGGTGCGTATCGGACGACCCAGCGTTATCACCATCAAAACCAGCGCACACGCAACGCCGACGGCAATAACGGTCCACTGCCGCTCACTCTGGACCAAGCCCAAGATGATCACGCCGAAGGAGACGAGCGCCGACCAGACGTACATCAGCATGACGGCACGACGCTGGCTGTGGCCGCGTTCCAACAGCCGGTGGTGCAGATGCTGCTTGTCAGGTAGGAACCACCACTTGCCGGCATAAGTCCGCCGGATGAACGCCAAGGTGAGATCGAGGAACGGCAGGGCCAGGATTGCCAGCGGCAACACCAAGGGAAGGACCGTCGGAACCAAACCCCCGCGACCGTCTTGCAGCTGCGAGATATCGATCTGTCCGGTGAGGCTGATAGCGGATGTCGCAAGCAGCAGACCGAGCAACATCGCGCCCGAGTCGCCCATGAACATCCGCGCGGGGAAGAAGTTGTGCGGCAGGAAACCAAGACAGACGCCAGCGATCGTGACCGTGATCAAGCTCGAGGTCGTCGCCCTGGTCAGGCCCTCAGTGACAGTGAGCAAGTAACAATAAGCGAAGAAGGCCAGCGCGCCGATGCCGACTACTCCAGTGGCCAGCCCATCCAGCCCATCCACGAAGTTCACCGCATTCGAGCACAGCACAATGAAGAACACTGTGATCGCAACCGAGGTTGTGCTATCCAGCGAGACAATCTGGTTGGGCAGTGGGATCCACAGCATCTTGACGCCCAAGGCAACAGCGATGCCGGCCGCGAATACCTGCCCGGCGAACTTAGCCAGCGGCGGCAGCTCGAAAACATCATCGAGCACACCGACCAGGCAGATCACAGTCGCGGCGACGAGGACAGCCCAGGAGTCCTGCTGCACGGTCGCTAGCCGGCCCAGGAACGGGAGCTGCCATGAGATCAGAACCGCTGCGGCTAAACCAGCCAGCATCGCGACGCCACCGAAATACGGCATCTCGATCGTGTGCACGTCGCGGTCCCGGACTTTCGCCATCGCACCGCTCCGCAGAGCCAGTCGGCGGCACACGCCACTGAGGAGGAAGGTCACCGAGGCTGCGATGCAGAGGACTAAAAGGTACTCGCGCACTCAGCCTCCCGCGGGCGGCCCTGAGCCGTCATCACGGCCTGAGCCCTTACCGTTAGGGCTTGACTCTGATGAAGGCCCATCCTGAGGATTCTGAGCCTCACTGGTCAGATCGCGCAGACTCGGCGCGGTCTCGCGCAGCGTCTCCACGCTGATGGCACCCCGTCGCAGTACTTCACCGTCTTCGCCCCGGGTGAAATCGACGATGGTCGATGGTGCTCCACCCGCTCCGCCCAGCGGACCGCCGTCTAGATAGACCGACACCGCATCGCCGAGTTGCTCGATCGCCTCGTCGCAGGTCAAGGCCGCAGGTTGGCCACTGATGTTGGCGCTGCTGACCGCCATCGGACCGGTCCGCCGCAAGATGTCGCGTGCCAGCTCATGGTCAGGCACTCGGAGCGCGATTGTGCCCTCCGTGTCACCAAGATCGATTTGCAGGCTGGGTTGGATCTGGCAGATCACCGTTAATGCGCCGGGCCAATGTCTGTCTACAAGAGTCTGGGCTGTCTGGGGCACGTCCACTGCCAGAGTCCGAAACATGACCGGGTCACCGATCAGCACCGGCGGAGGCATGTCCCGCCCGCGTTTCTTGGCGTCCAGCAGCCGCTGCACTGCCTCAGCGCTGAACGCGTCCACTCCGATTCCGTAGACGGTGTCGGTGGGCAGCACAATGCACTCGCCGTCCGTGATGGCCTCCCGGGCCGCCTCAAACGCTTTCGCCACGCTCGCCGGATCGTCGCCGATGCAGTCGAACCTCTGGTACCCGGGGTCAACGGCCGACTCTGCCGCTTCTCCGGGATTAGGTTCGCCGGGCACGGCGGTCTTGGTCACCGGTCAATCTTGCCAGAGTCGCGCCTCCGCGACCTTCCGAGCGCGAGAGCTCAGCGAGATCGGCGAACAGCAGTCACAAAACGTGATCGTCCGGCCAGGTCGCGATGATCACGTATTGCGGCGAACCCGCCATGCTGGACGAGCACCTGTTGAGCAGATTCCCCTTGCACGTCTGCATGCTCAACGCAGAGCAAACCCGCCGGTCGCAGCAGGCGCGCAGCCTCGGCGACCACCACCCTGATCACCTCCAACCCGTCCTGGCCGGCGAACAAGGCAAGGAGCGGATCGTGATCACGTACCTCGGGAGGCACGGACTCGAACGCCTCCAACGGGATATAGGGCGGGTTGGCGATCACCAAATCGACTGTGCCCTCGAGCTCAGGCAGGACGCCGATCATGTCCTGCACGTGCAGCTCAACCGTGGTATCCGCTAGATTCCGCGCCGCGTACGCCGCAGCCTCTTCCGACACCTCGACAGCCTGAACCCGGGTGCCAGTGAGTTCTGTAGCTATGGATTTGGCGATTGCACCGCATCCAGTCCCAAGCTCGACTACTACCGGCAAGTGCCGCGACTCACCGCGCGCGACTGCATAGACCATCGGACGCAATTGTTCGATCGCCCAGCCGGTCATCACTTCGGTCTCGGGCCTGGGCACGAAGACGCCAGGACCCACTTCCAGTTCCAAGTGGCGAAAGTGAGCCCGACCGGTCAGGTGCTGTAGCGGGACCCGACGCGCACGCTTGTTGATCAATGCTTGGAAGTACGCAGCCTGGGGGTCCTCGACGGCATCGACGAGTGGGAGCCGGGCCAACTCGACTCCTGTTGCGTACGCGAGCAGCTGCCTTGCCTCCTGATCCGCAGACGCGACGCCCACCTCGCGCAGTTGACTTGCAGCTTCATGGAGAAGCGGTCGTACGTCCTTGCTCACGAGTTTGGACCACCGGCCTGGGAGAGCCGCAGCCCGGTGTCGGCCTCCTGAAGCGCCTTGATCACCGCGTCCAAGTCGCCATTCAGAACTTGATCAAGGTTGTAGGACTTGAACCCGATTCGGTGATCAGAGATGCGGTTCTCTGGAAAGTTGTAGGTACGAATGCGCTCGGAACGGTCGACGGTTCGGACCTGACTACGGCGGGCCGCCGAGGCCGCGTCGGCAGCTTCGGATTCAGCGGCTGCCGTCAGCCGCGCCCGGAGCATCCGCATCGCCTGTTCGCGGTTCTGCAGCTGCGAGCGTTCGTTCTGGCAGGAGACAACGATGCCGCTAGGCAGATGGGTGATGCGCACAGCCGAGTCGGTGGTGTTGACGCCCTGACCGCCCGGCCCGGACGAGCGATAGACATCGATCCGGAGGTCTCCCTCGTCGATGGAAACCTCGGTTTCGGCAACCTCGGGCATGACCAGCACACCAGCAGCAGAGGTGTGCAGCCGACCCTGGGACTCCGTGACCGGCACTCTTTGTACCCGATGCACACCGCCCTCGAACTTGAGTACACCGTAGGGCATCGAGTGAGGCTGGCCGGCATTCGGCGCCTTGATCGCTGCGGTCACTGATTTGTAG
>Ga0193739_1000392_pt1 | contig 12319 bp, 9 predicted proteins | sample L2a2metaG_FD_144926 | JGI IMG/M metagenome (GOLD analysis project Ga0193739, IMG submission 144926) | Soil microbial communities from a riparian zone of the East river system, Colorado, United States - L2a2 | ecosystem: Environmental > Terrestrial > Soil > Riparian zone | place: USA: East River...
GACGACGACGACGCCGATCGTGCGTTACGTGCCTGATGCGAAGGAAGCGCTGCACATGGTGCAGCATGGCGGCGCCGCTGTCGCCGTTCTGCTGAATCCGACGAGAGTGGAACAGGTCTTTGCGGTGGCGGACGCCGGCGACGTGATGCCGCCGAAGTCCACCTACTTTATCCCTAAGGTGCCGAGTGGCTTAGTCCTGCGGCCCTTGTCGTAGCGCGGCAATCAGCGCCTTGCAGAACTGCGGCAAGTCCGCCGGGGTGCGCGACGAGATCAGATTGCCGTCTACGACGACCGCACTGTCTTCCCAAACGACCCCGGCGTTCTCCATGTCATCCTTGATAGCCCGAACGCTGGTGGCGCGCTTGCCCTTCAGGATTTTTGCCGAGATCGGCACCCAACCCGCATGACAAATGAAGGCGACGGGTTTCCCCGCTTGGTAGATCTCGCGCGTCAATTTCAGGACCTTGTCGGAGCGTCGCAGCTGGTCGGGCGCGAACCCACCCGGAATCACGAGCGCGTCGAAGTCTCCTGCATCGACCTTGTCGACGTCGGTATCGACCGTAACGGGATAGCCGCGTTTTCCTGGATAGGTCCGCTCGCCCATCCCGGCGACCGTCGTGGCTGCGCCCTCCTCCTCGAGTCGGATCTTCGGATACCATAGCTCCAGATCTTCGTACAGGGGAGCCGCGAAGAAGAGGACGCGTTTGCCTTTGAGCGACATGGGCGGAACCTATATCTTACGCCCGCATGAGTCCACGGGCCCGCCAGCAGATTCTGGAAAACCTCGACACGATCTATCGTGAGGCATACGAGCGCGCCAAGGCGGCGAAGGATGAGCGCCGCATGGCCGATCTCGATGCCGCCTACCAGCGCGAGCAGCTGCTGCTCGAAGTTCTGCTCGATATCCGTGATGGCATCAGCGCGAGCCCGGCGCGCGAGGCCGGTGGCAACCCGTTGGCTGCGCTCGATACGATTCGCCGTCTCACCCGGCTCCGTTAGGAGGTCGCTGTGCGTCGCCAGTCGTGCGCCGTCCTACTGCTGCTCGCGTCCGTCTCCAGTGGCTGCGGTCGCAAGGCCGACGTCGTGATCCAGGGTGGCACCCTGTGGACCGGTCTCTCGACCGGACGCGGCCAGCCCGGCGCCGTCGCGATTGGTGACGGCAAGATCCTCGCGGTAGGCGATTCGGCGGAGATCGCCCGCTTCGTCGGCTCCAAGACCGAAGTGTTGCGCGCCAATGGCGGCCTCGTCCTGCCGGGATTCGCCGACGGCCACACCCATTTCATCAACGGTGGCTTTCAGCTCGCCTCGGTGGACCTGCGCGACGCCGCGACGCCGCAAGAGTTCGTGCGCCGGCTCAAAGCGCATGTCGCCGGGCTCAAGCCTGGTGAATGGATCACCGGCGGCGATTGGGATCACACACTCTGGCGCGGCACACCCCTGCCACGCCACGACTGGATCGATTCGGTCACGCCCAACAATCCCGTTTTCGTCAATCGGCTCGACGGCCACATGGCGCTGGCGAACGGTGCCGCCATGCGCGCCGCCGGGATCACGCCGGAGACCCCACCGCCCTTCGGCGGCGAGATCACAAGCGGAGGAGTTTTCAAAGACCAGGCGATGGGCCTGATCTGGCGCGCCGTGCCCGATCCTTCGCCCGAGCAGCGCGATTCGGCGCTCGCCCGCGCGTTGGCGCACGCAGCGTCGCTCGGCGTGACGGCGACGGCGAACATGTCGGCCTCGTGGGCCGATCTCGCGAGTTATCGGCGGCTGCAGCGCGCCAATCGCCTCACGCTGCGGGTCGCGGTGTACCTGCCGATCGAAGACTGGCGCGCCGTCGCGGACAGCCTCGGACGCGCGGGTTCGGGCGATGACTGGGTGCGGATCGGCGGCGTGAAGGGCTACATGGACGGCTCGGCAGGGTCGCGGACCGCGTTTTTCTTTATGCCATTCTCCGACTCAGCCGGTTATCGCGGTCTGATGCTGCAACCGGAGTCGGACATGCGCGCCTGGATCGGCGGTGCCGATTCTGCCGGGCTCCAGCTCGCGGTGCACGCGATTGGCGACCGCGCCAACGCGATTCTGCTGGCGATCTATGACAGCGTCGCCCGCGCGCACGGAGCACGCGACCGGCGGTTCCGGATCGAGCATGCCCAGCACTTGCGTGCCGAGGACATTGCCAAGTTCGGCGCGCAACGCGTCGCGCCGTCGATGCAACCCTATCACGCGATCGACGACGGTCGCTGGCTGGTGATCCGCATCGGCCCCGAGCGCATCCGCACCACGTACGCGTTCCGCACGTTGCTCGAGAGCGACGCGCCCCTGGCGTTTGGCTCCGACTGGACGGTCGCACCGCTCGATCCAATGCTTGGCCTGTATGCGGCGGTGACCAGACGGACGCTCGACGGTCGCAATTCCGGCGGCTGGGTGCCCGAGCAAAAGATCACGGTGGGTGAAGCGCTGCGCGCCTACACCTACGGCAACGCCTGGGCGACCTTCAACGAGCAGAAATGGGGTACGCTGGCGGCGGGCCGCTTCGCGGATGTCGTCGTGCTGGATCACGACCCGTTCGCAGTAGCACCAGAATCGCTCGGGACGGTCAAGGCGCGCTACACGATCGTGGGGGGGAAGGTGGTGTACCGAAGACCGTTATGACTTTCTACCAACGGGCGTTCCGCACCGATCCCATGGTCAACCTCCAAATCATGGGGATCGCGTTCGAGATCGAGGAACCGCAGGTCCGCGACTTCACGACATCGGCGTGGTTGGATTACCAGCGGTACTATGCCTGGTTCGTGGATATCGGGCTGGGCCGGTATCGATTGGCCCGCGACCGTCTGCAGAAACTCGCCCAGAGCGAATTCAACGAGGCCAGGCATCCGGAGGAGGTCCCCGATTACATCCTCTGGTACCGGGGGCTCGCCGCCGCGCATAGTGTCCAGTACGATGCCGCGATTGCCGACTTCCGCGCCCTACTCGACCGGCAGATGAAAAAGGCACAGCGCGACGAGGTCGTGCACGTGCCGTTGCGGGACAACGAATACCGCTTCATGCTCGCGTCGCTGCATCACGTCGCTGGTCATACCGACAGCGCCGTGGCGCTGTATCAGGAGTCGCTCGAGCACGATTTGGGGCTCGTGATGGCACACACGTATCTGGCGAGCATTCACGAAGGGGCCGGGCGAGCCGCGGACGCGATGGTCGAACGCCGGCGCGCCGCCGAGGTGAGCAGCGACGATCCCACCGCGCTGTTTGATCTGGCGGCGTCGCTGTTCAACGCCGGCCAATTGATAGACGCCGACGAGCCCCTGCGCCGGGCGATCAAGCTCAACGCGCGCTACTCTCCCTCTTATTACCTGCTGGGACGGGTGACCGAAGAGCTCGGCCTCCCGGATGAGGCGCGCGAGCACTATAGCCGATTTCTGGCGCTGGCGCCGCTGCGCTCAGCGGAATTGCGCGCCGATGCGGAACAGCGGCTGACGAAACTGGCGAAGTGAGCGGCGATCAGCCTGAGTACTTGAATCCGGCTTCCTGCAGCGTGAGCGGCTGGCCATCATGCTCCACGCCTGCCCCGATGATCTCACCGAGGACCAGCGTGTGATCCCCGGCCGGCAGCGTCGCGACGACCCGGCATTCGACCCAGCCGAGACCATCGACGAGGACCGGCGTGCCTGAAGCGGGCGCCGGTTTCGTCTTGATGCCCTTGAGCTTTTGCGGCGCCTGCTCCGAGCTGCGTCCCAGCTTGCCGGCCAGATCGCGCTGGCCGGTCAGCAGGAGATTGATGGCAAAGTGATGCGAATCCCGGATCATGCCGATGGTCTTCGACGTGTTCTCGATCGCGACCGCAACCATCGGCGGATCGAACGCCGCCTGCGTGAGCCAGTTGGCGGTCATGCCATGGTCTTCGCCGTCATGGGTGACGGTGACGACGTACAACCCGTACGGGAAGTGGCGGAGGATGGCTTTCTTGGCGGCTTCGTCCATGGTGCGCTCGCTGGGAACAAGTCTGCTACTTCAGGGAATATATTGCTGCCCTCACACGGCCTGGGGATACTGCCATGACCCGGTACCAGGAAGTCGCGGTCGTCGTCCTGCTTGCCGCGGCAGGGCCCAGCGCGGGTTTGTACGCGCAGACGCAACGCAGCGCCTATGAGGAGCTGCGGACGTTCTCCGGCGTGCTCAATCACATTCGCCTCAACTACCCCGATTCGCTGAGCTATTCCGAGCTTGTGGCCGCCGCGATTCGCGGGGTGCTGCGTGCGCTCGACCCGCACAGCTATTACGTGTCCCGCACCGAGTGGCAACGGCGGAGCGCTCTGGAGCGTGGCGAGCTGGTTTCGGTCGGCATTGCGCTCGAAGAGGTCGACGGCGCCGCCACCGTGCTCGCCGTGGCGCCCCGCAGTCCCGCCGCGAAGAGCGGTGTGCTCCCTGGCGACCGGGTCGTCACGTTGAACGACACATCCGTGGCCGGGCTCGACATGACGACACTCGAGCTGCGCCTTGCCGGAGTCGTCGCGGCAACCGACAGCCTCCTGGATAAACGGTTGGCCCGAATTCTCGCCTCCCGGGCTGCGGAAGTGCGCTGGGGCCCTGACGCCCGCGAGGAGTTCTTGATCCGGAACGACCGGACGATCCGAGTCGCCATGGAGCAGTTCTCGGGCCTGTACGAGTTGTTGGCTTCCCCCAAAGCGAAGGAATAGGTCGCCGATGAGCGCCAGCGCACTCGCGTTCCTCGTGGCGGTCATGGCCACCCAGGTGCCTTCTGTCCCTGCAGCCGAGCAGTGTAGTGCCGCCCCTACCTATCTCGAAGCCTACCGAGCAATCCTGGCCATGAAGCAGCCGACCGGGCAGGTGGCGAACGTTGATCATCTGGTAATCGTCCGGGACGTCGCCGAGCTCACGTTAGAGCGAGGCCAGCTGTACTTGCTGCCGCCCGTCGGAGGCTGCACGGTGGGCGCCGTGTTCCGGGGCGCCGGCCGGTTCAAGTTCATTCCGCCCCTTCCCCTTGAACAAGCGGAGCTCGAGCGCATCGATGGCAAGCCCTCGGTCGACGCGCCGATTACCGAAGCCATCCTGATCTTCATGGATTCTACGGCGCAGCAGCTCAGCAGCCTCCGCTTCGCGACCGCCGAGGTTCCAGGTGCCGTCGGCGATCATGTGAACGATCTGATGAACTCCCTCAAGGGCAAAGAGACCGGCTCGTTCAGCGCAGCCGTGCTCAGCCCGCTGCTCAATGGCGATCGCACCGGCTTCTTCATGGCGCGTCTCGAGCGCGCGAGCGGTGGTCCGGTGCTCTTTACCTTCGATCCCGAGCGCAGTGAAGCCGTCCAGCTGGCGCGGTTCGTGGACCGCTTTAACTGGGGAACGAGCTGGGCGCCCCTCGCGCAGTTTCCCGCGCGAAGCGCCGTGCCCGGCGCCGACATGTGGGCGTTTCGCGAACGCGTGCTGATTCCGCGCTATCGGGTGGAGACATGGCTGACGCCGACGGGGACGGCGGACCTCAATTTCGCGGCGGCCGCCACACTCACCGTGACTCCGGCTGATTCCGCAGGCCCGTGGCTTCGCTTGAGCCTGCATGACAAGCTGCGCATCGATTCGCTCAGATGGGGTGCGGATTCCGCCGCGCACTTCAAAGCCAAGGATGACGACGATTTGTGGGTGCGCGCCCCACGGCGGCTGGTGCGCGGCGACACCCTGACCCTCGACCTCGCCTATCACGGCGATTTGATCGACCGCTACGGCAATTGGTTTTTCATCGATCCGGATGCGCACTGGTGGCCCGGCAACCGCCAGGGGCGCAGCTGGGCCACCTTCGAGTTGACCTTCCATAGTCCCAGCTGGTATCCGATCGCGAGCATTGGCGACCGCGCGGATTCTACAGTCGATGGAAAAGTGCTTACCACCAAGTGGATCACACGTCGGCCCACACCGTATGCAACGTTCAATCTCGGGCTTTTCGAAGTCTATCACTTCAAGCTGCTCGGAGCGCCGGCCGTCGATGTCTTGATCTCCGAAGAAGCACATCGTCTTTTGCGGCGGCAGCTGCGTGAGAGCAATCTGTATCTGCCGGAGCAGGGCAACATGCCCGCTAACGTCGCCACTGACGTGTCCAACAGCCTTCTGTATTTCACCAACCTTTATGGGGAACCGCCTTTCGAGCATTACTGGATCACTGAGATTCCGTACTTTCTGGGCGTCTCATTCCCCGGCGTTATTCACTTGTCGTGGATGACCTTCCAAAACACGACGTTGGACGGATTCGACCAGTACTTCCGCGCCCATGAGGCCGCGCATCAATGGTGGGGTAACGCCGTTCGGCCGCTGTCGTACCGCGATGCCTGGCTCGCCGAAGGCTTGGCCACATTCTCGGGTCTGTGGTATCTCCAGAGCGCGCGAAAAAGCAACAAGCAGTATTTCAAGTTCCTGGACCAATACGCCGCCGACATCGACATCAACCGCAAGGATGCGGGACCGATTTGGCTCGGCTACCGCACGGCGTCACCGAGCGCTCCGAGAGCGTATCAGGTGATGATTTATGAAAAAGGCGCGTGGATTTTTCATATGCTTCGCACCCTGATGTACGATCTCCAGACAAAGAAGGAAGACCGGTTCGTCGCCATGATGCGCGACTTCTACCGCTCCCATCAGGGCGGGTCCGCCAGCACCGACGACTTTCAGCGTGTCGTGGAGCGCCACACCGGTGTCCCCATGGGATGGTTTTTCGATCAGTGGGTGCGGGGGTCCGGCATTCCGACGTTTCGCGTGGCCTGGAAGAGCGAACCCGCCGACAACGGCCGGTATCGCGTACGGCTACGCGTGAAGCAGGAGGGTGTGCCCGTCGATTTCCGATCGGTCGTGGTGGTCGCCGTGGATCTAGGGGACAATCGCTTCGCCAATTTCCGGGTCAGCGTCGACGGCACTCAGCAGGAGTATCTCAGCCCGCTGTTGCCGGTCCAACCGAAGCGCGTCGTGTTCAACGAGCTGCATTCGGTGCTGGGGGAGGTGAAGACGGAGTCCTGGTGAGCTACTTTTCAACCACCCATGGCGACTCGTTCCCGCGCTAAACCTGCTCCAGCATCCAAAGCGCTTTCCAAGGCTGATCTCCTCGATATGTACCGGCTCATGCTCCTGTCGCGCCGCATCGACGACAAGGAGATCCAGCTCAAGCGGCAAAACAAGATCTTTTTCCAGATTTCAGGCGCCGGCCACGAGGCGGTTCTCGTCGCAGCGGGCAAAGCGTTGCGGCCCGGCTACGACTGGTTCTATCCCTATTATCGCGATCGGGCCCTCTGTCTCACGCTCGGCATGACCCCGACGGAGATGTTTCTCTCGGCTGTGGCTGCGGCCGACGACCCCAATTCCGGCGGCCGACAGATGCCGTCGCACTGGCCACAAGCAGCTGAACATCGCGTCAGCCAGTCGAGTCCCACCGGCACGCAGTTTCTGCAGGCCGTGGGGTGTGCCGAAGCCTGGCTGCGCTACAGCCGCATCGACGATCTCAAAGAGAAGCCGATCCACGGCGACGAAATCGTGTACTGCTCGGCGGGTGACGGCACCACCAGCGAGGGTGAGTGGTGGGAGGCGCTGAACAGCGCCAGCAATCTCAAGCTGCCGGTGCTGTTCCTCATCGAAGACAACAAGTACGCGATCTCCGTGCCCGTCGAAGTCCAGACCGCCGGCGGATCGGTCTCGAAGCTGGTCTGTAACTTCCCCAACCTGTTGCTCGAAGAAGTCGACGGAAGCGACCCCATCCTGTCCTACGAGGCCCTCACGCGGGCCACGGAATGGTGCCGGCAGCGGAAAGGGCCGGCGATCGTCCATGCGCACGTGACGCGGCCCTATTCCCACTCGCTTTCCGACGATGAGATCCTCTATAAGCCGTCGCGCGAACGTGAGGACGAGGCCAAGCGCGACCCGCTCACGACGTTCCCCCGGCGACTCCTGGAGGACGGCGTGGCGACCGAAGCGGAAATCGAGGCGATCAAGGCGCAAGTCGAGGACGAGGTTCAGGTCGCCGCGGACATGGCGCTCGCCTCGCCCCAGCCGAAGCCGGAATCGGCGACACTCTGGGTGTACTCACCGGACGTGGATCCGACCTCGGAGCAATTCGACACGGAAGACGATCCGCATTTCACGGGCGAGCCCACCACCATGGTGGATCTCCTCAATGCCTGCATGAAAGACGAGATGGCCCGGGATCCGCGCATTCTCGTTTTCGGCCAGGACGTGGCGGACGTCAGCCGTGACCAATACCTCAAGGAAGTGAAGGGCAAGGGCGGCGTCTTCAAGGTGACGTGGGGTCTGCAACGGCAGTTCGGCAGCGATCGCGTCTACAATTCGCCGCTCGCGGAGGCCAACATCGCCGGCCGGGCCATCGGCCTCGCGACTCGCGGGCTCAAGCCCGTCGTTGAAATCCAGTTCTTCGACTACATCTGGCCCGCCTACCACCAGATTCGCAACGAGCTCGCGACGATCCGCTGGCGTTCGAGCAACGCATTCAGCGCGCCGGTTGTCGTGCGCGTCACGTACGGCGGCTATCTGAAGGGCGGGTCGGTGTATCACTCGCAGACCGGCGCGGTCGTCTTCACGTCCGTGCCGGGGCTGCGGGTCATTTGTCCGTCCACGGCGCTCGACGCCAACGGCCTGCTGCGTACCGCCATCCGCTGCGATGACCCCGTCCTCTTCCTCGAACACAAGCACCTCTACCGCCAGACCTACAACAAAGCCCCCAACCCGGGCCCGAACTTCATGATCCCGTTTGGGAAAGCGAAGGTCGTCCGCGAAGGGACCGGGCTCACCGTGGTGGCGTACGGTGCGGTCGTACAGCGCACGCTCGTGGCGGCGAAAGAGGTCGAGGAGAAGGAGGGCGTCAGCGTCGAGGTGATCGATCTGCGGTCCTTGTCGCCCGTCGACTGGGATACCATCGAAACCTCGGTACGGAAGACCAACAGAGTGCTCGTGGCTTACGAGGACGCCCTCTCGTGGGGATACGGCGCCGAGATTGCCGCGCGTCTGGCCGATCAGTGCTTCCCCTGGCTCGACGCGCCGGTCAAGCGCGTCGCCTCTACGGACACCTTCGTCGGGTACGCGCCCGACCTCGAGGACTACATCCTGCCTCAAGTGGAGGATCTCGCGCAGGCCATGCGTGAGCTTCATGCGTTCTAAGCGGGCGCTCTACAGCTTCCTCTTCTTTCTGTCGGGCGCCAGCGGGCTCATTTACCAGCTGCTCTGGGTTCGCGTCCTCTATCAATCGTTCGGATCGACCATTCAATCGGTCACGACCGTGGTCGCCGCGTACATGGGCGGCCTCGGCCTCGGCGCCTGGTTGCTGGGACGCGTCGCCGACCGCTCGCCGCGACCCGCCGTGCTCTACGGATGGCTCGAGATCGCGATCGGTGTCTTCGGGATTATCTCCCCGCTCGTCCTGGGGCTCGCGCATTGGATCTATATCGAAACCGCGGGCGCCCTCGCGCTCGGCGGGGGCGCCAATGTAGCGCTGCGCTTCGGGCTCGCCGCGCTGGTCCTGCTGCTTCCGGCAACGCTCATGGGTGGCACGCTGCCCGTCTTGACGAGGGCGCTCATGGGCGAAGACCGCGGCTTGCTCAAGCCATCGCTCGGCCGTCTCTACGGCCTGAACACACTCGGCGCGATGTTCGGCACAGCGCTGGCAGGCTTCTTCCTGATCGAGTTCGTGGGTGTGCAGGCATCGCTGTGGGGAACGGCTGCACTCAACCTCGCGATCGGCGTAGCGGCGATCCTATTCGGGAAGGAACAGCGGCTGCCTAACCCCGAGCCGCAATCCCCGGTGGAACGAACCCAAAACCGCGACCATCTCCATACGGTCGCCCTCATCCTCCTGGGCCTCACTGCGTTTGCCTCTCTGCTCAACGAGATCGCGTGGACCCGCGTGCTGGTGATGATCGTCGGCGGATCAACGTATGCCTTTACGCTGGTTCTGCTGGTCTTCCTGCTCGGAATCGGTCTTGGCAGCGTGATCGTGGCACGCCGCAGCATACCGCGGGTCGATACTGCGGCCAGCGCGGGGCTCGCGCAGGGCATTACCGGTGTCGGCGCCGCCGCACTGTTCCTGTTCTTCGGGTTTCTGCCGACCTACATCATCGCGGTCTTTCAGATCGGCGATCTCAGTGCTGCCTCGAGGCTGGTGCTGATGGGCATCGCGGTCGGCGCGGTCGTGCTGATTCCGGCGATCGGAATGGGCATGACGTTCCCACTGCTCACCGATCTTACGGCGCGCAGCGGGCAGGCACGCGGCGCCGACGTCGGCGCGGCCTACGCGCTCAACACCGCCGGCAGCATCCTGGGCGCCGTGCTGACCGGCTTCGTTTTCGTCGTGGCGCTGGGCACGCAGGCGACGCTGCGCGTCGGGCTGGTCATCAATGGTCTCGCAGCGCTCGGACTCGCGCTGCTCGCGGCCCGCGGCATCGCCGAGGGCTCCGCGGAGGACCGGCGCCTTCGCGTGCGCGTGCTGACGGCCGGCGCGCTGGGGATGCTGGCACTGCTCGCAGCGGTCGCAGCGCCGGGTTGGAGCACACGCCTCATCGATCTTGGCCCCACCATTTACGCGCGCCAGCGGATGGACAAGGCGGCGCGACAGCGGTTCCTCGAGCATCGGGGTGTGCGACAGCTCTCGTTCCTGGAGGGGCCGAACGCCACCGTGAGCGTGTGGGAAGGCGAGACCGGCCGGTCTCTGCGCGTGAACGGGAAAGTAGACGCGTCCGACCGGGGCGATATGGATACGCAGATCATGATCGGCCTGGCCCCGATCGTAGCGCATCCGTCGGCCACTTCGGCGTTCCTCATCGGCCAAGGTACGGGGGTGACGACGCGCGTGCTCGCGACCGTGCCTGGCATGACCCGCGTGAAGGTCGTAGAGATCGAACCTGCTGTACTCGCGATGGACAGCTGGTTTCAGGGGGTGAACGACACGGTCCTGTCCCGCCCCAACGTGCGCGCGGTCGTTGACGACGCCCGCAGTGCGCTGCAGCTGGACGGCGAGCGCTATGACGTGATCGTGTCCGAGCCCTCGAATCCGTGGGTGGCGGGCATCGCGACCTTGTACACGCCCGAGTTCTTCCGCATCGCGAAGTCCCGGCTCGCCGAGGATGGAATCTTTTGTCAATGGATCCAGCTCTACCAGCTGCCGCTTCCCATTGTCGCCGGAATCGTGCGTAGCCTCCGGGAAGTCTTTCCACACGTGAACGTGTGGTTTGGAAGCACGTCCGATCTCGTCGTTCTGGCTTCGCTGCGACCAATCAGGTACGACCGGCAATGGCTCGGTCAGCTGATTGGTCCGGGCGGCCGGCTGCACGGGCTGAGCAGGGAGTGGTTGAGCATCGAATCAACGGACCAATACTTCGGCCGGATGTTGCTCAGTGATTCCGGAGTCGCCCGCCTCATCGCGCGCGCCACGTTCGACCACACCGATAACCGGCCTCGCCTCGAGTTCGTCGCGGCACGGCGATTTCTCGATCCCGGTGTCGCAGCTCACGCCGTCTTCGATTCGCTGATGCAGATCGGCAACCGGGACGACGGCACGTCTCCGTTCGCGTTGCTCCGCATCCTCGCCCTGCGTCGCGGCGACCCGGGCGTGCTTCCCTACCTCGACGCGGCGCGGCGCGCGCAGCCGGATGTGGCGGAGTGGACTGTCCGGACGGCCGGAATTCGTCTGGCCATGGGCGACACAGCACAGGCCGACTCTCTGCTGAACGTTGCGCTCACGCGAGGGCCACGCGCCGATGCGCTCATGATGCGGGCCCTTCTAGCGGCGGCGCGGAACAAGCCGCTGGCAATGTTGGCGCTCAAAGAGGCGCTATCGGCGGGTGCTGATACCGGGCAGGTGCGCGCCGCGCTTTCCTTGTTAGCTGCCCGCAGCTCCCGATGGGGTGAAGCGGCGAACCAGGCGCGCGGTTCCCTCACTGCGGCGAGGGGCACGTTTCGCCATCCCTATCCCGGCGAATTCCTGACGCAGGCGCTCGGGCAGATCGCGCTGGACGCGCCCCCCGCGCTCGCCGACAGCGTGCTCAGCTACGCCGTCGCGCGGCGTCCCGGCTCGGCGCGGTACCGGGAGCTGGCCGCGGTGGCGGCACTGCGCGCTGGCCGCTGCGAAGACGCCGCGGCGGGTTTCGTGGAGTTGCTCGATTTTGCGATCGAACGGGCCAACGGTCCGGCCTTGGTCCGCGACTGCTGGGCCGGCGTGCCTATGGAGGGGGCGGCGCCCCCCGCGGGCTCCCGCTAAGGACGTCGCGGATCTCGCCCGCGGCTGCGATGGCGTGATCCACATCCCGGGATAGCGCGCGCGCCT
>Ga0193739_1000395_pt1 | contig 12298 bp, 10 predicted proteins | sample L2a2metaG_FD_144926 | JGI IMG/M metagenome (GOLD analysis project Ga0193739, IMG submission 144926) | Soil microbial communities from a riparian zone of the East river system, Colorado, United States - L2a2 | ecosystem: Environmental > Terrestrial > Soil > Riparian zone | place: USA: East River...
GAGTCGGGCAAGGTGCTGTTCGAAGCGACCGCCAACTACCGGAGTCCCGCCTTCAACAACAACGACATCACGTTCTTTTCGCGCGCGGACTATTGGTGGATGAGCGCGAACGTGTTCCCGATATGGACGAAGCCGAGCAAGTGGTATCGGCAGGCCTTTCTGATCGGCGGCGGTCAACAGCAGTACAATTTCGATGGCGACCTGACGGACCGGCAGCTCCACGGGTTCGCGCAGATCCAGACGCTCGGCTACTGGTGGCTCAGCACGTTCTGGATCCATCGCCCCGACGTGTTCGACGACCGCCTGACCCGCGGCGGTCCTGTCGTACGGCGCCCGGGGATCGACTATTGGTCCGCCAACGTGAACACGGATTCACGTAAGAAGGTGGTGTTGAGCTTCAACACCGACCGGGGCTGCAACCGCGACGGGGATTGCGATCACTCCGTGAGCCTGTCGGCGGAACTGCGCCCCCGCTCGAACGTCTCGGTCTCGCTGGGACCGTCGATCGGACACGAGGAGACGGGATTCCAATTCGTGACCTCGTTTACGGATCCCGCCAGCACCGCGTTCTACGGATCGCGGTACGTCTTTGGCCGCCTGGAGCAGAACTCCCTGTCCATGAACACCCGCTTCAACGTCACGTTCTCGCCCACGCTGACGCTGGAGCTGTTCATGCAACCGTTTATCGTGAGCGGCGACTTCTCGCGCTACAACGAGTTCGCGGCGCCGCGCTCGTCGCGCCGGCTGGTCTACGGCGTGGATGTCGGCACCGACTCGGTGAAGGCCGGCAACCCGTCCCTCGGCATCCGGGATTCGATCTTCATCGATCCGGACGCGGGCGGACCCGCGGCCCGGTTCGTCATCGAAAACCCGAGCTTCACGTTCCGCTCCCTGCGCGGGAACGCGGTGCTGCGCTGGGAGTACCGGCCGGGTTCCACGATTTTTGTGGTCTGGACGCGCAGTAGCCAGCTACCGTCGCTGACGCGCGGGCAGATCGACTTCAGCGAGGATGCGAGCGCCATCTTCCGCGGCCCCTCGGCGAACATCTTCCTGATCAAGGTGAACTTCTGGCTGGGGCTCTAACGCCACGTTGTTGCAGCGACGCGGCAGTTGTGGCCGCGCCCCCCCAAAACGTGCTGCCCCACCGCTTCTGACGTGAAGCGGTGGGGCCACGCGCCCCGGCCCGCTTGTTGCGCTTCCCCGGGCGGGTCTTATGACCACTACCCCGGCAGTCCCCGTCGTCCTCATCGCCGTCGCGCGCGAGCGCTCCCTCATGCGGGTCCTCGGGCCCACCGGGTACACCGTCCTCGAGTCGGCGACGGCGGGCCGGGCCCTCGAGCGGGCCCGTGACACCCGGCCCGACATCATCATTCTCGATAGCGACCTCCCCGACTTGACGGGCCTCGAGGCGTGCCGGCTGTTCCGCGGGGAACCGCACATCGGCCGCAATGTCCCGATCCTCCTGCTGACCTCGGGTCCACCGACGCCGGACCAGCGCGTGACGGCTCTCCGCGCCGGCGTCTGGGACTTTCTCCGCCATCCCGGGGACCCGGATGAGGTGGCGCTGAAGCTCGAGACCTACATCCAGGCCAAGCGGAACATCGACGCCACCCTCGCCGAGGGGCTGGTCGACCCGACGACAGGCTTGCACAGCCGCCCCGGGTTGGCGCGGCGGGCGCGCGAGCTGGGAGCGTTGATGGCCCGGCATCACGGCGCCCTCGCGTGCGTCGTCTTCGCCGTGGACTCGAACCCGTCGGACCCGCGGGCCGGAAACCTCGTGGCGCAGACGGCGCGCGTGTGCGACGTCGTCGGATCGTTGGGCCCCGGTGAATTCGCGGTCCTCGCCCCCGGGACCTCCGATGCCGGCGCGATCCGTTTCGCGCAGCGCGTCGCGTCGGCGCTGTGCGCATCGCCCGGGGGGAGCCGCGAGGGCGCTGTGAGTCCCGGCCCGGGCCTGCGCGTGGGCTACGACGCCGTGGTGAACCTGAAGTACGCGCCGATCGATCCCGTGGCGTTGCTGGGGCGCGCGGCAGCGGCGGTGCGCAACGGCCGGCCTGAACCCGGTTATCCGTGGGTGCGGCGGTTCGACGTGGGGACGGCATCGGACGACGTCCGTACCGCCGTGCGCAGCACGCCACCGGGCTTGGTGCTCGAAGACAACGGGGGGAATCGGTAATGCGGAGCGTTCGTTTCTTGCGCGCGGCGCTCGTCGGCTGTGTCGCGCTCGTCGCGGTCAGCTGCGCGGACCCCACGAATCCCGTACCGCAGCCCAGCCTGTTCGACGGTGATCTCTTCGGCGAGCTGAAGCAGCTCACCGGCCTCGTGCGGTGCACGCCGCTCGCCTACGACTCCGTCACGCAGACGATTGGGCCCGACGGCGGGATCATTCTGGTGGGCCCGCACACCTTCACCGTCCCCGCCGGAGCGCTCGACACGGACGTGACGATCACCGCCGTGACGCCCTCGGATACGGTCAACCGGATTCAGTTCCAGCCGGAGGGGTTGGTCTTCAACGACTACACCACCCTCCGGATGAGTTATGCGAACTGCAGTCCCTTGGGCTCGCTCCTGCCCAAGCGGATCGCGTACACCAGTGCCGATCTCACGATTCTCGACTACCTGCCGTCGCTGGACAATGTCTTCACCCAGACGGTCAGGGGCAAGCTGTGGCACTTCTCAGAGTATGCCATCGCTTGGTAAGGCGCGCCTCAGCGCGCCGTTCACTCCTCCTGCCATGTTGCTCCAGCAAGCGCGCGAGCGCGAACGGGCGGGGTGTCTCTCCGAGGCGATCGAGCGCTATGGCACCGCGATCTCGGCTGCGCAGCGCTGCAAGGACCACGCGGTGTGGGCCGAGGCGCTGCGCCGGCTCGGCGTCGTGCGGCACCATCGGGGCGAAACCGACGAGGCCCGCGAGCTCTGCCTCAGGAGTTATGGGGTCGCGCTTCATTTCGACGACGAGGTGCTGGCGGCGGAAGCCCTCAACGCGCTCGGCGGCATGGAGCTCGCCACCGGATCGCTGGATGATGGGCGGGAAGTATTCCTCCAGGCGCTCGACCTCGGGGGCGCGAGCCAGGCGCTGCGCGCGCGTGTGGAGCAGAACCTGGGGATCGTCGCGAACATCCAGGGCGATTTGAACGAGGCCGTCGCCCGCTACGAGCGGTCGCTCGACGCGTACCGCAGCTGCGGGGACCAGCACGGCTGCGCGATCGCGTATCACAACTTGGGGATGGTGAGCGCCGACCGCGGGCGGCTCGACGCGGCGGACTGCTACTTCCAGGAGAGCCGCGCCTTTGCCGAGCGGGTCGGTGACGTACACCTGTGGGCGCTCTGCCTGGTCAATCACGCCGAAGTGCACGTCGCTCGGCAGCGGTTCGAAGATGCGCGGCAAAACGCGGAATCGGCGCTCGCCGTGTTCGATCAGCTCGGCGTGCGGGCCGCGAAGGCCGACGCCTACCGCGTGATCGGCATGGTGTACCGCGAGACCGGCCGCCCGGCGCTCGCCGAGTCGCGGCTGGACTCGGCGATCGTCCTGGCGCGTGCCGCGGGCGCGGTGCTGGGCGAGGCGGAGGCGTCCCGCGAGCTGGCCCTCCTATATCACGCCATGGGGCGGAATGAGGAGGCGCTGCGCCTGCTCAACGCCGCCTACCGCTTGTTCCGCCGGCTCGACGCCCGCGTCGATCTGGTCCACATCGGCGGCAAGATGGCGGAGTTGGAAGGCTCGTATCTGGCGCTGGTGCGCGAGTGGGGCCAGTCAATTGAATCGAGCGACAACTACACGTACGGACACTGCGAGCGGGTCGCGACGGATGCGGTGGCGATGGCGCGGGTCCTCGGGCTCGACGAGCACGCGGAGACGACGATCCTGCTCGGCGCCTACCTCCACGACCTGGGCCAGGTGCGCGTGCCGCATGAGATCCTCAGGAAGCCGGGCCCCCTCACCAGCGTGGAGCTCGAAGTGCTGCAGATGCACCCGCTCTGGGGGATCGAGCTGCTGGCGAACGTCGATTTTCCGTGGGACTTGAAGCCGATCATCCGCTCACACCACGAACGGTACGACGGCACCGGCTACCCCGACCGCTTGAGGGGCGACGATATCCCGCTGGGGGCGCAGATCGTGGGCATCCTGGACGTGTTCGACGCCCTCACCACCACGCGCGCCTATCAAGCGGCGCTGTCGACGGATCAGGCGATCGCGGAGATCACGCGGCGACGCCACTGGTGGTCGCCGCGCGTATTCGACGCGTTTCTCAAGGTGGTGGCGATCAGCGTCCCCGCGAAGCCCGCTGCGGCGGAATCGGCAGAGTCACCGTAAACGTGGTGCCCTGACCCAGGGCGGACTGCACGTCCACCTGGCCCTTGAACATCTCCTGTGCGATCTCCCGGACAACGGTCAGTCCGGTTCCCGATCCTGACCCGAACGCCTGCGTCGTGAATCCCGGCTCGAAGATGCGGTCGCGATGCTCGGCGGCGATGCCGACGCCGCGGTCCTGGACCGCGAGGCGCAGCGCATCACCCGCCGGCGCGAAGGTGACCACCACGGGCGTCTTCCCGCTCTGTGACGCCGCGACGGCGTTCCGGATCAGGTTCGTGAGGATCTGGTAGAGGCCGTTCGGATCGCCCTGCAGAAAGAGCCCGTTCACGGCGACGGTCCCTTCCAACGCGATGCCCTTCTTGCGCGCCAGCGGCCGCTCGAGCGCGACACACGACCGCACCACCTGCCCCGCATCGAATCGCTCCCACCGCGCCAGTCCGCCGCGCGCGCGGTCCTGGATCGACCGCAGGAATGCGATCGCCTGTTCCATGCCTTCGCCAACGCCGGAAAGGTCCTCGAGCATCCCCGCCCGGAACGCCGGGTCGAGCGACGCCGTTTCGCGCACGCGCCGGAAGCACCAATCGAGCCCCGCCAGCGCCGCCGTCAGGGGATTGGCTACCTCGTGTGCGATAACGCTGGGCTGCCGCACCAGCTCCGCCAGCGCGTCGGGCGCAGGCGTCCTGGGACGCACCGCGACGCGGGGCGTCTGATCGACCAGACCCAGGCACAGGCCGGCGAGCTCGAGGGTAATGCGCTCGCGGCTGCGGCGCTCCACGCCATCGGGGGGTGGGGCAGGGGGCTGATTCCGCACCGGCGCAATGCACCAGTGTCCGGCATCGTCGAGCAGGCACCCCACCCAGCGGCTGCCCTGGATGATCGGAGCGCTCCAGCGCTGGAGGGTGGTGGTCAAGTCGAGGCTCGTGGCGCCCAGCGGCGGCTGGAGCACGCTCGTGAGGATCGGGAGGACCTCCGCTCGCGCGGAGACTTCCCACATGGCGACGACCCGCCCCTGCAGGGCGACACTCGCCTGGCGCAGAATCTCGCGCCGGCGGGCCACGCCTGGATCGCCGACGCTCTGCTGGGTGTTGTTCATCGGTGTTGTGGCAGGGCGCGGCTAGGAGCGGGCGCGACGCTCGAGCAAGTCGAGCGCGCGTTCGAGCCGCCGCAACGCAGCAGCCAGATCGGCTCGCTGTTCGACGTGGAGGCCGTCGCTCTCGTTCAGGTGGTGCATCAACTGGAGGGCGTTCCGGACGTGCTCGGCGGGAGTCTCCGTCGTCCGAGGACGAATGACGTTGCGTCGATCGAGCGTGCTGCGTCGCTCGGCGCCGCGTCGCAAGTCTACGACGCGGCGGCGATTGACGGCCACCTGCGCCAGGACCGTGCGTCTCGGCACGGCCCGGCGGTCGACCCCGCTGCGACGGTCAGCAAGCAGGCGACTGGTCGTGAGCACGACCTAATCTGTCATCGACGGCGCGGCGGCGCCACTCGCACAGCGGTCGTGTAAATGAAGTCGCCGAGGGGTGAGTCGTCCGCGTCGGCGGCATTCCCGGCCGCGTGGAATGCCACGACACCGCGCGCGTCCACCGGCGCCGTCCAACTCATCAACCAGCGGCCGGCATCGTCCCGCAAGTCGGTCCCGATCTCGGTGTGTTCGATGTAGCGGACATGCGACAGTGTGTCCCAGATCACCATCGAACGCCCGTCGGCGGGGGCGACGACGCCAGCCGGCCGCCCCGCCGCGGCGCCGTCGGCGAAGCGCGCGGCCAGCTGAAAGCCGGCCCGCAGCATTCCGCCGCGCCGCAGCACGACCTCGAGCCGGTACGTTCGGCCCGGTTCGTAGCCTGCCGGCGCCCCGGTGATCGCGAGCTCGCCACCGGGCTCATTGAGCCCGGCGTCAGAATGGCACGCCCGGCAGGTCGGCTCGCCGAAACCGCCGGTGTGCGCAGGCGGCGGTCCCGCTTTGAACAGCGGAACCGCCGCCAGCGACACCCCCGTCAGGACGAGAGCGCCGAGCGTTAGGGGCGTTCTAGGGGACAGGCGTCGCCGGTGGGTTCGGGAGCTGCGCCTTGCCGATCGTGTTGGCGTCGGTTCCGAACCAGATAGCCCCGGTACGCGCGTCGAAGACCATGTGACGGACGGTTCCGCCGCCGCTCGGGACGGCGGCCCCCGGCAGGAACTGGCGCGTGCGGGTATCGAACCCGACGAAGCGGTTCGGCTGCGAGCCCGTCTCGACTATCCAGATGCGCTCTCGGTCGTCGAGCGCCGTGGCGTAGGGCCGGGAGGTCGGGCCGCCCGGCAGCGGCCATTCCTCAACTTTCTTCGTGCCGGGATCGAACCGCCCCAGCATCCCGGCGGCGTAATCGGCATACCAGACGGCGCCATCGGACGTGATCTCCAGCCGGCGCGGCCGCGTTTCGGCGCGGGGCAAGGGATACTCTGTGAGCGTGAATGTCTGTGGATCCACGGTGGCGAGCTTGTTCGTTCCGAACAGCACGACCCATGGCCGGCCCGTCCGGTCGACCTTGATGCCGTAGGGCCGGGCGCGGGGCGTGGGCACACGCACCACGCGTACGTCGCCCGTCGCTACCGTCAGCTTACCGATGCCGTTGCCGCCCTGCGCGGTGAACCAGATATCGCCCCGGGCGTCCCATACCAGCGTGTGCGGGTCGCGCAGCGTCGAGTCCGACATCGCGATCTGGCGGATGCTCCCGTCCTTCGGGTCGAGCCGCCCGATGTGCTTGGCCGTATTGCCCGCGTACCACACGATGCCGGCGCTGTCGAGGATCAGGTTGTGCGGGCCGGCCCCGGGGGGGAGATCGAACTTCTTGAACTCACCACTGGCGGGATCGAGCATGCCGACGTAATGGGCCGTTTGCCCCACGAACCAGACCCGCCCTTGGCGATCGACGTATGGGTCGCGGGGGCGGGTGCCCGTCCACGGGACGTTCCACTCTTGGATCGTCGGAGGGGAGGGGGGGGCCTGCTGCGCAAACGCGGGCGTCCCAAGCAGGGCGAGCGCGGCCACCAAAAGAGCCTTCCGCTTGGCGAGCCACGCGTCGAGGGTCTTGCTCCCACCCCCCGACGCCCAGATGAAGAGGAAGATGAAGCAATACAACACCGGAAGTTCCCCGCGGTTCGCCCAGGGCCAGAGACTGTGGTTCTTCGCCGCGTGCATCCAGAAGAAAGCGACGGCCATCTCCCCGGCCACGACGAACGCGACATAACGCGTCCACAGGCCTCCAGCAATCAAGATGCCGCCGAAGAACTCGAGAATACCCGCCAGGCCGACCGGCCAGAACGCCGTGAACGATCCTTGGGCCCCGAACCACCCGAACAACTTCATGCCGCCGTGGGTCATGAACAGAAGGCCAGCCACGATGCGAAGGGCGTTGAGCGTCAGGTCGTAGTACTTCTCGCCAAACTTGCCGGACATCGGGATCCTCCCGAAGGTGGTCGGGCCAGTATAGCCGGGTCTGACGCGGTGCGCCATCTTAGGGCGGCCGTGAACGACCGCATGCGCCGTCACTCCACCACGCCCGCCCTCCAGCGGTCCCTCGGCCTCGTCCGAGCCACCGCGATGGTCGTCGGGACGATCATCGGCGCGTCGATCTTCGTGCAGCCGTCGGTCGTCACCGGGGCCGTCCCATCGGTGAGCGGCGTGTTCGCCGTCTGGATCGTCGCGGGCGTCTTGACCCTCGCCGGCGCGCTCATCACCGCCGAGCTGGCCGCCGCCGTGCCGGATTCTGGCGGCGTTTACGCTTTCCTTCGGGAAGCCTACTCGCCCGCCGCGGGCTTCCTGTGGGCGTGGGCGATGTTCTGGAGCATGCACTCGGGGATCATCGCCGCCCTCGCCGTCGTGTTCGCCCGGTACGTCGGCTACTTTGTCCCCCTCGGTGACGCCGGGATTCGCGTCGTAGCCGTGGGAGCGATCTTCGGCCTGTCTGCCGTGAACTACATCGGCGTCGCGTTCGGGAGCGGCCTCCAGGCCGCGGTGACGATCGCGAAGGTGGCGGCGATCGTCGCGCTGCTCGCCGTCGGATTCTGGCTCGGCGCCGATCTCCCGGCCCACTTCGTCGGAGCCGAAGCTGCCGCGGACGTGAGCGTGGCCAGGTTCGCCGCCGCGGTTTCCGCCGGCCTCTTCGCATTCGGCGGCTGGCACATGGTTGCCTATACGGCGGAGGAGACCCGCGACCCCGAGCGCACGCTGCCGCGCGCCCTCGTCATCGGCACCCTCATGGTCACGGCGACGTACGTCGCCCTCAACGCTCTCTATCTGTATGTCCTGCCGCTCGACCGCGTCGCACACTCCGAGCGAATCGCGGCCGACGTCGCGGACGCGGTGATGGGCGGGGGCGGTGCGGCCCTGATGTCGGCGCTCGTCGTGGGTTCGACGTTCGGTGCGCTCTGCGGCATCGTCCTCGTAGGTCCGCGGGTGTACTACGCGCTGGCGCGCGACGGCCTCTTGTTTCGTTGGGTCGGCGCCGTGCATCCCCGGTTTCAGACGCCGCATCGCGCGATCGTGCTGCAAGCCGTCTGGTCCGCGGTCCTCGTCGGCACCGGCACCTATCGCGCACTGTTCACCCGTGTGGTGTACACGGAGTGGATCTTCTTCGCGGCGATGGCCGTCGGGCTGCTGCTGTTGCGCCGCCGTCCCGGGTACGCCCCCGCGTACCGGGTGGGCGGCGGGCCGACGGTCCCGCTGCTGTTCGCCGCCGCCGCAGCGTTCGTCGCCATCAGCCAGATCGTTGCCGAGCCGGCGAACAGCGTGGTGGGCCTCCTGATCGTGCTGGCCGGGCTTCCGGTGTACGCCCTCACAAGGAGCAACGCGTCGTGAAGGTCATCGACTTCCACAATCATTTCTATCCGCCGGAGTACCTCGAAGCGCTGCGGACGGGTCCGACGACCGTGAAGCTCTGGACCGACGACGACGGCAACCCCGTGCTCGGCTATCCCGGCGACTACAACGTGGCGGTGCAGGGGCATCGCGACATCGCGTATCGCGACGGCGTGCTGGCGAGCGAAGGCGTGGACATGCAGGTGCTCACGTTCACGACGCCGGGGACCCACGTCGAGACCCCGGCGCGCGCGGTCGCGCTGGCGCGCCTCGTGAACGAGGCCTTCGCGCGCGTGGTGCGAGAGCGCGGGAAGCGGTTCACCGCGCTCGCCACATTGCCCCTCAACGATCCCGCCGCGGCGACGGCGGAGCTCGAGCGCGCGATGACGCAGCTCGGGTTTCGCGGCGCGATGCTGTTCGGCAACGTGAACGGCGTGGCGCTCGCCGACGCGCGCTTCGAGCCGCTGTACCGCACGGCCGATCGGCTTGGCGCTGTCCTCTACATCCACCCGACCCACCCCGTCGGCGTCGAAGCGATGACCGAGTACTGGCTGATGCCGCTCGTGGGGTTTCTGTTCGACACCACGCTCGCCGCCGCCAAGCTCGTATTCAGCGGCGTCGTGGAGCGGTTTCCGCGGATTCACTGGGCCCTCGGCCACCTCGGAGGGGCGATTCCGTACCTCGCAGAGCGCTTGGATCGCGGCTACGAAGCGTTCCCGGAGTGCCGCGAGCACATCCGCCGCCCGCCCAGCGAGTATCTGAAAGGGTTTTACTACGACACGGTGAATTTCGACCCGGCGGCGATCAAGCTCGCCGTTGATTTCGCCGGTGCCCGCCAGATTCTCGCGGGGAGCGACTACCCCCACCGGATCGGGAGCCTCCGCTCGATGCGCGAGAGCCTGGGCCGACTCGACGTTTCGTCCGAAGACCGCGCCCTCATCCTCGGAGGCAACGCCGCCCGCCTGCTGAGCGTGTAACCGCCAAAAGCGTGGCGGCGACGCATCATGCCTGCGGTTGCGTTGCCCGGGACACCGCCACCCCGTGACAGGCGTCACCCGACCCTAGGCGTTGGGCAGTCTATGGTTACTCCTACCACCGTGACGACTTCTTCAGTGGTGCGGGACCAGGATCGGCTGTGGCGCACGAGCGCGACGATGGTCGGGTTGGCGGCCGTGTACTTCGCGGCCGCGAAGCTCGGCCTGCGGTTGGCGTTCGTGAACCCCAGCGCGACCGCGGTCTGGCCGCCCACCGGCATTGCCCTCGCCGCGTTCCTCATCTTCGGCGTGCGCGTCTGGCCGGCGATCTTCGCCGGTGCTTTCGTCGCCAACCTCACCACGGCCGGCTCCGTCTTCACGTCGATCGGGATCGCCAGCGGCAACACCCTGGAAGGCCTGTTAGGGGCCTATCTGGTGGAGCGCTTCGCCGCCGGCCGCCAGGCGTTTGGCCGCCCGCGGAACGCCTTCCGCTTTGCGGTGCTCGCCGCCGGTGTCAGCACGATGGTGAGCGCGACGCTCGGGATCGTGAGTCTCGCATTGGGCGGCTTTGCGCAGTGGTCGGACTTCGGCCACATCTGGCTGACCTGGTGGCTGGGCGATGGGGCGGGTGCGCTCGTGGTAGCGCCGGTAGTCCTGCTGTGGATCGAGAATCCTCGGGTGGAGTGGACGGGCCGGCAGGCAGTCGAAGCCGCGGCCCTGCTGCTGTGTCTCGTCCTCGTCGGTCTGGTGGTGTTCGGCGGGGTATTCCCGGCACAGGCCAAGAACTATCCCCTCGAATTCTTGTGCATTCCGGTGCTCCTGTGGGCGGCGTTCCGGTTCGGGGCGCGCGAGACCGCGACGGCGATCCTCCTGCTCTCGGGGATCGCGATTCAGGGGACGCTGCGCGGCTTTGGGCCGTTCGCGCGCGACACCCGCAACGAGTCCTTGCTGTTGCTGCAGGCGTTCATCGCCGTCATTTCCGTCACGACGCTGATTCTAGCGGCGGTCGTGGCCGAGCGGCGCAGGATGGAGGGACATCTGCGCGAACTGGCCGTGAGCGACCCGCTGACCGGCCTCGCCAACTATCGCCAGCTGATGGTGGCGCTCGAAGCCGAGATCCGCCGCTCGCAACGCAGCCAGCGCGGGTTCGCGGTCCTGCTCCTCGACGTGGATGGCCTGAAGAAGATCAACGACCGACATGGCCACCTGGTGGGCAGTCGCGCTCTGTGCCGGTTGGCCGACGTCCTGCACATGTCCTGTCGCGCCGTGGACACGGCCGCTCGCTACGGTGGGGATGAATTCGCCCTCGTCCTTCCCGAGACCGACGAGGCGGCCGCCCGGCAGGTCGCCGCGCGCGTGTCGGAGCGCCTGGCGCGAGATGTCGAGGCCCCACGGATCAAAGCGAGCTTTGGGGTGGCGCTCTTCCCGCGCGACGGCAGCACCGCGGAGGCGATTCTCAGCGGGGCGGATCGTGCCTTGTATGCGATGAAGTCTAGCGGCGCGCCCGCGCGGTGACCGAGCGGGCGGCCACTTGCCGCACCCTCGCCCAACACGCACCTTTGCGCTGCACTCCACCCAAGGGCCATGCACCGTTGCCGCCATCTGTGCGCGTGACCGTTGCCGGGATGGTGCTGCTGCTCGCCCTCATCCCCGCCGGCTGCATGGTTCTCGATGCCCTCGCTCCGACCGGGCCGCGGGGGGTGGTGACGTTCACGTCCCTGGGTGCGACCACCCTCAGTGTGGGTCCGCCCGTTCCGGTGGCCATCGCGGTATTCGCCGATGGCGTGCCGCTTCCCCCGCAGCGCTTGCGCCTGGGGATCTCTCCTGACTCGACGAGGGTCACGCTGAACGTCACCGCCGACAGCCTGATCCCCTGTCAGGCGGGGCAGGCTGCGTTGCTGGTGCAGCTGTTCCACTCGAGCGCCTCCGGCACCGGCATCCCCGATACGTCCATCGACCTTCATGTCACGGGCGGCGGGACTCCGGACCCGCGTTGCCCGCCATGACCTGTTTCAAATGCGGCGCCACCGTCGCCGAGGGGCAACGGTTCTGCGGCCGTTGCGGGGTACTGGTGTCGGACCCCGATGCGGGAACGGTCATCGTCGAACCGGCTGAGGGCGGTCTGTTCCAGCGCGTCCGCCAGGTGCTCGGCGGCGACTTCGAGGTGACCGAGGAGCT
>Ga0193739_1000396_pt1 | contig 12295 bp, 17 predicted proteins | sample L2a2metaG_FD_144926 | JGI IMG/M metagenome (GOLD analysis project Ga0193739, IMG submission 144926) | Soil microbial communities from a riparian zone of the East river system, Colorado, United States - L2a2 | ecosystem: Environmental > Terrestrial > Soil > Riparian zone | place: USA: East River...
GTTACACTTTCTGAAGTGAAAAGATATCGCCTTGCCATTTTTATTTATGACAAATCCCAAGAATGTCTCTTTTTCTAGAGATCCTTTTCTATTTTGATGAATAACACATTGTTTCCTCGAATGACTACTTTCCCATAATTTGCAACAGGATTGGCGCCATTAAATTCTTCTGCATCCAATAATATCAAATTCATATATGAATCCACATTATTCATTCGGCCCCTGTACTCCAGCTCGTTTTTAAGTCTGACAGATACTTTCATATTTAATGAGCGCTGTAAAATTGTTAACGGTCTTTTTGGTTGCTGTGGAGATGATGACATATTAGGTTTTCACTTTTGTTTTCAAAAAATAAGATCGACAATAAAAAGTTTCTCCCAAGATCTCTTACTTTGTATATAAATAATTATAGAGTTTAGTTTTATGCGCATAATCACAACAGGGTCATCATCAATTGATGATATACTGGGGGGTGGAATTAGAACAGGCGTAATCACCAATATCTTATCTGATTCAAGGGAAGCCAGATCAAGTTTCTGCTATTCATTATGCGTGAACGCCGCAAGACTCTATACCGATTCATCCGTAATATTTGGAGATACACAAGGATTTTTCAGGCCAGAGAAAATTCTTTCATATATCAAGGAAAAACAAGAATCAGATTCTATACTCCATCAAATAAGAAGGATGAGAATACTGTCAACAAACGTCCAAATGGTTCTTGTCAATTACGCCTTACATCTACATCCTATTCTGGTGATTATTGATAATTTTAGTTACTTATTTTTAAACGAAAAGAAAAAATCGCTATCGATCCAAATCCGACTTAGAAAACATTTGCACGATCTCGCTATAAACGCAATTCATAATGACATTGCGATTGTAATTACTAACTCAATCTATTCAAAAAGAGAAAATAAGGAATCAGTAGAGGAGATATTTGAAAAAAAAATACTTTCATTCAACGAATTATTGAATAAAACCATATCAAATCTTACACATGTGGGTTTGGAACTGAAGACAGTGAAGGTTGACGAATCAAGATACTCTGCTAGACTGTTGAAACCTCTGGCATCTACTAAATCTTACTTTACAGTTAGACCGGATGGACTCCATGATTGTTGATCCTATTTCTAGCATGTATAGAAATATCATTGGAAATGTTATAGATTATTGTAGTTTTCTAGATATTTATACGAATTTGACTGAATACTCAAATATTCAAGTTAATAAGAATTACATTGGGACATTTAATAATTATATTAATTTATTAAAAATTGCTTAAATAACCATTAAATATCATAAAAATCACATTTTATTTACATTGGCAGAAACATTTATTAATATTTTTTTACGTTATATCATAAAAAGATGCTAATGGAGAACTTCCATATCTATTTCAATCGATAGGAAGTACGACTCCATTCCATCTTCATGGAAGGTTAAAATCTATATAAAACAATTTTTATGATTGGTAAGTGGATAAACTAGAAAAATTAATTGAGATGCAAAGAGGCCTGGCCTCCATGTTAGCATCACCAAGATATCCCTCGAAGACTGAAGAGAGAATTTCATTTCTCTGCACCGCAATCACACACGAAGCTATTGAACTTCAAAGATTGACAAATTGGAAATGGTGGAAAAATCCCACCAAATTTGACTCCGAAGAGGCAAAAGAAGAACTCATAGATATTTGGCATTTTGTACTTCAGGCAACGATTGAATTAGACATGACACCTGATGATATAGTCGAGTATTATTCTAAAAAGAACAGGATAAACAAGAAAAGGAAAAAGATGAACTATTGAATTATTCCGTCTACGTAGGACTTTATGCGATTCAGATCCATCTCCTCGATTAGGTTATGAATAGTAACACGACCTCTAAATGTCTCCACATCTTCGTAGGATGAATCTAGATGAGGATAAGGGCTTTTTGATTTGATGATTTTACCATCTCTTGTGATTCCATTCTCCGATAATGCAATTATTGAATCACCAGCTCTATGGCCATGGCCATCTTTGCCACATACGACTAAATGTACAATTTCCTTGTCTGCAATACAATAATTGATGATTTTATCAATTCCTTTGTTTTCCGACAATAGTCTACCAACTATAGCAACATTATTCATCAACCTATTATCGTTTGATATTTCTGTTAATAATTTGATACTGGATAGGGTACATATCGCAATCTTACTTCCATCACCCTTATAGTACTCCTGTTTGATTGGAATTAGGAATTTGCATATTTCTCCAATGTAATTTTCAATTTTCTTGTAAATCAAGATCAAATCCTTACCGAGTTGAACCCTTATTTTATAACCCCCAACTAACCTTAGTTTTGGGAATAACTTCGATGAATGGCGCATCTCCTTCTTTCCATGGATCATTCTTCACCCAGTCGAATTTATTATAAAACATATGGTACAAATTTTGAAATTTTCTACCTTTGTGTATAAATGTGGTTATACCTCGTGTAACTACTGCCTTGTTCTTGTTATTCTCAGTTGTGTCTACAACCAAGGATATTCTATTGTTTTTATTCAGATTAGCATATTTCAGGGTATTGTAGTCTGTGGCAAAATAGAATTTTCCCTTGTCAAAAATATATGAAACGGGAGTTACATGTGGCAGGTTGTTATAGCATGTTGCAATTCTACAAATTTCATTCAAACGGAGAAATTTAATTTCGCCTTTCCTAAAGGTTACACCTTTCATATTTATATCCATAATAAATGCAATTTATTATTTTTTAGAATGGGCGGATAATCTGTAATATTAATGGACTCGAATAATCAACCAATGATACAATTTGAATAATATCTAAGTAGCCAAATGATATAAAATGTCATTGTGGTGATTATGCATGGAAAAAGAGAGCTCATCAAATGATGGGATAGTGATTGTATACACAGGAAATGGAAAAGGTAAGACGACGGCGTCGCTAGGAGTGGCGCTGAGAGCCATAGGCCATGGACTCAGAGTTTGTATGGTTCAATTCATCAAGGGGGAATGGCATTATGGAGAGCTCAATAGTATAAAAAAACTAGAACCAGAATTTGAATTGATAGTTGCAGGTAAAGGTTTTATAGGAATTATTGATGATGACCATGCCTTTGAGGAACATGTAAGGGCGGCAAAAACCGCATTGGATATCGTGGAACAAAAAATTTCACTTGATACCTTTGATATTATTATCTTGGATGAAATTAATTATGCATTACATCTGGGAGTGTTACAGTTAGCCGATGTCATGAAGATCCTCCAAAATCGTCCAAAACATCTGTCGCTAATTCTAACTGGAAATCATGCCTGTGAAGAAATCATCACGTTGGCAGATCTGGTTACTGAAATGAAAGAAATAAAACATCCTTACAAAAAAGGAATAAAGGCCAAAAGGGGTATTGATTTTTGAAAAAAATCATATTATAAGCAAACTTAAAGTATAGTACCAAGGTGCGTATTTTCTAAATGGTCACTGATATCAAACAACTTCCTGAAGCCGGTGATTTGGTAATTGCAACGGTAAAGGAAGTTACGGGTCATGGAGCTTACGTGTCTTTAGATGAATATCAAGAATTGACCGCATTTCTGCATGTATCTGAAATAGCAACAGGATGGATTAGGAATATAGAGAGATACGTAAGACCAAAACAAAAGACTGTTCTTAAGGTTATTAGGGTTGACAAATCGAGGGTAGAGGTTGACCTATCTTTAAAGCAGGTATCACGTGAAGAAAGGAAGTCTAAACTCATAGAAGTAAAGAAGAGCGAAAAGGCTTCCGCCTTTATGCATATGATTAAAACTAAAACTGGTATGAGTGAGGAGAAGATTAAGGAACTTCAGGATGTTGTATTGCAAAAATTTGATTATCTCTATGACATGTTTGAGGCCGTAGCGTTTAAGGGGATTGACTCTATAAAATCGCTTGATATTACTGACGAGGTCAGATCAGCAATAGCAGAAGAAAGTAAGAAGATCCAGATTCCCAGTGTGGAGATTCGAGGAGTGATAGAACTTAACATAAATGAACCACAAGGAGTCGAGATTATCAAAAATGTCCTATCCTCGGCACAACTTGACAAGAATAATACCTCAGTTGAAATTTCGTATATAGCAGCTCCGAGATATCGGATAATTGCTAAAGCAGAGAATTACAAGATCGCTGAAAAGACATTGAATAATGCTATTGAGAAAATATCTAACTCAGTAGGGAAAAAGGTAGGACTGTTTAATTATATCAGAGAAGATTCTAAAAAAAATAGACGATAAGCATTTATGAAACATCTATTACGAAAGTGTGAATTTTGCAAGACTTATACTCTTGAAGAGAAATGTACTAATTGCGAAAATCGGACTCTTGATCCACATCCGCCAAAATTTTCTTTGGAAGATAAATACATTAGATACAGAATTAAGGAAAAGTACGAATCCTGAATAAGTACAGAATTTATTTAATTAATTCTCTGCTAATAATAAGTAAAGTTTTGTTTGTCAGGGAAGATCTGACGATGTATTGTTACTAGCATTCCCAGTACTAATGTTCGCGCTCTGATTATTCAATACACTGCTTGCCGCATCTATTACCTGCTCAAGTGAAGAAGAGGACGAATTTCCATTGCTTGCAGCATCTAATACATCCTGCAAAGATGTAGATTGGCCTCCGCTGATTGCTTGAATGACCTGGTCGACAGCCTGTGATGATATGTCTGAGCTATTCGTGATGTTTAAAACATAAGGAATCGCATTAGTGGTATTAGAGCCAGTAATATTTTCAGTTTCAGTTAAATTGCCATTCGAAGTAGCACTAGTACTATTCGAAATATTTTCTGAAACCTGTCCAAAAGCACCAACATGTATATTTTCGGAATTGCAAATCAAAAACAACGCAGACGCAAAAATGGTAGCAAAGGCAAGAGTCTTTATGTCTATGTTCATGCAGTATTCAACGTTTCTCTATATTATATGAATTTCGAAACAATATGAAATTCCTATGAAATATTCAATTATTCATACATTTGACAGTTTTTATTCGACTCGTTTAGCGCTCAAAATATTTTAGGAAGTAAACTTACTCACTGATACAAAATATTAGAGGTTAGCTTACCTGAATTCATCTAAAATAGATTTTTAAAATAACTATAAAGATATTTTTATGCTAATTAAAATAAAAAAATGAGGTTTGTAGTTCTTTGTCCAGCTGCGTGACTTTGCTCCTATTGAGGATTGCATCCGCCGCTTGGCTGACTAACGAAGCAGTTGTTCTTTAATAGTTCATTTCCGTTTATGTTGAGTGGCAATCCGTCAGCATTGTTTACGTCGACATCATTCTTTAGTACATTGTTATACAGTATCGTATTCTTTGTACTTTGGGCGTCCAGGAATATACCGTTTCTGCTTCCCCCTATTGAATTGGCATCCACTTGTGATCTGTCTGTATTGACAAGCGTTACGCCTGCGAGATCATTACCTGTCATCATATTGGCATGTATCTGGGCTCCTGTAGATGAGTGAGATGCCACGCCTATTGTATTTGGTCCAATAAAGTTCTGTTCAATAGTACTTCCAATTGAACCTGTCATGAAGACTGCAATCTTATTTCCTTCAAATGTTACTCTGTGGATATTAGTGTTTTCAGAACCAGTTATCAAAACTCCTGCCTGGAAATCCCGAATAGCGCCAGAACCCTGTATAACTACACTATTTGAATGAGGTATTGCAATTCCGACCTTAGAACTGTTATCTCCTGGTCCATTGATAGAGTATCCATTCAAGTTAACCGTTGTGTTATCTCCTCCCACAATTAATCCGTCTCCTGTACAGACAAGATTTGCAGTTAATGTCACGTTACCATGAACTACTTGACCGCATGCTGGACTTGATATTGGTAAGCCTTGTGCTAGTGCCATTTGCATTGAACTTTGCATATTTGCTCCACTGATAGTCGCTAGTGCTACTAATATTGTTGCTAAGATGTATGACATTGTTTGTTGCATCCATAATAGGGCTACATTACTAACTATTTAAGTTGAACTCATCTTTCTATTGTAACTAAGTTGCAGTATAAGTAGTTCTTCTACTAGATGCAATAAATATTAAATTCTTTCATAATAGAATTCTTTTACTAAACTTTTTAGTAAACAATCAACGTTCCTCGTGCCATTTGGTAGTCAGTTTGTAAATTGAGAGTTACCAAATTTCAATAATTCTTGTTCAATTCGGAGAATTATTGAGCGCAATATACCTAATCATCTTCTATATCCATCAAGTAATGCACTAGCACTAAGTCTCTTAATCCTGAATCCTGAACAATCGGTACTATTGTCAAAGATGGAATGATTTGGGCTTATCTTTATCACTTTTTTTACATGATTTTCAACTATTGGTTGCCAAATCTAGTTACTGATAATCTCAATATCTTGTTTTCTTGCACATATTTTTATTGTATAACCCATTTATGATCGACTTGCAGAATATATTGAAGTATTATTTGATTAAGAAACTAATTTATCAACAAGAAATATAAACAATTTTTATCTCAAAGGATAACGTGAAACTGGCTATCGTTGGCGCAGGAGTCGCAGGATCCTACCTTGGGAATCGTCTTCAAGAAGACGGACACCAGATAGAAATTTTTGAGGCTTCAAGAAAAGAATCACATTGGCCAGTATGTGCATGGGGTGCCTCAAAAAACATGCTAGAAATATTTTCCAAGAATGCAGGGTTAAATTTTGACGATTATGTTCTTCATCGCGGAAAAAAACTGAGAATGGATCTTCCTGATGAAAAAACAGAATATTTGGAACTCAAGGGTTTGGTGACATATGATAAATACCATTGGGAGCAGGATCTCTGCCAAGGATTAAAGATAAACTATGGTTTTCACTGTACTCCAGAATCTGACTTTCTTTCAAATTATGATTATGTTATAGATTGTACTGGTGTTCATAGATCTCTCCTTCCAAGATCCTCACAAGATTTCATAATACCTTCATACGAATTTCTCGTAGAAAACGTCAATGAAATTGAAGAATTTTATGTCATAGGATACAAAGGAGCTCGAGGCTATTTTTGGTTTTTTCCATTGGGTAATGGACGAGCCTATATCGGAGCTGGTGATATCGATAGAAAATATTTTGGGATATCAGAATTCTTTGAAAAAAACCCTCGTGCCAAGGTGTTGAGAAAAATTGGAAGACCTATAAGACTTTCGCCACCAAAGCGAATGCTACCTTTCCACAACGAAAACATAATAGGTGTTGGTGAATCAATAGGATGTGTCTTTCCTATGCTCGGTGAAGGGATCATTCCTTCTCTAATTTGCTGTGGTATTTTCATCGAAGTTTTAAATAAAGATTCAAAGTTTGACACAAAACTCTATGAAAAAAAAATTCTAAAGAAATTTGGATATTACGATGATGTCTATCGGATTGTCAGAATGAAGATGGATGGCAAGCTAAACTCCATAAAGCATTTGAAACTACTTTTGAGTATGTATAGAAATATGAAAAGAGAAGAAAAACGATTTGGATTTGGGATTGATTTTGAACAAATGAACAGGTTATTGAAAGCACTATAGTTTGATATCATCCTAAATCAGACGTCCACATGATATTTCCAGAGCATTGACTTTAATACATGTAATTTTACTTCTTATTTCACTAATTCCAGACAGCTTGTAGTAAATTAATGCAAACCGGATTCCATTTTTGCTCATCATATCCTACTTTCATTATCGATGGTTTTTTCTCGAGAATATGGAGTAGAATTGAACGGAATGTATTTGTAAAAGAGAAACGATAATTTCCACTATGCAAACTTCAATTAGTTCAGACTGGTTTCGGAGACGCTGGTTAGATTTTCGAAATGGGCATAGTATATACCTAGTCTTTGCAATGACTTTCGCTAATTTCATAACAATTCAATATCAACTGTTAATTGATAAACTTCCATTATCGGCGGGCATTTTCAGTAGTATCTGGATTTTTGCCATCACTTTTATTTTGTTTTACGTTCCACTGAGTATAATTTTAGGATTCTGGCATAGGAAAAGTCAATGGAAGGTCGAACAAGATGCTTTATTTAGGGAAAATAAAGTGGGAGCAATAATGTGGATGTATGTAATTGATCTTATTGAGGGTAATGTCAGTGAAGAAGATAAGAAATTGATGAAAGAGTCCTTGCTAAGAATTACGAGAGGAGAAACGCGATTGTACGGGACTAAGAAATTATCTGAAAACGACGAAAAGGTGGCAGATAAGGGAGACAAATAATTTGTGGTATCTGTAGACTTAGAGCTTTGACTAATTCATACCTAGCAAAAGATGTTTAAGGTCCATTATTTTCTTTATACATGTGGGAAGATACTTTTCAATTGTGACCTGTCGAAATTCTGAAAGTGAGATTGAAAAGGCTATAAACTCATTACTAAAACAAACCATTAAGCCTAGATACATCATAGTAGTTGACGACGGCTCAACTGACAATACGCCTAATATCTTAAATCGACTAAAGTCAAAGAATGATAATATTTATGTAATAACAAACCCCGACTTGGGATATGATATCGGAAGGGTGGTGAGGAACTGGAATAGTGCAATAAACCTTGCGCGAGATTTTAAATTAGAAAAAACAGATTATCACATGATAAGTACCGATGATACCCAATATGAGGAGTTCTATGCTGAGAAGATCATGCGAAAAATGGACGAGGATAAAATAATTGCCATATCTTCAGGAAACTATGATAATAATAGTTATGCAACTCCACATGGAGCGGGAAGGTTTGTCAGGAATTCATTCTTTAATAGTGTCCTTGGGCACTATCCAGAAAAAATGGGATATGAATCAGTTATCTTACAAATGTCATTATATCATGGTTTCAAAAATCTAGTCAATAATAATGCTCGATTTTCACATACAAGACAATTAGGATCGAATCACCATTTTTATGAATTTGGTGCTAGTATGAGAACCCTTGGATATCATCCACTTTTTGTGCTAGGAAGATTCATGCAATGCTTTCTGTCAGGAAAGCCAATTGGAAGAATGGGAGCAATTCAAATGTTGTATTATTATTTGTCGTATAAACCAAAACAAGTAGGCTATGATAGCATGTATGACCCAGAAATTAGACAAGCAATAAGAATAAGACAGAAGACGCGAATTAAGCAGATATTCAGATTAAGGAATACTAATACCTAGGAACTATATTAGTTGAATTAAATTCCAATTTTAACCGTTGATTTGAAACAGACTAGACAGGAATAAAAAAATTGAAAGTGGATCGAAAAACAAGTGGATATTTATATTTTAATTGAGCTAGTTCTTGAATAAATAAATGAAAATAGCATCTATCGTAGGAGCCCGACCGAATTTTGTTAAATTGGGACCGGTTCATAAGTCACTGAAGAGTTCAGGAATCAAGCATCTGATAGTTCACACAGGCCAACATTATGATTATGAAATGTCGGATATTTTCTTTTCAGATTTTGAACTTCCAAAACCAGATATTCACTTAGGAGTAGGATCCGGAAGTTCTTGTTTCCAGTTAGGTGAAATAATTAAACGTTTAGAGAATAAATTAATTGATAAACAAATTGATCTCATTCTTGTTTATGGTGACACTAATTCTACCTTGGCTGGAGCCATATGTGCAAATAAATGTAATATTAAATTAGGACATATTGAGGCCGGATTGCGTAGCTACGATCCCTCTATGCCAGAAGAATACAACAGAATTTTAACGGATCACCTGAGCAATTATTTATTCGCGCCAACTAGGAACGCTGTAAATAATCTGAAAAAAGAAAGAATACAAGGTAAAGTATACTATACTGGAGATTTATCAGTTGAAATTATAGACAAGACTAGATGTATCTCTAAAAATTCAGAAATACTTGACATATTGAATCTGCAATCGAAATCTTATTTACTCCTTACAATGCACAGGGCTGAAAATACAAGTTCAAGGTACTTCTTTATACAGCTCTTGGAGACATTTGAAGCGCTCAAGGACAATATCATAGTGTTTCCTATACATCCTAGAACGAAAAAGATGTTTGAAAGTTTTGGCCTCTTAGATAGACTTTTGAAGTGTTCCAATGTTAAAACGTTACTGCCAGTAGGATATATAGATTTTATAGCGCTGTTACAAAATTCCCTAAAAGTCATTACTGACTCAGGGGGAATACAAAAGGAAGCATACTTACTAAACGTGCCTTGTATCACAATGAGAAAGAATACCGAATGGGTTGAAACCATCGAAGGCCAATGGAATGTCCTTACAGGAGTTGATAGCAAGAAAATAGTTAAAGCCGTCAGAAGACAAACACCAAATTCTAAATACTCAGAATCGGTTTTTGGTAATGGTAGGACATCACAAGTTATTAGTGAACTAGTTTCCAGTATCATTTCTCATTAAAACTTTTTTTCTTCGGCGATAAAGTTTGACATGGCTATATATTCACATGTCACAGATAGAAATGTTCGATCTTATTTTTCGTCTTGCAGTGCACATCGTGCAATCTATTGGCAGAACTATGTCGTTTTTACTGTTCATTATCAATTAAGTCATTTATAAAATGTATTAATAAAATCTGTACATATTACATGAGGGTAATTTTTCTTTCATTCGATAATATCTTTATCATCCGATCCCACCAGTTCTATCACAGTGGATGGAATATCCAAATGCATTTGGTCCATAAATTTCATGAGGAGAAGCACTATTATTTCTGTTATTAAGCAATGTAGTGCATACTAATATTACAATGGGAGAATACGAAATCAAAAAAGAAACAGAAATTGAAGATACAAAAACCGACACAGAAGAAGCATTGGAAGATGCAGGAGAAGGATTGGAAGATGCAGGAGACAAGGTTAAAGCCGGTGCAAAGGCATTTGGAAAGAAAGTCGCAGATCCTGATAAGGATTTAGAAAGCGAGTACCAAAAAGAAAAGATAGAAGAAAAAATGGACTAGAATTAGTCCATAGTCAATTTTTTATGATTATCTCCGTTAATAGTAAATTGATTGGTGCATATCCGGTGAAAGAACGCACCAACCTATTGCCTAACAATGAATTGAAGATAGGCAAATATTCTACACTGCCCTCCTCCCCTTTTTGGTGATTTAGATTTTAAATTGTAATTCATGATAATGAAATTATGGGTCGTACAATTCCTTCGTTTAGGCGTGGAGCAGAAATAGAAAGGGCAAAGTGGAATTTATTTAGGCAAGAATTGGACAATAGTGAAAGAAAGATGTTTGATGAAATGATGACGTACTCACGAATGCATAATGCTGCTGGGGTAATGGCGTGCAAGCCTGTGTTACTACAGCCGATAATCATGTCTATAATATTTGAACATTATAAGCAACTAAAAAACATGGAAAATGAGACATGACAATCCAGTAAAACTAGCACTAATCATCATCACTGTAAGTGTCTTATCAATCGATGTCAGAGTTCTAACTGTCAATGCAATCTGGCCATTTGATCAACTTATGTCTTCGAATACAAATCAAACAACAAATCAAACTTCTAGTTCACTTACAACTGAGTCAGAAGTAGAAGAGGAGAATCCTGGTTAGAAAAACCTGTACTTCGCACAATTTTCTTGTCATAATTTTAAAATTTTAAATAAATGAAATTATTTTATATTTTATTGATCTAATGAGAATAACGCCAAGATTGCAGATTGGTGGGACCCGCAGAATTTGACTTGGTCCCGCCAGTCGCCATTAAACCATTTTATAATTTGTTGAGTATAACTTAATTAGAAGAACTCAAGACTGGTGGATCACGACTTAATTAGCATCATGCGGTCCACCAGTTTAGTTTAATCATTTTATAGTTTGTTGTCTAAAATATAACCAACGCTTCCAAATGGATTGGTGGGAGACAGGCTTGCTTGTCTATGATTCTCCCACCAGTTTAAATTTTTAGCAGCTTTTTCCAGGAGGATATACAATAAAGTTATCTTGATTATCTGTAATACAGAGGGCATTTTGGACGTAGTAAGTTTTGTCTGCGTTATATTTAACCCCAGAGCCATTATCAGAGCATTGAAGTAAATCAAATAGATAGCCGTCGCCTACAGTACTCACAAAACATTCCGGATATGGGGGACTTAAAGGAGGTTTTCCCTGCACAAAAGTTTCATTTCCAGTTAGGTTACCTGTTAGGTTACCTGTTAGGTTACCTGTTTGGTTACCTGTTAGGTTACCTGTTAGGTTACCTGTTTGGTTACCTGTTTGGTTTAATACTTGAGACAAATTACCTTGAGC
>Ga0193739_1000397_pt1 | contig 12287 bp, 9 predicted proteins | sample L2a2metaG_FD_144926 | JGI IMG/M metagenome (GOLD analysis project Ga0193739, IMG submission 144926) | Soil microbial communities from a riparian zone of the East river system, Colorado, United States - L2a2 | ecosystem: Environmental > Terrestrial > Soil > Riparian zone | place: USA: East River...
AGCGAGCTCTTTCCACACCCGAGATCCCGCACGAGCTGGTGGGGCGGGCCTTCCAGAAAGGCTTGCTGTTGCTCGGCTGTGGAAAGAGCTCGCTCCGGCTCGCGCCCCCGCTCGTCGTGGACGAGTACGACGTAGACACCGCCCTCCGGATCATCGACGAGTGCCTGCACGAGATGTCGGACTAGCGTCAAAAGTCATGTCGATGCAGGACGCCGTCGCGCGCCTCGTGCGCGACGGCGACATCGTCGTTATTGAAGGGTTCACCCACCTCATCTCATTCGCCGCCGGACACGAGATCATCCGCCAAAAGCGGCGCGAGCTGACGCTGTGCCGGCTCACCCCGGACTTGATCTATGACCAGATGATCGCGGCCGGCTGCGCGAGGAAGCTCGTGTTCTCGTGGGCGGGCAACCCCGGAGTGGGCTCGCTGCACGCGTTTCGGCGCGCGGTCGAAGCGCAAACGCTCGAGATCGAAGAGTACTCGCACTTCGGCATGGTGGCGCGATTCTCGGCCGGGGCGGCGCGGCTGCCGTTCTGGAGCCTCCGCGACTATGCGGGGACGGATCTGCCGCGCGTCAACCCGCGCATCAAGTCGATTACGTGTCCGTACACCGGCGAAGCGCTGGCCACCGTGCCGGCGCTGAATCCCGACGTGACGATCGTGCACGCGCAGCGCGCCGACGCGCAGGGCAACACCCAGATCTGGGGACTGCTCGGCGTCCAGAAAGAGGCGGCGTTCGCCTCGCAGCGCGTGGTCGTCGTCGTGGAAGAGTTGGTAGACGAGAGTGTGATCCGCTCGGACCCGAATCGGACGCTCATTCCCGCCGCGATCGTGAACGCGGTCGTCGTCGAGCCGTGGGGCGCCCATCCGTCGTATGCGCAGGGCTACTACGACCGCGACAACGATTTCTATCTGGATTGGGAGGCCATCTCCAGAGATTCCGCGGCGTTGACGCGCTACTTGGAGCAGTTCGTCTATGGCGTGCGCGATCGGGCCGAGTACATGCAGCAGCACCGCGGTTTGGCGGAGAGGCTCAGGGCCAAAGAGCAGCTCTGCGCGGGAGTGAACTACGGGTTCTGATTCCTACACGCCCGATGAAATCATGGCCAGCGTCGCGGCGCGCGAGCTCGCCGACGGCGAGGTCGTGTTCGTGGGCATCGGGTTGCCGAACCTGGCCTGCAACCTGGCGCGCCGCACCCACGCCCCGCATCTCGTGCTCATCTACGAATCGGGCGCGGTCGGTGCGACGCCGTCCCGGCTGCCGGTGTCGATCGGCGACCCGGCACTCGTCACCGGCTCACTCATGGTCTGCGGCATGGCGGACGTGTTCCAACTGTTTCTTCAGAACGGCAGAATCGAGGTGGGCTTTCTCGGTGGCGCGCAGGTGGACCGCTACGGCAACATCAATACGACGGTCATCGGCCCGTACGAGCGGCCCACGGTACGTCTCCCGGGCTCGGGCGGGGCGGCGGAGATCGCGCTGCACGCGCAGCGCGTGCTCATCATCTCGAAACTGTCGCCGCGCGCGTTTCCGGAGCGGGTCGATTTCGTGACGAGTTCCGGTCAGCGGGTGAAACGGGTGATCACCGACAAGGGCGTGCTCGAACCCGACGAAACCGGGGAGCTGGTGCTCACGGGTCTGTATCCCGGCGTCGAAGCCGGCGACGTGCAGGCGGGCGTCGGCTGGCAGCTGCGGTGCCGGCCGCGTCTTGCCCGACTCGATCCGCCGACCGCTGTCGAGCTGCAACTGTTGCGGGACGTCCTCGACCCGAAGCGGCTGTATCTCAAAACATGACGCTCGCGCTGGGTGTGATGTTGTTGGTAGGGGCGCAGCATGCTGCGCCCCCACAGGCGCAGCGCGCACCAGTTCTTCCGCAGGTCGATCTCCCCCACGCGTATTACTGGCGCGAGATGTATGTCCCTCAGGTCACGAGCGGGCCGAGCTCCGTAACGTGGTCACCAGATGGGACCGAGCTGATCTACTCCATGCAGGGGACGCTGTGGCGCCAGCGGATTGGATCTGTGGCTGCCACCCAAATCACGTCGGGGCCGGTCTACGACTATCAGCCCGACTGGTCGCCCGATGGCCGTTCGGTGGTGTTTGTGCGGTACGCGCGCGACGTGATCGAGCTGGAGCTGCTCGATCTCGCATCCGGGACGGTCACGCCGCTCACCGCCAACGGTGCGGTCAACCTCGAGCCGCGCTGGTCGCCTGACGGAACGCGGATCGCGTTCGTCTCATCGCTCTACCATCGCCGCTGGCACATCTTCACGACCACGCCCGCCGGTGGAGAGCCCGTCCGGCTCACGGAAGACAACGACAGCAAGCTGCCGCGCTACTACTACAGCACGTGGGACCACTACCTCTCGCCGGCCTGGTCGCCCGATGGGAAGGAAATCGTTCTCGTCTCCAACCGTGGCCAAATCCATGGCACCGGTGGATTCTGGCGGATGGAGGCACGCCCCGGGGGGGGGGCTCCACTGCGCGAGCTGCGCTACGAAGAGACCACCTGGAAGGCGCGGCCCGATTGGTCGCCGGACGGGACGCGCATCGTCTACAGCTCCTACCTCGGCCGCCAGTGGAATCAGCTCTGGCTCATGACGAGCGAAGGTGGCGATCCTCTACCGCTCACTTACGGCGAGTTCGACAGGACAGCGCCGCGCTGGTCGCGCGATGGCACGCGGATCGCTTACATCTCGAATGAAGGCGGCAATACGTCGCTGTGGGTGATCGACGTGGTGGGAGGCAGGAACCAACCGGTGGAAGCGCGTGCGCGCCGCTATCGAGCGCCGGTCGGGACGTTGCGCGTGAACGTCGTGGATCGCGCGGGCCGGCCGCTGGCGGCGCGGGTTTCAGTGACGACGGGCGAGGGTCGTGGCTACGCGCCCGACGACGCCTGGCGACACGCCGACGAGGCGTTCGATCGCACCGAGCGCCAATTCGAGTACCCGTATTTCCACTCGACGGGCTCCGCCGAGCTGACCGTGCCTGCGGGCCGTGTGCATGTGGACGTGTGGCGAGGACCGGAATATCGCGTGTCACGTGCCGAGGTGACTGTGCCGGCGCGCCAGCGTGTCATGCATCGCGTCGTTCTCGACCGGCTCGCGAATCTGCCGGCGCAGGGATGGTGGAGCGGGGACCTGCACGTGCACATGAATTACGGCGGCGCCTATCGCAACACACCGCGCCAGCTCGCGTTTCAGGCGCGCGCCGAGGATCTGCACGTCGTCGAGAATCTGATCGTGAACAAGGAGCAACGGATTACCGACATCGCCTATTTCCGGGTCGCCGCCGATCCAGTGTCGAGTCCCACGTTTCTGCTCATGCACGCGCAGGAGTTTCACACGAGTGTGTGGGGGCACATGGGCCTGCTGGGGTTGCGCTCGCATTACTTGCTGCCCGACTACGCCGGCTATCCCAACACGCCGGCGGCGAGCTGGGCGCCGACGAACGCGACCGTCGCGGATCTGGCACACGCGCAAGGGGGGGGCGCGCTCGTCGGCTACGTCCATCCATTCGATACCAGGCCCGATCCCGCCGACACGGCGACGTCGCTCAATTACGAATTACCGGTCGATGTCGCGCTTGGCAAAGTCGATTATCTCGAGGTGATGGGTTACTCGGACCATCTGATTACGTCCGAGATCTGGTACCGTCTGCTGAACTGCGGATTTCGGATCCCGGCAGGGGCGGGCACCGATGCATTTCCCAACTTCGCGAGTCTGCGCGGTCCGCCCGGTCTGGCACGGGTATTCGTGCAGTCCGGCGCGGCTTTGGATCACGGGCGGTGGCTCGCGGGCGTCAAGGCGGGCCGCACGTTCGTGACGAATGCGCCGCTGCTCGAGTTTTCGCTCGCCGGTCGCGCGATCGGCGATGAGATCCGCCTCGCACCAGGCAGCCATCGCCTCACGGCGCGGGTGGGAATGCGTTCCAACGTGCCGATCGATCACCTGGAGATCGTTGGCAACGGAAGAGTGGTTGCGACGCTTCCGCTGGGCGGCGAGCGCATGGCGGCCAACGATACGGTTTCGATTCCGGTGACCGGGAGCGGTTGGTACGTGCTCCGCGCGTATAGCGATCGCGCGACGATGCCCGTGCTCGATCTCTATCCGTTCGGTTCGACGAGTGCGATCTACGTTCGTGTGGGCGACGAACCGGTGCGCTCGCCTGAAGACGCCGCCTTCTTTGTGCGCTGGATCGAGCGGATAGAGGCCGCGACGCGGGCGAATACCGCCTGGAATACGCCGGGCGAGCAGGCCAGCGCGCTCCGCACACTGGCCAAGGCCCGCGCGGTGTTCGAGAATCGGTCTAAGCGATAGATTGTGTGACGGTGCAAACCACCCTTTGTCCCCGCTGCGGTACGAGCCTCGGCACGGGCGCGTCCTTTTGCCCGCGCTGCGGGACGAGCGTTCCGGTCGGCCCGACGGACGCGGTGACTACCATGCCCATCAACCCGCCTAGCTCGGCGCGGGATGCGATGATGGAGACACTGCGCCATGCCACGCTGGGCGAGTACGAGATCCTCGCCGTGTTGGGGCGGGGCGGGATGGCAACGGTGTATCTCGCGCACGACCTCCCGCTCGATCGCAAGGTAGCGATCAAGGTGCTCGCCCCTGCGTTGCTGGCCATGGGGGAAGGCATGGTGGAGCGGTTCAAGCGGGAAGCACGGACGGCGGCCGCGCTCAGTCATCCGCACATCATTCCCATCTACGCGGTCAAGGAAAGCAATCAAATCCTGTACTTCGTCATGAAGCACGTACAGGGACGGCCGCTCGACGCGGTCATTCACGACATCGGCCCCCTACCCATCAAGATGGTCCAGACGATTCTCGCCCAAGTGGGAGACGCGCTCGCGTACGCGCATCGTCACGGCGTGGTCCATCGGGACATCAAGTCCGCGAACATCATGCTCGACGAAGAAGGCTGGGCGGTCGTCACGGATTTCGGCATTGCGAAGGTGCAGGAGGCGCAGGGCCTGACGATGACAGGGGTAACAGTAGGGACGCCCGCATACATGAGTCCTGAGCAATGTGCCACGTGCGAAGTCACGGGAGCCTCGGATCAGTACTCGCTCGGTGTCGTCGCGTACGAGATGCTTACGGGCCGCCTCCCGTTCCAGAGCAATTCGAGCATGTCCGTCATGTACGCGCACTTCAACCAGCAACCGCACGCCATCACCGCGATCCGTCCGGATTGTCCGCCCAACCTCGCCGACGCGGTGATGCGCATGCTGGAGAAAGAGCCAGAGGATCGCTGGCCGACGATGGACGACGTGGTGGCCGTGTGCGGGCGGCCATCGCTGCGACGCGACGATCCGGTTCGCAGCGAGATGATGACGCTGGCGAAAGAGGGCAATCCGGCGCGCCTCCTCCCTGAGATGAACGTGCCGACCAGCCCGATCGCGTTGGCGAAGTCGCGTGGGCGCCCACCCGCGCCTGCACCGCGGCGACTGTCGCGGTTGTGGTGGGGCCTCGGGGCAGCGGCCATTGTGGCGTTGGTGTGGTGGGCAGCGCCGTGGCGGTTGCTGCGTGCCCCCCTCGCCTCTCCCGCCGACACGGTGATCGCGTCGCCGCCGCAGGCTGTCCCGGTCGCGGCGGAGACCGCGGCCGTGCGCCGGCCGGACTCGACACCGGCCGGGCGGGGCAGGCAACCCGCACGGCGCGTCGCCGCGCTCCCGCCCCGCGCCGATTCTCTCCCGACAGCGCTGCCGGCGAGGCGGCAGGAGGACAGCGTCCTGAGTTCCCTGCGGACGACGGCCCTCTCGGCCATGCGCCGTGCCGCCGCGGCGGGTGCGACGGCCGCGGAGGTGGCGCGCGGCGACACGATGTTGCGGGAGGCTGACTCGCTCGCCGCAACAGGTCGGTTGTCGGAGGCGATGGTGCAGCTCGTAACGGCTACGTCACTGTGGACCGAGGCCGAGCGCCAAGCGCGCGCCCGAGCGGTGCGTGACACGCCGGCGACCGTAGACGCCCCGGCGCCTGTCGACCCGCGCGTGGCCATCGAGTCCGTGATCGCAGCGTACGCGCGCGCGCTCGAGTCTCGTGACACGACACAAGTCCGGCGTGCTTATCCTGGTCTCACGGCGGTGCAACAGCGGGGGTGGGGCGACCTATTCGGGGCGGTGCGCACGCTGAAGGCGAACTTGACCGTCACGTCGGTCAACGTGACGGGCGGTTCGGCCGAAGCGATGGTCACCGGAGTTTACGAGTACGAGAACGCCACCACGGGCCGGCTCGAGCGGCGGCCGGCTTCATTCCGGGCGACGCTCGTCTCCGAGTCCGCCGGCTGGCGACTCAGCGCCATCCACTAATCACTGCTTAGAAGTTGTAATCGAGCCCGACCGTCCACAGGACATTGGGCCGCAGTCCGCCACGGTTCAGCGGCCACAGCGTATTCGTCACGATCGTGATCCCCGAGCCGGTCAGGAACTTGAATCCGAACGAGGCGTTGATCAGATCGTCGCGCCGATTCGGGATGCTCGTGGGCTCGACCGTGCGCGTGAAGGGCACCTGGTACGTGACGGTTCCCGGTAGCTGGACCTTGCTCGCCCCCACCTGAAGGTCCGACACGACATCGACCGCCATGGTGGCCCAGGGCGCCATCACATGGTCGAACCCCACCGTGACGAGCACCGCGTTGTTCAGCGAATCCGCGCCCCGCACCAAAAACCCGATGTTGGCGTGGGGCGAGAACGGCCCAAACCGCGCGGAGAGAATCCCCAGCCCACGCGCGACGAGGTGCCCGGAGCCGAGCAGATCCTCCGAGCTCCCCGTGGGGAAGCGCGTGTCGGCGAGGAGCGCGAAACTGGTGCGTTCCGACCGCGTGACGTTGACCTTGACCCGCACGGCGATATCCCCGACACCCGTCGCGGATCCCGCGACTGAGCGCGAGGTGGACAATTGCGGGTTGCTTGGTGTGCCGCCGAAAAAATGCGCCGCGGTCGATTCCGCGAACGAAATGATCTGCGCGTCGCTCGTGCCGAGCAGCGAGGTGGACACGATCGGCAGCGCCACCCCGATGTCCACGCGATCGAGCAGCCCGAAACTGACGAAGAATGACGTGACCGTCATGTCGACATCGAGTGCCAGCCGCAGGGCGATCACGTCGTTCTCGAGTCGCGGGATCCCGTAGGGCGCGCAGTCCCTCCCCTCGATGCTGTCGCAAGCCGGCGTGTCGACGTTTTGGTGGACGAAATTCAGGCGGATGTCGTCGAGAGCGACCCCGCGCAGCGTCTCGAAGTGCAGGCGATTCACGTTCGCCCCTACGAATACCCGCCCGCGCCCGAGTGTTTGCGCGCGCTCGGCGAACACGGGTCCCGGCGAGACCGACGTCCGGACCGGAGCCCCGCCTTCGAAGCGGAAGGTGGACCCTCCGCCGGTCGCGCTTACGGGAATGCCCGCGACGTTGCCGCTGATCGCGTTACTGATGAACGAGATCAGGATGCCGTTCTGCGTGCTGGCCGACGTGATGAAGTGGTTTTCATGCACCCCGGTCCCGCCGAGAAAGAGCGGTTGCCCACCCGGAGCAAACACGAAGAGCTCGGAGATCTTGTCGCGCAGTCCCTGCGCGGCGACCGGTCTCAACATGAGCGTGAGCCCCAAGACACACCATACCAATCGCCGCATCGAACCTCCTCGGGGGTCCAAGAGATGCTGCGAACCCCGAGGCGTCAAGGCGTCGGCGGATTGTTGCAGCACCGCTACAGTGGAATCGTGAAACAACCCGTGATCCGGTTCGGTCGTCCAAGTGTACCATTCCGTCATGAACGAACGTCTGCGGATCGGCGATGTCGCGACGCGCAGCGGTGTCAGCCGGGATGCGATCCGATTCTATGAGCGGTCCGGACTGGTCGACCGGCCCGGGCGCACGCGCAGTCGGCATCGGGTTTACGAGTCGAATGCCGTGGAGCGGATTCGACTCGTCGGTCAATTACAGAATTGCGGCCTCACGATCGGCGACATCAAGGAGATCCTCTTTCTTCATGACGCCGATACGCCCGTCGCGTCGAAGCGCCTCATGGAGATCTTGCGCAGCCGGTTGGGATTCCTGGAAGAACGCATTGCCAATCTGGAAGGTTGCCGCACTCGTCTCACTGACGTGATGCGCGACGCGGCGGCGGCGCGTTCGGGCGGGTACGACGTGCTCAGTAAGCTGCCCGATGTGGCGCCGCCTTTGCCGTTTCGTTTCGGGCGCCGCGGCCGTGAGCTATAGCGGTTCCACTCCGGGCGCCGGCGCGTGGCGCGTAACCGTTTTGATGAGCCGCTGCCGTTTCTCCCCCAGCCGCTCGGCCGCGTCGTCGCGCTCCCTCTCCTTCTTATAGACCGCCGCGACCGCGCTGCCTGAGCCGCAGAGGCGCACCCAGAGGGGTCCCGTCTCGGCGATGCGCTCGTACAGCGTTCGCAGCTCCGGATGCCTGCCGAACACGGTCGCTTCGAAGTCGTTGCCGCCGAGGCGTCCAATGCTGCCCCACGTGCTCAGCGCCTCGCTATCGAGCGTGATGGGCCCGCGCGAAGCAGGCGACGGATTGTGTTCGTCCCACCATTTGTAGGCATCGGGCGTCGACACGCTGACCGGTGGCACGGCGATCAACACCGGCATCGCGGGTGGCGCAGGCACGCGGAACAGTCGCTCGCCCCGGCCCCACGAGAGCGCGAGCGCCGCGCCGCCGGCGAAGAACGCCACGTCGGCGCCAAGTCGTGCGGCAAAGTGCAGCAACTCATGCCGCGGGACGGCATTGCCCGCGAGGACGTTCACCGCATGCAGCGCCGCAGCCGCGTCGCTCGAGCCGCCGCCGAGGCCGGCGCGTACGGGAATCCGCTTGCTGAGGGTGATCGCCACGCCGAAGCGATTGCCGGTCGCATCGAGCACAGTCCGGGCAGCGCGCACCGCCAGGTTCTCGTCGGTAGGTCCGAGGTCGAGGGCGGGCCCATCCACTTCGAGCGTCACGCCGGAATCGGTGCGCCGCACCACCAGCTCGTCGGCCAGCTCGAGCAGGGCGAACGCGGTTTCAATTTGGTGGAAGCCGGACGTCTCGCGCGCGAGAATCCGGAGAAAAAGATTGACTTTGGCGTGCGCCGCGACGCGCACCGACCCCTGGGGCGGGGGGGTCACGCCCGTTCTCCTTCAGCCGCTGTGCTGAGCTCGCGCAGTCCGATGTGCAGCCGCGACAGTGACCAGAACCCAAGCAGCGTGATGGGCAGAAACGTCGTGAGGTGATAGGTCAACGCATAGCTCACCGCGAGGCTCGAGTCCACGCCGTACAGTTGCAGCGTGACCAACGTCGCGGCCTCGAAGACACCGATAAAGCCGGGCGTGGACGGAACCGCGACGCCGAAGCCGATGATGCCCTGCAGCAGCAGCGCGGCCTCGAGCGGAACGTCGAGCCCAAACGCGCGAAAACAGATCGCGAACGCGGCGGCGTTCTTGATCCACAACACGAGCGACCAGAACAACACGCCCGCGAATCGGCCCGGACTCTTGAGCACGACGAGCCCGGCGACGATCCCTTCGGCTCCCTGAATCAACCGCTCGGCGGGGCGTGGCGGCAGGAGACGACGCGCGATCCGCTCGAACAACGTGAGCCATGAGGCCGGCCGGTGCACGACGACAAGCGCAAGCACGAGCAGCGCGCCGAACAGCGCCGCCGCCAACGTGGTGATGGCCGATATCGAGCGGCCGCCCACGAGCGCGTGCGCCGGGAAGGACGGCGTGGCGATCGCCACGGCCATCAGACCCAGCATCACGAGCCCATCAAACACCCGCTCTACACCGATCGACGCGAGCGCTGTCGAGAAGCGGACCGGCAGCTGCCGTGACGCCACGTAGGCTCGCGCGACTTCGCCGGCCCGGGCGGGGAGCAGGTTGTTGGCCATGAAGCCGATCGTCGTCGCGTGCCAGAGCGGCATCCACGGAAAGCGATGGCCGTCCACGTCGCGCAGGATCAGCCGCCAACGAATGGTCCGAATGGGGAACGTGACGGTGGCGACGACGACGGTGAGCAACAACAGCAGACCGTTGGCGTGCTGCGCGTGTGTCCAGACTTCGCGGGGGTTGATGCGATGCAGCACCCACACCAGCAACGCCACGCTGACGACGAGCCCAATCAGCCAGGCCCACCGCCAGCGGCGTTTGTTACTCGGGTTCGATGGCGAGGACAACGAGGTCGCAGACTTCGTCGATGATCACGCGCAGCGCATCGCCGCTCGAGCGCTTCGCCGCTTCGCGCAGCTCCTGGGCGCGCTGCCGCGCCCGGTCGCCCTTATAGAGGAGGGTGCGGACGTCGACGGCATCGCCGTTCGGCTTGGAGCCTCCCCGGATCAGCTCCTCCAACGACGCTGGTCCCACGCCGGCCGCGACCATTCGTTGGTAGACCATCCACGTCCCCGCGATGTCGGGCGACGACTCCGCGCCGATGGGCGCCCGATCGGCTGGTGTCGTCGGGGGACGAGGCGGAGCAGGGGGCCTCGGCGCGGCAGCCGCCCGCGGTGCCGCGGCCGGAGTGGCGGGTTGTGTTCCACCCAAGCGCCGCAGCGCCAGTGTCACCGCTGCGAGCGCGGCCGCGGTAGCCGTCTCGTCGCCAGTCCCTGATGCCGCGAGAAGCTCCCCGGCCTTGCGCAGCTCCGCGGCGAACAGCGCGGGCTGATTCACCGCAATCCCGCTCGTCACCGCCTCGCGCGCTGTCTGCGCGAACTCGGCCACGCGCTCCGCGACCGCGCCCCCACCCGCGGCGCTCAGCGCGCGGAATGTCCCGGCGAGCGTGTGGGCGCGCAGCTCGCGCTGTGTGGCACTGGGCGCGCGCTCGAGCGAGTCGGCTGCCTGACGCAGGTGCTCGCCATGGCTCACGAGCTCCAGACGGCCGAGCTGCGCAGGGCGCTCGCTGGCTCCCGCCGGCGGCGTGCCACGGTGCACGATCGTGCCGACCGTTTCAATGGAAACGATGTCGGGCTCGCTTTCCATGAACCGCACCAGCAGTCCCGCGAACCTCCGGAACTCGGCGCTTTCGGGATCGGGCCGGCCGCGCTCGGCAACTTCACGGGCGGCGTGCGCGGTCGACGTCGCCGCCATCTGAAACAGCTCGGCGACTGCGTTGCCGGACCCCGGTGGCGGGGCTGCGCTGGTACGACTCAGCTCACCAATCGCCCGCTCGATGCCGTCGAGCAGATCCGGCAGCGGCGGCAGATCGTTGAGTGCGGCCAGTCCGCGCAACGGCTGCAACGCCTTGAGAACCGCTTGCAGTGGATCGTGCGCGATCGGGTTCGTGCGCAGCACCCGGCCCGCGCGGTCGAGCGCGCTCGCGATCGCCGCGCCTTCGCGCGCGACGAACGCACGCGCGCCGGCGTCGAGGCCCATCGCCTCCGCGGCCCGGACCTGGGCCGACGGGCGTCCACCCAGCTGTTCGAGCTGGCTGGCGAGCGCGTCGGCCTTGGCGGTATCGGCATCAGTCCAGGTGGGGGCTTTGCGGACGAAGATTTTGAGATCGTCCACAGCCCGGGTCGCGATCTGCTTCGTGGCAGCATCCCACTGCCGCCGTCCTTCGCGCAGGCCGCGGGCAAGCGCCTCGAGTCCCATCGCCGCCCGCGCGATCGCCTGCTGACTTGCCATGAGGGCGCTGCCGCGCAACGCGCGCGCCAGACGGACCACCTCGTCGGCGGCCGGTGGGGTCGCGGCTTGAACGAGGGCGTCGAGCCGGTCGAGATACTCCCCCGCCTCGAGGGCGAAGAAGTCGGTCATGCCGAGCGGCTGCGGGGCGCCGGGCTGAGTCATGGTGGAACAACATAAGTAGATTAGGCGCTCGGTGGCCATGGTGCTCGATGTACACGACCTGCGTTATCATCTGCCCGGAAACGGGAAGCCCCTGGTTGACGGGATCTCGTTCTCCGTTGGAGCCGGCGAGACGCTGGTTCTGCTCGGACGCAGCGGGGCGGGGAAGACCACGACACTGAAGCTCGTGAACCGCCTTCTCACGCCGACGGGCGGCGCTGTGCGCATCGCGGGCGAGCCCGCAGCTGCCGTCGAGGAGACGCAACTGCGCCGCCGGATTGGATACGTGATTCAGGAGGTCGGACTCTTTCCCCACTTCACGGTCGCGGCGAACGTGGCGCTGTTGCTGCGGCTCGAGCGCTGGCCTCAGGATCGCATCGAGCTGCGGGTGCGCGAGTTGCTCGCGCTGGTCGGTCTCGACGCGGACAGCTTTGCGCCCCGCTTTCCTCACCAGCTTTCCGGCGGCCAACGACAGCGCGTCGGCGTGGCTCGCGCCCTCGCCCTCGATCCGCCCCTACTCCTGCT
>Ga0193739_1000398_pt1 | contig 12280 bp, 19 predicted proteins | sample L2a2metaG_FD_144926 | JGI IMG/M metagenome (GOLD analysis project Ga0193739, IMG submission 144926) | Soil microbial communities from a riparian zone of the East river system, Colorado, United States - L2a2 | ecosystem: Environmental > Terrestrial > Soil > Riparian zone | place: USA: East River...
TCAATGCCGTGCTGCCCACCCCCGCGACGCGTGTCATGCGCCGTTGCAATCTCACCGTGGCTGTACCCATTATCAAGCAATGCTGCGCTCATTTCGCTCCGCGCTCGGCCGCTTCTGCGCGCGCCGCGCCGCCGCCTGTCAACGCGATGCCCCGCGGCGCGCCCTCGCGTGGCTGCGTCTGGGATGCCGGTTCGCGCCCGGATTCGCCGATACGTATCCGGCACTCGTTCACTTGTCCCGGGCGTTGGAAGATCGCTGGGGCGCCGTCGAAGCCGCCCGCGCGGCCACTGTCCGGTTTCCCGACCATGCGGACGCCTGGATGCTGCTCGGGGAAGCGCTGCAGATGGTGTTTCGTCAGGACGACGCGCTCGGCGCGTTCGAGCAGGCGCTCGCGCTCGAGGAGCGCGCGGACGCGGCGATGGCCGCGGGCACGCTGTATCAACGGATGGGCCGCTTCCCGGAAGCGGCCGCGCGCTTCGCGCGCGCGTATGCGGCGGGAGGTGGCGCCACGGCACTGTGGCACAACGCCCAGGCGCTATACGATGCCGGCGATCATGGGGCCGCCGACGAGGCTCTCAACCTCTGGGCGACACAAGTTCCGGACGGGCACGATCGCCTGCCCGAAGCGCGCGCGGAGCTACGCGCGAAGGCTGCGGCGCGCGCGCAGGTAGAGTGACAGCGCGTAGCCGATGAGAATCGCGCCGGCCACCATGTAGGCCGCGATCATGTAGCCGGCGTTCTGTGGCACCGTCTCAGGCATGTCCGAACTCTCCTCCCGCCGCTTCGAGCTGCTCGTCGAGATAGCCCAGCGCATACCGCTGCACGATGAAGCCCACATAGAGCAGCGTGAACACGCCCAGCGACAAGAGCCATGTGACGAGCATGCTTCCCGGTAGCGACGGTGCGCTGGGCTTCATGACAATGGGCATCGGATGCAGTGTCGGGAACATGTAGACGCTGAAATGGATGAACGGGACCAGACACATGCCGCAGATGCCGAGGACCGCCGAATAGCGCGCGCGCAACGCCGGGTCCGCCACCGCACCGCGCAGCAGCAAATACCCGACGTACAGAAGGAACAGGAACAGCGTGAAGGTCAGCCGTGCGTCCCACGTCCACCAGGTACCCCAGATCGGTTTCCCCCAAATCGGCCCCGTCGTCAGCACGATGGCGGCGAAGACCGTCCCCGCCTCGGCCGAGGCGGCGGCAAATCGGTCGAGCCGGGGATCCTTCAAGAACAGGTAAAAGATGCCCGCGAGACCGGTCAGGATGATCGCCATTTCGGCCCAGATCGCGGCCGGTACGTGCAGGTAGAAGATTTTCTGCGCGAGACCCTGCGTCTGCTCGACGGGCGTGAACGCGAGCGCGCGAACGTACACCGCGGCCAGCAGCAGGAGGGCGATCGCGGTAATCCACCGGCCCGCACGCAGCATTCTCATTCGTTCACCGTAGCGGGAAAGAGCAACAGCGCGAGCGTGACGAAGACGACGTCATAGACGCCCAGCATGTTAAGCCAGCCCGCGATCTCACTCAAGGGACGGCCGGCGAGCAGCCGGCCCGTGGCGAGCGTCGCCCAGCTCAGAGGCGGAATCATGAACGGCAACAACAGCACCGGCAGCAACAGCTCCGCAAAGCGCGTCCGTACCGTCATAGCACTGAACAGCGTCCCCACCGCGACGAATCCCACCGTCGCGAGCGCGATGATCGCGGCCAGCGGCAGCAGGTAGGGAAGCACCCGCACATTGAAGAACAGCGCGAGTAGCGGGACTCCGATCAGCTCCACCGTCGCGACGAAGATCAGGTTCGCGAGCAGCTTGCCGAGATAGATGCTGCTGCGGCTGATGGGCGCGAGCAGCAGCCCGTCGAGCGCCTGGTTCTCGAGCTCGATCTGAAACGCCCGGTTCAAGGCGAGGATCGCCGCGAACGTGAACGTCACCCAGAGAATACTCGGCGCCAGATCAATCGTAGAGACGGCGGTCGGGTCGCGTCCGAAATTGAACACCACCATCACGAGCACGACGAACACCACCGCCGAGAGGATCGCGGTCCGCGAACGGAATTCGACCAGCAGGTCCTTGGACGCGACCGTCCACGCATGGCGGATAAGGTCAGGCAATCGCATTGCGATACTCTTCGCCAACCTGTTGCGGTCCGCGTCCGGCGCGCGGCGCGAAATGGACAAAGCGGCCGGCGCGCATGAACGCAATGTCGGTGGCGAGACCGGTGCCCTCTTCCACATGGTGCGTCACCAGCACGGTGGCGCCCCCAGTTCTCACTACACTGCCCAGAAGGCCGCCAAGAGTTTCGGCGGCCGTACGGTCCAGTCCGGTGAACGGCTCGTCGAGCAACAGCACTTTGGGGTCGTGGACGAGGGCGCGCGCGATCGCGACCCGCTGGACCAGGCCCCGGGACAATGCGCGCACCGGGCGATCGGCGTGCTCGGCAAGCCCCAGCCGAGGCAACAGGTCGGCGGGCGGTGCGACGTCGTAAAGCGACGCCCAGAAGCGCAGATTCTCGCGCACGGTGAGCTGGCTGTAGAGCTGCGGCTGATGCCCGATCCAACCGATGGCGCGCCGCCCGCCCTCCACGTGCGCGCGTCCGCGCTGCGGCTGAATCAGACCGGCGAGAACCTTGAGGAGGGTCGTCTTGCCCGCACCGTTGGGACCAAAGACGGCGAGCGTTTGGCCGGGTCGTACGCTGAAGGAAACGTCGTCGAGGGCCCTGACCGAACCGAAACTGTGCCGCAGTCCCTCAGCCAGCAGCATCGATGGCGGCCGCGAGCTCGCTCAATTCGTAGGGTTTGACGAGGTAGCGGCTGTGTCCCAAGTCGAGCACGTCCATCAGCGGCTCCATGCTCACGTACGCGGTCGTCACGACGACGGGGAGGGTGGGCCGCGTCTCACGAATGCGCTGCAGCAACGCGATGCCGTCCGTATCGGGCAGGCGCATGTCGAGCACGAGCACGTCGGGCTCAAAATCGCTCAGCTGTCGCAGTGCCTCGGCGCCGTTCGGCGCGTAGGCCATGGAGTACTTTCCCTGAAAGAACCGCTCATAGGAGTACTGAAGAGCGGCTTCATCTTCGACAAAGAGGACCTTCCGCGGAGCCATGGGTGGCCAATATAGGACCCCGCGGGACCCCCGTCAGGACACGCCCGTCTCCAGCTCGAACAGGTCGTCCAGCTTGGTGAGCACGAGCAGGAAGCGCAGCTCCTCATTGGCGCCACGCAGGCACACTGTCTGCCGGCGCTCGGCCGCCTTCCGCTGGATCAGCATCAGCGCGCCCAGGCCGGCGCTATCCACCGAGCGCGTGCCCGACAGATCGATCACCAGGCGGCCGGCCCCCTCGGCAAGCAGGTCCAGGACCTCCCCGGCGGCGCGGCGGAACCCGGTGCGGGACTCGAGATCGAGCCGCTCCGGAGCCGCGATCGTCTTCTCCATCGGGCGCTGCGACATGAGTGTGTTCTCCACGGGCATTGGTGACATAGCTCCTCCGCGGCCTCCATATGCCACTCCAATGCCATGTCTTCTAAGACGCGCTGCATCAATCGTTTGGCACAGACACGTGAGATTGCTCACTCTTGCGCCTTGCCGCATTGCGAGCGGCGCGGTGCAACTTGCTAGAGTCCCCCTCTTCCTTAATATCCGGAATCATGGCGACTGACCGGATCGAAACACTCCTCGACGAGCAGCGGCGCTTCCCCCCTCCTGAAGCCTTCAAGGCCCAGGCCCATGTGCGGGATACGTCCCCGTACGAGCGCGCGCGGCGGGACCCCGAAGGTTATTGGGCGGACTGGGCGAAGCAACTCGAATGGATCCGCCCGTGGGATCGCGTGCTCGAATGGAAGCCACCGCACGCCAAATGGTTTCTGGGCGGAAAGCTCAATGCGTCCGTGAACTGTCTCGACCGGCATGTCCGCGCGGGCAGGAGCGGCCGCGTCGCGCTGATCTGGGAAGGGGAGCCACCGGGCGAGGTGCGGCGCATCACTTACGGTGAGCTGCACGCCGACGTCAACAAGTTCGCGAACGTCCTGAAGGGACTGGGCGTTGGCCGCGGTGACCGCGTGGCGATCTATCTGCCGATGGTCCCGGAAGTCGCGGTGGCGATGCTCGCGTGCGCGCGGATCGGCGCGGTCCACACGGTGGTCTTCGGCGGCTTCTCTGCCGAATCGCTGCGCGACCGGATCAACGACGCCGGCGCGAAGGTGCTCGTCACCGCCGACGGTGGGTATCGTCGCGGCGCGATCGTGCCCCTGAAGCAAAACGCGGATGACGCGCTCTCCGACACCCCCAGCATCGAGCATGTCGTCGTGCTGCGCCGCACGGGCCAGACGGTAACGTTCAAGACGGGCCGCGATCTCTGGTGGTCGGAGCTGATGGCGAGGGCGCCGCGCGACTGTGCGCCGGAACCGATGGATGCCGAAGATCCGCTGTACATCCTCTACACCTCGGGCACCACCGGGAAGCCGAAAGGCATTCTGCACACGACGGGTGGTTACCTGACGCACGTGTACGCGACGACCAAGTGGGTGTTCGATCTCAAAGACTCGGACGTGTTCTGGTGCACGGCGGATGTCGGTTGGGTCACGGGCCATTCCTACGTGGTATACGGGCCGCTCGCGCTGGGCGTTACGGAAGTCATGTACGAGGGCGCGCCGGACCATCCGGGCAAGGATCGCTTCTGGGCGATCTGCGCGAAGCATGGCGTGACCGTCTTCTACACCGCTCCAACCGCGATCCGCGGCTTCATGAAATGGGGAACCGAGCTCCCCGCGCGCCACGACCTCTCCACGCTACGCCTGCTCGGCTCGGTCGGTGAACCGATCAATCCGGAAGCGTGGATGTGGTACCAGGAGCACATCGGCGGCGGTCGTTGTCCCATCGTGGACACGTGGTGGCAGACCGAGACCGGCGGAATCATGATCACGCCGCTGCCCGGTGTCACGGCGACCAAACCCGGCTCGGCGACGGTTCCCTTCCCCGGCATCGAAGCCGTGCTGCTCGACGGCGACGGCAACGAGGTGAAAGTCGGCGGCGGCTACCTCGCCATTCCCAAGCCCTGGCCCGGCATGCTGCGCGCGATCTGGGGCGACGATGAGCGGTATCGCGAGGTGTACTGGAGTCGGTGGAAGAACACCTACTTCCCGGGCGACGGGGCGAAGCGCGACGAGGACGGCTACTTCTGGATCCTGGGCCGCATCGACGACGTGCTCAACGTGGCGGGACATCGCATCGGGACCATGGAAGTGGAGAGCGCGCTCGTGGACCACTCCGCCGTCGCCGAAGCCGCTGTCGTGGGGCGCGCGCACGACCTCAAGGGTCAGGCGCTCGCGGCGTTCGTGACACTGAAGGAAGGCAAACAGGCCAGCGAGGCGCTTCGCGAGGAGCTGAAGCAACACGTATCCAAGAAAATCGGCGCGCTGGCAAAGCCGGATGACATTCTGTTCTCCGCCGATTTGCCCAAGACGCGCAGCGGCAAAATCATGCGACGTCTGTTGAAGGACATCGCCGAGGGTCGCGCCCTCGGCGACACGACTACGCTTGCCGATCCAGCGGTGGTCGCGAAGCTCCGGGATCAGTACGAGTCGCAGGAGACCTGAGCGAGAGCAACGCGACGATCCAGATTGCGGCGATGATAATGGCGGAGCCCACGCACCAGCGGCAGATCGCGTGGATCACGAAGAGCTCCAGATAGGTGAGATAGGCTGTAAAGAGGACGCCGACCGTCGCCAATCCCGCCAGTAGGATGTTCCATTTTTGCTCGAGCAGCGCCGCCGGCCGCAGCGCGACGAGCGCCACGACGAAGATCGCGCAGTATCCCACGACACCATAGAACGCGACGGGGAGTCCGAGAAACACCGCCCACGGACTCGTCTGCACCGTGTCGCACCCGCCCGTGCCGCATTTGATCGGCCCGCCGAAGCCAAGCGCGTGCAGCCAGAGGTAGAGCGCGACGAACAGGCCGACGAGCGCGAGGAGCGCGATCGCCTGGCGATACCGCATCAGTGACGTTCTTGGCGGGCGCGAGGTTTGGGGGGAGAGTGCGTGATGATGCTGTCGACGATGGCCTTGAAGTCGTCGGAATTCGGCAGGCGGCGGAACGTCAGCTTTTTGCCGTTGACGAAAAACGTTGGCGTGCCGTCCACCAGCAGTTGGTCGCCCTCTTGCCGGCTGAATTCGATCCGCGCGGCGTACCGGCCTTCCTGCATGCACGTGTCGTAGGCCGTGAGATCGACGCCTGCCGCCTTCGCTAAGTCACGAAAGAGCCGCGAGGGGTCCTTGCCGGTCTGCGCCCACTGATGGCGATAGAACAACTGGTCATGCATCTCGTGGAACTTGCCCTGCGCCCCCGCGCATTGCGTGGCATGGGCGGCGAAGCGCGAGTACTTGTGAATCGGGAGCGGGAAATCGCGATACCGCCACCGCACCCGACCTGTGTTGATCAGCTGTTCCTTGATGGTCGGCATCTGGATGGTGGCGAACGACGCGCACACGGGACATTCGAAATCCAGGTACTCCGTGATCTCGACGGGCGCGTCGCCAGAGCCGAGCGAATAGCCGCGAAAACCGTCATCCACGACGGTGGGGGGTGGGCCTGCCGCGGCCGCCGGCGCTCCACCGCCCGTCTTGAGCAGCGCGAACACGGCACCCGCCAGCACAACGCCCACCACCACGACGACGACAAAAAACCGATTCATGCCTGTGGATCCCTTTGCCAAGGCTCTTCGTCTTCCGGATCGTCCCCCCCGCCCTCCATCGCTTCTTCCACGATACGGCGACTTTCGGCGATTTCCGGCGTGTCGTACGTACTACGCACTTCGTAGTGAAACAGTTCGCTGCGCGCGTTGCCCAACAGTTTTTGCAGCTCTGGCGCCGAGTCGAGCAGCCGGCCCATCCGGTCCAGCTCCTGTATTCGCTCGGCCAACGCCTGCAGCAGCGCGATGAGGCGTTGCGCGCGCTCTGGTCCGTACACTTCTTCGCTCATCGGTTCCTCCCGGAACACGGGAACCCGTGTCCCTGCTGTGGCATTATACCATACAACCAATTATCTTGCGGCGCGTTTTTCACGACGCCTCAACCCGAAAGGAAACCTCCTGCATGGCTAAAAAGCGTGGTGAGCCCCGGAAGTACTCGATCCCCACGAGCTTCGAGCAGGCACGCGACGAGCTGTTCTCGCACATCCTCCGCTGTGGAGTGCTGGAGGCCACACTCGAGCATCAGAAGGAATGGTTCGACGATACCCTGCTCTACCTTGCGGATCGCTTCACCGACCTGACCGAGACCGAGCTGAACGAGCTGCGCGTGCTGGGCGAGCGCTATTGCCGCCCCGTCGTGGCCCGGACCGCGCCCGTCGGCGCCCACGCCTGACCTAGAACCAGCGCAGCCTCCATCCGCCGGCGGCGAGGACCCCGCCGCCCAAGCCTGCCTCGACAAACCAGCTGTGCCGGCGTCCGGGCGCCCCTTCCAGTCCCAACAGGACCGCCAAATACCCCTGGCCCGGCGAGCCGCGACGTGCCATAAATGCCGTCCCCACCCCGGCGTAAATCCCGACTCCCGAGCGAGCGGAAGAATTGACGAGCAGCTGTAGGGTGAGCCGCGCGCGCGCCGCCGCCCGCTGACCGGCTGTGCCGCCGGCGAGCGCGAGCGCGATGCGGCTATCGCCACTGGGGCGATGGGCGAGGCCGAGCTCCGCGCCGGCGAACGTCCGCCGCGCCAGCGATGCCGTGGCGCCGACGCTCACCTCGTTGGACGTCAGCTGCTGGGCATCGGCGAACAGGGGGAAGCACGCTACAAGGCCTGCCAGCGCGACGCTACGCAACGGTGACGTCGTAACTGACCGCTATGTCGGGCGCGAGCGACGCCACGACCGAGCAGTACTTCTCGAGCGACAGGTCGATGGCGCGCCGCACCTTCACGTCGTCGGCCCCCTCCCCGCGCACCGTGAAGTGGAACGCGATCGCGGTATAGCGGCGCGGCTGCTCCTCACGGCGCGTGCCGCGCACGGAGATGTCGAGCACCTCGAGTTTGATCCGTTGCTTTTGAAGAATGATCACGATGTCGGATGCGGTACAGGTCGCCGCGGCGAGCAGCAGCAGCTCGACGGGCGAGGTCGCGGCGGTCGAATCGCCGTCCACGAGGATCGGCGGCCGTCCGGTACCGCTGCCTTCGAATTGCAGATTCCGCAGCCAGCGCGTCGTGACTTCGGCGATAGGCGCCACGTCAATTGCCCCGGCGCGTGGTGAGACCGATGTACAAACGGTTCCGGCGGATCCGGTCCATGCCGTGGTATTCGAGCAGCCAGTTGAATGTGGAGCGGTACCGCAGCTCGAAGCCGAAGACCAGGTTGAACCAGAGATCGGGGCAATTCGGGTCGGCTCCGCAGTTGTCGCGCCCGGCGAGTCCGAGACCGAGACCCACGTACGGTGTCGCGACCTCCTCGTCGTCGGTAAAGCGCCACAACGTTTCCAGGTTGACGACGTAGGTGTTCGGCCCGTTGAACACCCCGAGCTCCGCCGATGGCCGGAGGCGCACTCGACTGGAAAAGAGATCTCCGACGTCCAGCGTCCCGCCCAGAATGAGCTGGCTCGACCGCCGAAAATCCACGCCCCCGCGCACGCCGAATCCGAAAAGACCGATGCGCGTGCCCTTGTGACCGGCATTCTTGGGCGCCACGAACTCCTGCGCAGCCGCGAGACGCGCAGCGAGGGCCCCTAACAGCACCAGCATCACGATTCGCATCTCCGCTCCTCGTTTCACTGTGCGGTCCCCCCCGCCCCCGCCGACCGCGCGGTCTTGCGCGCGGCCGTGCGCCCGTAGTCCCAGATAGCGTACACTGCAATGGCGGCGGTGGCCCAGGCGAGGCGGCGGACGTGAGGCGATTCGGCGATGGCGGCGACCAAGGTGAGCAATTGCGCGATCGTCACCGCTTTGCCGCCCGCGCGCGCCGGGAGTGCCACCGGACGGCGCAACAGCCAGGTCGCGAGGAACGCGAGCACCGCCACAAAATCGCGCAGCAGCACGCCGATCAGCTCGTACCACTCGAGCAATCCACGTCGCGCTACGGTTATGAATGCCACCGCCATGAACACCTTATCCGCGATCGGATCGAGCACGGCGCCCGCGCGCGACGAGCCGAAACGCCGCGCCAGGAAACCATCGGCCATGTCGCTGGCCGCGGCTACCGCGACGATCGCGAGCCGCCACGCCGGGGATTCCACGAACGGAAACAGCCCGGCGAGCGGAAATCGCACCGCGGTGAGGGCGTCAGCTACCGCGAAACGCGGTTTCACCGTACCTTAGCCTCCGTGGACCTCAAGCTGCTGAAGCAAGCGGCCATCTTCCAGGATCTGGACGAGGGCGAGTTGGCGCGGGTCGCGGAAGTCTGCCGCGAACAAAAGTTCACCGTCGGCCAATACGTCTTCAAGGAAGGCGAGCCCGGCAACCGCCTCTTCCTCATCTCGGAAGGGGAGGTACGGATCTCCCGGACGATCCCCGGGTCGGGCGAGGAAGCGCTCGCGGTGCTGAAGCCAGGTTCGTGCTTCGGTGAAATGTCGATCTTCGATCGTTCCGAGCGGTCCACCGACGCCATCGCGAATACCACCTGCACCCTGATCACGATTTCCCGCTCCGACTTCGAGCTGCTCCTCGATTTCAATCGCGACATTGCGTACAAGGTTCTCTGGTCGGTCGTGCGGCTCCTGTCCGCCCGCCTGCGCGTGACGAACGACAATCTGCGGTCGTTCCTCGCGATGTCCATGTTCTAACGGAGACCTCGTGAATTCATTGACGCCGTATGCGGCTTTCTTCATGCGCCTGGCCGTGGGCGGAGTGTTCCTGATTCACGGCCTCAATAGGATCCAAGGCGGCATCCCAAACCTGAGCTTGGATTCGCTCTTGATCCTGCTCGTGATCGTGATCGAGACGGTCGGGGCGGTGTGCGTGCTACTCGGCATGTGGACCCGCTTCTGGGCCACGGCGATGGCGGTGTTCATGGCGGTGACGATCCTGGCCAACAAGCTGCCACATCACGCAAACTTCGAGCTGGAGGCCCTGCTGCTCGCCGGCGCGGTCACGCTCATGGCGTTGGGCGACGGACCGCTCTCCATCGCCGTCCGCTTCAAGAAGAGCCCCAGCTAGTGCAGGATTCTCAACACCCCCGCATCGGCTCCGGCGCGTAGAAAGCTTTCCGGGTCGGTCGCCGGAATCGCCACTCCGGTCTGTTTGCGCCAGCGCTTCGCGCTGGCCTCCATGTACTCCTCGAGCGATCCCGCGGCCCACTCGGCGGCATCATCCTTCATCTGTCGGACGATGTCTTCCCATGTGCCGACATACGTCGAGCCGGATACCGTGCTGACGCGGTGCACGTCGCCGCCCTTCGTCGCTCCCTCGCCGCCCGTGTTCTTCATCCCCTGCAGCTCGGTGAGCAGCGTGCCGAACAGCTCGAGCTGGCGGGGATCGCGGATCTGTCCGTCCGGCCCCATCGCTTCGATTTCCGAGAGCAAGAGGTCCTCCGGGGCGGCGTCGCCCGCGAGCTCATTGAGACGCTCGTTCCACGGCACCAGCTCGGGGTCCTCGTCGGGAAGCCGGTACACGCTTTTCTTCAGCTCGACCAGCCGCCAAATCGCGAGCGCGTCGTAATGCTCCTCGGGACCGGTCCGCTCGAGATGAAAGAGCGCGGCCTCGTACTCCCCGCGGTCGTACAGCAGGTTGGCGAGATAGATGCGCGCCTCGCCGAGGCTCGGATCCAGCTCGAGCGCGCGGCGCAGCCAGTGCAAGCTGCCGCCTTCGTCCGCGAGCCGGTGCGCGGCGTACCCCACGCACGCCGCGGCATCGGCGGAGTCGGGGTGCGCCTGCAGCGCGCCCTCAAAGAAACGGCGCGCCTGATCGAGCACGCCTTCGCGAAACAGCGCACGCCCGATCTGCAGCATCAAATCGTGATCGTCCTGGAAGCCCAGCGAGAGCACCCGCTCGAAGCAGGCAAGCGCCGCGGCGCGCTCGCCGAATTTGAGCAGCACCTCCCCCAACCCGGCGAGCGTGTCCTCGTGATCGGGATCGAGTCCGCGCGCCTCCTCGAAGGCCCGACGCGCCCACGCAAACTCCTCTCGCGCGAGCCGCGCGTAGCCCATACCGACGTGCAGCTCCACCGCGTGGGGATACAGCCCCAGGCCCTCGCGTAGCGTGTCTATGGCCTCGTCGTACTGACCTTCGTTGTAAAGCTGATGTGCACGTTCGTCGTATTCGTCGGAACTGAGGAACGGATCCGACATCGAACGGGACCCTCCGGGATGGTTGCGCTATGATAAGAAACGGAGAGCGGTTACACAAGCGACGCGCGTCCGCTATTTTGCCCGCCATGCCCGCCGCGTTCACCGCGATTCCTGTCGGTTCCGCCACCTCCCCAGGCGGCTTTACGGCCGCGGCCGCGCACGCCGGTCTGAAAGCGGACGGCGCGCTCGACGTCGCGCTGCTCGTGAGCGCAACGAGCTGCGCCACCGCCGGCGTTTTCACCCGCAACGCGCTGCGCGCCGCGCCGGTCATCTACGACGCCGATCTGCTGAGCGAGCGCCCAGGGCGGGTGCGCGCCGTCGCCATGAACGCGCGCGTCGCCAATGCGTGCACCGGCGCCGCGGGGCTCGAGGCCGCTCGCGCCATGGCGCGTTGCGCCGAAGAGGCAGCCGGCCTGCCACCTCGTACGGCGCTCGTCCTGTCTACCGGCGTGATCGGCGTGCCGCTGCCTCTCGACAAGGTGGAGCGCGGCTTGCGCCAGGCCGCCGCCAAGCTGTCGCAGGCGGGCGGCGCCGACGCGGCGCGAGCCATCATGACAACGGACACGCGTCCCAAGCACTGCGCGGTTCGTCTCGAAACGCCGGGGGGCCCCATCACAATCGGGGGCATGGCGAAGGGCGCCGGCATGATCCATCCGGACATGGCGACGCTGCTCGGCGTGCTCACCTCGGATGCGGTTTCCGAGCCCGGTGCGCTGCGATCGTTTTGGAAACGCGTCGTCGATCGCACCTTCAACGCCATCTCCGTGGACGGCGACACGAGCACCAATGACACCGTCGTATTCCTCGCCAACGGGCATTCGGGCATTGACCCCTCGCGCGACGGGAGCACGTGGAAGCTGTTCGAGGAGGCAGTGACCGAGGTTGCGCGGCAGCTGGCGCTTGCGGTGGTGGAGGATGGTGAAGGAGCGACCAAACAGCTCGAGATCCACATCACCGGGGCACAGACCGAGACACACGCGCGCGAAGTGGGCCGCGCGATCGCGCGCTCGACGCTC
>Ga0193739_1000399_pt1 | contig 12274 bp, 10 predicted proteins | sample L2a2metaG_FD_144926 | JGI IMG/M metagenome (GOLD analysis project Ga0193739, IMG submission 144926) | Soil microbial communities from a riparian zone of the East river system, Colorado, United States - L2a2 | ecosystem: Environmental > Terrestrial > Soil > Riparian zone | place: USA: East River...
ACCGCTTCCTTAGCGCCGGATCGGATCCTGGCGTTATCAATCCGCTGGCGATTGAGGCGCTGGCCGAGCAACGCATCGATATTTCGCAACAACGCGCAAAAGGGCTCGGCGCAATCTCACTCGATCAAGTCGACACGATCGTGACGCTGTGCGCCGAGGAGGTCTGTCCAGTAGTGCTTGGCCAGGTGCGCCGCCTGCATTGGGCGCTGCCGGATCCTAAGGATCTCGCGAGCTTCCGCGCCGTCCGGGATGACCTGCGCTTGCGTCTGCCGTCGCTCTGGGATCAGTAGGTGCGATAGTGATAGTACGACGCCGGCTGCGTCGGCCGGCGGCGCAGGACATCCTCCGAAACGAACAGTCGCACGAGCGCCACGCCCGCGACGAAACCCCCGACGTGCGCGAAGAACGCCACCCCGCCCTTCTCGAGCTCGTTGAGACTCGCCAGGCCGCCCACAGCCTGAAGCAGGATCCAATAGCCGAGCATGACCCACGCGGGCAGGGCGACGGTCGTGATGTAGATCGGCAGGAGGATGAGTGTGTGGACGCGCACCCGGGGATATAGAAGAAGGTATGCGCCGAGCACGCCACTGATCGCCCCGGACGCCCCGACCATCGGAACAACCGATTGTGGACTGATGAGGGTCTGCGCGGCGGCGGCCGCGGCGCCGCAGAGCACGTAGAAGATCACGAACTTTCCATGCCCCATCGCGTCTTCGATGTTGTTCCCGAACACCCACAGAAACACCATGTTGCCGATCAGGTGGAACCAGCCGCCGTGCATGAACATCGACGTGATCACGGTCCAATACTTCGGCGCGGCGTCCACGAGGCAGACCATGCCGGGAGCGAGCTCGACGCCACTGCCGGGTTTCGCGCTCCCCAGGATCTCCCCTGGGATGAGACCGAGCTCGCACACCGAGCGGGCCAGCGGGACCTCGGCGCCGGCCCCCTGAAGAAGAACGAAGGCCAGCACGTTGGCGATGATGATGGCGACGGTGATGACGGAGGGCCGCTCGGTGGGGTTCTCGTCCTTATACGGAAACATGAGGGAAATACTCTAGGGGCTAGGGCTTTGGGGCTAGGGCCAGGGGACAATCCCTAGCCTCAAGCCCCCAGGACCCAGCCCCTGTCATTATGGCATTTTTCCCGGGCACGCCGCTTGCTTGATGCGACCCGCGGCATCGGGCCGGCATCAAATCCCTACCAGGAGCTGAAAGTATGGCTGAGAAGATCATCGGTATTGACCTCGGGACAACCAACTCGGTTGTGGCAGTCATGGAAGGTGGCGATCCCGTCGTCATCCCCAACGCCGAAGGCGGCCGCACGACACCATCGGTGGTCGCGTTCACGAAAGACGGTGAGCGACTCGTCGGCACGGTGGCCAAGCGGCAGGCGGTGACCAACCCGCAGAACACGGTCTTCTCGATCAAACGGTTCATGGGACGGCGTCTCGAAGAGGTTGTCGAAGAGACCAAACGCGTCCCCTACAAGGTGGTGAAAGGCCCGAACGGCCTGGCGGCTGTCGAAGTCATGGGGAAGGTCTATACGCCCCCCGAGATCTCGGCGATGATCCTCCAGAAGATGCGGCAGACGGCGGAAGACTATCTCGGCCACAAAGTCGAGAAGGCGGTCATCACCGTTCCCGCCTACTTCAACGATTCGCAGCGTCAGGCCACGAAGGACGCCGGCAAGATCGCCGGGCTCGACGTCGTCCGCATCATCAACGAGCCGACCGCGTCCGCGCTCGCCTACGGACTCGATAAGAAGAAAGAAGAGAAAGTCGCGGTGTACGACCTTGGCGGCGGCACCTACGACATCTCCATCCTCGAGCTGGCCGAAGGCGTCTTCGAGGTCAAGAGCACCAACGGCGACACCCACTTAGGCGGTGACGATTTCGACGGTCGGGTGATCGAATGGCTGGTGGCGGAGTTCAAGCGCGAACAGGGCATCGATCTCTCCAAGGACCCGATGGCGCTGCAGCGGCTAAAGGAAGCTGCCGAGAAGGCCAAGATGGAGCTGTCGACGGTGATGCAGACGGAGATCAACCTTCCGTTCATCACGGCCGATCAGTCGGGACCGAAGCACCTGAACCTCACGCTCACGCGCGCCAAGCTCGAGCAGCTGGTCGACGATCTGGTGAAACGGACCATTCCGCCGATGCAGCAGGCACTGACGGACGCGGGGCTGAAGCCGGGTGACATCAACGAAGTGATCCTGGTTGGTGGCCAGACGCGGATGCCGAAGGTGCAGGAGATCGTGAAGAGCTTCTTCGGGAAAGAGCCGCACAAGGGCGTGAATCCCGACGAGGTCGTCGCGATCGGTGCCGCGATCCAGGGCGGCGTGCTCGCCGGTGAGGTGAAGGACGTGTTGTTGCTCGACGTCACGCCGCTGTCGCTCGGTATCGAGACGTTGGGCGGCGTCACGACGGTACTCATCCCGCGCAACACGACGATTCCGACCAAGAAGTCGGAGGTGTTCTCGACGGCCGAGGACAATCAGACGACGGTCGAGATCCACGTGCTCCAGGGCGAACGCCAGATGGCGGCGGACAACCGCACCATCGGCAAGTTCCAGCTGACGGGCATTCCACCCGCTCCGCGCGGCATTCCGCAGGTGGAGGTAACGTTCGACATCGATGCCAACGGCATCCTCCACGTCTCCGCGAAGGACAAGGCGACGGGCAAGGAGCAGAAGATCCGGATCGAAGCGTCGTCCGGTCTGGCGGACAAGGACATCGACAAGATGGTGAAGGAGGCCGAAGCGCACGCCGCCGAGGATAAGAAGCGGCGCGATGTGATCGAGCAGCGTAACCGCCTCGATAACATGGTGTACCAGGTGACGAAGGAGTCAAAGGATTGGGTCGATAAGCTCGAACCGGGTCTCAAGTCCCGGCTCGATGCCGCCCTGCAGTCGTCGCAGCAGGCGCTGCGCAGCGGCAACGCCGACGAAATCAGCAAGGCATTGGACGAGTTGCAGCAGGCATATTCCGCAGCCGGAGCATCGCTGTACGCTGCCCGGGGCGCGGCAGGTACCGAAGCTCAGGGCGGCGATGGTCAGCCAACCGGCGCCGATAAGGACGAGAAGGTTAAGGATGAGAAGGTTGTGGATGCCGATTACGAGATCATGGACGACGACAAATCGAAGAAGTCATAAAAGGGGGAACGGATGTCGGTGAAGACGAGGGACTGGTTGAAATTCGGCACTTTGGTGACAATGGCGTTTGCGCTCGGCCTGGCATTCGCCTCGGCGTTCCGGCTGCCGTCGCGCGGTGAGGCGGCGGTTCGATCTGTGCTGCAGGATACGAGCCGGCCCATTCCTCAGGCCAAAGCCGCAGTCGATCTCGGCCAGGCATTTGCCTCGGTTGCCGAGCATGTGAAGCCGGCCGTGGTGTTCATCAAATCTGAGCGCCGCGAGCGGGTAACCAGCCGCCGTTTGCCGCCAGGCTTCGAGGATTTCTTCCAGTCCCCGCGTCGCCCCCAGGTCGAGCAGGGATCGGGGTCAGGTTTCATCGTCTCACAGGATGGATACATCCTGACGAACAACCACGTCGTACAGGGCGCGGACCGCGTGACGGTTCGTCTGTACGACAATCGTGAGTTCTCCGCGAAAACCATCGGCACCGATCCCTCCACCGACGTCGCGGTCATCAAGATCCAGACGACGGGGCTGCCCACCGTTCGGCTGGGCGATGCCGACTCGACCGCCATCGGCAACTGGGTGCTGGCCATCGGTAACCCGTTGGGTGAGGCATTCACGTTCACGGTCACGGCCGGCATTGTCAGCGCGAAGGGACGGCTCCTCTCGGGACTCAATCAAAGCCGGTACGCCATTCAGGACTTCATTCAGACAGACGCCGCGATCAACCCGGGCAACTCGGGTGGACCGCTGGTCAACGTGCGTGGCGAGGTCATCGGCATCAACTCGGCCATCGCCAGTGAGACCGGGTTGTATTCCGGGTACGGGTTTGCAATCCCGATCAACCTCGCCCGCACCGTGATGACGCAGCTCATCGCCACCGGACACGTCGAGCGGGCGGTCATGGGCGTCAGCATCAAGGATGCGACTCAGGAAGACGCCGAGGCCGTCGGACTCTCGACCATCAGGGGAGTCGTGGTGCGGGACTACACGTCCGACGACTCGCCGGCGCGGCGATCCGGCATCCAGCAGGGTGACGTGATTGTCGCCGTGGAGGGCCAGCCCGTACAGTCCGTTCCGCAGCTGCAGCAGCGGGTCGGGTTCAAGAAGCCGGGCGACGTCGTGCGCGTCACGTTCGTGCGAAGCAAAGGCCAGCAGCAGACGGTTTCCGTGCGGCTCGCTGCGCCTCCAGGCGACGCGGACGTCGCGCGTGCCAACGTTTCCCCGCGGCGTGACGAACCAGCGTCGGCGGAAGGTCCGCTGGGGATCTCGGTGCAACCGCTCACACAGGAAGACGTACGCGATACGGAGCTGCGTCCCATCCTGCGTTCGGGGGGCGCGTTGCTGGTAACGCAAGTCTCGCCTGACGGACCGGCCTATCACAAGCTGGCGGATGCCGGTTCGGGGTATCCAGGGGACATCATTCTCAAAGTCAATGGTCAGCCGACGCGGACTGCCGCGGAATTTCGAGCCGCGGTTGGCGCGGTAGGCAAAGGTGAAATCGTCACGCTCTCGGTGCTCCGGCGGACGCCGGATGGCTGGCTTGGCGACGTGGTCCGGATCCGCGTCCCCTAAATACCGAACGGCGCAGTTAGACACGCCGGGGGGTCGCCCGAAGGCGACCCCCCGCTTTGCTTTCCTACCAGCCCGACCTCAAATCACCGGCGCGGGACGGCGCTCCACCAGCATGACGATCGCGGCCAGAAACAACCACACGACGAACGCCGCCTGCGCAAAGTACATGTAGGGTAGCGTCTCGTTGAACACCAGCCCCACGATCCCGCAGACCGCCGCCACAATCCACGCGAACCACGCCAGCCACCTTGGCCACACGGCGCCATTGCGTATCGCCCAACCAAACGTGTACGCCACGAAGCCCAGCAGGAACGTGGCGAGCCGCTCCGCCGCCAATCCCATCGGATGCAGCATGTCGTAGACGAAGACGGCGTGCGTACCGGTGAGTCCCGTATCCGAAGCGGTGTACGCGCGCGCGAGCTGGAATCCGGCGCCGACCATGAACAGGATGTTGATCGACCAGACCGAGAAGGCGAATGCGCCAAGGCGGATTCCCGCCCGGGAGGGTGCGGATCCCGCGGTGTCGTTGTGGCGCAGCGACACGCCGATCAACCCGGCGTACATCAACGCCAACCCAAACAGCAGCGCCCAATGGATCAGACGCCAGCCGGCGGTCCGCGCGACGGTGGTGAGCTGCGCGGCGCCGTCGCCCGACAGCAGCGGGTGCATGGCGCCCGCGATCCCGAACAACAGCGTGCCGATCAGCAGACACAATCCGTAGAACAGCGGGCGGCGCGTCACGACCATTGGCCTCTCCCCAGTCCCGAGTCCCGAATCCCGAGTCCCCAATCTAGCACGCACTCGGGCCGACGATATATTGAGCCGCCATGGACTTGAACCGCATTCTGCGTGAAGGCTTCATCGCCGGCTGCATCGGCGCCGCCACCGTCGCCGCCTGGTTTCTGATCGTGGACACGATCAACGGCCAGCCGCTCTTCACGCCCGCGATGCTCGGAAGCGCGGTATTCTGGGGCGCGCACGATCCCTCGGCGGTCGTGATCGAGCCGGCGCGGATCTTCGGCTACACCATGATTCACGTCAGCGCGTTCGTCGTGGTCGGCTGCATCGCCGCGGCGCTCGCCGCCGAAGTCGAATACGCGCCATCCACGCTCTTTCTCGTCATTGTGGGATTTTGCTTCTTCGAGGTAGGGTTCTATATCCTCGTCGCCCTGCTGGCAAAACCGCTGCTCGGCTATCTGGCCTGGTGGAGCGTGGCGATCGGGAACGGACTGGCAGCGCTCGGCATGGGCTATTTCTTGTGGCGGGAGCATCCGAAGATCGGTGAAGAGCTGCGCCGGCATCCGCTGGGCGAAACGCAGGATGGGGAATAGGGCTAGGGGCTAGGGGCTAGGGGCTTGGGCCTGGTCCCTCCGAGTCCCTAGCCCCGAGTCCCCAGTCCCCTGCCCGTAGGCCTCCGCCGGTACTTTCGCTTCAGCATCCCCTCGCTGGTCCCACACTGAGTATCGGAACCAAATCACCGTCATCACGATCCACAGCATCAGCCCGCCCAGCACCCACATCAGCAGCCCGCCGATTTGCTGATCGTCCAGCGGGGATAGCCCCCCCCCGCCCACCCGGGGCGCGGCGGCGTAAAACGGATAGAGCACCGAATTGGACAACGTGATCAGGGCACCCGTAACGGACATCGGAATGCCGAGCAGGAAGAGGTACAGCATCTGCAAGAGATGCGGGATCCGGGGCAGCTCCGGCACCGGTGAGAGCACCGGCCACCACATGATGAGCGCTGTCGCGAGGAATACGAGGTGCTGGAGGATATGGAGGTTGTGATTACGCAGGGCCGCTTCGTATAGCACGGGCACATGCCAGATGACGATCGGGGCCGTGAACAATGACGCCGCGACGAGTGGACGCGTTATGAGGCGGCCCACCGCCATGACCCAACGAGGCCGCAGCAGCGGCCGCACCACCTGCGCTGGGCAGCCGTACAGCAGCAGCGGCGGAAACACGAGCGTCAGCAGCAGATGCTGCGCCATATGCGCGCTGAACAGATAGTTGTCCGACAGGTTGTGCAGCGGTCCGTTCAGGGCCAGGAACACCACGACCAGCGCGCCGACAAAGCTTGCGATGTGGCGTCGTGGCGCCCGGAGACCCCCCAAATAGACATAAAGCCCGCCCAGGAGGACGAGCCCGATCACGACGCTGGGATGCAGATCCCACCGATTCCAGGGGCTCACACGCCGGTCCGCAGGCGCACCGCTCCGTAGAAGATGAAGAGCAGGCTGACCACGACCGCGAACGCCAGCAGGAGCGGTCCGCCGAACAGAAACGTAAAGAAACGGTTGTCAAACTTGAGGTGCATGTAGAACATCACCACCAGCGCGAACTTCACGGCCGACAGCACGAGGAGAATAGGCACGAGCGCACTCTGGAAAGCCGGTACGTAAAAGACGCCCACCTCGATCAACGTGATCATCACGAGGATCGCGGCCACCCGGAGGTATGTGCCCGTCGTCGCGTGCGCCTGCTCGCTCATCGTCTCTGTCCCCTCATTGAATCAGATAGACGACCGTAAAGATGATGATCCATACGACGTCCACGAAATGCCAGTACAGTCCGGTGATCTCCACGGTCATCGCCTGGGCGGGACCGAGCTTCCCCCGCAGCGCCTGCACCCACAGCGTGAGCAGCCAAATCACGCCCACGGTCACGTGTGCACCGTGGGTCCCCGTCAGCACGTAGAACGTCGAGCCGAAGAGGTTCGTGGTGAGCCCCAGCCCCTGGTGGTAGAAGTGATTGAACTCCCAGACCTGCCCGCCCAGGAAGATCAGCCCGAGCAGCGCGGTGACGAACAACCAGAGCTTTCCCTGCCGCATGTCGCCGCGCTGCACCGCCGCCAACGCCAGCACCATGGCGAGACTCGACATGAGGAGGTCGAATGTGCTGAACGACGTGAACGGGATATTCAGAATCTCGTGCGGGTAGGGCCCGACCTGGCTTCTTCCCTTGTAGAGGAGATAGGTCGAGATGAGCGAGGCGAAGAGCAGGCATTCCGAGCCGATGAATGCCCAGAACGCCATCTTGCGGCTGTCGAGCCCCATGCTGGTGTGGTGTGCGTGTGCCATCTACATCTCAAAGGGCTCGTAGGCCCAGCGGTAGATACCGACGATCACGACCGCCACACCAACCAGTACCAGCCAGAGCTGATGGGAGATCGCGCCGATCGCCATCGTCGGTAGTCCGAACGCCGTGAACAACGGCCACCAGGACCCGCCCGGCACATGGATCGGCGCGGGCGGCGTCGCGGGGAGTGGCGTCATCGGCGCGTGGTGCTCCGTTTGCCAGAGCGGCACGCGGCTCGCGACGTGTGGAATCACGGTGAAGTTGTAGACGGGCGGCGGCGACGACATCGCCCACTCGAGAGTCGCTCCGCCCCACGGGTCGTTCCCTGCCGCCGCCCCGGAGCGGCGCGTGCGGACGATATTCCAGAGGAACACCAGCATGGCGAGCCCGATCAAGAAGGCGCCCGCAGTCGAGATGAGGTTGAGCCCGCCGACGCCGAGCTCCGGCGCATAGGTGTAGATCCGCCGCGGCATGCCGAGCAAGCCGCTGAAATGCATCGGGAAAAACGCCAGGTTCATGCCGATGAGCGTGAGCCAGAAATGCCATTTCCCGAGCGATTCCGACAGCTGGCGGCCGGTCATCTTTGGCCACCAGTAGTACATGCCGGCGAATAGCCCGAGCATCGTGCCGCCGAACAGCACGTAGTGGATGTGCGCCACGACGTAGTACGTGTCGGTCTGCTGCAAATCGGCCGGCGGCGAGGCATGGGACACGCCCGACAGGCCACCGATGATGAACATCGCGATGAAGCCGATCGCGAACAGCATCGCCGTGGTGAAGCGGATCTGCCCACCCCACAGCGTGCCGATCCAGTTGAAGATCTTCACACCGGTGGGCACGGCGATCAGCATCGTCGTGCCGGCGAACACGGAGTCGGCGATCGGCCCCAAACCCACGGAGAACATGTGGTGGCTCCAGACGCCCCACCCCATGAAGCCGATCAGCACGCCCGAGTACACCACCACGGTATAGCCGAACAACGGCTTGCGCGAAAACGTCGGCAGCACCTCGGACACGATCCCCATCGCCGGGAGAATGAGGATGTAGACCTCCGGGTGACCGAAGAGCCAGAAGAGATGCTGCCACAGGATGGGATCACCGCCGCCGGCGGGGATGAAGAAGTGCGTGCCGAAGAAGCGGTCGAACATGAGCAGCACCAGCGCGACGGTGATGACCGGAAACGCGGTGATGACGAGAAACTGGGTGACGAGCGTCATCCAGCTGAACGCGGGAAGCCGCAGCATCCGCATTCCCGGTGCCCGCATGTTGAGGATCGTCACGATGAAGTTGAAACCCGCCGCCAGCGATGCGATGCCGAGGACCTGAAGGCCCAGCAGCCAGAAGTCGATGTTGGGGCCCGGGGAGAACTGCTTCGACGTCAGATTCGCGTAGCCGAACCAGCCGGCATCGGGCGCGACGGAGAGCCGCCCTGCGCCAAACAGCGGCCCGGCGATGAAGCTGGCATTCATGAACAGCCCGCCCAGCAGGAACACCCAGTAGCTGAACGCGTTGAGCCGTGGGAACGCCACGTCGCGGGCGCCGATCTGGAGCGGGATGATGTAGTTGAAGAACGCGGCCGACAGCGGCATCAGCGCGAGGAACACCATCGTCGTACCGTGCATCGTGAACAGCTGATTGTACGTCTCGGCACTGACGCCCAGGCCTTCCGGCCGCGCCAGCTGCGCGCGAATGATGAGGGCTTCGAGCCCGCCGATGAGGAAGAAGACGAACGCCGTCCAGAAATACAGAAGGCCGATGCGCTTGTGGTCGGTGGTCGTCAGCCAGCTCTTCATTTCAAGCTCTGGAGGTAGGCGACCAGGGCATCGAGATCCTCGGCCGAGAAATTCTGCGGCGGCATCAGCGCGCCGGGTTTCAGGGACGGCGCATTCGCGATCCAGCGGTGCAGTGACTCGCTGTTGTTCGGGAACAGCGCGCCGGCGATTGTGGCGCGGCTTCCGACGTGATTGAGATCGGGGCCGACTTTACCCGGTGAAACACCGGCGATCGTGTGACACGCGATGCAGGCACTGCGCCGGAAGATTTGCTGGCCTTTTTCCTCGAGCGATCCTCTCGCCGGGGCAACCGGCGCGGCACGCTGCCGGTCCACCCAACGCTGAAACGCGGAATCCGGCTGCACTACGACGCGCAGTCGCATGTTGGCATGCGACACACCGCAGAACTCCGCGCATTGGCCCCAATACTCGCCGGATGAATCGGCGCGAAACGCGATGCGAGTCGTACGTCCCTGCGTGAGATCGCGCTTGCCGCCCAGCGCCGGAACCCAGAAGCTGTGGATGACGTCCGCCGAGGTCATCTCGACCTGGATCGGCGTCCCCACCGGCAGATGCAGCTCATTGGACGTGCTGATTTCGAGCGTCGGGTAGCGATACTCCCACCACCACTGATGTCCGATGACCTCGACGCGCAGCGCCCCCTCCGGCGCGTGGCCCGCGGTCGCGAAAATGGTGCGCATTGTGGGGACGGCGATAAAGACGAGGATCAGCGCCGGCGCGAGCGTCCACCCGATCTCGAGCGCGGTGTGACCGTGGACCGGTTTGGGCGTCGCGGCGCCCGGGCGGGCGCGATAGCGCGCGATCGCGACCACCAACAGCGTCTCGACGATCAGAAAGACGACGACCGCCCACCAAAAGATGTTCCAGAAGAGGCTGTCGATTTCGGTGCTGAAATCGGATTTGGGAGCGAACACCGATTGCGGGAAGGGTCCGCTGCAGGCGGTGAGGACGAGCAGAACTGCGACGAGAACTAACGGCACGGCGTCAAACTAGACAGACCCCCGCAACACGTCAACGCGCACGTTATCTTTGGCGGCCATGGCTGAATTGTCTGAACGTTTGCAAGCCGCGCTCGGCAGCGCGTATCGCCTGGAGAAAGAATTGGGCGGCGGCGGGATGAGTCGCGTGTTCTTGGCGGAGGAGACGCGACTCGCGCGCCGCGTCGTCATCAAGGTGCTCCCGCCGGATCTCGCGTTGGAAATGCGCGTGGACCGTTTCAATCGCGAAATTCAGCTCGCTGCGTCGCTGCAACATCCGCACATCGTGCCGCTCCTCGCGACCGGCGGCGCCGACGACCTCCTCTATTACACGATGCCGTTCGTGGAAGGCGAAGCCCTACGCACACGCTTGACCCGCGAGGGCGAGCTGCCGGTCCGCGACGCGGTTCGCATCCTCAAGGACGTGGCCGACGCGCTCGCATACGCGCACGCCCGCGGCCTCGTGCATCGCGACATCAAGCCCGACAACGTGCTACTCACGGGACATCACGCAGTGGTCGTCGACTTCGGCGTGGCGAAGGCGGTCAGCCAGGCTAAGACCGAAAGCGGACTCACGTCGGTCGGCGTGGCGCTCGGTACACCGGCGTACATGGCGCCCGAGCAGGCGGCAGGCGATCCCAACATCGATCATCGCGCGGACATCTACGCGTTCGGCGCGATGGCGTACGAGATGCTCACCGGCCGCGCGCCGTTCGCGGGGATGGCGCCGCATCAGATGCTGGCCGCGCACGTCACCGAGCCGGTCGTCCCGATCACCGACCGCCGCCCGGCGCTCTCGCCGGCACTCGCGGCGCTGGTGATGGCCTGCCTGTCGAAGAACCCGGCGGACCGCCCGCAGACCGCGAATGAGATCCTGCAAGCCCTCGAAGACATGGCCACGCCCAGCGGCTCGGTCGCCATCACGTCGCCGATCACAACGTTCCGGCACGTGTTGCGACGGCCGCGCAATCGAAACATTGCGCTTGCAGCCGCCGGCGGAGTCGTGCTGCTCGCGGGGTGGATCGCGCTCCGGCCCCGGCCCGCGCTCGCGCTGGATCCAAACCGCATCGCAATCGCCCCGTTCGACGTACTGGGCGGTCCCGATTTGGCGCTGTGGAAGGAAGGGTTGGTAGACGTACTCTCGCGCAGTCTCGATGGCGCGGGCCCGCTGCGGACCGTTTCGCCGACGCTCGTTGTGCGGCAATGGGCCGGCCGCGCAGAGCCGACCGCGGCACGGGCATTGGGCCAAGTCACGGGCGCCCGGATCGTCGTGTACGGTGGTCTGGTGGCCGCGGGGACCGATTCCGTCCGGCTCACGGCGACTGTGTACGATGTCGGAGCTGGTCGCTCGCTGGGAGAGATCGAGCGGCGCGAAGCAACCGCCCGGATGGACAGGCTGGCCGACTCGCTCACCGTCGCCGTGCTCCGGGAGCTCGGCAGAACGCGTGCGATCGGCATCGTGCGCACGGCGTCACTCGGCTCCCGCTCGCTGCCGGCATTGAAGGCGTTCCTGCAGGGCGAGCAGTTTTTGCGTCGGTCCGAATGGGACTCAGCTGTCGCCTCCCACGAACGCGCGATCGCGCTCGACAGCGGGTTCACGCTCGCGTTGAGCCACGCTGGCCTGGCAAGGGGGTGGCAGCATTCGGCGCAAGACTCGCTGTCGCGCACCTACAAGCTGCGCGCGGGCGCGTTGAATCATGGACTCGCCCCGCG
>Ga0193739_1000400_pt1 | contig 12273 bp, 10 predicted proteins | sample L2a2metaG_FD_144926 | JGI IMG/M metagenome (GOLD analysis project Ga0193739, IMG submission 144926) | Soil microbial communities from a riparian zone of the East river system, Colorado, United States - L2a2 | ecosystem: Environmental > Terrestrial > Soil > Riparian zone | place: USA: East River...
GGTAGGTCTTCCATCCCGCGACGAGGTGAAAGCCGATGAGTGCGAAGACGCCGAGTGCGGCCACCGGGGAGCCTGGATCGACCAGCATGACCGTGGCCGCGGCGAGCCCGAGGACTCCGAGCGCCACGCTGAGGGTCCCGGCAACCTTGCCGTAGCCGGGGTCCAGGCGCATGGCGATACCGAACAGGATGATCCCGACTGGCATCACCAGCAGCCCGACCAGGAGCAGAGCGTCGAACATGGCCTGATTCGCCTGCCACAGGAGCACCAGGGTCGCCTGCTCGTCAGGGGATACACCGGCAGCGTGGTACAGATCGGAGAGCCGCGAGGTGACCACATGCGGGATAGCACCGGCGGCTAGCACGGCGAGACCGACGAAGTTCAGTGCGCTGCCGAACAGAGCGGCCGCGGGTCGCGTCCTGCGGAGGCCCTGAAAGAGTGCAAGCGCGAGTGACACCCAGAGTGCCAGCACCGCCAGGTAGAGGCCGTTTTCGACGGTGCGCGCGACTCTGATCTCCGGGAATCGTGAGATCGGCCCTGCGGGACCGGCGGGTTCCGGCCCCGCGAAGATCCCGACAATCGCGAAGACCACGACAAGCAGGACACTGCCGCTGATACCGGCCAGACCGCCCCAGCGGAGAGTGCTGCTGTCGTCGTGAGTCCGCTGTGCCGCATGCAGCATCCCGCCGTCCGTCATCATTTTTTCTCCTCAGTCCGTTTCCTTGAGTTGTCGATCTAGGACCAGCTTGGGGAATGAGCCCTGGGTGCCGCATGTGCCGAAAGTCGGCATCAACAGACTTCGGTTCGGGCTCCGGGCAGACTTTCGTCGGATGCCGACGCACCCCCGACTGTCGTATTGTCTTGATCATGAAAGCCCGGCCGTCCGCCGGTGGGTTCGATCCCGTCATCCAGGCTGATCAGGCCCATCGCGAGCGGCGCTCACCGCGCGACTGGGCCGTCGACGCGCTCTGTTTCCTGCTGGGCATCGGGTTCACGGCGCTTGCCTACATCGACGCCACCGACCGGCACCTCCCAACGGTGCCCACCGCGATAGACACCGCTCTCGGCGTGTTGGCCAGCCTCGGGTTGTGGCTGCGCCGACGCTGGCCGGTCGGCCTCGCGGTGATCGTCGGCCTGTTCGCCATCTACTCGGTGAGTGCTTCCGCCGTCGCGCTCATCGCCCTGTTCACTGTCGCAGTGCACCGGCGCCTCCGTACGGCTGTGCTCGTTGCGGCCGGCTACGCGCTGACCTCTTTCCTCACGTTGTTAGTCCGACCCGGTACGTCGCTGCCGAACTGGTGGCAAGGCGTGCTCGGCGTCATCTGTGTCGTGGCGGTCCTCGCGCTGGGGATGTTCGTCCGGGCACGGCGCCAGCTCGCGCTCATCGAGCGCGAACGGGCGGCGTCCGAACAGGAGCTCCGCGTCGCCCAGGCCCGGCAGATGGAACGCAACCGGATCGCGCGGGAAATGCACGACGTGCTCGCCCATCGCCTGTCGTTGCTGAGCCTGCAAGCCGGAGCGCTGGAGCTGTGGCCCGACGCGCCGCCTGCAGAGGTCGCCCGTACCGCAGGCGTGATCCGTGTCAATGCTCACGGTGCGCTGGACGACCTGCGCGAGGTGATCGGCGTGCTTCGCTCTGCGCGCGTCGATGACGACCGTGCCGACGGGCTGCCGGAGCGGCCGCAGCCGACCTTGGCCGATTTGCCGATGCTCATCGACGAGTCGCGGAAGGCGGGGATGCAGGTGGCGCTCGAGTGCGACGTGACCGATCTCGGGGCAGTGCCCGAGGCGATGGGGCGTACGGCGTACCGGATCGTGCAGGAAGGGCTCACGAACGCACGCAAGCATGCCGACCACGCCGCGGTGTCGGTGGCCGTACGAGGCGCGGCTGCCGACGGCCTCACCGTCGAGATCCGCAATCCGTGGCCGGCGGCTGTCACCCCAACCACGCCGATCCCGGGCGCGGGTATGGGGATCATCGGGCTCGCGGAGCGGGCCGCGCTCACTGGCGGGCGGCTCGAGCACGGCCGCACGCCGGCGGGTGAATTCCGGCTGTGGACATGGCTACCGTGGCCGACGTGACCGGTTCGGTCCGGGTCATCATCGTCGACGACGACCCCCTGGTACGGGCGGCGCTCGCGATGATCCTCGGCCACGCACCGGGGGTTGACGTGGTGGGAGAGGCGGCCGACGGAGCCGAGGTGCTCACCGCCGTCGACAGGTACGCGCCGGACGTGGTGCTCATGGACATCCGGATGCCCCGAGTCGATGGCCTCACCGCCACCGAACTGCTGCGCGCCCGCCCCCACCCGCCGGAGATCATCGTGCTGACCACATTCGACGCCGATGAGTACGTGCTGCGTGCCCTCCGGGCCGGGGCCAGCGGTTTCCTGCTGAAAGACACCCCGCCTGTTGAGATCCTGCGCGCTGTGGAGCGGGTGGCGGCTGGTGAGCCGATCCTCTCCCCTTCTGTGACCCGCCAGCTCATAGCCCACATCGGCGACACCGATGCGGACGCCCGACGCCATTACGCCCGCGCGCAGCTCGCCCGGCTCAGTGAGCGGGAACGCGAGGTTGCCCTGACAGTGGGCCGGGGCAGGTCGAACGCGGAGATCAGCGGCGAACTGTTCATGAGCGTGGCGACGGTGAAGCAGCATGTCTCGCGGATCCTCACCAAGCTCGACCTCAACAACCGGACCCAGATCGCGCTGCTGGCCCACGACGCCGGCCTCGCCGATACGGCCTGACGCCCGCGCTACTCACTCGGACTTGTCAGAATCTCAGCACCAAATATGGTGCTGAGATTCTGACAACTCGGAGTGAGTGAGGCGCTGGGGATTAGCCGGCGCGGCCAAGCCAATCGGTCTCGACCTCCGTGCAACGTGGGTTGGTTGGCATGTTGGCGAGTAAGTTGGCTGGCGTTTGGGGGTGAGTGGGCAATGGCGCGTGACGCGAGGCTTCGCCGGATGCGCGTACTGACACTCCCCTCAGTCCTGTTCGCCAGTGGGCTCGCGGGCCACTTGGCTGGCGACGGAGCCACACCCCCCGGCTGGGTGCTGGTTGGGCTGTTCATGCTGACCGTAGTTGCGGTGGCGCCGTTCGCGGGCGCCGCTTTGAGCCCGGCACGGGTTGCGGCGCTGCTGATTGGCGGGCAGGGAGTGCTGCACGCAGCGTTGCAGCTGCTCGGCGGCACCTTCATGGCCACGACGGCCATGCCTGGTGCAGCTACCGGTCCGGTGACTGGATCCGCGCCGGCAAGCTCCCACCTGATGATGCACCACGGCGCCGAGGCATCACACGGTCCCGTGATGTCGCTGATGGGCGGCGGGCACCTCGTCATGCTGGTCGCGCACCTGGCCGCGGCGGTCGTGGTCGGGGTGTGGCTGGCGGCTGGAGAGCGCGCTTTGTGGATGTTGCTGGCACTCTCTGCGCGATCGCTCGTCGACGCGTGGCGGACGGTGACGGCCGTCACCCGCGGCGGCATCGCTGCCCTCGTCGTGAGTTGCCCACGGCTTCAGATTCGCTGGGGCTTGCGACGTGTGGTCCGCGGCCGGGTGTGGACCGCGGGTGCTGTCTCGCGGCGCGGTCCGCCCCCCTGTGGGTTCCTGGAGCCTGACGCGTACGCCGCCGTCTGACGGTCTGACGGCCGAGACACCTGGTTCTGCGCGCAGGTCATCCGAGGACCGTCGTCCCAGTTGATCATCAGACTTTTGGGCAGCGCGGGTGCGGCCATGGCCGGTTACTGCTGCCACCTCTTCAAGAATTGAGGCATCATCTTGTTCCACACCAACTCTTCACAGCGCGGCATCCTTGCCCGTGTTGGACTGGGCATCGGGATCGTCGTCGCGGCAATCCTGGCCATGCCAGTCCTCGCCCAGGCACATGTGACTGTTCAGCCTGAGACCGCCGAAGCCGGCGGCTTCTCGGTCGTGACCTTCCGAGTACCGAACGAGCGCGATGACGCTAGCACCACGCAGGTACGGGTCACCCTTCCGAAGGACCAGCCGATCGGATCCGTCCAGACGACACCGGTGGCTGGTTGGAAGATCACCACCGCGACCCGTCAGCTCGACAAGCCCATCGAGATGTTCGGCGAGCAGCTGGACACCGTGGTCTCCGAGGTCACCTGGACGGCGACCGACGGCGGCATCCGTCCTAGTCAGTTCCAAGACTTCGCCGTTAGTCTCGGCCAGCTGCCCGAGTCCGGCGAGCTGGTGTTCAACACCCTGCAGACCTACTCCAGCGGAGAGAAGGTGAACTGGAATCAGGTCTCGACCGATCCTTCGGTCGAACCGGAGCACCCGGCCCCGATACTTCGCATCACACCGGGCGTTGCGGAGCATGGCTCGGCGCCGACTGACACGGGCGGCCAGGCAGGCCAAGACGAGCAGGTCCCGTCCGCCGCCCAGGGCGACACCGTGTTCGACTCGACTCTGCCGCTCGTCGTTTCGGGTCTGGCGCTGGCGCTTTCCTTGGTCGCCGTTGTGCTCGCGTGGCGGCTGGGCCGGCGACCTGCCGCGGCAGTCGAGGCAGCGTCTAGGCCCACCCGTGAGGACGTCAACGTCTGACCCGGCCATGGATGCCGACTTGTCAGCGTCGGCGGTCGGCATCCACCTTCTGATCCCAGGAGCTTGATGGCACCGCTGAGCATCGCAGTGCGCCGCGTGGCACTCCTCGCCACGCTTGCCGTCTTGTGGTCGCTGCTGTTGGCGCACCCGGCCGCGGCGCACGCGGAGCTGGTCGACATCGCCCCGGAGAACGGAGCGCAACTGACGCGACCGCCGACCGAGGTCCGGATGACGTTCACCGAGTCGGTGAACCTGGTCAACGATGGCATCCGCCTGGTCGACCACGTCGGCGCCACTGTGCCCACTCCCGACCCGACCGTAGACGGGCGCACCGTCACCTGGCCGATGCCGGCCGTCCTGCCAGAAGGGCACTATGTCGTGACGTGGCGGGTGCTGTCCAAGGACGGACACCCCGTCAACGGTGCGTTTTCGTTCGGTGTAGGAACCGCCGCCGTGCCCGGTTCGGCCACCAGCACCGGGACTACTGGCACGAGCGTCAACGCTGTGCCGAGCGGGTCGACCGCACCGTGGCCGGTGGTTGCCATCCGATTAGCCGGCTACCTCGCGTTCGCGCTCTTCGTAGGCGTTGCTGCCTTCGTACTGGTGTGCGCGCCGAGCCGTAGCAACGACCCCACTCTGCAGCTGCTGGCCCGCGGCGGTCTTCTCGGCGGCGCGCTCGCCGCGGTCGCAGCCCTCCTGGTCCAGGGCCCGTACGCGGCTGGCGCCTCGATGAGCCGTGCCTTCGATATGCGACTGCTGCAAGAAACCCTGTCGACCCCGTTCGGCACCGCGATGTTGTGGCGGCTTGGGCTGTACGGCGTACTCGGCGTACTCGTTTGGCGACTGCCCAAGATCCTGACCGAGCTCGGCACCTGGCTCGTACCCGCCGCGGTGGTTGCTACCGCAGCCACCATTGCCGCGGCTGGGCATGCAGCGGCGTCCGGCCCAATCGACCTCCTCGTCGACGCGCTCCACGCCCTGACCGCCGCATTCTGGGTCGGCGGCCTGGCCGCGCTCGCCGCCCTCGGCCGATCCGTCGAACCGCGCGTTCTACACCGGTTCTCCACCCTCGCCATGGCCTCCGTACTCACCCTCGTCGTCACGGGCACCCTGAACTCGCTGCGCCACCTGACCGCCGTCGAACAGCTGTGGCTGACCCGCTACGGACTCACCCTGCTGATCAAGCTCAGCCTGGTTGCCGGCACCCTTGCCGTTGCCGCGGTCTCCCGACGGCGCCTGCAGCAGAAGCGAGTGCCGCTCCGGACCGTCCGGATCGAAGTCGCGCTGACCATTGCAGTCCTCGCCGTCACTTCCCTGCTCAGCGTGACCGCGCCCCCACCCCAGCCATCCGCGGCCTCCGACCACACCGATCACAGTGCCGGACCTGGGGCCGCCAACGACACGGTCCAGATGTCCCTGGGGGACCAAGGTGAGGCCACACTGACGGTCTTGCCCGCCACCACCACCGGCAGTCATCTGCACGTCGTCCTCACCGACACCAACGGACAGCCCCTTCCCGCCACCCGAGTTGCCCTGAAAGTCGCCAATCCTGCCCGTGACATCGCGCCGATACCCGTACCGATGAGCATGCGCGACGGTGTCTGGGTCGCGAGCTACGTCTTCCCCTTGCCCGGCACCTGGAAAACCATCCTCACCGTCGACGGCGTCGGCCCATCGGCCGTCATCACCTCCGCTGACGTCACGATCCACGGCTGACCTCGATCCGGCTCCGAGACTGTCGCCAGAGGAGGATCTGCGGGAAGGTAGCGGTGGGATCTCTTGCCGCCGCTACCCCACCGAACGGACAGCTCCGATCCCGGAGGTTGCAATCCAGCAACACGACTACCGCCATCTCGGCCGCGATCAGGAGAGGTGATAAGGCAATCATGAGCGACACGTCGCCGTCAGAGGTTCAGTCTGATACTGCGTCATCAGGTGCATCGCTTCCTCCGCCTCAGGCCGCGGAGATCACTGTCGGCACAGACGCCGCGTATGCACCGCCGGCCCTAGGGGACTCGCGACGCGCGCTCCGTAACATCTCCGAGGTCCGCCACTTCTTCCGCACCAACGAGGTGCCGATCTACTTCGTTGGTGCGACCCCCTTCAATCTGCTGGGTCTGGACCGCTGGGTGCGCAACTTCTCCTACGTCACCTACTACGACGGCTGGGATGGCGCCCACCCGCGGGTGTTCACCCCCAAACACAAGCCGTACATCGAATTCGAGTCCGGCGAGGAGATCAATAACTGGCTGCTGGTCAACCCTGAGGTGCGGGCTTACATGTCCAGGCCCGCGCCGCGAGGCCAACGACCCAAGGTCGCGATGGTCTTCTTCAACACCGAGACCGAGGGGATCTGCGAAGAGCTCGGCTACGACCTCATTCTCCCTGCGGCGGAACTCCGCGCCCACTTGGATTCCAAGCTCGTCACCACTCGGCTTGGCAATGAAGTCGGCGCGGCCAGCGTGCCGAACGTACTCGTCAGCGTCGAGGAATATCCGGACTTGCTGGATGCGGCATCCGCGGCCGGCCTCGGGACCGATTTGGTGGTGCAGACCGCGTACGGCGACTCGGGAAAGACCACCTTTTTCATCGATGACGAGACAGGTTGGAAGCGGAACCAGGGAGAGCTCATCGGCACCGAGATCAAGGTGATGAAGCGGATCAACAACCGCCCGGTCGCTGTTGAGGCGGTTCTCACTCGCAACGGCACCATCGTCGGTCCGTTCATGTCCGAGCTCGCCGGGCATTCAGAGCTCACTCCGTACCGCGGCGGGTGGTGCGGTAACGAGATGTTTCCGGAGGTGCTGACCGAGGACTTGCGACGCAAGGCAGGTGATCTTGTGGGGCGGCTGGGTGACCGGCTTGGCGCCGAGGGCTACCGGGGGTTCTTCGAGGTCGACGTACTGGTTGACACCGACACCGACGAGGTCTACCTCGGCGAACTCAACCCCCGGATCAGCGGCGCTTCCTCGATCACCAACGTCACCGCGGGCGCGTACGCCGACATCCCGTTGTTCTGCTTCCATCTGCTGGAATTCTTAGATGTCCCCTTCGAGATCGCTGTCGATGAGATCAATACCCGATGGCGGGAGCTGGCGGCGGTCGACCAGTGGAGCCAGATGGTGATCAAGGAAACCTCGTCCGTAGTGCAGTTGATCACCGCAGCCCCACGGACGGGGCAGTACTCCTACGACCCATCGGGAGCTTTGGTCTACCGGCGCGCCGCGCTGGACTGGCATCAGCTCCAGAACGAATCGGAGGCGTTCTTCCTGCGCATCTACGGCGCCGGAGACTACCGCTGGAAGGGGGCCGACATGGGGGTGCTGGTCACTAAAGGACGCTTACAGCGGCGAGCCGAGAGTGAGGCGGATACGCTGACAATTCGTGCGAAGCATCTCATCGACTCGATTCGCGACCAGTACGCTGGCCAACCGTTGGCCGGCGCTGAGGCCAGCGCGGCACATGTGGCGACTGCGCCATCAATGGCGAAATAGTGACGGGCAGTAGTGCTCGGTTCAGCAGCGAGCCGCCCGGCTTTCCCTGTCACGCTTGACAACTGGCAAACGGCGGCTCAGATCGGGTGGACCTTCTGCCATATCGCTGAGATCTTTCCGACTGCACTCATCTCGCGAGGACCGGAGCCAGCGGCGCCACTACTGCGGCGCCTCGAGTCATTTGCCGACCTGCCCTGCAGGACTGCCGATGGCAGGCCCACCACTGTCGGCGCCACTATCGCGGCGACCGATACCGACGGCTGGATGGTGGTCCACGGTGATCACATCCTCGCCGAGTCCTACGCGGGAGCGATGCAGCCCGCCACACTGCACCTGCTGCAGTCGGTGAGCAAGTCCATCGTCGGCATCCTTGCTGGTGCGCTGGTCGGTAAAGGCGCGATCAACGTGCACGAGCAGGTCACGGCGTACGTACCGGAGCTGGAGCGAACTGGCTACCGCGGCGCCACGGTACGTCACCTGCTTGACATGCGATCTGGAATTGCATTCTCGGAGGATTACTTAGACCCCGACGCGGAGGTGCGGGTACTCGAGCAGGCCATGGGCTGGGCGCCCCGCCGCTCACCCGATGTGCCAGGGACCATTCGTGAGTTCTTACTGACACTCCGCCAAAGCACCAGGCACGGGGGCCCGTTCGATTACCGCAGCTGCGAGACCGACATCCTGGGGTGGGTATGTGAGGCTGCCGCCGCCGAGCATTTCCCAGAGCTGGCGAGTGAGCTGGTCTGGTCGCGGCTGGGTGTGGACTTCGACGCCAACATCGGGGTTGATTCCGAGGGCACTGGGATGTTCGACGGAACAATTTCTGCCGCTCTTTGTGATCTTGCTCGCTTCGGGTTGATGATCGCCCGAGACGGGACCTCGTTGAGCAATCACCAAGTCGTGCCAGAAGCCTGGATCGCCGACAGTTTCGCCGGCGGACCCGATTCTCGACAGGCGTTCGCGCTCAGCTCGAATGACACCCTGATGCCTGGTGGCATGTATCGCAATCAGTTCTGGTTTCCCTGGCCGGACCGCCAGGTGCTGCTTTGCCTCGGCATTCACGGGCAGATGGTTTATGTCGACCGGAATACCGGTCTGGTGGCGGTCAAGCTCTCGAGCTGGCCGACGCCGCAAGACCCCTGGAAGCTGTTCTCGACGCTAGCCGCCCTCGACGCAATCAACGCCCAGATGGCTCCGCACCCGCGCTGACTCCGTCGGCGCCCCCCGCCAGCGCGCGCATCGACCGAGCAATACGCTCAAAGTGCGAGCACCAAGACGAGGGAGAAACGGGCATGGCCGGGTTAGTGGTTGGTGTACCGAAAGAAATCAAGGACAAAGAAGGTCGGGTGTCGGCGCAGCCCGATGGCGTTGGGGGAGCTGGTCTATCACGGCCGCGAGGTCGTGGTGCAGAGCGGCGCCGGATCTGCCAGCGGATTTCCCGACGATGAGTACGTCGCGGCCGGCGCTCGGATTGTCGGCACCGCGGAAGAGGTGTTCGCCGCAACGGACTTGATCGTCAAGGTCAAAGAGCCGATCGCTGAGGAATATGACCGATTCCGCCCCGGGCAGCAGCTGTTCACCTATCTTCACCTGGCGGCCGACCGCCGGCTCACCGAGTTCCTCCTCGATCGTCGCATCGACTCGATCGCGTATGAGACCGTGCAGACCCCGGATGGGCGGCTACCGCTGCTCACGCCGATGAGCGAAGTTGCGGGACGCATGGCCGTCCAGGCTGCCGCCCACCACCTGGAAAGTTCCGCCGGCGGTGCGGGTCTGCTGCTGGGCGGGGTCCCCGGTACGCCGGCCGCGAAGGTCACCATCATCGGCGGCGGCGTGGCCGGAACAGAGTCCGCCAAGATGGCTCTCGGGTTGCGGGCGATCGTACGAGTGTTGGATACCAACGCCGCGCGCCTGTCCTATCTGTCCGATGTGTTCGAGGGCCGGCTCGATCTGGTGGTTCCGAACCGGGCGCGGACGGCGGCGTACGTGGCCGAATCCGATGTGGTGATCGGCGCCGTTCTGGTCGCCGGGGCGAAGGCGCCCAAGCTGGTCACCCGCGACATGATCAAGAGCATGCGGCCCGGCAGTGTCGTGGTCGACATCGCCATCGACCAGGGCGGCTGCTTCGAGACCAGCCGGCCGACCACTCATTCCGAACCGACCTATGTCGAAGAGGGCGTGGTGCACTACTGCGTCGCCAACATCCCCGGCGCGGTCGCACGCACCTCGACGCTCGCGCTCACCAGTGCCACGCTGCCGTACTTGATTCGCGTCACGGAGTACGGCGTGGCGGGCGCGGCGGCGCGTGATTCCGTTCTGGCCAAGGGCCTGACCACATTCGGCGGCAAGTTGGTCTCGCGGCCAGTGGCCGAGGCACACGGCCTGCCCTATCAGGACCCGGCCACCATGCTGCTGCCAGCGGGACCGGACGCGCAGTTCGCGTAGGTGGTCGCGTCCACATTGTGTCGTTGATCCGGCCTCGAAACCACGGTCTGTCGCAGCGTTGGTCTAACGCAGGAACCTGTGCATGATATGAAGGCCGACCAGCCCACGATCAGGGTGTCTGAATGCTTCTGGCACGGTGCCGAGAATCGTGAAGCCGAGTGATTCCCACAGGCGAATTGCCGGCGCATTGGTCTCCACGACCGCGTTGAACTGCATCGCCGCGTACCCGTCCTCCACTGCGACCTCGAGGACGCGGTTGGCCAGGGCACGCCCCACACCTCTGCCTGCTTCCGTCGGCGACACCATGAAGCCTGCGTTGGCTACATGACTGCCGGCAGCCGGTTGATTCGGATGAATCTCGGCTGTTCCTACGACTGCACCATCATCGACGGCGACGAGCACCCGACCGCCGGGCTTGTCCATCCACCAGGCCCGTGCCGCTTCTTCACCGGTGTCCGTCGGCCAGCAGTAGGTGTCGCCAGCGGCAAGGATCTGCTGCATGAATCCCCAGACGGCGGCCCAATCCGAATCGACGACATCACGGATCTCCATTTCGGCATCCTGACAGTCGTGGCAGGTCGAACGTTAGTGTCGCGTAGTGATCAGGGTTTGCTTTGCCGGCGTCACCGGCTGGACGGCTCCTCCGATTGTGGCTGCGATCGACGCGGCGGATGACCTCAGCCTGACTTGTGGGGTGTCCCGGTCCGCTGCGGGGCGGACACTGGCCGATGCGGCAGGGTCTCGAAGCGAAGGCTTTGTCTACGCATCGGTGTCGGAGGCGTTGCAATCTGCGGAGGCCGATGTGCTGCTCGACTACACCGGCGCGGCTGCAGTCAAACAGAACGTGTTGGCCGCGATAGCAGCGGGAGCGAATGTCGTCGTCGGCTCGAGCGGGCTCACCGCCGGAGACTACGCCGAACTGGACCGTCTCGCCCGCGATCGGGGGGTCGGTGTGTTTGCGGCGGGTAACTTCTCGATCATGGCCGCGATCTTGAAGCGGGCCGCCACGTTGGCAGCGCAGCATCTGCAGCATTGGGAGATTCTCGACTACGCCAGCGCCGACAAGCCGGATGTGCCCAGCGGTACGTCGCAGGAACTCGCCGAGGCCCTGGCCGAGGTTCACACCCCACGATCCGCGGTGCCGCTGTCGCAGTTGGATGGCCCGGTGGAGGCGCGTGGCACCGAGGTGGCAGGCAGCCGGATCCACTCGGTGCGCCTGCCCAGCTTCGTGGTAAGCACAGAGATCGTCTTCGGCGGCGCCGGCGAGCGGCTCGTGATGCGCCACGATCCCGGCGAAAGCCCGGATCCGTACGTGGCCGGCACGCTTCTCGCGATCCGTAAGGCCGCAGACGTCCCCGGTGTACGTCGAGGATTGGACTCACTGCTGATCGACCCAGCCTCCTCCGGTCCCTAGGCCTGCGCGGACGAGGACAGCTGTTTTCTGCAGGCTCCTGCCGTTGGCGAGCTAGTCACCGACTTGTTCTTGGAACGCAACTCCTTCATGGACCCGCGCCCATTCAGGGCGGACCGGTTTCGCGATCCTGAAGCGCTCAGCGAATTCCACATCATCTAGCCACGGACGATCTCACCCAGGATCCGATGCCAGCCCACCGCCGCACAGTAAAGCCCGCCTCCGCTAGGGCCGACCCTCGTGTGTCAAGGTTGACTTGACACCAGAAAGTCTGTCAAGGAATCCTTGACGGCATGGCACCAGAACCAGACACTTCCGACATGTCCCCGACCCAGGTTGCGGCGCCCAGCGCTAT
>Ga0193739_1000401_pt1 | contig 12259 bp, 9 predicted proteins | sample L2a2metaG_FD_144926 | JGI IMG/M metagenome (GOLD analysis project Ga0193739, IMG submission 144926) | Soil microbial communities from a riparian zone of the East river system, Colorado, United States - L2a2 | ecosystem: Environmental > Terrestrial > Soil > Riparian zone | place: USA: East River...
ACGGTTTCCCCCTTCATGAGGAAGGAATCCGCCGCGAGCACCGAGCCCTCCCCCAGCGTCACGCCGTAGTGCACGAAGGCGCCGACCCCGATCGTGCACCCGGCGCCAACCGTCGCGGGGCCGGACTTGTACGTGCCGTCCTCCTGCGAGTCGCACTGGATGATGCTCTGCTGATTGAGCACGCACTCGTCCCCGATGACGGTCAGGGTCGGCTCGGAGATGAAGACGCCGTCGTCGAACACCCGCTTGCCGAACCGCACGCCAATCAGGCGCCAGAGCACGCTCTTGAACGGCGTGCCGTCGAAGAGGTGAAGGAAGTTGATTGGATGCAGCTTCCACACGCGCTCGACCCACCAGAAGCCGGGGTCGTAGATGGAGCAGATGGGCGGTGGTGGCGGGCCGAGCGACTCGAAGCAACGCTCCACCAGGGCGTAGTAGATCGCGGCGACGACCGCGCTGAGCGCGAACAGCACCGCCATGATCGCGTGGGCATAGACGTCGTAAAACAGCTCGAGCGCAGCCAGGTCGATGAGCACGATCAAGAACACACCCAGCCACCGCGTGGACAGGAAAATGCCGATCGTCCCAAGGTTGAACCGGTTCTTGGCGGCAAGGCCGCGGCGCAGCGCTTCCCCCGTCCGGAGGTGGTCGAAGCGGCTGTCGCGCTCGACGGAGCGCGGAATCTCGAACGACGGCGAGCCCAGCAAGCCCACCCCTTCTCGAATCTTGCCGTCGAGCGGGACCATCACCTTGGTCGCGAGCAGGCAGTTGTCGCCCGTCCGCCCGCCCGCGGGATAGGTGACGTAGTTGCCCAGGAAGTTGCGGGGTCCGATCGCTGCCCGGGACACCCGAAACGAGGTGCTCGAGACCTCGTCCGTAATCACGTTCAGACCGTCGGCGATCATCGTACCGGTGCCGACCGAGGTGAGGAACGGGTTCGTCGTCGTCACCTCGCTGCCGAAGTTCGACCCGGTCTGCACGACGGGCGTGAGGCGATAGCCGACCCACCGCAGGAAGTGCACGATGTAGGAGCTGTCACCGAAGAGCAGCGGGAAGAACCGCATCCGGCACAATCCCACCATCACCCGGTAGACCGTGTAGCGGAAGCCATACAGCGGATAGACCGTGTCCGGCTTGATGAACGCCCTCAAGGCGCGAGGAACGGTGCCGACGGCCAGGAGGCCGACGAGCACCGCGCCGAAGAAGAGGACGACCGAGAAGGCCAACGCCCGAATCAGCAGACCGCCCCCCACTAGTGAGGATACCTGGCCGAACAAGAAACTCAGCCCGAACTCCAGCAGCGGCGCGCCCACCAGCAGGATGCCGAGCAACGTGAACGCGCCAGAGACCGCTCGACGCAGCCTGCCGCACCGGGCTGGCGGGACTCGGACGTAGTTGGTGTCCGTGCGCTGTGCCGGAGATCCGTGCCACCGTTCGCCAGCCGGGACCGCCTGACCCCTGTGGAGAGAGGAAACGTGACCGAGCTGTGCGCCGTCGCCCATCCACGTGTTGATGTCGAGCACCGCCATTTCGCCGACAAACACGTCTCGGCCCAAGACCACTGCTCCGGTCTCGATCCGGCCGCCCTGTGCCCGGTAGCCGAGGAAGCTCGCCTCGCGGCGAATGACCGTTCCCGCGCCGATCGTGATCAGGTCGGTACACACGGGGATGCGCCGCGAGAGGATCACCACCCCGGGCCCGACTTTGGCGCCCAGCGCCCGCAGATAGAGGCCGTATAGCGGCGAGCCGACGAACAGGTAGGGGGCCGGGTTCGACCGGATGAGCGTCTTGACGATCCAGAACCGGAGGTAGTCGAGGCTCCAGAGTCGAATCTGCCGCGGCTTCCAGCGACCGATCAGCAGCCATTTCGCCGCGATCGGAACGCCACACACGACGAGGAACGCCGCGCCGCCGAACAGGACCAGGCGTAGAATCCGTTCGACGCCCGCCGCCTCGGGGACTAACCATTGATAACCCTCGACGGCGGCGAGCACGCCCAGATACGAGAACGCGAAGTAGAAGAGCGCTTGCAGCGCGCCGCAGAGGATGTACTCACGCGCGCTGATCGGGGTCGGCCGCTCCACGACGCCAGCCGTGGTCGTCCTGGCGGCGGGCTCGGCGTTCGCGACCGCCGCCGCGAGGCGCCGGATCGTCGGGTGCGCGTAGACGTCCTTCATCGAGACCGACGGCAGGCCTCCGCGTTTCCGCAGGCGCGCGCAGAAATGGGCCATGACCAGCGAGTCGGCGCCGAGCTCGTCGAAGAAATGACCTTCGACCGGCACCGCGTCGACTTGCATGACCTCGGCGAGCACCTCGGCGAAGGTGGCTTCGAGGCCCGGCCGGGACACTTCACGAACTGGGGCCGACGTGGTGGTCATCGCACCGTCTCGTAGAAGAAGTCCGACACGCGCCGGTCCTCACCGGCGGCGACGGCCTGGTCGTACACCCACTTGCCGACCGCCAGGTCGAGCACCCCCATGCCGAAGGGAGAGAACACGATCGGCCGGCTGCGATTCACCGATCGCTGCCCGAGCATGACCTCGGCGAGCGTGCCGGTCACGAAGTTGCGGTTTCCCGTCTGCTGCTCGGTGAGATGGACGGAGGTGTTCGCCTTCATGACGTGGTCGACGTCGTCGACCACGTTTTGGGATCTGAGGATCATCTCGGGGGCGAGATCGCGAAGCGAAATGTGCAACACCAGGGGGTTGTGATCGAACAGCCACGGATCCCCGACATGTGGTACCGCCGCCACGGTGGTGAACACGATCACATCCGAGGCGGTGAGCAGGTCCGTCACGTGGGGCACGACCGTGACCGAGCGGTGCTGCTCGAGGCGGCACGCCGTGTTCTTGAACTTCTCACTCTCTTCGGGCGACTTGTCGTATAACCGGACCTCCTTGATCGTCCACCCGGTGTCGAGCAGGAAGTCGTAGACGTAGCGGGCGATGAACCCGGTGCCCACGATGCCCAACGACTGTGCTCGGCGCGATTGCCCGTTCAACCAGTAGGCGGCCAGGGCGGCCGACGCGGCGGTGCGCGCCGCCGAGATGATCGAGCTCTCGAGGATGGCAAAGGGGTACCCGGTTTCGTAGCTGTTCAGCACGAGCACGGCCGACGCCCGCGGAAAGCCGCGCTGGACATTGCCCGGGTAGCTGGCGATCCACTTCAGCCCGGCGACGGCGAACCCGTCTCCGAGGAAGGCTGGAAGCGCGATGATCCGGCAATCGGGCTTCTCGGGAAACTTCAGGAAGTAGCTGTGCGGGTTCACGGACTGGCCGTTGGCGTGCGCCAGGTACGCGTTCCGGACGATGTCGACGCATTCGTCCCGATGGGTGCTGATGACATCGAAGACGGTCTTCCCGTTGATGATCGATAATTCGAACGTCATGGTCCTACGCGAGCCTCATCGTCCACGTGGGATCGAACACGGTATCGAGGTACGCTGTCCCGCGGTCCGCGCACAGGAACAGCACCGTGGGGCGCCTCGCCCCGACGAACCCCCAGCGTGCCATCCTCGCCGCATACCGCTTGACCGCGGCGTAGACTGTTCCGCTCGAGCCGCCCGCGAACAGCCCGTGCGTCTCGAGCAGCTCGCGGCACGCCGCTGCGGCTTCGAACTCGGGGATCAGGACGACGTCGTCGATGAGCGCTTGCGAGATCTGGGGCGGAACGATGCTCGACCCGACCCCGGGGATGTGGCGCTTGCGGGGCACGTCCCCGAAAATGATGGACCCTTTGGTATCGACGGCGATGATCCGGATTTTCGGATAACGCTCCTTCAGCCGGCGAGACAGTCCGGCGATCGTGCCCCCTGTGCTGACGCCGATAAACGCGAAGTCGAGCGAATCGAAGTCGGAGCAGATCTCCCCCGCCGTCAGCTTGTAGTGCGCGTCCACGGCGTCCGGGTTGCCGTACTGGTTCGTCCAGAAGGCATTCGGCGTGGTGGCACACAGGTGCTTCACCATGTCGAGGCGGGTCTTCAGGAAACCACCGGTGTCGTCCCGCTCCTCGACCTTCACCACCGTCGGGCAGAGGCGCCGGAGGAAGGATTCGTAGGTGCTGGAGATGTTGGGGTCGATGACGGGGATGAACTGCAGACCGAGGAGGCGCGTGAACGCGGCGAGCGCCGAGGCAAAGTTCCCCGACGACGACTCGATCACCGTCGTTTGGTCGCAGATCTCGCCGCGCTCCGCCGCCCGCTTGAGAATCCAATACGCGGGCCGATCCTTGATGCTGCCGACCGGGTTTACATACTCGAGCTTGGCGAACAGGTTCATGCCCGGCATCGCCAGCGGCACGTGCGGCGTGGGTCGCAGCGTCTTGCCGATCTGTTCCACCCGGGCGAGGAGGTTCGACCGCGGCGCCGGCCTCCGGCGAATGACAGGGTAAGTGGCTGGGAACGTCAAAATTCGCCTCCCACGGTGAGCCCGATCAGGACATAGGTCGGCCGCAGCGCCGCCGTGCGCACCCGGTGGTCCAGGAGGGTGCTGAACTCAACGTGCGGGCCGATGTACATGTGCGGGTTCAGGTACGCCGTCAGCCAACCCTTCGCACCGAAGCGATCGAGCGCGGCGTTCGCGACGCCGAGCCAGGCGTCGTTGAACGACGACGACCCCCATCCGGCGCTGACCGAGCCTCCGATCTCGACCCGTTGTGACACGTGCCCATCGGCTTCGATTCCGGCGTCTACGGAGTACGCGCCCTTGTACGTCTGGACGTCGAGGCTGTGATTCGTGAATAGGCGGAACGGCCCCACGTCATACGAGAGGTACAACCAGCCTTCGATCGACCGGGTGCTGAACGAGCTCAGCGGATCGCGGTAGAAGAACGCCCGGACGCTCGGCCCGATCGTCACGCGCCCCCACTCGTGTCGGCGCGCCACCTCGATCTCCAGGATTTCCGGACGCGAGCCGTCGGTGGTCTCGGCCAGGGGGAAGCTGCTCCATACTGAAAAGTCGGTGCCGCCGGCGGACAGCCACGTCACGGGTTGGATGACCGGGCGATCGTTGATGATGAACCCGCGGTCCGCGTGACCGGAGCGGAACGCGATCTCCGCACCGTAGGAAATCCGTCGCTGGTCCTGCGCGAAGGCGGGCGCACACGCGACCAAGGCCAGGAGCATCAACGACCGGCACATGGAGGGTTAATGGATCAAGCGTCATGCCCGGGCAGGGGCACGGTTTGTAACCGTCTTAAGCTATTGTGGGGGAATATTTTCTGACGTAGCGTTACCACTGAGGGGGGCTAGTGATCTTTATTCTTCCCCCGCTCAGTAAACAACCGTGGCGGCACCGAAGCGTATGATGCGCGGATGCGACACGGGTCAGGCATGCCCGGCCCAGGACGTCTCCCCCGGTTTGTACGGCACACACGGCTCGAACCGCCCCGGCGACTCCTCGTACCGCATCGCCTGCGTCATGCCTATCTCTGACGTGAAGTAGCCGAGCAGCGTCAACTCCTTCATGAGGCGAAAGTAGTGCGGAGGCGCCCCGCGTTCGCGCGCGTCCATGTACGCCTTCTGCTCGCGATCCAGCTGCTCGAGCCGCGCCAGTCGCTGGGCCGGCGTCGCCGTCATGAACCCGGCATCGCTCAGCGTCCGCATCCCATCCCGGAAAATGGTCTGGTCCCGCGGTTCGTAGGTGTCGGTGACCATCAGCGCCATGAAGGCCCCGACGTGGGCGGCCTTCGCCCCGGGGGTCTTGGTCTCGGGGAGAATCGTATCGCCTACCTCGTCGAGCAGCGCGATATCCTGCGCCGTGAACGTCCCCACCTGCAGGCGCGACGACGCAACCCGCGCATGGGCCCGCTCGACCGCGGTGACGAGGCCGCTGCCGGTGAGCGCGGCGCCGCCCAGCAGCGCCGTCACCTGCTTGATCGCCTCGCGTCGATTCATCATGAGAACCTCTAGAGATTGTTGCGCTTGAGCTCGCTGACGGCAAAGTCCGCCGCCCGGGCCGTCAGCGCCATATAGGTGAGCGAGGGATTCACGCACGCCGCCGACGTCATGCAGGAACCGTCCGTCACGAACACGTTGGGGGCATCCCACACCTGATTGTGCGAGTTGAGGACCGATGTCTTGCGGTCGCGCCCCATGCGCGCCGTTCCCATTTCGTGGATCCCCATCCCCGGCCAGTAGCCGCCATCGTTGGTGCGGACGTCCTTCACGCCGGCGGCTTCGAGTGATTCCGCCATATCGTTCATCATGTCCTTGCGCATCAGCCGCTCGTTCTCGCCGGTGGCGCAGTCGATCGCCAGGACGGGGAGGCCCCACTTGTCCTTCTTATTCAGATCGAGGGTCACGCGGTTCGCGGAATTCGGGAGCATCTCGCCGAACGCGGTCGCCCCGATCCCCCACCCACCCGGCTGGGCCATGGCGTCCTTGAACGCGCCGCCCACGCCCAATTCGGCAACCGCGCGCTGCCACCCCTGCCGGCTGGCACTGCCCTGGTAGCCGAAGCCCCGCAGATAGTCGCGTTTGTCGCCGAACAGATTGCGGTAGCGCGGGATGTAGAAACCGGTGGGGCGCCTCCCGGTATAGTACTTGTCGTTCAACCCTTCGATTCTGCCGGACGCTCCCACGCGGAAGTGATGGTCCATCAGGTTCTGGCCCAGCACACCGGAGCTCGAGCCGAGCCCGCCGGGCCACACGTTGGTCGCGGAGCGCAGCAGCAACCACGTCGAGTTCAAGGTGGACGCGCACAGGAAGATGATGCGCGCGGAGTAATCGATCGTCTGATCCGTGACGGCGTCGAGGACGCGCACGCCCGTCGCCCGTTTCTTGTCGCGATCGTAGAGGACTTCGGTGACGATCGCGAACGGCTTGAGCGTCAGCCGTCCGGTGGCCACGGCCGCCGGCAACGTGGAGGATTGTGTGCTGAAGTAGGCGCCGTACGGGCAGCCCAGCCAGCAGGCATTGCGGTACTGGCAGGGGGAGCGTCCCGGCAGCGGCTGCGTGAGATTCGCTACGCGCCCCGGGATAATCCGCCGCTTGCCATCGAAGTGCGGCTTGAGCCGACCGGCAACCAGTTCTTCACCGCAGTTGAGCGGCATGGCGGGTTGGAACTGTCCGTCCGGAAGTTGGGCCATGCCCTCCCGGGTTCCAGCGATGCCGGCGTGCCGTTCGACGTAGTCGTACCAGGGCGCCAAGTCCCGGTAGCGAATCGGCCAGTCGACCGCGATGCCTTCGCGCGCGTTGGCCTCGAAATCGAAGTCGCTATGGCGGTAGCTCTGCCGGCCCCACATCAACGAGCGGCCACCGACGTGGTACCCGCGGTACCAGTCGAAGCGTTTCACCTCGGTATACGGCGAGTCCTGGTCCGAGGCCCACCAGTCCAGGTTCGTCTCGTTGAGCGGGTAGTCGCGCCTCAGGACCGGATACGCCGCTTCCATCGCCTTGGTGCGCCGGCCGCGATGAGCATACTCCCAGGGACCCTTGGTCGCATTGACGTAGTCCTTGACGTGTTCGATGTTCTTGCCGCGCTCGAGCAGCAGGACTCGCAGGCCCTTCTCGGTCAGCTCCTTGGCGGCCCAGCCGCCGGAGATTCCCGATCCCACCACGATGGCGTCATAGCTCTGAGTTTGCACAGTTACCTCCTCTCCGAGTCTGGTCTCCATCGGCCATCTCGGCAAGGCCCTCGCCGGGTTATTATTCCACCATGAAAACCCCATCATTGGCGATACTAGCCCTGTCGCTCGCGGCAGGCGTAGCCGCAGCGCAGGCGGACACCGCCGGGCCGCCTAGCCCCATGCGACGGGCGGCGCAGCTCGACCGCGACGGCCAAACCGTCCAAGCCCGGCGCATCTTCCAAGCGGTGATCGATTCGGCCCCGGATCCCACCGCCAAGGCGCAGGCGCAGCGCAGGATGGCGATGTCCTACGCGTTCGACCGCGACTGCGCCAATACGGTGAAGTACGAGACGCTCGTCATCGCCTATTGGGTCACGCGCGAGCAGGCCGAGCCGCAGGACGCCTTCTATCAGCAGGGCGAAATGGCGAATGAGACCGCGCGGGTGTGCCTCGACGCCGGCGAGCTCGATGTCGCGGAGCGGTGGTATCGCCGGGGCTACGAGTTGGGCACCAAGGAGCCCGCGCCCCTGAAGCATCCGCGCAGCCTGTGGGAGTTTCGCCTGGCTCACGCACTGGCCCGCATCGCGGCCCGCCGCGGTGACACCACCCAGGCACGGCAGCAGATCGCCGCGGCTCGGCGCGCGCTCGACAGCGATACGGCCATGGCCGCGGAGCAGGAACGGTACTTCCCCTACCTCGTGGGCTACGTGGCGTTCTACGCCAACGACCTGGCGACCGCCGAGGCACAATTCACGAGAGCCGTCGGCACGAAGGGGAATGAGCGGGATTCCTTCCAGCACTGCCTCTTGGCCATGACGCTCGAGCGGCTGGGGCGGCAGGATCAGGCGAAGGCCATGTATCAGAAAGCGTACGACCTGGCGACCAGCCACAACCCCCCCGCGGCTTTCGTGCGACCGTTCGCGCGGGCGAAACTGGGGCGTTAAGCAGACCTCGGCCCGAAGCGCTTCAGCGCGCGTTCATGCGCCTTGCGTTTCTCCTCTTCGCGGTTCCGCGGCGGTGCGTTCGTCTGCAATGAGTGGATCAGACGATGAGCGGCCGCCGTCACGTCTTCCACTGCGCGACTGAACGCCGCTTCGTTCGCCTGCGAGGGCCGCGTTGCCCCGCTCAGCTTTCGCACGAACTGCAGGGCCGACGCCTGGATCTCGTCGTCCGTGGCGGGGGGCGCGAAATTGGCCAGCGTTTTGATGTTACGGCACATGCTCGTACGCCTCCTTGAACTCCCCCTCCCACCGCGCAATCACCACGGTGGCGAGGCAGTTGCCGATCACGTTCACGGACGTCCGCGCCATGTCCATCAGCTCGTCGATGCCGAGGATCGCGAGAATGGGCCACTCCGGTAAGCCGAACGACGCCGCGGTGCCCAGCAAGATCACGAGCGTGGCGCGCGGCACGCCCGCCACGCCCTTGCTGGTGAGCATCAGGGTGAACACGATGCCGAGCTGCTGGCCGAACGAGAGGTGAATCCCGGCGGCCTGAGCGACGAAGATCGAGGCGAGCGCGAGATAAAGCGTCGAGCCGTCGAGATTGAAACTGTACCCCGTCGGCATGACGAACGCGACGATCTTGCGGGGCACCCCGAATTCTTCCATCCGCTGCATGGCAAGCGGTAACGCCGCCTCGGAGCTCGTGGTCGCGAACGCGATGGACACCGGCTCGGCGATCGCCCGCGCGAACCGGCGGAGCGGGACGCGCGCGATCAGTGCGACGGGCAGGAGCACGAACAGGAGGAAGGCGATCAACGCGACGTAGAGCGTGGCGAGCAGCTTGAAGAGATTCACCAGAATGCCCAGCCCCATGTGCCCCACGGTGTACGCGATGGCGGCGCCGACGCCGATCGGGGCGAAGTACATCACCAGTTTGGTGAACTTGAACATCACCTCGGCCAGCCCCTCGCAAAACGCCAACACCGGCTGGCGCTTGGACTCGGTCACGAGGGCGAGCCCAATACCGAACAGGATGCTGAAGACGACAATTTGCAGGACGTGGCCCTCCGCCACGGCCTTCGCGATGTTCTCCGGGAAGGCGCTGAGAATCGCCTCCGCCGCCGTGTGCTGCTGACCCGTGACCCCTGCTGACTCGAGCGCCGCCGGAGGGGTTACCCCCACACCGGCTTTCGTGAGATTGATGGCGGCGAGCCCCAGGAACAGCGCGATGGTCGTTACGACTTCGAAGTACAGGAGTGACTTGAGGCCCATCCGCCCGACCTGGCGCAGGTTCGAATGACCGGCGATGCCGACCACGAGCGTGGCGAAGAGCAGCGGTCCGATGATCGTCTTGATGAGGCGCAGAAAGATCTGGCTGAGCAGGCGCGCCGATTGACCCACCGCCGGCCAGTCGTGGCCGATCTCGGCGCCGAGCGCCATCGAGACGAGGATCCACGCCGTGAGCGAGCGTCGCTTCCAGGCGTACACGACGAGCCCCACGAGGCCCACCCATCGACCCAGAAACGCGAGCGTGGGTTGGTGCAGCAGCCATGCAATGGCGGCCACCAGCGCACCAATGGCCATAAGGGCAAAGGCGGCCACGCCGAGGCGACTCGTGGTGTTCGTCATAAGGGTCCGCGACGCTATCGCGAGCAGGTCGGCGCGTCAAGGCTAGATTCCGCGCCGTGATCGTCCACCTCGTCGACGGCACCTACGAGCTGTTCCGGCACTTCTACGGCGCGCGCCGCGGCACGCAGGGTCAAGCTGTGCAGGACACGCCCTTCGCCGCGGTAGTCGGCGTCCTCGGGACCGTCCTCCAACTGCTGGAAACCGGCGCGACGCACGTCGGCGTGGCGACCGACCATGTCATCGAGTCGTTCCGCAATCACCTCTGGGCCGACTACAAGACGGGGGACGGCATCGAGCCGGCCCTGTGGGCGCAGTTTCACCCGTTGGAGGAGGCGTTGACCGCGATGGGGGTGGTCGTGTGGGCGATGGTCGAGCTGGAGGCCGACGACGCCCTCGCCTCCGCCGCGCGGATCGCCGCGGCCGACGGCCGAGTCGAGAAGGTCTGCATCTGGACCCCCGACAAAGATCTGGCGCAGTGCGTCGATGGGGACCGCGTCGTGCAGATCGACGGCCGGCGCAAGATCATCCGCAACGCCGCGGGCGTACGCGAGAAGTTCGGCGTGGAGCCCCGCCTGATTCCCGACTTCCTCGCTTTGGTTGGGGACGCCGCGGACGGCTATCCCGGCATACCGGGGATCGGGGCGGTCACCGCGGCGCGCCTCCTGAATCAGCACGGCGCCATAGAAACCTTCCCGCCCAACGTGCTGGGCGACAAGCGCGCAGACGCGCTGCTGTTCAAGACGCTGGCGACACTCCGAACCGACGCACCGCTGTTTCAGGATGTGAAGGAGCTGCGGTGGCGTGGCCCGACCGCCGCATTCGCCGCATGGAGCGAGCGCATCGGGGCGCCGCTACTCCTCGAACGTGCTAAGGCGTTACCGCGTCGTGACGACCGCGGTCCCGCGATGTGACGTAGCGACAGTCCCGACGTGACACCGGTAGACGACCATCCCCTCGGGCGGCACAGCGGCCGCCACCATTCCCGCACCAAGGAGAGGGTATGCTGAAAGCTCGCGTTGCCGGTGTCGCCGCATTCCTCACGGCCCTCAGTCTCGGCGCCTGCCAGGAGGAGCCCACGACCCCGGACAGCCAACCGTTGCCTACACCGAACATGTCCGCCAGCGCCAACCAGTTCGCCAACTTCGAGCCGCTCGCCGGCCCGGCCGCCTGTGTCGCCCCACCCGCCTCGCTGGCCGGCTTCGCCACCTACCAGCCGTTCGTCCTGCCCGCGGGATACCAGCAGACGATTCTCGCGGACGAGGCCGGCGACTTCGGACCCGTGGCGGGCAGCGGCGCCAACCTCCCCGACATGAACACCCTCAACGAGACGGGGCCCGAGGCGGGCCGCTACCTCTACCGCACCCACGAGGTCGGTTCCAACGGTGCCGTGACCGTGTACGACCGGGTGACCGGGATCGTCTCGCTCGTGGACCAGCAACCCCACTACGAGGCGCTCGACGGCATCGTCTGGACACCGTGGCACACCCTGCTCTTCGCGGAGGAGCGCATCGTCGCCAGCCTGAGGGACCCGCGCGTCCCGAACGCGGTGGGCGGGCTCGTCTACGAGTGGGACCCCGTCACGCGCACCACGCGCCCTCTGCCAGCGGTCGGCGTGCGCTCCCACGAGGGTCTGCGCTTCGATCCGCAGGGCAACCTTTATGGGATCTCCGAGTCGACCCCCAACGGGACCAATCAGTCCGGGGCGCTCTACAAGTTCGTCCCCGACCGTCGGGGTGACCTGACGAGCGGCCAGCTGTACGCCCTCAAGGTCACCGACGCCGCCAGCCGGACCGGCGAAGCCGTGTGGGTTCCGCTCGACCGGGCCCAGTCACAGATCAACGCCGACCTCGCGGCGATCGAGGCCGGTGCCACCGGTTGGGGCCGGCCCGAGGACGTGGAGATCGTGGCGCAGGTTATGTATGTGACCGCCACCAGCGAAGCGCTCGTCCTCCGCATCGAGCTCAACGGCGACCGGGCCTTCGTCTCCAACTTCATCCAGGAGGGCGTCAACGTGTCGGGCCTGCAGAACCCCGACAACTTGGCCATCGACAACCAGGGCACCCTGTACGTCATCGAAGACAACGGTCCGGGGGACATCTGGGCCGTCCGGCAGAGCGGGG
>Ga0193739_1000402_pt1 | contig 12239 bp, 6 predicted proteins | sample L2a2metaG_FD_144926 | JGI IMG/M metagenome (GOLD analysis project Ga0193739, IMG submission 144926) | Soil microbial communities from a riparian zone of the East river system, Colorado, United States - L2a2 | ecosystem: Environmental > Terrestrial > Soil > Riparian zone | place: USA: East River...
CGCTAGCGCCGCCGGCGTCTAATGAAACGGATCAAGAGGGAGAGCGTGGTCCGGATGTCACTGGAGATCTCGGCTGCCGTCTTGCCGTCGGCGCTCCAGCCGTAGGTCGTCCGGACTTTCGTCGGTACGGTGACGGTCATTGTGGGGGAGCCCACTCCACTGGCTCCGCGCGCCTATCGCTTGATGAAGGTGCCCTGCCGCAGCTCGTCGTAGGCGTGGAGCAGCTCTTCCCGGGTGTTCATGACAATCGGCCCCTGCCACGCGACTGGCTCCTGGAGCGGCTGACCGGATACCAGCAGGAAGCGCATTCCCTGCTCGCCCGCCTGCACCGTGATCTCGTCGCCGGTGTCGAACAGCACCAGCGAGCGGTTGCCTGTTTCCTGCGAGCTCTCGCTGCCCGCGTCGCGGCCCGCGGCCGAGACGCGATCGGTGCGGACGCCCTGCGGCGCGGACGCGTCGCGGAAGCTGCCCCCGCCTTCGAACACGTAGGCGAACGCGTGACGCGACGATTCCACGGGAATCGTCTTGCGCACGCGCGGCGGAATCCAGATGTCGAGATAGCGTGGGTCGGCGGCGACACCTTCGACGGGACCCTTCTTGCCCCAGAAATCGCCGGCCACGATGCGCACCCGCGTGCCGTCATCATCGACGACTTCGGGAATCTCCTGGGCATGAATGTCCTGATAGCGTGGATCGGTCATTTTCAGCGTGCGCGGTAGATTCGCCCACAGCTGAAAGCCATGCATGCGGCCGCGCTCGTCACCTTTCGGCATCTCCTGATGGAGAATGCCGCTGCCGGCGGTCATCCACTGCACATCGCCCGCGCCCATCGTGCCTTTGTTGCCGAGGCTGTCGCCGTGCTGCACGCTGCCGCTCAGCACGTACGTGATCGTCTCGATGCCGCGGTGCGGATGCCACGGGAACCCCGGGAGGTAATCCTCGGGGTGTTCGTTGCGGAAATCGTCTAGAAGAAGGAAGGGGTCGAAGTCGCTGGTTTTCCCAAAACCGAAAGCGCGGCGCAGCTTGACGCCGGCGCCTTCGAGGGTGAGCTGCGACTGGGATATCGATTTGACGGCTCGGATAGACATGGACTGTCCTCGGGAAGACGCTGGTTACGACGAGTGTAACCAGATCGTCGTTCCGGAGGTTCCCTAGAATCCCAGCCAGTAACTCACTTTCACGAGGAACACGTTCTCCGAGGGGCCCTGAAAAAGCGCGCCCGCGTCGTCGCCGAACGCGATCTGTCCGCGCGGCAACGCCGACGCACCATTGCGAGTCCAGACGAGGAAGAGCGTCGAGCCGGGCCGATACTCCCACCGGAACACCGCATTGCCGCGCAACGAGCGCAGCGTGAAGGTGGGATCGGGAAACGCATACGACGGGGCTGGGCCGGCCCCATCCGCATCCACCTGCACCGTCCCACCGAATGCGACCGTTCCAGTGTCTCGCCCATAGACGAGCCGTCGGGAAGTCCGCGGGGCGGCGTAGAACTTGTAGTTCGTGAAATCGGCACTCGAGATCAGGGGCTGCATGAACAGCTCGAGGGTGAGCGTTGGCGAAAACGTGACGTTGAACCGCGTATTCATCGCGATTTCGTTGAACTCGAGGTCCGAGAACACGACGCGGCGGTTGTCGAACCCCGTCGCCGTGGAATCGGGGTAGGCGTCTACGAACTGAAACCCGCTTTCCGAGTGACTCCGCGACGGGCCGATCGACAGCGACACATTGGACCGCGGACGCAGCTCGAGATTGACGTAGTACGAGTAGTCGCAGTCGCCTTCGGTATTGCATCCGCGGTCCGTTCCGAAGTTCGCGACGATCTTCTTGCGCCGATCCGATGATACGTTGAAGGCCCAGAAGTTGATGCCGGGCCGCCGCAGCACCGGGCCGCCGCGCGTCAGCCGGTCATCGAGCAGGCTGGGACGATGGATCCAGAACGTGTTGAGCCACCAGTAGCTGAGCGTTTGGAACTCGAAGTAGCCGTGGATTTGCCGGTCGGTCAGGTCACCGTCGAGGTTGTACTGCTGCTGCCCGCCACCGATCAGATACGCTTCGCGGTACCACTTCGTCGGCTTGGTCCACACCGGGAAAATGTTCGCCGACATCCACCAGTAGTCAGCGCGGTTGAAAAACGTAATGTCATTGTTGTTGAACGCGGGCGTGCGGAAGTTGGTGGATGCCTCGAACCGGAGATGGCCCGATTCGCGCGCGAAGCGGGCGAAGCCACCCAGACCCTGCATCGACGTGACCGGCCGGCGCGCGTCGGCCGTGTCGGAACGGTCGGGCCGCTGGAAGAAATGCTGCTCGCGAAACCGGATCCGTCGCATCGCGGCGGTGTCACCCGACACATTGGTACCTGCGAGCTGCGCCATGAGCCGGTATTCCCGTTTCTTCCACCACATTTCGGTCGACACGCCAAAGGCTTCGGCCCGCCGCGACAACCGCTCCGCCACATAGGGCTCGTCGAGGTCGCGATAGACCGACGTGGCCATCGCCTTCCACTGCGTCGCCCCGCCGCGCAGATCCTTGGCAATGCGGGCGGCGAAGTAGTTCGAGAGCGGCTCGACGGTGAACGAGCCGCGCGAGCTATCAGCGAACTGCACCGGCGCGCGCTCGCGGCGCGTCACGGCGTCGAGTGCCCCGATAGACCATCCGCTGCGGGTGCGTCCGGTGAGCTTCGCCGCGCCGAGAATGGTCGAGTTCTCGGGCATGTCCATATACTCGACCGGGGCGAACCCGCGAGGATTGACCTGCGGGGGGCGGCCGATGCGTCGCGTGCTGAGCATCGAGAGGCTCGACACGTTGGAGCAGAAGAAGCAGTTCAGGGGACCGAGTCCGAAGTATCCGGCTCCCTCGACGAAGAACGGCCGTTTCTCCTCGAAGAATGTCTCGAACGCGGTCAGATTCACGACAGCGGGATCGACCTCCACCTGCCCGAAGTCGGGGTTCACGGTCGCGTTGAGCGTGAGATTGGACGTCACGCGGAGCGTCGCGTCGGCGCCGATGCGCCCGTCGAGCGCGTGAGGATCGAAATACGGATCAGCATCGTCGCCCGGCGCGTTGGCGGAGCGGCCGACCACGTAGGGCATCACTTCGCCGCGACCGGGCGGGCGCGCGATCACCAGACCCGTGAGATGCCCAAAGCGCGGCGGGCCCCCTGTTTCGTTCCTGCCCCAGAACGCCCACTGCGACAGCTCGTTGAGGCGGTTCTCCTGACGCCAGATCTGCAGTCCCCAGGTTTGCTCGTCAGTCCCGGACGGATACCGGAGCTGCGCAAAGGGAATCCGCATCTCGGCGGTCCAGCCGAGGGAGTCGATGTTCGTCTGGACTTCCCAGACGGGGTCCCACGACGGGTCGGCTCCCCCGCCCAAGCCATTCTCGTCATTCTTCACACCCGACGGATTCACGAGGAAGAACAGGCGGCCGATGTGGTCGTGGTAGGTATCGAAAATCACCTGGATGTAATCCGAGGCCACCTCTTTGTCGCGTCGAACCAGACGCGTGCGCACACCGGCCGCACCCGAGTCGTCGAACATCCGTGCTCCGATGTAAAGCGCCTCGTCGTCGAACGTGAAGCGGACCTCGGTGCGCTGCGTGGCGATCTCGCCTTCCTTCGGCTGATACTGGCGCAACCCCGTGGCGGGGGGCGCGGTTTGCCATATCGCCTCGTCGAGACGGCCGTCCAGACTGATGCCGCCCTGCAGCGGCACCGCGCGGACCTCGAGCGGGGTCACGGGATGGATGTTTTGGGCTATTAAGGAAGAGGGCAGAGCGACAGCGCACAACACGGCGAGATGGACGGTGATTCTCGACATGGCAGTCACGTGGGCTAGGATACCACCTTGGACGCGGGGCGGAGGGAAAAGGTTGCGGCTCTGACTGGAGCCTTACAATCTCCCTCATTAGATATGTCCCAGCGATGACACCACCCACGCCCCCCCTGGCGCCGGCGCCGCCGGCCCCGCCGGCCGCCCCGGCTGCCCCGACCACGCCGCCGACCAACCTTCCAGAGCGCATCCGGCTCCTGGCCGACGTCACCCGAAACCTCTGGTGGAGCTGGCAGCTCGATGCACGCGAGCTGTTTCACCGGATCGACCACCGGCTCTGGGAAGACACGCGGCACAACGCGGTCGAGTTTCTGCGGCAAGTCGCACCGGATCGCCTCGAGCATCGCGCGAAGGACCGAGTCTTCCTCGAGCGCTACGACCAGGTCGTCCGGCGGTTCGGGCTGCTTTCGGACACACACGGCACGTGGTTCGCGAGCCGCTATCCCGAGCTGCTGAACAAGCCGATCGCGTATTTCTCCGCTGAGTTCGCGCTCCATCGCTCGCTGCCGATCTATTCCGGAGGATTGGGCGTGCTCGCGGGCGACCATTGCAAGGAAGCGTCCGACCTCGGCGTGCCGCTCATCGGGGTCGGCCTCTACTATCACGGCGGTTATTTCGATCAGCGGATGGGGCCGGACGGCTGGCAGCGGGATTCAGACGACCCGATCGATCCCACCGCCAATCCCGTCTTCCGGGTGCCCGGACCGGACGGCGGTCCCTGCCTCGTGCCGGTGACGATCTCCGGGCGCGAAGTCCAGGTCGGCGCGTGGCGCGTGATGGTGGGGCGCGTCCCCGTTTATCTCCTCGACACCGACCTGGACTCCAACGACCCCGCGGATCGCGCGCTTACCGCGCGGCTCTACACGAGCGCGCCGGAATGGCGGCTGCGCCAGGAGTGGGTGCTGGGCGTCGGGGGCGTGCGTCTGCTGCGCGCGCTCGGCATCCACCCGGAGATCTGGCATGCGAACGAAGGGCACGCCGCGTTCATGTATGTAGAGCGCATGCGCGAGCTCATCGAGAAGGGATTCACTCCCTCGAAGGCCAAGGAGCAGATCCGCGCGAGCAGCGTGTTTACTACACACACGCCGGTGCCCGCAGGACACGACGTCTTTACGACTGAGCAAGTCGAGCAAGTCACAGGACCGTTCTGGAATACGATGGGTATGACGCGCGACCAGTTCATGGCATTCGGCAAACCCGGAGCCGATGATCCGCGGTACGAAATGACCGTGCTTTCGTTGCGGCTCGCGGGACGGGTGAATGGCGTGTCGGCGCGCCATCGCGAAGAATCACGGCGCATCTGGCGCTGGGTATGGGGCAACAAGTCCACTGCGGAAGTTCCCATCGGGCACGTGACCAATGGCGTCCATCTCGGCACCTGGATGGCGCGGCCGATCCGAGATCTGCTCAGCGAGTCCCTCGGTGGGGACTGGGAATCAGAGGCTGAACCCGCGGCGATCGCAGCCGCTGTCCGAACACTCGATGATACGCGGCTGTGGGCCGTCCACGAAGGCCTCCGGCACCTACTGTTCCACTATGTCCGGGAGGAGGCACGACACCGTTGGCGAGCTTACTGGAAGGACCCGGCGAAGCTGGCAGGAGCCGGCGCGCTCCTCTCACCGACCGTCCTGACCCTCGGCTTCGCGCGCCGGTTTGCGACCTACAAGCGCGCGGATCTCCTGTTCCGCGACCCGGAACGGCTGCGGCGCCTGCTGACCAATCCCCGACAACCCGTCCAAATCATCTTCTCCGGCAAGGCGCATCCGGCGGACGAGCCCGGCAAGCGCGTGCTGCAGCGTGTCTTCCAGGCGGCGCAGGATCCCAGCTTCGAAGGGCGGATCGCGTTCCTGGAGGACTACGAGCTCCATTTGGCACAGCGCATGGTCGCCGGCGTGGATGTGTGGGTCAATCTGCCCCGCGTGCCGCTCGAAGCGTGCGGGACCAGCGGCATGAAAGCAGCGCTGAACGGCGTCCCGCAGTTGGGAACGCTCGACGGCTGGTGGGCGGAGGGCTTTGCGAAGGGCGAGAACGGGTGGGCCATTCCTCTCCCCGCCACGGACGCCGAAGCCGATCAAGCGGACATGGAACACCTGTTTGCAATCCTCGAGAACGACATCGTGCCGTGCTATTACGATCGAGTCCCTGGCCAGCACTCCGCCGAGTGGGTACATATGATGAAGGGCGCGCTGGCGGTGGCGATCGAACGGTTCACCACCCGTCAGATGCTGCAGACATACGTAACGCAGTACTACGTTGCCGCTGCCGCCGGAGAAGCAATTCCCGGCGATCCGCCGGCGTAGCACTGTGGGGAGGGGTTCGTTGAAGACCAGGGTTCTCCACCTCACCGCCGAATTGTGGCCGTACGCCCGCACGGGCGGCCTGGGCCAGGCGGTCGCGGGACTCGCCGATTACCAAGCGGCGAGCGGAACGGAGAGCCACGTGGTGCTGCCCCTCTATCGTGAGGCACGCGCTCACGCCGGCAGGATCGAGCCGTTCGGCGACCCGTTCACCGTCGAGAGTGGTGGACGACGCGAAGAAGTACGCTGCTGGCACCAGGTCGGCGACGACTATCCGAAGACGCTGTTCCTCGAGCACAATCCGTCATTCGATCGCCCCGGCATCTATGGCGACTCGAGCGGTGACTACCCCGACAACCCTCACCGCTTCGCATTGTTCGCGTCGGCGGCGATTGAAATCGCGCGGCGGATCGGCGAAGGCAATCTGATCATGCACGCGCATGACTGGCACGCCGCGCTGGTTCCGGTCTTCTTGCGCCGCGTGTATCGCGACGAACCCGACCTGCAACGGCTGCCGACGGTATTGACGGTCCACAATGGCGGCTTCCAGGGCGTCTTCCCGCAGCCCGTGCTGAAAGAGATCGGTCTGCCCGCCGACATGTGGTCACCCGAGTTCATGGAGTGGTACGGCCGGCTCAATTACCTGAAGGGTGGCCTGCTGTACGCCGACATGGTGACGACGGTGAGCCCGACGCACGCCTTCGAGCTGTTGACGGACGTCGGCGGCTTCGGCCTGCAGCACAGCTTCCGTCAACTCGGCGATCGGCTCGTCGGCATTCGCAACGGCATCGACGTGGACAAGTGGGATCCCGCGAACGACCCCGACATCCCCCTGCGCTTCACGCCCGACGATCTGTCGGGGAAAGCGCGCTGCAAGGCGACGCTGCAGGAGGCTTGGGGATTGCCGCGGCGCGCCGATATCCCGTTATTCGGCATGAGTGCCCGCCTCGTCGCGCAGAAGGGTCTCGATCAGATTGTGGCGTCGCAATCGCTCCGGCTGCTCGACGCGCAGTTCATCTTCCTCGGCGCCGGTGAAGCGCAGTTCGAGAATGCGCTGCGGGAGCTGTCGGCTCGGTTCCCCACGCGGATCGGCGTCAACACCGCGTTCACGGACACGCTCGAGCATCATCTGCTCGCCGGCGCCGACTTCCTGATGATGCCGTCGCTCTACGAGCCCTGCGGCCTGACACAGATGCGCGCCCAGCTCTACGGCGCGCTTCCGGTCGCACGGCGCGTCGGTGGACTCGCGGACACCATCGAGGATGGCGTCACCGGCATCCTCTATGACGCGTACAGTCCCGAAGCGTTCGACCATGCCGTCCAGCGAGCGGTCACGCTGTATCAGGATCGCGCGTGGTTCACCGAGCTGGCAAAGGGCGCGATGCGGAAGGATTTCTCGTGGCGCCAGTCGGCGGAAGCGTACGCCGCAGTGTACCGGCGCGCCGCCGCCGCGCGGGCCATCCCGAAGCCAACCTCGACCGATGGAGGCCGGGCGCCGCGGAAGAAGCGAACCTCCACCAGCAGCAAGGGTGGAAGGGGCGTGAACGCCCGTCGCTAAGACCCAGATGGATTTCGTTCTTACTCTCCACGGTCACCTGCCGTACGTCCTGCATCATGGCCGGTGGCCGCACGGCAGTGTCTGGTTGTGTGAGGCCGCGTTCGACAGCTATCTACCGCTGATCGAGGCGCTGCAAGCGCTCGAAAAAGAGCGTATCCCCTCGCCGGTGACATTGGGCATCACGCCAGTGCTCGCGAACCAGCTCGCTCATCCGTCGTTCATCAGCGAGTTCGAGACGTACATGGAACGGCGGCTGGAGTCCGCGACCAGCGCGCAGACCGCCCTCGCGGCCTCGGGCGACTCACAGCTCGTCCCGCTCGCCCGCTTCTGGCACGAGCGTCTGACCCGCCTGCTCAGCCTGTTTCGCTCGCTGAATGGCGACTTGGTCACCGCATTGCGCGGCTTCGAGGATCGCGGACGGATCGAGCTGATCTCTTCGGCGGCGACGCACGGCTTCCTGCCGCTGCTCGCGCGCGACGAAAGCATCAGCCTGCAGCTTGCCGTCGGCGTGGCGGAGCACAAGCGACTCTTCGGCCGCGCGCCGACCGGCTGCTGGCTGCCGGAGTGCGCGTATCGGCCCGGCGGACCGTGGAGTCCCACGGGCGCGCGTCCGCAATCGTATCGTGCCGGCACGGACGAGTTTCTCGCCGCCGCTGGCTATCGCTACTTCTTCGTCGACTCGCACCTCGTGTCAGCCGGCGCGGCGCTCAACTACCCCGACGTGGAGGACATTCCTGTCTCCGGAGATCGCACGCCGTACGTCGCGTACCGGGTCGCCTCCTCCAAGCGCAAGGCCCACGATCTCTTCGCATTCGTGCGCGACCCGCGCGCCTCGGCCCAGGTCTGGTCACGGGCACAGGGCTACCCCGGCGATGAGTGGTACCTCGAGTTCCACAAGATTCGTTGGCCCGACGGCCTGCGACTGTGGCGCGTCACCGGCAGCGGCGTGGATCTCGGCGCGAAGCAGCGCTATGACCCCGGCGCCGCAAGCAACTCCGCGCGAAACCACGCTGAGCATTTCGCGAGCGTGTTGCAGGACACGGCCGCGCGCGTCCAGCAACAACGCACCGCGCGAGCGCCGCAGCCTGTCGTGAACGCGCCGTTCGACGCCGAATTGTTCGGCCACTGGTGGTTCGAGGGGGTGGATTTTCTTGCACAACTGTACCGGAGTCTCGGGCGCAACGGTGTGCATCCCGTTACGGCACGGGAACACATCGCGGCCACAAGCAAGGCACGACCCACCATCCAGCTCACCGAAGGCTCGTGGGGAAAGAACGGCGATTTCTCGATGTGGCTGAACGAGCAGACGAGCTGGACGTGGAAGCGACTGTGGGCGCTCGAGGAAGCGTATTGGACCGTAGCGCCCAAAGCGCTCGCGGGGGGGTCGAAGCTGCGCGCGGTGCTGGCACAAGCCACGCGATCGATGCTGCTCGCGCAGGCCTCCGATTGGCAATTCATCATCTCCACCGCTGAAGCAGCGGACTATGCCACGCAGCGGTTCGACGAGCATTGCGGGCAGGCGGAGGACTTGGTGCGCGCGCTGAGCATCGGCAAAATCGACGATGCGACGATGCATCGCGTGGAAGCGCTGGGAGCCCAGGATAGCCTCTTCCCGAACGTCCTGCGCAGTATCGCTGAGGTTGTCGGATGAACTCCGGGCAGCAAGGTCTCGTCGTCATTCATGGGCATTTCTACCAACCACCACGAGAGAACCCGTGGACCGGGCAGGTCGATGCCGAGCTCAACGCCGCTCCCGATCACGACTGGAACGTCCGCATTACGCGTGAGACGTATCGGCCCCTGGTCTCGGTCTACGAATACCTGAGCTTCGACTTCGGTCCGACGTTGCTCGATTGGATGGAGCGGGAAGCCCGCGACGTTCACGACGCCGTGATTCGCGCCGACCACGCGAGCGTGAAACGTCTGGGGCACGGCAATGCGCTCGCCATGCCGTTCCACCATATCATCCTGCCGCTTGCCAGCCGGCGCGACAAAGAGACCGAGGTACGCTGGGGCATCGCCGATTTCAAGCGCCGCTTTGGCCGCGATCCCGTCGGCTTCTGGCTGCCGGAGACCGCGGTGGACCGGGAGACGCTCGAGGTCGTCGCGGCCGCCGGCATCGGGTTCACGGTGCTCGCGCCGCATCAGGTGTCGAAGGCGCCCGAGTATGGGCTGCCCGGGAAGATCGCGCTGGACAACGGCCGATCCATTGCCGTATTCGCCTACAACGGCGGGCTGTCGCATGACGTGGCGTTTGGCGGACTGCCGACCGACCCGAATCGCTTCACCGACGCGCTGAGCGCCACGCCGCCGGGCGCGATCGCCGCCATCGCGGTGGACGGCGAAACGTTCGGCCATCACCACAAGGGCGCTGACCAGGGGCTCGCGATAGTCCTTGACCGGCTGCAACGCTCTGACAAGCTACAGATCACCAATTTCACCGCGGCATGGTCCGCGCACCCACCGGCCGAAACCGTCGATCTTGTCGCGCCGACATCGTGGAGCTGCGCGCACGGCGTGGAGCGCTGGCGGTCGGCGTGCGGCTGCCGGATGCATCAGAACGCGCAGACGCCGCAGGCCTGGCGCGCGCAGCTGCGCGCGGCAGTGGACTGGCTTGCGGCGGCAGTGCACGGCATCTACGAGCGCGAGGGCGCGGACCTGCCCGGTGGCCCCTGGGCGTTTCGTGATGCGGCTGGTGCCGTCGGACCGGTCCACGGGGGGGGCGACGAGAACGCGGCGCGGCTCGTCGAAATGGAGCGCGGCGTGCTTCGGTCCATGACGTCGTGCGGCTGGTTCTTCGACGACATCGCGGGGATCGAGGCGCGGCAGGTGCTGCGCTATGCGGCGCATGCGATGTCGCTCGCGGGAGCCGAGAGTGCCCGTCTCGAAGCCGGCTTCATCGAGAAGCTGGGCGACGCCAGGAACGTCGACGTATTTCGTCAGACGCTGCAGCCGACTCCCTCTTGAAGCAACCGCTGCGTTTTGTCTTTGGCCTCCATCTGCATCAGCCGGTGGGAAATCTCGATCACGTCATGGCCGATCACGTGCGTGACGTCTACCGGCCCATCATCGAGCGCGCCACCGCGGCCGGATTCTTCCCGCTCACGCTGCACGTCTCGGGTCCGCTGCTCGAATGGCTCGAAGACCACGACACGCCCTGGTTGGACATGATCGGCAAGCTGGCCGCGGATGGCCGGCTGGAGCTGCTGCTTGCGGGCTTCGACGAGCCGATCCTCGCGTCGCTCCCCCGGCCGGATCGGCTCGAGCAAATCGGCCGCATGCGTGACTACCTGAAGCGGCGCTTTGGTGTTCAGGCCACAGGTCTATGGCTCACGGAGCGCGTCTGGCAGCCGGAGCTGGCGGCCGACTTGGCTGAGGCCGGCGTCGAGTATGCGCTCGTGGATGACCGCCATTTCCTCGTCAGCGGCTTCCGGGCCGAGGAGCTACACCGGCCGCACCACACGGAGTCGGACGGGCGCCGTGTCGGCTTGCTCGCGATCGACGAGCGGCTCCGCTACCTCATTCCCTTCCGGCCGCCGGAAGAGACGGCCACGTACCTGCGGCAACTACGCTCACACGGCCACCGTCTCGCCGTGCTCGCCGATGACGGGGAGAAGTTCGGCGGCTGGCCGGGGACGAAGGACTGGGTTTATGGCTCGGGCTGGCTCGACACGTTCCTGAAAACCATGGAAGGCCTCACGGCGGACGGCGAGATCAAGCTCACGACCGGACAGGAAGCGTTCCGCAAAATTCCATCGGGCGGGCTGGCCTACCTCGGCACCGCATCGTACCGGGAGATGGAGAAATGGTCGCTGCCACCCACCGCGCAGCGGGACCTCACCACGCTGGAGGAGGAGCTGGGACCCAAGCAGCTGGCGGCGTCGGCATCGTTCGTGCGGGGAGGACATTGGCACCATTTCCTGGTCAAGTACCCTGAGTCGAACCGCATGCATAAGACGATGCTCGCACTCTCCACGCTGTCCCGCAGCCGTGGTGATCCGCCGCAAGCGCGGCGGGCAATCGGACGCGCCCAGTGCAACGACGCGTACTGGCACGGCGTGTTCGGCGGCCTCTACCTGCCCCACCTGCGCAACGCGATCTGGCGGCAGCTCGCCATCGCGGAGCGCGTGCTGCGCCAGGGCGAATCGCTGGCGTGCGAAGAGCTGGACCTCGACTACGACGGTTTCCCGGAGCTGTGGGTGCATTCCTCGGAGTTCTCGGCGGTCATCAGTCCGCACCGCGGTGGCGCCGTCGAGATGCTGACGCGGTTCAAGGATCTCACGAACCTCGCCGACGTCCTGACACGACGGCGGGAATCGTATCACGAGATCCCCAAGCAGGGTCATGGTCACGAGAGCAAGGGCGGCGGCACACAAAGCATTCACGATATCGAGAAGGCGTCCCGTCTCACTGAGCTCCCGCCGGTAGACGCCGAGCCCCGCGCGATACTCGTCGAGCGCCTCCTCGCCGATGACATCTCCGCCGCAGATTACGCCGCCGCGAAATACCAACCCCTGCGCTCGTGGGCCGAGGTGCCGATGAGCGCGCGCGTCTCCG
>Ga0193739_1000403_pt1 | contig 12194 bp, 12 predicted proteins | sample L2a2metaG_FD_144926 | JGI IMG/M metagenome (GOLD analysis project Ga0193739, IMG submission 144926) | Soil microbial communities from a riparian zone of the East river system, Colorado, United States - L2a2 | ecosystem: Environmental > Terrestrial > Soil > Riparian zone | place: USA: East River...
TGCCATATTGTCTATATAATATGAGGCTTTCCCACGCCCTTCATGCAACGGACCAGGCCAGGAAGCTATCAATGCCATATTAAGTCCATCTAGTTTAACTTTGGTTCCATAACTACCAGTTATTATATGGTATCCGGCAATTCCTTCGCAATTACCATGAGTGGGATTTGCATTAAACTGACAAGGACATCCCCAGTCACAATTACACGCATCTAGAAAATATGCATGAACTTTCCAACTTGGTTTTTTTTGTTGTTGTGCTTTAAGGTTCAATATATGCTATCAAAATCATAATATGACATATTTATGGATATTTGTCTTTCCTGTCCAGTCAGATTAAACTTTAGGACAAATTAACTCTTACCAGCTTTATGATTGACATATAGTAAAGATTATCTCCTACTTGCAACTAAAGTACTTGATGAAATCTCAAAAAACGACAATACGAACCGAGGCTTCAAATCCGACCAGCCCCATGTCAAAAACAATATTAATCCTGTCTATTAATAACAATGTTGGTCCTAGTACAGAGAAACCAATAATATCTAGACTCTTTTTTATTCGCTCTAAAAACTCCAGAAACTAAGAGACAATATTCTAGAAACTTGAAGTTGTTTTTTGATTTCGGATTTGAATCAAATCTTCCTTTGGAGGAACAGGCCAAACTGTTTGTAGCAAAGGCTAATAGAGATAACAATTGGACTACAAGTTATTTCATTCAATTCTTTAGGTATCAAATTGAAAATAGAGTAAATACAAATCATATTACGTCGGCGACCTTGAAAAATTATTTCAAAGCGGCCAAACTATACTGTGTAATGAATGATGTAGTTCTTAATTGGTTGAAGATTACGAAAGGTCTTCCAAAAGTGAAATATTATTCTGTTCTTTCTCCACTAACGGTTGGTAATCCTGTGTTTATCTATTTTGGTAGAAAAGTATAGGAAAATGACTCTACTTGCATTTAGGGAATGATACTTGACGATCTTAAAACACTTCTGTCTATTATTCTAGTTATCAATCAAAAGGATCGCCTAAATCATTTTCGATTCCTGATGCTTCAGAGGTATCCACAATATCAAAGGAACTCGTAGCTGAAGAAGAAGGGGATCCTTGACTTGATACTTCCACCTCTACGGATAGTGGTCCAACATCGCCATTCTCCCCTATGGTCCAAGAATAAACAAATTTGCCCTGAGGATCTGTGATTCCTGCAAATTCTTTCTCAAAGTCCTCTCCTGGATATATCAAATTTCCACTTATTTCGGCGTTAGGAACCGCTCTTGATGCCGAGTCGGTAACTGTTATTGTAATATTCTGACTATCACCTCTTGCAACGGGATTTTTCTGAGGTAAAATTGATACAGACAACACATTATTGATATTATCGGAAATGTCTGTATCGGAAATGTCTGTATCGGAAATGTCTGTATCGGAAATGTCTGTATCGTTAGTCTCAGACAAATTGGTGGTGGGTATATTTTGTTGTTCATCAGTCTGTGTACCGTCTATATCGTTAGTCTCAGACAAATTGGTGGTGGGTATATTTTGTTGTTCATCAGTCTGTGTACCGTCTATATCGTTAGTCTCAGACAAATTGGTGGTGGGTATATTTTGTTGTTCATCAGTCTGTGTACCGTCTATATCGTTAGTCTCAGACAAATTGGTGGTGGGTATATTTTGTTGTTCTTCAGTCTGTATAGGAGATAATATTTCTTCATTACTAGAATTAAGAACCCCATTGACAAATACGCTATACCAGCGAGGAGGTGCAGACGTACATAGTAACTTTGAAGTTATCTTGTTCTCCCCTTCAATAATCTGGGTATAATTAGTACGTAATACAAACTCCCACTGAGAAAAATCGTTTATACCATCCGTTCCTTTTGCAAAAGCAGTTTGATAGGGTCGAACATCATTGACTATCACAGAGACTGCGCAATTTTTCAGTGTATTGTCTGATGATACACCTGATATTATCAATTCCTGTCCTGTACTTACGTTTTGGGTTGTGACGGGTTTAACTATCTTTATCGTATCCGTTGGTATTGGAGAAAGCGATAATTCCGAGGAATTCTGGCTAAATAATAACTGATTCGCAGAATATGCCAAAATAATAAGAAAGACGATACCAATAATCAAAACGCATTGTATCGTATCTCTCAAGCGAAATATAAAAGACTTTAAACTAGTTAAATCTTATAGTTAACCGACTTCTTGGTTTTATGCCTATGTTGTAATCATCTATTTTATTCGGATTCAATTAGGTGATACCGACGCCACCTTACCAACCGAATCCTCAGTCAAATTCCTACCTACCTGCGATATAATTAGTCATAAACTCGCTTTTATCTTTACAATATGTCATGACATCATAATGTTTATCACATTCTGCTTTCATTGCCTGTACGTCCTCGTCACACACTTCTAAATCGGTCTTCACAGTCTGACTTTTTGGCAATTCCTCCGACATAAGCATATTCAAGTTGCATCCGACACTTACATAATCAGTAATATTTTCTAATTCAATGAGTTTTGATTTAAAGTTCGACGAATTTTTCACAACTTCATAAAGATCTTTCAATTTCTTTTCTGTATCAAATTCTGGATAGTTTTGATGAAAGGCAAATATCAAATCTGTATGATAACCCGTTCCTGCAATGATCAAAAAGATAAATAAAAGAGAAATGGACCGCGTAAGAAATATCAATACCGTTTTATGTCCATCCCTCTTTTCAATTGTTTCTACTGAGTAGGACCTTCTTATTAATTCTACCTTTTGATTTGTTTTCATTCCTGTAGAAAAATGATAAGGAAAATTATATGTGATTTTAATTCTAAAACACTTTTATCAAATGATGATCATAAATACAGAATGGCGAGCATCAATTGTGACAACTGCTGCAAGAAAAATGTACATTCACCCAATTCATTTCTAGATGTTTTTGTGTGCGACGAATGTTAGCACAAACTGATTTCTAAAGTTTATTATCCAAGCGCCATACAAGTTTAGCAGGCATAGCCATTAGCAAATACAATCAAACACGGATGACCAATATTCTAATTTACTTCACAATTGTTTCACTTGAATTGGTTTGACACACTAATTCTGCTAATATTGTATTATCGCTTGGCAAACTTTTAAGAAAGTCGTCAACGGAACCATTTGTATTTATTACTTGATTAGAAGACTTTGTTAGATTTTCATTAGTACATGTTCCATTTTCATAAAGTATCGCATGATTAAATTGAAGAAATGTACTCAACAAAGTGAGAGAGGAGACCGCTATAATTATAAAAATCCCAATCGTAACTGGCATACTCATTTAGCATACTGTAACTTTACTCCTTAATAGGGCGGACGGAAGAATAATCAGGAATTTTATTCTTACAATTTGTAAATGTATTATACGATTCTAATCATTAGGAAGGAAATTTTTTCTGCATTTCATAAGAATGCAATTGGGTATCCACTTCTTTAATTAGATCGTGTATCCCTATTGGTTTTTGAAGAAATGCGTTTATAATTTTCTTTTTGATATAATCCCGAAACGTCTGATGATCTATTTCAAATGCAGTCATCATTATCGTTCTTACAAACCGATTGATATCTCTAACCTGTTTCAGAAATTCCACCCCATTCAAACCAGGCATTCTGAAATCTGATATTACCAGCACATAGGCATACTCATTTACCTGAAAATGCTCTAGTGCCAAAATAGGATCTGTAAATGTAAATATTGTAATTCCTGAGATGCTTTTTAAGGCCTCATGAAAAAGCAAAATGATGTCCGGATCATCGTCTACGATACTAACTATTCTGTTATTAGTAGACACTATCCTCTAATCTCTCCATCATCGTAAACATCGCTTCCCGTCCCAAGACATAGCACATTAAAATTTAAATAAATTTAGACAACCGGTGTGGCCCTCCATTACCGGAATTAGGTTCTCCTAATAGAAGTCTTAATAAAATCGTGGGATGTAATTGTACTGTCTATCTTGAATTCATTGTTAGGATAGTCATTGGTTGGTGCTTTCCTCATTGGAATTGCACCAACTAATTTTCCGAATCTAACTTAGAACAAAGCAACTTTATTTGAGATAGACGTATCAAGTATTAATTGTGGCTCTATATTGGTTGTTCAGGATGGAGTTATTCTTCGTGGCTGGGGCCATTTTATCCTCAAAATATTGACAATAGGGCATGGCTGCCGTATTACTCTCAAATTTTCAACTATGTAGAGATCGATTCTACTTTCTACAATATCCCAAGTGAGTTAATGGTAAAAAATTGGAATAGAAGAACTCCAGATAATTTTAGATTTACAGCAAAGTTTCCTAAGATAATAACACATGAAAAAAAATTCAAAACTGTACAAAAAGAATTAGAATTATTTTATGAAAGAATGGAACCACTTAAAGATAAATTATTAGCGTTACTGATACAGTTACCTCCTTCTTACAAACTTAAAGAAGGGTTGGAAGATTTCAATAGTTATAATTTTTTCTTTGAAGGTGATTTTAGATATGCAGTAGAAGTAAGACATTCATCATGGTTTAGTGATTTAGCATACAACTTTTTTAAAAATAATAATATTTCAATGGCCTGGAGTCAGATGGACAGATTACAAACTCCTCCAATAGTAACATCTGATTTTGTCTATCTAAGACTAATAGGAGATAGAAGATTGGCTGAAGATCAATTTGGCAAAATACAAATTGATAGAACTGAAGAGATTAGAAACTGGGTCAACAAGATGAAATATGTAAGACAGAACGAAAAAGATGTCAAGATAGGGATTATAGCAGCGAATAACCATTATGGCGGTTATGGACCAGGAACTGCAGATATCTTTCGTCAGAATATGGATATGGAAAAATTATCTTTTGAAAATGTAGATATTGCTAAAATAAATCGAGACTTGCAAATGGAGACTATGTCTAACTTCAGCGATACAAAACAAAGTAAGAAAGGCAAACAAACAAGCATATCCGACTTTGTTAATTGATTAATGCTAAGTGACCTGTGAAGTAATATGTCTGTTGTAACTAAATGCGGTAGATAGAGGTAGTAAAATGATAGTGTCAAATAGTGTCAGGGTTCAGTCGGTATATTGGTACTTATAGTACTTTTTGAAAAGATGATTATATTGTAATTATATGTCATAATTTGTTCAATTTAGTATGCGTTGACCACCACTCCAATTGGCTAAAATTCAGAAATCCTAAACTTACAGTGAATAAGCATTCACAGATTTCACATTATTAGTTCCAATTAGACTCACTTTATAAGAAAGTCCATATTAAGTCTCATGAAATGAAAGAATTGTTTGTGGTCGTTGGACTATTGACGGCATTTATTCTAACAGTAAATACCGTAAATGGACAACCACTTAATAATGAAACAAACAACACAGAAATGGAATCTCAGCCCAGAACATTTACGGACTGTTATTCAAGTTTCTATAGTGGAATGATCTTTTTGAAATTGTCCGAAGAGAGAGATATAGGCTCAGAGCCTGAATTAAAACAATTCTTTACCCATACGTGCAATTTCATCCACGATGAGACTGGAATATGGTTGGACTTGTGGAAAACTGACGAATTAAAAATGATATACAATCAAACAGATATGAATAACTTTAACACTAAATATTATCCTCAAGGCGTCCCTGAGCCTGTCATTAATGTCTTCAGTGGTATAGCGGCTATGGCGGAGGCGGCTACGGAAGAGGAGGAAGAAGAGGAAGAGAACGATGAAGAGGAATAAAAACAAAAAACCAGATTCATCCTTTTTGACCCACATCAGATAAGATAGAGAACTATAATTGGGTCTGAATCTTTTTTTGTAGCGCTTCCGGGGATTCGCTTTGTAAACAATATCCATCCGACCAGCTCCACGTTAATCTTTACATTTTATTTGGTGCCCTTTCTATACACATTATTACACAATACTTCTTACGCAGTCATAACAGGATGTTATCCTAGAGTCTAGCTGTCATCGTTTGTTCTCTAGACAAGAACTTATCCCACAACGAACCAAAGATAATCCCCAAAATGCCCCAAAACATACCAATGGATATGGCAGTAAAAATCCTAAATGTGTAAATTAAATCCATCGAGATGCTTATTGAATCGGGATTTGGAGGTAATCCTACGTAGGCTGTAATCATAATTCCAGCATAGACTAGTGGTAATATGATGCTCTTTGATTTGATGCGAATCCTATTCCATACAATTGCTAAACCCAATGCCGCAATGCCTGAGATAGCAAGGTATGCAGCATACAACCCCTGACGATAATAGATTGTTTCCGTGTCACCTACTGCGGGAGGATTAGCGGGGTATTTTAGTGCTATCACAAAGTATAATACAAACCATAAAACAGCAGCCAAGAATAACGCTTTCTTCTTATTACTACTACCAGGTAACGACTTTCTACCAAAAGCGAATACAACCCCAAATAATGCTGCTAATGAAATTCCATAAACAGCTCCTGCTACTATGGCACCACCTTTCTGCCAAAGCCGATAACCCGCCAATTCATTCATATCTACGTTTTCTCCAGAGGCAGTTGACTTTTCAACTTCAAGAGCTATTGCCTGGTCTATAGTGGGTTCTATCAAACCAAGATTAATGATTGCGAGAATTACACCCGCAACTAAACCAGAAAATATAGTAATTCCTAGAAACGGTAAAGCCCTCAAAAACTTCACTTAATCTCTAAAGCTAATGACATGGGAAACCTGCAGCGTGTCGCATATCATGAGAGAATTCGTGTATCCACATTCCATCAAAGGCCTCTTGTCCTTGAACCACACTGAACAATTGTCCCTGGTCATAGCCTATAATGAACATTGTAAATATCATAATTGCAATCAGAACTCCAATAGCCATACGGGAGGTAGGTTGCTGAACTATTGTAATTAGCTTTTGAGTCGACATCTCCCCTATTAGCGTTTATCGTAATATTTAAAGTATAGGATGGTTCGTCCAACCAGAATATATCATGATTTGGATAAAAATGATATACAAATAAATTTCTATCACTGTTATAATTTAATAATGCACACATATGTCAAGACCCTCGAAAAGATTGCGAATAGATACGCTCCGAGTAGGTCGATTTCCTTTGATATGGTGCATGTATTCAAAACTTTGCAGCTCATGAACGAGAAAGGACATGTTAGCAGAGAAATACTGTGCAAGGAACTGGAACTTGGGGAGGGAATAGTAAGGACACTGATTAGGCACCTGAAAATGCACAATTTGATAGAAACAACTAATGCAGGAACCAAGATGTCAAGAAAAGGGAATTCATTCTTTGCAGATCTGCTTTCTTCCTTACCATCTGAAACACATCTCTCCAAATGTAATATAACTTTGGGAAAACACAATTATGCAATCCTTATAAAACAAATGAGTTTCGCTGTCAAATCAGGAATAGAACAAAGAGATGCTGCAATTAAGGTGGGTGCATCGGGTGCTACCACTCTATTATTCAAGGATAACAAATTTCTCATACCACAAACTAATTATGATGCACTAAGAAACGAAGACCAATTAGCAAAACTTCTAATAGAAAGTCTACAACCTCATGAAAAAGATGTCATAATCATAGGAACTGACGACTCTTCATTGAAGAGGGCCGAATTAGCAGCAAAGAATGCAGCACTGGTCACCGTTATGAGTCATGAAAAGCACTAGTTACAAAAATTCAACGAATTTAATGACTGTTTAAATGTACCGTAATTAATTTTATTATTCGAACACTGTCGTGGAAACAAGTTTCTATAATGCTAAAAATCGTGTCAAATAACTGTACAAGTGTGACAGAGCATAAAAGGTGATTCTATAATTTGGTAACAACACAATTAGTAAAAATGCTCAGGACAGATCCAACCAACACCCTGGTGGTTAAAATTGTGAATATTGTTTATGATTCTAGTAGATAGAACTAATCAAAACATCGATGGGAAAAGAGGGATCTCAACCCATCAATGTTAACTGAATTACCCCAACCTTGTATAAAACGTTATAACTAAAAACAGGTGAGAGTCCTATCTTGACAATTGGCCCACAGTCAGCGTATTATGCTGTTCTTACGTTGGATTAAAGCGTTAAATGGAAATTGCAGAGTCTGAAGATTATGACTCTGCCGTTTTCAAGTAGAATTAGAGTTCCAAAAGACAGGAATACACCGGTAGAAGCAGGTATCAATACTTACCGCCAAGAGTAATACTACTTACGCATAGCGCAACATTAACGTGAGGTCCAACTAGTGAGGTTTCAGACTAAAACCAATCGAAATTCTTTGAAAATAGAACAAACGGCCAAAGGAATCAGGATAAGCGTTCACTTATCTGCAAGAAGACCGCAATGGATAATAAGATTCCATCAGCATCAACAAGCACAAAGTAATATAGAGTAACGTTTCAACTAGATAATGAAAATGGAATTACAGAATGACGGAATAACTGGCCTGGAAGGGAAAATAAAAACCGTGTGTGGACCTTGCGTATATGGACGACATGAAGAATGTGATAAGACGATATCCTGCATCTGTGCATCGACTAACCATGACTTATAGTCTCACGACAACTATCCAGAGATTATAATTTAGATTATATGATATTTTTGATAAATAGAAGAATTTGATTTATTCTTGTTCTATCGCTATATTTGTAAACTCCTTGTAATGCTGAAATATAATAGAGAAAAGGCTTGGGGATGTAACAACACAGACTTGCAAGCCATCAGTTCTGAGGCGTATATGATCGTGAATAAGACAACATCTCATCAAAACTTTTTCTTTCGCTTTTATCTAATTCTTTTCTAAATGTCTTTGATCTCCATTTTTCCATTTCTACTGCGATACGGAATATAGATATAATTTGACCCATAAACTACACTCCAATCCAGTCAATCTTAAATCTAAGTCATCTACAGGGGGAGGAGTCATGATACAAGCCTATGTAAACTAAAAGGATTGCTTCCAATACTACTAGTTTATATCGTATTGCTCTTTTTACATAATTAGAGAAGATTGTATTGTTAGAAAAGACATTGAAAAGTATTGAACCCTTTACATCAAACATAGAGAAGAATTCAAGATTCTGTATAGGATGCGGAGAACCAGCTACCAAGTTAGTCAAATATAGTACTGAAGGGGCAATAATAATAGAGAAGTACTGTGATAAATGTGCCAAAGCAATTGAAGATAGTTCAGTCAAGCGATAACATAAACTAAATAAGAATCACCAAAATGGTACTTGCCAGCACAGAAATGATGAATATCTTGACATAATATGATAATGTGCAGTAAATTGTACCGAAACGTTAAACAAGATTAAAAAATGGCAGTAATTTACACTAAATGCTCATGATTGATACTAATCGATACCAAAGTGGCCATTAATATCTACTAGCACAAGCACTTGATCTATGCATGTGAATGAGCAATAATTGAAAAATAAGTAATAATTATTCGCTGATTTAATCATATTCTCTACAACTGGAGTTGAGAAGGAAAATTAATATTTGCCATCGCTAGCTGTGAATCGCGAACCCAATTTTGCTCCGTCAACCAAAGGTGAATAAGTATGTTGTTCTTTTTCTTTTTATTATTATCTGTAATTTTTCCATTTATTTTGATCATACGTATGGTCAAGTAAAGCTAAAAGAACGGATAATTAACAAAGGTACAAACCATCCCGAAGTGTTTGATCCCCGACTCGAAGTAGAGGAGGTAGTAGAAGGCTTGCACGTACCTACAAGTATGGCTTTTCTGGGTCCAGATGACCTCCTGATATTGGAAAAAGACAGAGGAACCGTAATGAGGGTTAACAGAGGAGCAGTTGCAGATATGCCACTTCTTGATGAGGATGTAGCAAACTCTATTGAAAGAGGAATGTGTGGCATCGCAGTTTCCAAAAACGGTTTCAAGACATATGTTTTCCTCTACTTTACTGAAATTGATGGTAAAGATGGAAGTGATAGGGAAGGTAAAGCACCAGTAGGAAATCGCCTTTACAAGTATGAATTACTTGATAATAAACTTGTAAATCCCACACTCCTTTTGGATTTACCTGCTGACCCTGGACCAAGACATAACGGAGGAGCAATAGAAATTGGTCCTGACAACAACATATACGTTCCTGTAGGAGATATTGATGGCTCATTTAAAGTTGATTTTGAGGCAACACAAACTCAAAACTTTGATGATGGAATAGTTGTAGATGGACGCAGTGGTATTTTAAGAATAACACAAGACGGTAAACCTGTAGGAAAAGGAATATTAGGAGATTCTATGCCTTTGCGATTGTATTATGCCTATGGTATTAGAAACAGTTTTGGGTTGGATTTTGATCCCATAACAGGTTTCCTCTGGGACACAGAGAATGGACCTGCCGACGGAGATGAGATAAACCTAGTAAATCCTGGGTTCAATAGTGGTTGGCATCAAATTTATGGATTCTCATCTTCACAAAAAAAATTTGATATTGATAATCTGGTAACATTTGATGGTAACGGAAAATACGATGACCCTAAATTAGTTTGGTATAGAAGCGCAGGACTGACTTCAATAGTATTTTTAGATTCTGACAAATTGGGAACTCATTATAAAAATGATATCTTTGTTGGAGATGTTCACAATGGTCGCATTTACCACTTTAAATTGAACGGTGAAAGGGATGATCTCGTACTTCCCGATGTTCTTGCAGATAGATACATTCAGAACCCACTTAATTTTGGAACCGGAGATATTGTATTCGGAGAGGGATTTGGGGGTATAACTGATCTCACAGTAGGTCCTGATGGTTACTTGTACATAGTATCTATTGGGCAAGGCAAGGTTTTTAGAATCCTCCCTCAATAGATCTTTGAAATATTATCTATTTTATTAAGAATAAATTAGAGCAAAGTCTGAAGATATATCCAAATCTTGCTTCCAATTGAGTTAAATGTAGATAATCTCTCTGATACTAAAATTAAACCTGAACACAGTAAGGGCTTCATTCAAAGTTACAGGAATGTAATGTACAAGTTGTAAACCCATTGTAGAGAAGCAACTTAAAGATGAAAAAGGAGTTAAAAATATCAAGTTTGATTACATGACGGACAGTATAGTTATAGAGTTTGACCCATCTGTTTTAACTAGAGAAGAGATAAAGAATAGGTTGGACAAATCTGGATACAAGTTTGTGCGTTTAACCGAGAGAGGTTTTTGAAAATATGTTGTTTGTTACCGCTTTCGTATAAGTATCATGATGAACGTAGGTCCTTTGAAGCTCGGCTGTCGTAAGAGGAACCCTTGGTTTGTATCTTCCAAGCAAGATAGAGTTACCTACTACAGTTACAGAGCTCATGGCCATTGCAACTGCCGCTAACATTGGTAACCATTCAAATATTACTACTCCAAGCAAGGGGACTAATGCTCCACCAGCAATTGGTATCAATCCTGTATTATATGCAAACGCCCAGAAGAGATTCTGCCTAATCTTGGAGACCGTTTTCCTTCCTAGTTCGAGTGCAATAGCTACGTCTCTAACATCACCTTTTATTAGTATAACACCACCAGTTTCCCTTGCAATATCCGTTCCTGACCCTATTGCAATACCCAAGTCTGCTGTAGCTAATGCAGGTGCATCATTAATTCCATCTCCTACCATCGCTACTATTTTTCCCTCGGACTTGAGTTCTGAGATTACTTTTTCTTTTTGTTGTGGGAGAACTTGAGCAATAACTCTTTTGATTCCTAATTCAGTTGCTATCTGCTTTGCAGTTCTCTCATTGTCTCCTGTAAGCATTATGACTTCTTTGCCCTTAGATTTCAAAACATCTACAGCTTTCTTAGCACTCTCTTTTATCGTATCAGCAAGGGCCAAAATTCCTGAAAGCTTTGAATCTATCGTCACCAAGACGGCAGTCTTACCCATATTTTCAAGCTGGCTTAATTTTGACTCGACTGTTTCAGAAATTAGAATTCTATTGTCAATCATAAGTTTTCTTGTTCCTACCAATAGTACATGGTCTTGGTACTTGGCTCTTAATCCATGACCTGAAATTGATTCGGATATCTCTGGATTTGGAATCACATTATCTTCCTTGGCCTTCCTTACAATAGCCTGTCCCAATGGATGCTCAGAGCCTAACTCTGCAATGGCTGCCAATCTCAGCAGCTCCTTTTC
>Ga0193739_1000404_pt1 | contig 12185 bp, 7 predicted proteins | sample L2a2metaG_FD_144926 | JGI IMG/M metagenome (GOLD analysis project Ga0193739, IMG submission 144926) | Soil microbial communities from a riparian zone of the East river system, Colorado, United States - L2a2 | ecosystem: Environmental > Terrestrial > Soil > Riparian zone | place: USA: East River...
CGAAGGGCGCTCGAAGGCGTACAGCCGTTGCAGATCCGCCCGGTGAAGAACGACCACGACGCGCGCTGGAGCGCGCTGCGCCTCCTGATTCGGGCCGGCGTTGGAGCACTGCCGGGACTGGTGGGCGCCCGCGCCGACGCACTGAGCGTGCTGGCTGGTCTCGCGCCTGAACTCGCCGACCGCTTTGCGCCTCGAGAGGTGCGGGACGTAGCAGATATGGCGACCGCTGTGGCGAGCGCGTTTGGCGCGGCGGCGGAGGAGCAGCCTCTTGCCATTGCGATCGACGACGCGCATTGGGCCGACGGGATGTCGCTTGCCGCACTCGGATCTGCGCTCGGCCAGTTGAGAAAGAGTCCGGTTACGCTCCTGCTGACCGTCGCGCAAGGCGTGGGCGACCCCCTGCCAGAGTTGGTGCAGCTGGAGAGCGAGGTCGGCCGCGAGATCCCCGGCCTAGTCGTGCGACTGGGCCCCCTGCAACTGGAGGACGTGGCGACGTTGGTCGCGGCGCTCGCGCCGTGGTGTCGTGATGACATGGAGCGAGAGCGCCTCACACGTCGGCTCACTCACGAGACCGGTGGGAGTCCGTTTCTGGCAGTGACGCTCCTCGGCGCGTTAGCGAGGCCCAGCAATTTTCAGAAGGACATGGTCGCGTGGCCGCCGCCGGGCGGCACGATTGACGCGCCGCTGCCGTTCTCCGTCCCCGCGGTCGCTCGGCACGCGATCGCAGTCCGCATCGGCGAGTTGGCGCCTGCTGAAGTCCGCGTGTTGAGCGCGGCCGCTGTTTGCGGCGAGGCGCTCGACGTCGAGCTGATCGCGCAGATCACCGGATCACCGAAAGAGGAGGTTGAACGAGCATTGCCCCCGTGCGAGCGGCGGCACCTCATTCAATTCGATGGCCGCCGGTATACGTTTGCGGCACCCTTAATTGCGGAAGTGGTTCGAACGGAATGCACAACACGAGGGGAGCGGCGAACACTCGAGCAACGGGCCATCGATGGGCTAGCTGGTCGCGATGATCTTGAAAGTCGCGCGTTGCGGGTTGATCTCTTGTCGCGCGTCGCCCCGGATCAGGCCGCGCTGGATCTCGCGTTATCGGTCGCAAGGGAGGCGCGAAAGTTGGGGGCGCGACGCATGCTCGAAAGGTCGCTGGCCGTCGCCGAACGAATTCGGCGAGACCCGCAGCTCGATCGGAGGTCTTAGAGCCTGCCCACGAGTTCGATCATGGTGCCGTTGTCGTCCCTGATGAACGCGAGCCGTCGGCCGATCTCTGGCAGATCTAAGGGCCCGTGGACGACAGTTACACCGCGTCCACCAAGCTTGGCTAAGACAACGTCAACCGCCTCGACCATCAGAGAGAGGTGGTGGTATCCGGGGTGCCGCAGACTGGTTTCGAAGTCCGGTGCCACGGGCGAGGGTTGCATCGTCCCTCCTCCTATGATCTCCAGCTTCGTGGAACGATTCTCCAGATAGCAGAACCGCAAATCTCCAGATCGCCACTCCCGTACCACCCGGAAGTCGAGCTTATCGGTGTACCAGCGGACTGAGGCATCGTAGTCCCGAACTCGTAGTGCGGCATGGTCGGGGCGTGGCGTGAGCCTAAACGGTATCTCCCATTTCCCTTTGACGGGCTCGGCTTCGTCTGGTCCGGGCCAAGCCGGAAACGTGCCAATCATGATCTCGAGGGGGCCGTCCCCCAAGGCACGGAACTGGAAGCTGACGCCGGTTGGGATCGTGAGGCAGGTATCTGGCTCGACACGCACGGTCTCGTCCTCGGCGCCTTGTCCGCGCCAGACGTCGCCCCGACCGGCGAGGACGTACCACACCTCCTTTACTGTCTTGTGCCTCACCGGCGCGGAAATGGCTCCCGCCGGCAGCCTGCAATGCGCCAACCCGCCTGCATCGAACGTCGGCAAGAGCCTGATCTCAGAGCCATCCGGCGCAAGGTAGTTGTAAGGCGTCGGGAGTTTGGTTGTCGTCCACGGTCCTGGCTGGAGTGGTGGGTTCGACGCCTCGCCGTCCGCATTCCAGTAGCGCCGCTTGCCCTTGCACCAGTGCTTGTCGGGATCAAAGCGCCTTGTGGTCGCGACGAGGAACTTCATCGGACCGCCATCTGCGCGGAACTGATACTCGACCCCGGGAGTGATGGTCACGCAGTCATGAGGACTGAGCGGGGTAATGCTGTCGACACCGCCGCTCCCGCGCCAAAGGCGCCCGTTACCCTCAAGTATGTAGAACAGCTCTGCGAGCCCAGCGGCCGCGGCGGGCTCAGAGACCTGGTTGGGAATCGCGGTGGCATGGGCGATCTCGCCTTCCAAGAAGGACGGCAGAATACCGATCGTGCAGGCCGCAGAAGGTGCGGGACGCTTAGGGCATTCTTCAAGCGTCGTCGTCTCCCAGGACTTGGTCATGTGGCTGCTCCTTCTTGGCCTCGCCGTCCCTTCGTGTCGAAGTCAGACAATTTTACCGTCTTCCCACTCCCATTCGCTCTCGGGAGCTGTTTCCCACGTTTCGGACAACGGATCGTTCTCCCATTCCATCTCCACTTCTCCCTCTCCCTGCTCCTCCTCCTCCGACTCAAACTCGCGGGCCGGCACGAGCGCCACGGCCTGCGCGGTCTGATAAGCGTCCGTGAGGTGGCCGCTGTATTTCGCCACCTGTCCTTTGCCGTTGTAGTAGTAGGCGAACTTCGCCCAGTCGCGCGCGCGGAGATACGCGACCAGCTGACCCTGCTTGGTGTTGCGGCAGAAGTCGAAGAACCCGATCACCTGCCAGCGCTCGCTCGCCTGAAACGCGTCATACATCTGGCGTGGTGTTGCGTACCCCAACCGGCGGTGATTCGAGATCAGGATTTGTGGCCCGCCGATGCTGATGCACTGCAGGGCGATGCCTTCCCCAGCCAGCCGGGTGGCGAGCTCGAGTGCGCGGTACTCATTTCCCTGACTGCCGGTGTGAATGGGCGTGAACTGATCGGTAGCGCTGGCGCGGAGCTGATGTCCCTCCCAGCTTTTGCCACCCTGTCCGGCGTGGCCACCGTGGCGGAAATGCACGTTGTACCGCGCCGGGTTCCTTGACCCCCAAAGCCGAAAGAGAAGGTGGTTCTCGAACCGGATGATCGCTTTGCCAGGCGTGTGCGTGCGCCCACCGCTCTCGACCCGCCACACGGCGAGCACCGCCTGCAGCTCGACGCCCAGCCGAGTGGCGAGCGCGCCCATCAGCTCACCCACGCGGTTGTACGTCGCGGCTGCCGCCTTCCGCGCGCTCGGCCATTGGCGATTCACACCAATCGGCTGGGTGGGCGCGAGCGCGACCGTCTTTAGTTCGGCGAGATCTTTGAGGAATCCACCCGCGGGCGCGGCCACGGGCCGCATGGCAGCGGGAGCGGCCACTGGTGCCGCTGCCGGTACGACGGCCGCCACGGAGCTTGGGGCCTTGAGGATCGCGAAGTAACGGCAGCCTCCCGGCGCCGCGATCACGAACCCGCGCGCGTCGAGCTTCACCGTGCGGGCATTGACGGTGCAGCCCGACTTGGGGCACTGCTTCCCGCCAACATTACCGCCGATGACGGTGAGCTTACCGCTCCGGACCTCCGTCACGACATCGCAGTGTGTGGCGTGGTATGTCCCCTTGGACACGTTGTCGAATTCCGTGCCACCGCACTTGCCGTTGACCGTTCGGTCACGACACAGGACGTCGCCCACCTCTGGTTTCGCTTCGGTGAGGCGATAGGCCTGGTACTTCGAGGCATCGCCGTTGGCTCGCGCCCGCTTCGCGTGGCGGATGTACTTGAAATGGGCGGCTTCGCCCGTGAAGGCGCTTCCAGCCCCGGCGGTGCGCATGACGTAGGACACAAAGGCCGCGCTCCACGCCTCTCCCGCGTCGATCTGCGACTCCACCACTGAAGGCGTGACCACCGCCTGCCAGTACGTGCGGAGGGCAGGCCGCATCGCCGGTTCCTTCTCGGACCTGGTGCCCTGTCCCCACCTTTGCCACTCCTGCCTGGCAATGGCCGCGATCCGCGAACGGAGATCGGCAGGAGCCGTTTCGTCTTCGAATGCTTCCTCGAATTCAAATTCGGCCTCGTCGTAGGGTGCCTCTCCCTCGAATTCGCCGAAGGGTTCTTCCCATTCGCCCTCGGCCTCCCACGATTCGCCGGACGTCTCGACACTTCCTTCAGACCCTGCGGTTCCAGACCCGTCGCTTCCTTCTGTTCCCTCGGTACCGTCCGTTCCCGGCGGCGCGGGCGCCGGTGCGGCGGTCTTCTTCCGGCGCCGCCGGCGCTTGCGCCGTTCGTCTTCCCATTCTCCCTCGGTTTCGTAGCCGAACTCCGTTTCAGTTTCTTCACTGCCTTCCGTCTCCGTCGTTTCCTCCGTACCGCGCGACTGGCATTTGCAACGCCCCGCGGCCCGGCTGTTGACGAACGGCGACGCCAGGTCCTCGAAGGCTTCCGAGAACTCTTCAGAGTCGTACATGTGATCCTCCTGGCGCCGTTACCGGAGCACGCCGGCGAGCCGGTTGACGGGTGCGCTGCTGCCACCGTTACCATATGGCGACCCGCCGCCGCTACCCGTTGCAGCGAGGACACCGAGCGGTTGCCGCATCGTCGGATCTTTGACGTTGCGACCCGTGGCGATCGACCAATGCGTGATGATGTTGAGCATGTCCGGCGTGTATGGGCCGTTGTAGAGCGCTCCCGCGTTGTTCAGAACCGCACCGCTCTCGATCGCAAGCAGAACGTTCGAAATGGGTATCGCGATTTCGAAATAGGAGTCGGACCGCGCATGAGCTGCGAGGCCGACTCGATCGCCGATCTGCTTCAGGCGATCTGCAAAGCCCACTGCCTGGACATTCAGGCTCTGAGCCACGGGGGTGATGAACGCGACGGTGAGATGCAACCACGAGATCATCGCGACCGCATCAAACTCCTCGCGGCTGAGCGTCCCAAAGTTCCGTCGAGATTGTAGCATTTCATGCAGCCGGCGAATCAGATTGTTGATTGCGTTTTCATCCGTCTGATTCTCGGCAACGAACGTCATTCTGTTGATGTAGCCGCGCCACACTTCCGCCAAAAGCGTTTCAAAGACCGTCGCGAAATCACGATTCGCGACCTCAGCCTTTGTGTACGGATATGGATTACCGTCCACGGCACCATGGTTCAGGTCCATGCCGAACAGACGGTAGTACGCATTACGGCGCACCGCAGAACTGTCGGGCCGGATGCTGCTCGTGACGGCCCGGACGGAATACGGCCAGGAATTGTTGAAGAAGAGTTGCTCCGTTACATGGAGCCATCGCTGCGTCGCCGCGTTGAGCACCGGGAGGCGTTCGCCATGCGTGTACTCGTAAATGACGCGCCGGAAAATCTCGACAAGGCGCGTATTCTCGAGCATGTACGCATAGGCCAAGTGATGCCAGGTTACCGGAGGCGGCGGTGCTGGCGGGTCTCCGGGCCCGGGCGCGAGCGCGAGAAGATCGAGCACATCAAACCGCGCCATGTTTTGATGATTGACGGTAACCCCTGGCCCCAGGGCCAGCTGCCGCTGCGCATTGCGCCCGGTGCCCCATAGCGTCTCGAGGTACTCCGACAGCTGCGACGGCCGATATTCCGTCAACACCGCTTCGGCGGCCGCGTCCGCCGACGGGTACAGTGGTGTCAGGGCACCTGCAAGTTCGATGAACATGGCCTACTCCTCGTCGAAGGTGACTTTCGCTTTCGTGTCAGGGTGTGGTCATCACGGGAGTCTGGGACCCCGTGGTGCCTGCCGCGGCAGGAGTCGAGCTGGCGGTTGAACCCGCCGGCCCAGTGCCGCCCGCTGGCCTCGGAGCAATCACGGTCGCGGTTGCTTTGATCACGGCGGACAGCGAAGCGACTGATACTGAAAGCAGATTCGTCCCCGCTTCCCCCAGGATCCAGCTTCCGAGGTCGACAGTCCCATTGGCGTCCGTGCGCTGTTTCTCGCCGGTGATCGTGCCGCCACCTTTCGTGACGTCGAACCGCACCCACACCATCGGCATCGCATTGTCGGAGGCGTCCTCCACACGAACGCTGATCGGATTCGGCACCGCCCGACCAGTGGGAGCTCGTTGATCGTCGCCGCGAATCGTCAACTGCGCGGGGCGAGGTGTGTTCGTCCACCGCTGGAAGTACTGTTTCGCTAGCGGAAAAATCTTCTTAGGACCCGACTGCAGCACGTCCCGCATTGTCAGGGCGTCTGCCGGTACGTTCGGGGGCACGCCCGGTAGGCTTTGCGTCCCGCGTGCCTGTTGCAACGCCTGAAGTACTTCTCCGACGACTTGAGAAACTGTCTTATTCGCGGGCATGATCGTCCTCCGTCTGTGTTACGCCGCCATCCGCAACGCGCCGAGCTTCAGCATCCACCGCTCCTGCTGCGCGGCGGCCTCCCGAAGCGCGGACGCGCCAGCGGCGGCCCGGTAACCGGTGAGTGCCAACAACCGAATCGACTCGTTCCACAACCAGTACGGCGACGTGAACGCCGCCGCCCCCGCGGCTCGCTCGAGCCGCTCCAGCGCCGCGGGCGAGACCCGCTGCGGATTCACAACCGCCGTGAGCGGCGCGCCGCCGAACGCGCGATACGGGCGCGTTAACACCAGCGCTGCAATGCGCGGCAGCAACGCCACCGAGTTCTGCAGGAAGCCGCGCACGCTCGCCGGCGCGCGTCGCAGCGGATGATTCGCGTGCCATGCCGCCGCGAGCGCGTCCCACGGCCCCGCGCCGTACGCGAGTCGCGACGACTCGACGCCGAGCAGCAGTCGCAGGAAGGCAATCGGGTGCGGGTCGCCGGGCAGGAGCTGAAATACGGCCGCGTCGCTGCCGTCGATCACGTCGTGCAGCGCCGCCACGCTCGCGTAGCCGGTGTGCGCAAATGCGAACGCATCCGCTGCGATCTCCGACGCCCACGACGCCCAGATCTCGCCGAGCTGCCCAGCGCCGAGACCGCGGAAGGCCGCGGCCAGTTCCTCCGTCCAACGCAGCGAGTACGACACCTGGTGGCCGGCTTCGTGGAGCACGGCGGTGGGCCGAAACAGATTGTGCCTGACGACTTTGATCGTGCACACAGGGCTCTCGGCGGACCCGTCCCACAGCCGGAGCCCCGCCTTGAGAATCGAAGCCCCCATACCGCCGTCGAGGTACGTCAACGCGGCCGGCACCTGCCGGCCCATCGGTGTCATCGCTTCGGCCATGCTGCGGGTGGCGATGTAGTCGCAGGCCCGCAGTAGGGCGGACATCTGCGGCGCCGCGCGCGTCGCCAGCGCGTCGGTATAGAACTCGACACCGGTCTCGGCCCGGGTGTATGCCCGGCGCAGATCGAGCAGCGCACGGCGAACTCGCGCGAGATCCGGAGCCGTCCGTGCCCCGCGCAGCTGCAGCGCCAACGCCTCGGCCGAGCGAACGACCCGCCGCACCATCTCGGTGAGCGTTTGGCGCAGCGACACACCCAGGTAATGCTCGAGCCCCTGCCAGGCGTGAGCGGACGCGACAGCATCGAGATCGCCGAGGCGCACCGCCGCCAGCCGCCAGTGTTCGAGCTGGCGGCCGTATTCACGTTGCAGATCCTGGAAGGTCGCGGTCATGGGCTCATCGCCCCGCGCGGGCCGGCCTAGCGGCCGCACTGGAAGCCGGAGTGGAAACGGGCCGGGGCGAGCGCGATCCATTCGATTTCATCGCGCCGCTGGACGGCGTTGTGCCAGCCGAGCTCATGACTCGACTCGTCGCAGTGCCCCCGCCCACGCGCCGGATTTGAGCCCGCCGCGGGTAGCCTGGATAGATCGACAGTCCGTACTCGCCGATCGCCTGGCGCAGCAGCGCCGCACCCAGGGCCGCGGCGGGCAGCGCCGATTTGCCGGAGAACACAGCCCGCAGCTGTTGGAAGAAGGAAGGCCGCTGGAAGACGATGACGACGGTGACGCCGTCCGCCTCCGAGGCCGCCGCGCGGGTGAACTGGGCCGCAAGCTGCTCACGTCGCTGTGCCAGCTCGCGCTTGAACGTTTCGAGAACCCACCGCAGCGTCAGGCCAGCGAGCGGGCGCCCGACCACCCTGAGGACGCCGCCGATCACCGGCGACTGGAAGTTTTCGATCGGCGCCGCCTCGTGCACGATCCTGACCGCGCGGGTCGGCACACCCGAGAACAGCGTGGCGAGAGTCGGATCGAGCCCCGACTTCAGGGCGGCGATCGTCATGCTCGCGGGCGCCCGGCCACGCAGCTGTGTCGCGATCGCCTGCGCCTGCGCTTCGCTGTAAAACAGGAGGACGCGCAGCTCACCTTTCGGGAAATCGAACGCCACTTTCGTTTTGGCGATCCGCGGACTGCGGCTTGCCCCCCGCGCTCCGACAATCATGCGAGGCCGAGCCGCCCGCGTCTCGAGATAGTAGAGGCGCTGCCCCACCGTCACGACGTTGCGGTCGGCGAGGAATTTGGGGTCCACCTGCCTACCCAGGCCGGGTTCGTTAAGCAGAATGCCGGCCGCTTCCGGTGTGAGCGGATGAATCAACGACCACGCCTCCCTCCGGCTGGAGCCCAGCCCGCGCACGTTCTTTTCGTGCATCGCGATGTCGGGCAGGCTCGCGCCGGGCACCGCTTCGTAGAGATGGACGCGGACGGAAATCGGCCCGTTGGGAGCGAGTCCCAACTGATCGCGCAATACGGCCTGGACCGGGACGCCGCCAAAGCTCTTCAGCGCGGCAGCCATCTGGCCTGTCAATGAGACATCCAGCACCCGCGAGTATTTCTTGTAGTGTTTGCGCTTGTTCTGAACCGGGAGCGCGACCCATGCCCCGCTCACTTTCGACGCCTCGTGCAGGTCGGAACGGATCTCGCTATCAGGGAAGTGCGCCGACGCGGACTTGGCGAACGCCTCGAGCACGTAGCCCTCGAGCACTTCTTCGTCTTCCCACGCGCTCGCCGGCGCTTCCTGCGTAACACGCGCGATCGTGTCCTCGAGTGTCGAGGCGAGCGCGTAGCCTGCTTCCTGACCTGTTCCGGCCGGCGCTTCGAGGCCGACAAACCCCAATCCCGTATCTACCAGCGAGCGCGACAGCGTCACGCTGGCGTCTTTGCCGACGTACTTGGCGATCAGCTTGGCGACGAGCCCGGCGAGGAAATTCACGACTTTCGGGCGGCCGATGATCTTGATGCCGAGTTTCAGCGCGGCCAGGATGGCGGGGACGAACCGTTCGACGACCGGGCCGGCTTCCTCGCCCGGCGCCAGCTCGCCGATGTCGCGCGCGAATTCCGCGCGCCGCTGCTGCAGCTCCCGTATCGTGTCGCTCGCGGCGGCGCCCTGCTCGGCCGCGAACTGCTCGACCGCGACGTGGCGCTCGAACTCCTCGCCATCCACCATGTATCCCGCGAGCTGCGCGTCGAACTCCTGCGCGATCGCGGCGGGATCGGCGGCCGCCGCCTCGCCGGCATCTTCGTCTTCGCTCTCGGCCTCCTGTGCCTTGACGCCGAGGAACTTGCTGGCGAGCTGCTTCGCGATGGGCCGAACCGCGACCGGCAGCTTGTCGAGCGCCTGGCGCAGCACGCGCTCGAGTAGCGGCCGCGCCATCGCCTTGAGCTTATTGAGAATGATGTGAACGGGGCTGAACTTCTGGGCCACCTTTCGTACCTTGTTGAGCGCACCCTTGATCTTCCCCAGGAAAAATTCTTGCAGCACAGTATCCTGTGTGGCTGGTAAGCCCGTGTCGCCCGGAGTGAAGTTCTCCATGAAGCCCTCGAACTCATCCTCGGACATCGTGGAGAGGTCTGTTCCACGCACGCTCTCGGCGACCTGATCGACGAGCGCTTCCATTCCCTGGGCGAGCGGCTCGAAGTAATCACGAAGGCCGCGCTCCGCCTCCATCCGTTCCTGTGCCGGGTCTCCTGCTTCGTAGCTGAAGCGGTCTTCGGCCAGCGCCGCCGCTTCGTGCACGAGATCCGTGACTGCCTCTTCGAACTCTTCGTCCTCGAGCTCAGACACAACCTCCGCATAGAGCTCGGCCTTGGGACCGACGATGTCGGTCTCGCCAGCGTACTCGGAGGCAAAGGGGCTTTCCGTTTCGTAGGTGGGCTTGAAGGCTGATGCAGGCGCGATGCCCGCCTTGGCAGTACCGTCCAACACAAAAGGCGTCTCGGGCTGGTAACCCACGACCCCTGATGCCTGCTCTTCAGCAGAGACTGTCTCGTAGTCGCTCATTCCCGCTCCTGGCCGGAGTTCATGGTGTGCGGGGAGAAGAATGAGTGACGCCGGTCACGTAGGAGTCACGTCATCCGGCGTGTGAGTAACGCGCTGCACTTCGCCTTCTGCGTGATCGGCTTGCCGCAGTAGGTGACCGCCGCGTTACCGGCCTGAAGGATGTTCGTGCGGTCCTTCCAACAGGAGACCGCATGCGTACGCAGCTAGTGGCGTTCCTTTGTATCGTACAAGCCGCCATCCCCATCCGTGTGGTGGCCGCGCAAGACACTGTCTCGATCTATGACGTGAAGTTCGTGTGTGGCTTGCGACCACCTCCGGCCGCGGGGAATGCCGAAACGTGGTTGACCGTGGCGCCGGGACGCTATTTCACCGCGATCAACATCCTGAACGCCTCATCCGACACGGCCAGGCTCTGGACCACCGTCGCGATCGCCAGCCCGCTGACGATGGCGCGGGCCACACACCCGGGCCCCGGCGTTGCCATCCCACCCGGAGCAGCCGTCGAGATCGACTGCCGGGACATCCGCGCCACACGACGCCCGCCGCCGTTCCTCAAAGGCTTCCTCCAGATCGTGTCCGCGCAACGTCTCTCTGTTGTGGCCGTATACACGGCCGCCAACTCGGGAGGAGTCGCGACCATCGACGTCGAGCACCAGAGCGCAAGCCGGGCCGAAAGCTGTCCCGATCTCGCCCTTGGTAGAATCACGTCACTGGTTGCACTGCAACGCACCTTCCTGACCATCGGCGTCGGAAATATTGGCGGAGCTGACGCAGGAGCTTTCGCCGTCCGCGTCGAGGATCCGAACCGCGCTGGAGCGGACCGGATAGCTGAGAAGGACGTCGTGGGCCTCGGAGCAGGTGAGCAAACCACGGTGAACCTCCAGCTGCCCTACAGGACTTCGGATAACGCAGCGCTCGTTGTCAACGTGGATCCGAAGATGGTGATTGCCGAATGTCGCGAGGACAACAACATCAGGACGGCAGGTGCGCCGTAACACGCCGGTTCAGCGCCGGAAGGACCGTCGGGCTCGTCGTAGGCGCGGCCGCCGCAGCCGTGGTAGCGCTCTTTCTGGGTTTCGCGATCTACTGCTCGCAAACCACGTGTTCTAGCTGATCGGGAAGTGTTACCGTGCGCTAGAGCGCCGGCTCGGCCGACGGATACCGCGTTCGGATGGTTCCTCCAGCGTTGCTTTGATACGTCACCACTCAACTCTCATCGCATCGTGCTGTCGCGGGCGGCAGCGTGTGCGGGGTTTCAGCGTCTTGGCCTACGGGATTGCCAGGGTTCGCAGCCATGAGGTGCCGGTGTGGCGAAACTGGTAAACGCGGTGACCCCCTCGCTCCCACTATTGACTCGGCGGATTCCATCGTCGATTTTGTAAATACGTGAGAGGTCACCGCGTAGCCAGTTTCGCTACGCCAAAACGAAAGCCGGGGAGCCATAGCTCTCCGGCTTTCGACTTTGTAGGCGATCAGCTCCCCGAATTCAGAAGACGCCAAGACGCTAAGACGCAGCGGTGGTTTTCAGAAGTTAGCTGTCAACTCCTCACTAATGACCGCTGCTGCGTCTTAGCGTCTTAGCGCCTTCTACCTACGGGGTGCTACTAACCTGCTAGCTCCCGCAGCCGTTCGAGCACTTTCACCATCGCCCACGTGTCCCGGTCGCAGTAGTTCAGCAGGTCCTGCCGCACACGATCGTGCTCCTCCTGCGGAATCTTGCCTGCTACAAAGAGGAGCCGAGCGATTTCCACGCTGGCGACGAGCCCGTCCACGATCACGAGATCGTCGTAGGTCAGCTCCGGGACCAGCGGGTGCAAGACGTATTTGAGACTGAAGCTGCCGAGGAACTCCGGGTGGTACACATTCTCTCGAACCACCGGCAATAAATCCACCAACTTCCCCTCGAGCGTCTCGAGTTCAGCCCGCAATTCTGGCACCGCTTCCTGAAGTCCCCGGATGCGCGTCTTCTCGAAGGACGAGTACGTCGAGAAGA
>Ga0193739_1000405_pt1 | contig 12168 bp, 13 predicted proteins | sample L2a2metaG_FD_144926 | JGI IMG/M metagenome (GOLD analysis project Ga0193739, IMG submission 144926) | Soil microbial communities from a riparian zone of the East river system, Colorado, United States - L2a2 | ecosystem: Environmental > Terrestrial > Soil > Riparian zone | place: USA: East River...
AATTAAGGCGGATGACTAAAATAATCTTTGTTATTTTAAAACGTTTAATGTGTGCACATTTTCTAATTGTTTCCTGCTCACTAAATCGGTTAGTCCGAGTAAATAAGGCTTTGCACCAGCTGAGGGTGTTACCTGTGTGATATAATTAGAGTCGGTATTGATTGATTTTTTATGCTCCAAATTGCTTTTCAAGCATGTCTCTCTTCTTACTTATTTGGAATAGCGAATCAGTTCTCTCGTATGCCTCGTTCTTTGGTCTACCAAACATCATCGATTGAAACAGAAGGTGATTTTCAGGGATTACAATACCTGTTTGATCGTCGGAGTAAAGAATTTTTAGAGTATCATCACTTTTCCTCATTGTCTCCTCGTGAATGTGGACCATATTGGTATCATCATGTTCAAAACCAAACTCACGTGCTTTAAGGCGAATATCTGCAGTACCTTTTGCTTTAGTGAGAACAGCTACTCCGAATTCGTCATGATAAATGTCAGACAGCGAATCAAAATAAGGTACTTTATCTTTGAATCTAATTGTCATTTGATGAAGATGCATCATTCTTGAGGGAACCTTATATGCTTCGACATATAGTTTTACTGATGGAAGAAACGATTTAACGTCATCTTGATGATGTGGATTTTTATCCCACTCTATAGAATCTTTAACTTCTTTTGTATCCTCTAAATCTGCCCATCTTCTTATTAATGTAACATCGTATCGCAGTATTTTATCTGCAAACTTTTCGATCATAGGTTGCATTATTCTACCCATCCCTGAAACATTGCAGCTACCTTGTATAACATATTTTTGATTAACAACCTTGTCATAATTGATCCTCGAATTGTGAATGATGTCTGCAACTTTTTTTTCACCTGTTCTATCTTCGCCTCCTTGAAAAATAGCAGGCTTATTCATGGGTATATAGAGATTCACTTTATTGCTAAAACCAAATCCATCCTTGGCAGCATCGATTACAAGGTCAGACCCTTTGATTGCTTCAGAGATTGTACCAGAAATATCATATCCTTTTTGTCTAAACTCTGGCATTTTTTCTTCAGGAACATAGACAGGAAATTTCTTTGCAATGGCTTCATCTAATTTTTCATCAATTGAATATTTGCCTATCCCAACAAATTGAATCTCTTTATCATGAGAAAATGCAGATGCTACTCTTCTACCAATATTTCCATATCCATTTATGAATACTCGTACCATTTCTCAATGTTTTTACTGGAAATAAAGGATTATTTAATGTATTATTAATGATTTTTACAACTCATTTCCAGAGAAAAAATTATGTGATTCAAGAACTTGTAGAGGGAAATTTATTTATAGTTAATTTATAAACATTAAATATCAATAGTTGCTAAAAAATAACATTACGAGATGAAATCATACATCACGGTGTCTTGATATGAAAAAGATTTTGATAATTGATAACTATGATTCATTTGTTTACAATATTGCTCAACTATTCGGTAAGCTTTCAACAAAGCCTGTAGTTTTTCGCAATAACAAAATAACTATCAAAGATATAAAAAAAATGCAGCCTGATGGAATAGTGCTATCGCCTGGTCCAGGGCATCCGGCAGATAAAAAATCTTTTGGGATATGTGGAGATATTATTGAAACTATTGGACCAAAAATTCCAGTATTAGGTGTATGCCTTGGCCATCAAGGTATAGTTCATGTGTATGGTGGCAAAGTTATCAACGCACATGTTGTAAGACACGGAAAAACGAGCAAAATTAAATATTCGGACAATGAACTATTTGAAAAACTGGCAAATCCATTTGTTGCAACAAGGTATCATTCGCTGGTAGCATCAAGAGAAAATTTTCCTTCTTGCTTAGAAGTAACGGCAATCTCACTTGATGATTCGGAGATTATGGGTTTGAAACACAAGAAATACCCTATCTACGGTGTCCAATTTCACCCCGAATCTGTGCTAACAAGAAATGGTTATCATATTTTGGAAAATTTCATAGATATTCTGAAAAAATAATGTCGACTGAATTTCTGCAAAAACAAACGAGGAAAATATTATCAAAGGAAGATATTGATGAGATTGATTTTAGAAATGCAATAAATCTTATTTTTTTGGACGAGATTCCAGACTCTACTATAGCTTCGTTTCTTACAGCGTTAACATCTAGGGGTGTTAGCTCTGATGAATTAAGAATAATAAGAGATATCATGCTTGGACATTGTTTTCGAATAACTCCAAAAGTTAACGGTGCACTTATTGATAATTGCGGTACGGGGGGTGATATGGCTAATTCTTTTAATATTAGTACTGCTGCATCCCTCGTTGCGTCGGCCTCCGGAATAAATGTTGCAAAACATGGGAACAGATCTGCCAGTGGAATGTTTGGAAGTGCAGACTTTTTTGAATACATAGGATTTGATTTGAATATGCCAGAAAATAGAGCCGTTGAGTCACTTGAGAGACTTGGTTATGCGTTCTTATTTGCGCCCAAATTTCACCCTAAATTAAAAAGGATTTCTGGTATCAGAAAGCGGCTTGGTTTTAGGACAATTTTTAACATTATTGGGCCATTATGTAATCCATGTACAAATATTACGGCACAAGTGATTGGAATTTCTGATCCCAATTTTTTCGAGCTTGTATCGAACGCAATGTTAAATTCTACTATCAAGAAGATTTTTCTTATTCATTCATTAGATGGCATGGATGAGCTGTCAAATACTTCAAGAAATATCATGTTAATTGTTAAATCTGGCAAAGTTGAAAAACATGAAGTGGATCCCGAATTATTGGATCTGAAGGTTGTAGGAAAAGATCAGGTACAAATTAAATCGGTCGAAGACTCAGTAAAGACTACTCTACAAACTATCTATGGAAAATCTACTCCTGCAAAGCAAGACATCGTAGCTCTCAATGCAGCAGTAGCATTAATTGCAGGAGAAAAAACTACTGACATAAATGACGGAATAAATATAGCCAGGGAATTAGTAAAATCTGAAGTTCCAAGAAACAGATTACGTGAATTGATATCTTGTTACGGGAACATTCAAAAATTAGATCTTGTCGAAAAAAAATTTTCGTTATAAATGGAATTGATAAATTTATTCAATAATTGATAATTGTTAGAATAAAAATATAAAAAAGAAATTTAGGATTTTATCGTCTTCTTGCTTTTGCCTTTGATTTTGGTTTTGCCTTTGATTTTGGTTTTGCCTTTGATTTTGGTTTTGGTTTCGTCTTTCCTTTCATTACTCCTTTGCTGGGGCCACCGCCTATCTTGAACATCTTGGTTCCACAAACTGAGCATGTTCCCTTTGTAGCAGGCCTTCCATTTTTCATGGTAACCTGTGATTCGCCTTTCATCTGCCTTTTTGCTTTACATTTTACACAATAACCTTCAGTTGCCAACATATTCAAGTCTATGATGGTACCTTATAAGAGTAGCTCTCTTACTGGTTTCAATAGGCTCTACTATCACGAACTAGATTCTATTGTTCTCTTACTCGGTTATGATATATCTCCAAGGGATTGAACTTAAGATTGGACTTGATTTAATGAAAACTCTAGGTTTAGTGATTGTAAAATTCATTCTACAGATAGCGTATTTGTAAGCACAATACCACAGTAAATAGAATTAATTATTGCGGCATTGCACTAGTTACACTTATTTCTAACATTAGATGATCCCGTCTATGATTTTTCTACCAAATATGAGATATGTAGTATGACCAATCATACGCATTGATGGCCTTGTTTTACCTTCTCTTGCCTCGATATTGCGAATCATTATTTCAGTACTTTCAATGTCAGTAAACCCTATTTCATACATCTGTTTAGCAGTTTTTTCCAATTGATTCATAGTTGGACATATTATTGCAACAGATCCGCTGTTCTTGAGGCACTTATGAACAATGTGTAATACATTCCAAGGATCTCCTAAATCAATAACTGCAATATCAATATCAGAATGTTGCACTCCTTCCTTCATTATGTCGTGTTTAAACATTGAAACATTTTTTTCCATTCCTGATTTTTTGAGATTCTTGTTTGCAATTTCCATAAATTCTTCATTAACATCATACGTAAAAACGTGCCCAGAAGGCTCTACGAGACTGGCGAAGAATGTAGTTAGTGAAGCACTTCCTGTACCTATTTCAAGAACATTAGAACCACTCTTCAATCCAGTTCTTATTGCGATATATCCTAAATCCTTAGGATATACAATCTGGGTCTTTCTATCTGATTTCATGACAAAGTCATAAATCGTGGGTTCCATAAGGTAAAGCTTTTTTTGTTTGGCTGTGGTTATAGATGAACCGTACTCTAGTCCTAATATCTGATCAAAATCGATAATTCCTATATGCGTGTGAAGTTTCTTGCCTTTTTCTACTCTTGTTAACCAATTCTTATTTGCTTGATAAAAAAACAAAACATATGTGCCGTCAGATATTTTCATCTACACAATGAGTTTGCAGAGAGGTAAAAAAATCTTCCAATTATGAATTTTTCTGATTTACATTAATGAATATAAGACTACTGTGATTACATTATTTGATATTATACAAAATTGAAATTAGCTTCACTATATTCTGGAGGAAAAGACAGTAACTACTCTATTTTTGAAATTAATAGACTCGGACATGATGTTGCCTGTTTGATTTCTATAATTCCCAGAATCAGTGACAGTTTACTATTTCATTTTCCCAATATCCACCTCACAAGAGTCCTAGCAAAAGCAATTGATTTACCGATTAGAGATTTTAAATCCAAGACCTCAAGTTTAGAAAATGAGATAGCTGTTCTTGAAAACGCACTTTCAAGCGTTAAAGACGAATTCGGTATCGAAGGAATAGTTCATGGTGGAATTTCAAGCAATTTTCAAAAAAGGAATTTTGAAAAAATCTGTAGTGATTTGGAATTGTCAGTTTTTTCTCCGTTATGGAATTTGAATCCAAGTAACTACCTTCGCAGGATGATTGATGAAAAATTTAAAATTATTATTACTGGTGTTTCCGCAATGGGTTTGGATAGAGAATGGCTTGGAATTCAGCTGGACCAGGAAAGTGTACAGAGACTGGAATCATTGTCATCGAAATATGGATTTAATCTAAATTTTGAGGGAGGAGAGGCGGAAACACTCGTTGTTGATTGTCCTATTTACAAGAAAAAACTTGAGATTAGAACAGGAATGGTCAAATGGTTTGGCGATAATGGAATATTTGAAATAACAGATTATGAATTAATAGATAAATAATGTTAGACAATCTTCGCTCAAGTCTCGGAGCAGCTTTAAAAAAACTCGTAGGCGCTTCTGACGTAAATGAAGAATTGATCGATTCTTTGTGCAAGGATGTACAAAGAGCTCTTCTTCAATCTGACGTTAATGTTAGATTGGTATTAAGCATAACTCAGAATTTGAAAAAAAGATCTCTAGAAGAATCTCCTCCGAAGGGACTGTCAAGGAAGGATCATATAGTCTCAATACTTTATGATGAACTTTCAAGATTGATGGGTTATAAGGGAGAATATATTGCTGAAAGCAAGCAACCTGAAAAACAAGTTATTTCATTTACTCCTGGAAAACTCAATATTGTACTGATGTTTGGTATCCAGGGAAGTGGTAAAACAACAGTTACTGCAAAGCTAGCAAGATGGTTAACAAAACACGGATATCATGTGGGAGTCGTTGGTGCTGATACATGGAGACCAGGTGCACTCACACAGCTCAAAATGAATTGTGTCAAAATAAATGTTGAAGTATTTGGAGACGAATCTAGTAAAGATGCAACTTCAATAGTAAAGAATGGAATTGATTATTTTAAAGGTACAGGATCAGATGTAGTGATTATTGATACTGCAGGAAGACACAAAGATGAAGCAGAACTCTTAGAGGAGATGAAAAGCATGTATGATATTTCTAAACCAGATTTAATTCTACTGGTAATTGATGGGACTATAGGTCAACAGGCATATAGCCAAGCAAAGTCATTCCATGAAACTGTTCCGGTCGGGGGGATTATTATAACAAAACTTGATGGAACTGCAAAAGGTGGCGGAGCATTGGCAGCATCCGCGGTAACAGGTGCAAAGATTTTCTTTATCGGAAACGGTGAAAGAATTGATGATCTTGAGGAGTTCAGTCCCACGAGATTTGTAGGGCGATTATTGGGGATGGGAGACATTAAAGCAATTTTGGATTTAGCTAAGGATTTGGAATTACAGGCAGATGAAAATCAGTCAAAACGGGTACTAAGTGGCAAAATGACGATAGAAGACTTTTATTCACAAATGGAAAGTGTCGGCAAAATGGGATTTAGAAACATTATTGACAATTTGCCAGGTCTATCTGGAGTAGTTAAGGAGGATCAATTAGATGTAATCCAGGGAAAATTGGAAAAGTGGCGTTATATAATCCAGTCAATGACAAAGGAAGAAAAAAAGAATCCTGAGGTAATTAATGATTCACGAAGAAAGAGGATAGCAAGAGGCTCAGGTGTAGCTGAACACGACGTCAAGGATCTGATAAAGAATTTCAACAACTCAAAGAGCATGATTAAGCAAAGCAAAGGAAGGCAAATGCAAGGTATGCTTAGAAGACTAGGTATAGGATAGAACGATATAACTAATTGAAAAGGAAATCTGAATACAAGTTATGCAATTGGTGTTTAGAAAGACAATGTATTAAAAACCACCCTCTTCAAAAAATTGTTGAGGATTGCAAGATATGTCACGGAATATGGAATCAACTAGATAAGGCATGTAACAAGATTATCCAGGCAACAAAAGATTATCAATACGATTCTTTCCTTATTGGATTGACTCTAGACCACAGCTTTTATGACAATGAAGACAAGTTTAGATCCAGGTTCAGGATAAGAGGAAAAGAAAATATTAAGACGAGTCTCCTACGTGAAATTAGAAAAAAATTTGGTAATATTTCAAATAAGAAAATTAATTTGAATTATCCTGACATTACTATTAATATACAAATTGGCAAAAAATTAGAAACGATTGTATCTGTCAATTCAAGTACGGTTGTCCTGAGTGGACGCTATAAGAAGGTTAAGAGGTTTCAAATCAATACCAAAAATACTGACAACAATGATAGTTTAGAAGTTAATCAGCGTCATATTGAAAAAATCTTGAAGAAAGAATTGTTGAGTCGTTTCGAATCTGATTCCATTGTTTTTCGGCCCCTGGGGAAGGAAGAGCCTGAAAGTTTGGTTCTTGGAAATGGAAGACCATTTTATGTATCGATAAAAAATTCAAAAATAATTAGCTTCAAACATGATTTTTCAATTCAATCTAAGGGAATGATATTCGAAATAAATGAAAAGGTCCGGGCGTTACCCATCTCCTCTCCGGGTTACGTAAAGAAAGTTAAGACAATTGTTTCTTTTCAGGAAAATTTGAGAGCCTCTGATTTGAAGGAAATCAACGGATCAGGAATCAGAATAATAGAATTTGTCAATAGGAGAAGTAAAAATTGGAAATTTATATATCATATGGAATTCAAGTTCAAGACTCAAAAAAAATTACAATTTACAATAATATGTGATAATGGATTACCTATTAGAAAATTTATTGAAGGCAATGAGAATATCTCACCGAATTTAGAACAGATATTAAATAGAAAATGCAAATGCGATAGATTTGATATCTTGGACATAATGAATGAAGACACTTGGTAAATTAAGAACATACTATAATAATACAGAACGATAACGTTATCTATTTTGACTTTTGTTTGAATTCCGTAAAGCCGCATTTACCGCAAGTATTCCTATCTTTATGTTCTGCCATGAAAACTCCCCTTCCACATCTAGGACAATCCCTCTTCTTCCTGGTTACCTTGTCACCAGAAATATCGTAGAATGAATATATTTGAGATTTTGAATCTTTCTTTTTATCAGCCATACCAATATTTCCCTACTATTTCTTTGGTTTGCCCTTTTCTGAACTTTGCTGCTTTTCTTTCAGTTTTTGAGCCTTAGCCTCATCAAAGATTTTCTTTCTCTCTCCCTTTTCTATTAGTCTCATTGATAGGTATTTTGGTAAAGTTTCCTGGGCACTCTTTTCATCTTTGTAAATGTGAAAAAAAGCATTAACATCGGTACTTCCCCTATTGCATCTGATTTCTATTGGTATAATTGTCTTTGAATCCACTTTATTTGTTTTCGAGATTGTTTCAATTGCATCTTTCTTCCTTATATTTCCTGATACGTTTCTAAATATGACTTGGAGTTCTCTCCGATTCATTAACTGGTTATCATAATCACGTAAAACTACCAATTCAGTACTCATATTATTGTAAATCGAATCAATTTTTTACTCATATAAGGATTTCCAATTGTGTTCCGTGAAACTCTAATGAATCATGGGCCTGATGGGAATGATATTTGTAGTAGTTCATCAATGGACTCCTTAATTTCACTCATAACCTAGCTTTAAACTTTACTTTTCTTAATCAGGAGTTATACAAGAATTCAACTTAAAATAGGAATTAACTCCTTCGAATGCATGAAATCAATGAATAAGTCTTCCATCTATCCCATAAAAATGAGTACCCAATATCATCCCATCGGTATTGTTAATTTTGAGTAGCAAATATCCAGATAAATTTTCGATTTTTAGCGACAACAGGATCTTAGAAAACCCTTAATACGAAGTACAGAAAAAATTCCATGTATGATGTTGGGCATGTCATTGTTAGTCCTTGGAGCAATTCTTCTCTTATCAATTTATTCAGTTGGTGTAATTTTAGTCGGTCTTACTGAATATGATCTATTTGCTTATGCTGCTAGAGCTAAAGTAGCCGAATCCAATCCGACATTGACTGATCCCAATCTTAACGTTGAATTGATTGTTAAAGGACTTAGGGCACCGACTTCGATGGTATTCATTGGTCCAAATGATATTTTGGTCACCCAAAAGAATGATGGCACAGTTATAAGAATAGTAAATGGAACAAAGGTTATACAACCACTGATTACAGTTCCAGTTGCCAGTAAAGACGAAAGGGGTCTACTCGGTTTAGACGTATCAAACAATCCGACTGGCAATAAAACCCATGCTTTTTTGTTTTACACGGAAAAAGGACCAGTTAAAGGAGAGGCACTAGGAAACAGGATTTACAAATATGAATTAGATAAGAATGCCACTAAATTATCAAATCCACAACTTCTGTTAGATCTTCCATGGGAGCCTGGTCCAGGGCACAATGGAGGCGTGTTGAAGATTGGTCCAGATAACAATATCTATGTAACAATAGGTGATATGATTAGAACTGAAAGCAATGAAAGTCAATTATACGAAACTCAAGCCCAAAATGTCCAAGGTGGGAAAAAGGCTGACGGAAGAGCAGGAATTCTTAGGATAACTCAGGACGGTAAACCTGTGGACGAGGGTATACTTGGTGCTTCCTATCCTCTCAATCTGTACTTTGCTTACGGTATAAAGAATAGTTTTGGAATTGATTTTGATCCACTTACAGCAAATTTATGGGATACCGAAAATGGTCCTGACTACGGTGACGAGATAAATTTAGTAGAACCCGGATTTAATAGTGGCTGGAAAAAAATACATGGTATTTGGTATGTAGATGGAACACTGGCTAAGACCGGGATCGCGTCCGCTGCCCCGAAAGATTTGGTTGATTTTGTTAACAGGGGAACGTACAGTTCGCCAGAACTTACCTGGGACCTTTCGGTTGCCCCAACAGCTCTAAAATTTCTTGACACAGAAAAGCTTGGCTCTGAATACAAAAATAATATTCTAGTTGGGGATATCAACTTTGGTAATATCTATTACTTTAAATTAAATCATGATAGAAAATCATTAGATTTGGTTAAAGGCCTAACAGATAAAATCGCGCAAACAGAAGAAGAATTGTCGGATGTCGTATTTGGACACGGATTCGGAGGCATTACAGATCTGGAAGTTGGACCAGATGGGTTCCTATATGTCCTCGTATATGACAAGAATGACGGAAGAATTTATAGAATTCACTAGTAATTAGATAAAAATGGTAGGACATTGTATGAGGTAGATAATCTCACAAGTACAATTTGGCCGTCTCATTGTTGATTATTTCAGAATAGTTCCAATAAGAAATTACAAAAAAATTAAACCCCGATTGGGATCAAATATGATCTAATACTGCTAAACAAAACTACCACCACCAACAAATAGTAAGGACTAGAGATAGCATAAAATTGATAAGCAAAGCATTATCTAGCCTCTATAGCATGGACTTTCTGCTATGTCATCATGTCTTTGTTGATTCTTACACTTTTGTAAAGCTTCAAAACAATGTTGACTATCGCCGACTTGATCATAACAAAAGTCCTCGTCTGACCACGCAACATTGAATGAATTAGCATATATTATTGCTGACAATATCGAAACCGTTACCAAGTATCCATTAAGTTTTGTATCCATGGTAATGAATTTGCACTGCAGATATTAAAAATCTTTTGATAGAAATATTCAATTGTTTTTTGTAATTGCGTTATATTCTCTAAAATTAAAGAGCTCTTCCGTTGAAAATCTGCATTTACGCTTTTTTACACTTGCGTCTTTGAGTTGCCTGTTATCCGTACTAGTAACTATGATACTAATTTGATTATAAGAGTTTGGCTTGCCACTCTGATTGGAAAAGCGATAACATACAAAAATTTTCTCCACCTTTTACGTGCACATAAAGTTAAAAATCCCAACGTTATCCATTGAATTTGTATCTTTCACGCACGGGACTACTCACATGAAGGAATTAATAATAGGCTTATTCATATCTTGTAATATATGATGAAATTTTATTACAATTTTGTAATAATAATAATTCTCATTCTAACAGTTTCAATAGTTTATATGAATTCACTACTTACTATGTATATACGAGCCGAGGGAAAACTATTCAATTTTGTGGCGGTAGGAGACCTTGATTGCACAAGTAATTCAAATCAAACAATTTATAACATTATGGACAAAGATCCCGAAATATTTTTGGCTTTGGGCGATATATATTACGATTGCAGCCCAGATGAATTCAAGAGAACCTTTTCTTCGTTAATTGATATTTTTTACCTGACCTTAGGGAATCATGATTCTTGGTCCGAATTTGCAGGATTGTATCATTTACCAAATGACAGACCATATTACTCATTTGATAAAGAAAATATTCATTTTTTATCTATGAGCACTGAGTCAGACCTTGAACGAAATTCTAGTCAATATCGGTTCATTGAGACCGACTTGGATATAGCCTCTCAGAATAGTAGTATCAGTTGGATCGTGGTACTAGCGCATAGGCCATTTATTTCATCGGCAACAGAAAACATTTTAGAAAAAGAGAACTTAAGAGTTTATCCTCCCTTGTTTGCAAAATATGGTGTCGATGTCGTTATTCAGGCACATGTACATAATTATCAGAGAACATTTCCAATTCTCTTCGATAACAAATCAAACCCGATGATTGTTACTACAAACACGACAATAAATGAAGGTTCTGGCGTATTATATATTACTACTGGGGGAGGCGGTCATGACTTGTTTAAATTTAACTCAAAATCACCTTACGTTCAGACTCAATATTCAGAATATGGCATACTAAATGTGGATGCAACCGAAAACTCATTAACCTTAAAAGCCTACACAAACAAAGATTTCAGCATACCTACCGATACATTTACCATACTGAATGCATTCAATAATACAGAACCAAATCCAATATTAAAGTATCTTTATCTTAAGACTATAGAAGGAAACGGCACGATACCTACCCCATGGGGATTAATTGAGGTCCCATTTGAAAATGGCACAGCGCGATTACCAGTTGAATTTAATTATTCTGTACAGCATTAGAAGGTCCTAATAAGTAAATAATTGAACTAAATCTGCACAATTTAGTGTGGATTACGGAAATCTTACAAAAAGTGCTGTTTTTCCACATTCATATAATTCATAGTCCTTGAGTCCAATTAGAGAACTACTAGGAATACGGGTCCGATGGGCTTCGATCCCATGAACTCTGGCTCCGGAGGCTTATGCTTGAAAATCAGCACCCTGTCCTGACTGGGCCACGGACCCATTGAATATTGAAATGTTGAAATATTTAATCATAAATGGAATCTTGCAGGATAACTGTGCTAATCGTATTCCAAAATTAAGAGTAGTATAG
>Ga0193739_1000406_pt1 | contig 12167 bp, 19 predicted proteins | sample L2a2metaG_FD_144926 | JGI IMG/M metagenome (GOLD analysis project Ga0193739, IMG submission 144926) | Soil microbial communities from a riparian zone of the East river system, Colorado, United States - L2a2 | ecosystem: Environmental > Terrestrial > Soil > Riparian zone | place: USA: East River...
AGCTTCTTCTCGTAGCCCTGCGTCACACCGGTGACCATGTTGGCCACCAGCGTGCGGGTGAGCCCGTGCAGTGCCCGGCTCTCGCGCTCGTCGTCGGGGCGACGGACCGCGAGGGTGCCCTCGTCGCTCCGCTCGACGTCGATCGTCAACGGCAGGGTATGGATCAGACTTCCCTTGGGCCCCTTGACACTGACCTCACGACCATCGATGACGACGTCGACACCACTAGGGACGGGGATCGGCAGCTTGCCGATGCGCGACATGTCGTCCTCCTCCCGTCACCAGACGAAGGCGAGGACTTCCCCGCCCACGCCCTGCTTGGTTGCCGACCGGTCGGTCAGCAGGCCCTGCGACGTCGAGATGATCGCGACGCCCAGCCCACCGAGAACCTTCGGCATGTTGGTCGACTTCGCGTAGACCCGCAGGCCCGGCTTGCTCACCCTGCGAACGCCGGCGATGGAGCGCTCACGGCTCGGGCCGTACTTCAGGGTCAGCACCAGGGCCTTCGCGACCGGCTTGTCGGCGCTCTCCTGCACGGTCCAGCTGGAGATGAAGCCCTCCTGCCGGAGGATCTCGGCGATGTGTGACTTGAGCTTGCTGTACGGCATGCCGACGCTGTCGTGGTAGGCCGAGTTGGCGTTACGCAGGCGGGTCAGCATGTCTGCGATGGGGTCGGTCATGGTCATGATGCAATGGCCACTTTCCCGCCGCGGTTTCCGAACCGGTGTCCGGAACGGACCTACGGCGATCGAGGATGGGCTGTGGTTACCAGCTGGATTTCGTGATGCCGGGGAGCTCGCCGCGGTGGGCCATCTCGCGTAGGCACACCCGGCACAGGCCGAACTTGCGGTAGACCGAGTGCGGACGGCCGCACCGCTGGCAGCGGGTGTAGGCGCGCACCGCGAACTTCGGCTTCGCGTTGGCCTTGTTGACAAGGGCCTTCTTCGCCACGTCAGTTCTCTTCTCTCATGATCGCGCTCACTGCTCCTTGAACGGGAAGCCCAGACGCTGCAGCAGCGCCCGGCCCTCGTCGTCGGTTTTTGCGGTCGTCACGACGGTGATGTCCATGCCGCGGACCCGGTCGATGGTGTCCTGGTTGATCTCGTGGAACACCGACTGCTCGTTGAGACCGAAGGTGTAGTTGCCACGACCGTCGAACTGCTTGGGCGACAGCCCGCGGAAGTCGCGGATGCGCGGCAACGCGATCGCTGTCATCCGGTCGAGGAACTCCCACATACGGTCGCCGCGGAGCGTGACGTGTGCACCGATCGGCATGCCCTCACGCAGCTTGAACTGCGCGATCGACTTGCGCGCTTTCGTGACCGCCGGCTTCTGACCGGTGATGGCCTCCAGGTCGCGGATAGCCCCATCGATCAGCTTGGCGTCGCGGGCAGCCTCGCCCACGCCCATGTTGACCACGACCTTGGCCACCGTCGGCACCTGCATGACGTTGCTCACGGAGAACTGGTCACGCAGCGCGGGGACGATCTCCTCGCGGTAACGCTGCTTGAGCCGCGGCAGCGGCCGGGTGTCGGTTGCAGTACTCATCTCAGATGTCCTCACCGGTGCGCTTGGCGAACCGGACCTTGTTGCCGTTGTCGTCGATCCGGAAGCCGACCCGCGTGCCGATGGTCTTCTTGTCGCCCTCGACGTCGACCTCGACGGCCAGCATCACGTTGCTGATGTGGATCGGCGCCTCCTGGTGCATGATCCCGCCGGACTTCGCGCCGCGGGCACTCTGGACGGTCTTGGTGTGCTTGGTGATGCGGTTGACGCCCTCGACCAGCACGCGGTCCTTGGTCGGGTAGGCCGCGATGACCTTGCCGATCGCGCCCTTGTCCCTGCCGGCGACGACCACGACGGTGTCGCCCTTCCTGATACGCATGGCTAAAGCACCTCCGGGGCGAGCGAGATGATCCGCATGAATCTCTTCTCGCGCAGCTCGCGGCCGACGGGGCCGAAGATGCGCGTGCCACGCGGGTCGCCACCGTCCTTGATGATGACTGCAGCGTTCTCGTCGAAGCGGATGTAGGAACCGTCCGGCCGGCGGCGCTCCTTGGCGGTCCGGACGATGACGGCTCTGACGACCTCGCCCTTCTTCACGCCACCACCGGGGATGGCGTCCTTGACGGTCGCCACGATGACGTCGCCGATGCCGGCGTAGCGGCGCCCGGAACCGCCGAGAACGCGGATACAGAGCAGTTCCTTCGCACCCGTGTTGTCGGCGACGCGCAGCCGCGACTCCTGCTGGATCATGTCGATGACTCCTGCTTGTCGCGCCGGTTCTCACCCGTGAGTGAGCCTGGCGGAACGATCACTTGGCCTTCTCGAGGATCTCCACGACGCGCCACCGCTTGGTCGCCGAGAGTGGCCGGGTCTCCATCAAGAGGACGCGGTCGCCGGCAACGGCGGCGTTCTGCTCGTCGTGGGCCTTGAGCTTGCTGGTCCGACGGACGACCTTGCCGTACAGCGGGTGCTTGAAACGGTCCTCGACGGCCACGACGACCGTCTTGTCCATCTTGTCGCTGACAACGAGGCCCTCACGGACCTTTCGGAAACCGCGGCCCTGCTTGGTCGCCTCGGCCGGGGTGGTCTTCTCGGTCACGCTGGTGTCCTTGCTCGTGGTGGTCATGCGGCACCGCCCGCGGCCGCCCCGGTGTCCTCGACGATGGTGGTGATGCCGAGCTCGCGCTCCCGCATGATCGTGTAGATCCGCGCGATGTCGCGGCGAACGGCCTTGAGCCGGCCGTGGCTCTCGAGCTGGCCCGTGGCGGCCTGGAAGCGCAGGTTGAACAGCCCTTCCTTGGCCTTGTGGAGCTCTTCGAGGAGGTCGGCGTCTGTCATGGCGCGGAGCGCCGCAGAGGTGAGGTCCTTCGATCCGATGGCCATCACAGTTCACCTGCCTCGCGCGTGACGATGCGGCACTTCATCGGCAGCTTGTGGATGGCGCGGGTCAACGCCTCACGGGCCACCTTGTCGTTGGGGTAGGACAGCTCGAACATGACCCGACCGGGCCGGACGTTGGCGATCCACCACTCCGGCGAACCCTTGCCGGAGCCCATCCGGGTCTCGGCCGGCTTCTTGGTCAGCGGGCGGTCCGGGTAGATGTTGATCCAGACCTTGCCACCACGGCGGATGTGGCGGGTGATCGCGATACGGGCCGACTCGATCTGGCGGTTGGTGACATAGTGCCCCTCGACCGCCTGGATGCCGAACTCGCCGAACGCCAGCGACGTACCGCCCTTGGCGACGCCGCGCCGCCTCGGGTGGTGCTGCTTGCGGTGCTTGACCTTGCGCGGGATCAGCATGGTCAGGCCTCCTGCTCCGTGCCGGCGGGCTGGCTCGCCGCAGTCTCGGTCGCGGCGGCTCCGCCGTCGCCGGTGGCAGGGCCCGCCTCGACGCCGCGCGGCGTATCGCCGCGGGCCGGCCGGCGCCGCTCGGGCCGCCGACGCTGCTGCTGGACCCGGGCCTGGGCGGCCTGCGCCTCACGCTCGGCGCGCGAGCCGGCCACCTCGCCCTTGTAGATCCAGACCTTGACACCGATCCGCCCGAAGGTCGTCCGGGCCTCGTAGAAGCCGTAGTCGACGTCGGCCCGCAGGGTGTGCAGAGGAACACGCCCCTCGCGGTAGAACTCCGACCGGCTCATCTCGGCGCCGCCGAGGCGGCCCGAGCACTGCACCCGGATGCCCTTGGCGCCCGAGCGCATGGTGGTCTGGATCGACTTGCGCATCGCGCGGCGGAACGCCACGCGGGCCGACAGCTGCTCGGCCACACCCTGTGCGACCAGTTGAGCGTCGATCTCGGGCTGCTTGACCTCGAGGATGTTGAGCTGCACCTGCTTGCCGGTCAGCTTCTCGAGCTCGGTGCGCAGCCGGTCGGCCTCCGCGCCACGGCGGCCGATGACGATGCCCGGCCGTGCGGTGTGGATGTCGACCCGGACGCGGTCACGCGTACGCTCGATCTCGACCTTGGCGATGCCGGCCCGCTCCATGCCCTTGCTCATGAGCTTGCGGATCGCCACGTCCTCGGCGACGTAGTCGCGGTAGCGCTGGCCCGACGTGGTGCTGTCGGCGAACCACCGGCTCTTGTGGTCGGTGGAGATGCCGAGCCGGAACCCGTGCGGGTTGATCTTCTGACCCACTAGCGAGTCCCTCCCTTCGAACCTGCAGTGCGACGGACGCGCTGTTCCACGACCCTGTCCTCAATGACGATGGTGATGTGGCTCGTGCGCTTGGCGACCCGGTAGGCGCGGCCCTGCGCACGCGGCCGGAACCGCTTCATGGTCGGGCCCTCGTCGACATAGGCCTCGGCGACGTACAACGTCTCGGCCGACAGACCCTTGCTGTCCTCGGCGTTGGCCATGGCGCTCTCAAGCACCTTCCGCACCGGCTCCGCCGCGGCCTGCGGCGCGAACCGCAGGAGGGCGGACGCCTCGTCGGCCTTCATACCCCGGATGACGTCCACCACGCGGCGCGCCTTCATGGGCGTGACGCGGACGTACCGCGCCTGGGCCCTGGCTTCCATCGTGACTCCCTCGATCTCGTCAGCTTCGTGGTGGACTCACCGGCGACGGGCGCGCCGGTCGTCCTTCTCGTGGCCGCGGAAGGTCCGCGTCGGTGCGAACTCGCCCAGCTTGTGGCCGATCATCGCCTCGGTTACGAAGACCGGGACGTGTTTGCGACCGTCATGGACGGCGATCGTGTGACCGATCATGTCCGGGACGATCATCGACCGGCGGGACCAGGTCTTGATCACGTGCTTGGTTCCCTTCGTGTTCTGCACCTCGACCTTCTTGGCCAGGTGCTCGTCCACAAAGGGACCCTTCTTGAGACTTCGCGGCATGGTCTACCTGCTCCCGATCAACGCTTCTTGCCGGTCTTGCGGCGGCGGACGATCTGGCGGTCGCTGGGCTTGCCCGCCCTGCGCGTGCGCCCTTCTGGGCGACCGTTCGGGTTGACCGGGTGGCGACCACCCGAGGACTTGCCCTCACCGCCACCGTGCGGGTGGTCGACCGGGTTCATGGCCACGCCGCGGACGGACGGGCGCTTGCCCTTCCACCGCATCCGGCCGGCCTTGCCCCAGTTGATGTTGGACTGCTCGGCGTTGCCGACCTCGCCGACCGTGGCGCGGCAGCGGACGTCGACGTTGCGGATCTCGCCCGATGGCATCCGCAGCTGAGCCCAGGTGCCCTCCTTGGCGACGAGCTGGACCCGCGTGCCGGCCGAGCGGGCGATCTTGGCGCCGCCACCGGGCCGGAGCTCGATGGCGTGCACGACCGTGCCGACCGGGATGTTGCGCAACGGCAGGTTGTTGCCCGCTTTGATGTCGGCTCGCGGGCCCGCCTCGACTGCGGCGCCCTGCACCAGCCGGGTAGGCGCCAGGATGTAGCGCTTCTCGCCGTCGGCGTAGTGCAGCAGCGCGATCCGGGCCGTCCGGTTGGGGTCGTACTCGATGTGCGCGACCTTGGCCGGTACACCGTCCTTGTCCGCCCGCCGAAAGTCGATCACGCGGTACTGACGCTTGTGGCCGCCCCCGTGGTGGCGCGTCGTGATCCGTCCCGCGTTGTTGCGGCCGCCCTTCCTCGGGAGCGGACGCACCAGTGACTTCTCCGGTTCGGAGCGGGTGATCTCGACGAAGTCGGCGACGCTGGCGCCACGCCGGCCCGGCGTCGTCGGCTTGTACTTGCGGAGTCCCATGTCTGGTCAGTCCTTCGATGCTCTGGCGCCGGTCAGGAGACCGGGCCCCCGAAGATGTCGATGCGCTGTCCCTCGGCGACGGTCACGATCGCGCGCTTGGTGTCCGGACGCCGGCCCATACCGAAGCGCGTGCGACGCTGCTTGCCCGCACGGTTGAGCGTGTTGACGCCCGTCACTGTCACGTTGAACACCTTCTCGACCGCGATCTTGATCTCGGTCTTGTTCGCGTCGGGCGCGACGACGAAGGTGTACTTGTTCTCGTCGAGCAGGCCGTAGCTCTTCTCGGAGACGATCGGGCCGCGCAGCACGTCGCGCGGATCCTTGTGGATCGCGCTCACTTGCTGTCCTCCTCGGTCGTCTTGGCTGTGGCCTTCGGCGTGGCCTTCTTCGCCGTGGCCTTCTTCGCCGTGGCCTTCTTCGCGGTCGCCTTCTTGGCCGGCGCCGCTGTGGTCTTCTTTGCCGTTGTCTTCGTTGCGGTGGCCCTCTTCGCCGTGGCCTTCTTCGCCGTGGCCTTCTTCGCCGGCGGTGTCGAGGCGGCCGTCGTCGCTGCGGGCTTCTCGGCAGTGGCCGTGTCGCCGCTACTCGGGGCTGCGACGGTGGCCTTACCGTCGAGGAACGCCTCGAGCGCGTCCTGCGTGAACACGATGTCGTCAGAGCAGAGAACGTCGTAGGTGTTGAGCTGGTCGGCCACGATCAGGTGGACCTGCGGAACGTTGCGCAGGCTCTTGACCGTGAGCTGGTCGCCGCGGGCGGCGACCACCAGGACGTTGGAGCGCTCGGTGACGGTGGCGAGCGCGGCGAGGGCCGCCTTGGTGGATGGCGCGTCGCCCTCGACGAACCCGGCGACCACATGGACCCGGCCGTGCCTGGCCCGGTCGGACAGCGCGCCGCGGAGGGCCGCCGCCTTCATCTTCTTGGGCGTCCGCTGGGCGTAGTCGCGCGGCGTCGGCCCGTGCACGATGCCACCGCCGGTGAACTGCGGCGCTCGGTTCGAGCCTTGACGGGCCCGGCCGGTGCCCTTCTGGCGATACGGCTTGCGCCCGCCGCCGCGGACCTCGGCCCGGGTCTTCGTGCTGTGCGTGCCCTGGCGGCCAGCCGCGAGCTGTGCGACCACGACCTGGTGGATCAGCGGCACGTTGACCTGGACGTCGAAGATGTCGGCGGGCAACTCGACGCTGCCGGTCTTGCGACCCTTGGCGTTCTTCACGTCGATCTCGGTCATGGCGTCAGGCCCCCTTGGCGGCGGTCTTGACGAGCACCAGCCCACCGGTCGGGCCGGGCACGGCGCCCTTGAGGAGCAGGAGGCCCTTCTCGGTGTCCACAGCTTGGACCGTGACGTTCTGAGCCGTGACCCGTTCGCCGCCCATCCGTCCAGGCATCCGCAGCCCCTTGAAGACCCGGCTGGGGGTCGAGGCGCCACCGATCGAACCCGGCTTGCGGTGGTTGCGATGCGCGCCGTGGCTGGCACCGACCCCGGAGAAGCCGTGCCGCTTCATGACACCGGCGAAACCCTTGCCCTTGCTGGTCCCGACGACGTCGACGACCTGCCCCGGCTCGAAGATCTCGACCGTGATCTCCTGGCCCAGGGTGTACTCGGACGCCGCTGAGGTACGCAGTTCGACGGTGTGTCGGCGCGGTGTCACGCCGGCCTTGTCGAAATGGCCCTGCATGGGCTTCGTGACCTTGCGGGGGTTGGGTGCACCGAAGGCGATCTGCACGGCGTCGTAGCCGTCGGTCTGCGGGGTGCGGACCTGGGTTACGACGCACGGGCCGGCTTTGACGACGGTAACCGGGACGATGCGGTTCTTGTCGTCCCACACCTGGGTCATGCCGAGCTTCTCGCCGAGCAAACCCTTCAGGGTCGCCAGAACTTGAGTACTCATCGCAGGTGCGTCCCCTACAACTTGATCTCGATGTCGACGCCCGCGGGCAGGTCGAGGCGCATGAGCGAGTCGACGGTCTTCGGCGTGGGGTCGATGATGTCGATGAGCCGTTTGTGCGTGCGCATCTCGAAATGCTCGCGACTGTCCTTGTACTTGTGCGGCGAACGGATGACGCAATACACGTTCTTCTCGGTCGGCAGCGGCACCGGGCCCGCGACCTGCGCACCAGTACGCGTCACCGTGTCGACGATCTTGCGCGCCGACGAGTCGATGACCTCGTGGTCGTAGGCCTTGAGCCGGATGCGGATCTTCTGTCCCGCCATGGCTGCGTGTCGTCCTTCTCTCGTACCGCTAGCGAACCGAAACCTGGCTGTCCTTGGTCGCCGACCGGCCGCGTGTGCGGGCCTCCGACCCCCGCGGTCGGGCGTGTCGCGCATGCAGGCCGTATTCAGGCGTGTGCGACGACTCGATCGGATGCGGAGAACTCGGATGGCCCGGCATGCCGCCGGACTTCGGGTGGAGGTCTCCGTATCGGGCGCAGACGCGAGGGAGGTAACCCCGATCCACGCACCCCGGCGGCCTCCGCCGAGCAACCTGAACAGTATGCCAGAGGCCTTGTGCCCCTGGCCAATCGGGGACGCACCGTGGAAGGGCCGCGAGGAGGCGGCCCCCGCCACGGACACGTCTTACTTGTTGATCTTCGTGACCCGGCCGGCGCCGACCGTACGGCCGCCCTCGCGGATGGCGAACCGGAGCTGGTCCTCCATGGCGATCGGCTGGATCAGTTCGACCTTCATCTGCGTGGTGTCGCCGGGCATGACCATCTCCGTGCCCTCGGGGAGGGTCACCACACCGGTCACGTCCGTCGTCCGGAAGTAGAACTGCGGGCGGTAGTTGTTGAAGAAGGGCGTGTGCCGGCCACCTTCGTCCTTGGACAGGATGTAGACCTGCGCCTCGAAGTCGGTGTGCGGCGTGGTCGTGCCGGGCTTGACGGCAACCATCCCGCGCTCTACGTCCTCCTTCTTGGTGCCGCGGAGGAGTAGGCCGACGTTCTCGCCGGCGCGGGCCTCGTCGAGCAGCTTGCGGAACATTTCGACGCCGGTGACGATCGTCTTCTGCGCCTTGCCCTCGCGGATACCGACGAGCTCGACCTCCTCGTTGATCTTGAGGATGCCGCGCTCGACCCGACCGGTGACGACCGTGCCACGCCCGGTGATCGTGAAGACGTCCTCGATCGGCATGAGAAACGGCTTGTCGGTCTCGCGCACGGGCTCGGGGATGTACTCGTCGACGGCGTCCAGCAGGCCGAACAGCTTCTCGGTCCACTCCGGGTCGCCCTCGAGCGCCTTTAGGGCCGAGACGCGAACGACCGGCAGGTCGTCGCCGGGGTACTCGTAGTCGGAAAGCAGCTCGCGGACCTCGAGCTCGACGAGCTCGAGGATCTCCTCGTCGTCGACCATGTCCGCCTTGTTCAGTGCCACCACGAAGTAGGGGACACCGACCTGACGGGCCAGGAGCACGTGCTCCTTGGTCTGCGGCATCGGGCCGTCGGTGGCCGCCACCACGAGGATGGCGCCGTCCATCTGGGCCGCGCCGGTGATCATGTTCTTGATGTAGTCGGCGTGGCCGGGGCAGTCGACGTGTGCGTAATGCCGCTTCTCCGTCTGGTACTCGACGTGCGCGATCGCGATCGTGATGCCGCGCTGGCGCTCCTCGGGGGCGTTGTCGATCTCGTCGAAGGGCGTGTATGGGTTGAGATCCGGGTGCTTGTCGTGCAGGACCTTCGTGATAGCCGCGGTCAGCGTCGTTTTACCGTGGTCGATGTGACCGAGGGTACCGACGTTGACGTGCGGCTTGGTCCGCTCGAACTTCGCCTTCGCCACTGTGGGGTCCTCCTGTTGGGACGTTTCCTTGCCGTTGTCGGCCTGGCTGTTGGGGTGGGGCCGGTGGAGGGCCGGGAGCGACGTTACTCGCCCCGGACCTTCTTGATGATCTCCTCTGCGACGGTGCGGGGAACCTCGGCGTAGGAGTCGAACTGCATCGAGTAGCTGGCCCGGCCCTGGGTCTTGCTTCGGAGGTCCCCGACGTAGCCGAACATCTCCGACAGCGGGACCAGCGCCTTGACGATGCGGGCACCGGTGCGCTCCTCCATGGCCTGGATGTGACCACGGCGGGAGTTGAGGTCGCCGATCACGTCACCCATGTAGTCCTCGGGCGTGGTGACCTCGACGGCGAACATCGGCTCGAGGAGCACCGGGTCGGCCTTGCGGGCCGCATCCTTGAACGCCATCGAGCCGGCGATCTTGAACGCGAGTTCCGAGGAGTCGACCTCGTGGTAGGCGCCATCGCGGAGCGTGACCTGGACGTCGACCAGGGGGTAGCCGGCGACGACGCCGAACTCCATCGCCTCCTGGATGCCCTCGTCGACCGCGGGGATGTACTCCCGCGGGACACGCCCACCGGTGACGGCGTTGACGAACTCGTAGCCGCCGTCGCCCTTACCGCCGGTCGGCTTGATGTCGATGATGACCTTGGCGAACTGCCCGGATCCACCCGTCTGCTTCTTGTGGGTGTAGCTGACCTTCTGTACCTCGCGGCGGATTGTCTCCCGGTAGGCAACCTGCGGCTTGCCGACGTTGGCCACGACCCGGAATTCGCGCTTCATCCGTTCGACGAGCACCTCGAGGTGAAGCTCGCCCATCCCCGAGATGATGGTCTGGCCGGTGTCGTCGTCGGTGCGAACCTGGAAGGTCGGGTCCTCCTCGGAGAGCCGCTGGATCGCGGTGCCCAGCTTCTCCTGATCGCTCTTCGTCTTCGGCTCGATGGCGACCGAGATGACCGGCGCCGGGAAGCTCATCGACTCGAGGATGACCGGCTGCGCGGAGTCGGACAGCGTGTCACCGGTTGTGGTGTTCTTCAGACCCATCACCGCGACGATCAGGCCGGCGCTGGCCTTTTCGATCTCCTCACGCTTGTTCGCGTGCATGCGGTAGATCTTGCCGATCCGCTCCTTGTTGCCCTTGGTGCTGTTCAGGACCTGGGTACCGGCCGTCAGGGTGCCGGAGTAGACGCGGACGAAGGTGAGCTTGCCGAGGTGCTGGTCACTCATGATCTTGAACGCCAATGCGGACACTGGGGCGTCCTCGTCGGGCTCGCGGGTCATGACCGCGTTCTCGTCGCCGACCGCGTGGCCCTCGATGGCACCGACGTCGAGGGGGGACGGGAGGTAGCGCACGACGGCGTCGAGCATGGGCTGCACGCCCTTGTTCTTGAATGCCGACCCGCACAGGACCGGGGTCAGCCGGCTGGCGATCGTCGCCCGCCGGATGGCGGCGATGAGTGCCTCCTCGGTGGGTTCGTCACCCTCGAGGTAGAGCTCCATCATCTCGTCGTCGTGTTCGGCGATGGTCTCGAGCAACCGGTCGCGCCACTCGGCCGCGGCCTCGGCGTGGGTGGCGGGGATGTCGACGGTGTCGTACATCTCGCCCTTCTCGGCTTCTGCGCGCCACACGAACGCCTTCAGGCCGACCAGGTCGATGACGCCACGGAAGTCGGCCTCGGCCCCGATCGGGAGCTGAACCACCAGCGGCACCGCCTTGAGCCGCGAGACGATCATGTCGACGCAGCGGTGGAACTCCGCGCCGACCCGGTCGAGCTTGTTCACGAAACAGATCCTGGGCACGTGGTACTTGCTGGCCTGGCGCCAGACCTGCTCGGACTGGGGCTCTACACCCGCGACGGCGTCGAAGACGGCGACCGCGCCGTCGAGCACACGTAGCGACCGCTCGACCTCGACGGTGAAGTCGACGTGGCCCGGAGTGTCGATGATGTTGATGGTGTGGCCGTCCCACTGGGTGGTGGTGGCGGCCGACGTGATGGTGATGCCGCGCTCCTGCTCCTGCTCCATCCAGTCCATGGTGGCCGCGCCCTCGTGGACCTCACCGATCTTGTAGTTGATGCCGGTGTAGAACAGGATGCGCTCGGTCGTCGTGGTCTTGCCCGCGTCGATGTGGGCCATGATCCCGATGTTGCGGACCTTGGCCAGGTCGAGCGTGCGCAGGTCGGTGACCATGTGGTGCGTCGCTTCCTCAGTTCGTATCTGTGAACCGCCGGGAGTTACCAGCGGTAGTGGGCGAAGGCCTTGTTGGACTCGGCCATCTTGTGGGTGTCCTCGCGGCGCTTGACGCTTGCGCCGAGACCGTTGGAGGCGTCGAGGATCTCGTTCATCAGCCGTTCGGTCATCGTCTTCTCGCGACGGGCGCGCGAGTAACCGACCAGCCAGCGCAGGGCCAGGGTGGTGCTGCGGTTGGCACGCACCTCGACCGGGACCTGGTACGTGGCGCCACCGACGCGGCGGCTCTTGACCTCGAGAGTCGGCTTGACGTTGTCGAGCGCGCGCTTGAGCGTGACGACCGGGTCGGTGCCGGTCTTGTCCCGGCAACCCTCCAGGGCGCCGTGGACGATCGACTCGGCCACCGACTTCTTGCCGTCGGAGAGGACCTTGTTGACCAGCTGGGTGACCAGCGGGGAGGTGTAGACCGGGTCGACGACCACCGGTCGCTTCGGCGCCGGGCCCTTGCGCGGCATC
>Ga0193739_1000407_pt1 | contig 12160 bp, 8 predicted proteins | sample L2a2metaG_FD_144926 | JGI IMG/M metagenome (GOLD analysis project Ga0193739, IMG submission 144926) | Soil microbial communities from a riparian zone of the East river system, Colorado, United States - L2a2 | ecosystem: Environmental > Terrestrial > Soil > Riparian zone | place: USA: East River...
AGTTGGTCACCGCAGGCTGGAGGTAAGTGCATGCCCTGTTTTCTCGTCGTCCTCGCGCTCGTTACGCCGCGGCTCGCTGTGGCGCTCCTCTGGTTTTTCACCCGCTGGTTCGAGGGAATGTTCGCGTCGCTGCTCTGGCTCGCGGTGGGCTTCATCTTCCTGCCCACGACGCTCCTCTGGTATTCAGCGGTGCAGCATTGGTTCGGGGGACAATGGACGCTCTGGCCGGTGGTGGGCATCGTTGTGGCGCTCGCGATCGATGTGTCGCCGGCGCGCGGTTATCGTCGGCGCCGGGTGTAGAATGGCCCGCGCGACCCGCTTCCTGCGCCTCTCAATCCCTTCCCTCGTCATGATGCAGGGTGTCTTGCTCATCAGTGCGGCCCTCGCGGGATGCGGATCGCCTCCCAGGACAGAGGCCGGGTTGGTCGCCGAGCACATTCGCACGCGCATCGAAGCCGCCGGCGTGGTTGCGGACCTCCGTGCAGCCGGCGAGCCGGTCTACGCCAGCGACGTGCTCCCCAAGTTCTATGAACGGCGGCTCTACAGCCCGGCGTGGAGCGACGAGCGGGGCGCCACCCTGCTGGTGGATGACTTCGTGGGGGCATTGCGTCGAGCGGATGCGGAGGGACTGCGGGCGGAGGACTACCATCTCGCCGGTATCGAGGCCGTGCTGGCGGCCGTCCGGACCGACGATGCCAGGAGCCGTCCGGCACTCGCTCCCGACCGATGGGCGGAGCTCGATCTTCTGTTGACGGACGCGTTCCTGGTGTATGGGGCGCATCTCCAGGCTGGGCGGGTGAATCCCGAAACGCTCACGCCGGAGTGGGTCTCGAACCGGCGCACGGCCGACATCGCCGCGGTGTTGGAGTCGGCGTTGGCGTCGGGGAACCTCGCCGGCTGGCTCGAGTCGCTGGTGCCATCGCAGGACGGTTACCGGCGGTTGCGCGACGCGCTGGCGCGCTACCGTGTCGTGGCGACAGGGGGCGGTTGGCCTACGATCCCGGACGCGGCGACGCTGCAGCGGGGCGACTCGGGCAATGCCGTGGCAGGGCTGCGAGAGCGGCTCCGCCTCGAGGACGACCTCGTCGGGCGGGCCGCCGACGACCATAGCGTCGACCGTTTCGACGCCGCGCTCGAGCAAGCGCTGCAGAAATTTCAGCGGCGCCACGGCCTGACAGCCGATGGTGTGGTGAGCGCCGCGACTCGCGCCGAGCTCAACGTCCCGGTGGAACGGCGCGTGCAGCAGCTGGAGCTGAACCTCGAGCGCTGGCGCTGGCTGCCCAATGACCTGGGACGACGCCACATCATCGTGAACATCGCGGCCTTCGGGCTGGAGGTGGTGGATGAGGACTCAGTAGTCCTGTCCATGCGGGTCGTAGTGGGACGGCCCTTCAACCGCACCCCGGTACTCAGCGACACGATGCGATACCTGGTGCTCAATCCCTACTGGCACGTGCCTCGCAGTATCGCGGCTCAGGAGCTGCTGCCGAAGGTCGAGCGGAATCCGGCATATCTGGCGCGATACAAAATGCGGGTCTTCCCAAGCTCCGGCCCGGGCGCTGGGGAAATAGATCCTGCGACGGTGAACTGGGCGGCGATCACGCCCGCCCGCTTCCCCTTCTGGCTGCGGCAGGATCCCGGGCCGCTCAATGCGCTCGGACGCATCAAGTTCGTGTTCCTCAATAAGTACAGTGTCTATCTGCACGACACGCCGACGCGCCCGCTGTTCGAAGAATCGCAGCGCGACTTCAGCCATGGATGCATCCGGATCGAGCACCCGATCGCGCTCGCCGCGTATCTGCTACGGCAGAACCCACGCTGGACCCGTGACTCGATCTTGAGCGCACTGGGCGACGCGGTGGACCGCGCGGTTCCGTTGCCCGAGCCGATGCCCATCCACTTGCTCTACTGGACTGCCTGGGCTGACGGTGATGGGACGATCGAGTTCCGCCGGGATATTCACGACCGGGACGCACCGCTCTGGAAGGCCCTGCGGGCACGCCCGCCGACCCAGCTGATCACGGCCAGGTGAAGATGGTGGCGGGCGCCGCACCGGCCCGCGCCCGCGCTACATCGCCCGGCTCGCGCCAGAAGCCGAGCGCCCGCTTGGCGGTCAAGCGGATCTCCCAGCGGGCGTGCGCGTCCGCACTCACGGGAACGGCGACGTCCAGGCGCCAAAGCTGCCGAGACTGGGGCGGGATGGCCGCCAGCAGTCCCACGCCCACACCGACTTTGAGTCTGCTGTCCACCCCGAAAGGAGCGTCGCCCCGCCACACCCTGCCCGCGTCGGCAAAGCTCGCGAGCCCCAGCGCGACGTGCCGGGTGAGCTGACCGATCGACCGACGCGCCTCGAGGCGGGCGACGGTTCGCACTCCGCCGGCGACGCGCGAAGCGCCGTAGCCCCGCACTCCCCCCTGGCGGTCCCCGAGCCTGAGCTGCAAGGGGAACCGCTCCCGCCGCCCGCCGGAGAACTCGGCGCTGCCGATGACAACGTACGGGGCGGATGGCTTGACGTACCAGGCCAACCGTCCGCTGCCGATCATGGAGTCCCAGCGATTCGTCTTCCGATCCTGGCGCGCCTCTCCTTCGACCCGAAGGGCGGCGAAGGACCGGGCCGAGCCCAGCCCGGCGTAGAAGTCGGCGGCGAGAAACATGTCGTTGTCCCCCGCACCGAACCACGGGACGCTACGGCCCGCGACCGCGCCGAACTGCACGCCCCTGGCGACGTCCTGAGTCCCTGCGAGCGCATCGAAGCCGCGCACCACCAGGAACGCGACCGATCGCACGCCGACGACGGCGTTGAGGCGCGTGTTATGGACGGCCGCGAACGGGCCGGCGAGCGGCGCGCTCGTGTCCGCGACCAAGCCGGAGTCGGAGACGATGACGGCCTGCGCTGCCGGTGTCATCCGTTCCTGGGTGACGAGGGCACCAAGGAACGCGCTCCGCCCACGGACGCCGATGCGCACGACGCCGCCCACGTCCGCGAAGCGGCGCCGCGCGCCGAGCGCGATGGCTTGCCCGTCGGGCCGCACGAACGACGTGTAGCCGCGCACGTCGCGGAAGCCGACGTGCCATGCGGTGCGCTGCAGGTCGGTGATGAAGGCGTGTCCCAGGGCGATGCTCACCGTGCTGCCCAGAGGGGTACGGTCGGCGACCACTGCGAGCGTGTACGGCCGACCGAACGCCTGATGCGCGATGAGCTGCACGCCCACGCCGTTGCGATAGGCAAACCCGCGCTCCCCGCGCACCGCCAGGAATATGCCGCGGCCACCGACGTTGCCGTTCCCGATGCGGAGCGCCGCGGGGTCTCCGCCATGAAAGCGCAAGGCAAACACGGTGGGGATTTCGTCGATGGTCTCGACCTCGATGCGCACGCCGCCGGCCGCGTCGGGGATCGCGCGCACCGTCGCGTCGGCGAGGAACGGCTGGAAGCGCAGGATGCGCTCCGATTCCGCTCGCAGCCGCTCGGTACACGGCTGTCCGACGGATAACAGTAGAAAGCGACCGATCACGTCCTGCTTGGTGGTGGTGTGGTGCAAGCCCACGCCGCGCGCGATCGGTCGCAGTGTTCGGGGCACCCGGATGAACGAAGGGTCGCGCGGGACAATGGCGATCGCCGAGACGATCTGACCATCACACTGCGCGAGGGCCGGAGTCGGGGGCGCCAAGAGCGGCAGCACGACGAGCATCCAGGGCGCGTATCGCATCTTACGGCTCCGCGACCACTCCCTCCGCGATCAGCCCTTCGAGTGTCGGGCCCAGCATCCTAAGGATCTGAAGCGGCAGCGCGCTGGTGAAGGTGTAGCGGTCAGCGGCCGGCCCAGTGACTAAGGCCGTGATCGCGCCGTAGAAACGGTCGCCAATAAAGAATACAACTGTCGCGGTCCGGTCGATCGCCCGGTCCTCGCTGACGAGCCCGTCCCGCCCCACCACGCGGAACCGATTGTCGCCGGTCCCGGTCTTCGCGCCGATCAGGAGGGGCGAGCCGTCCGCGGCGCGCACGGCGCCGAACGCGCGTCGCGCCGTGCCGTCCGTGACTCCAGCGACCATCGCGGCCCGCACGACCGCCGCGATTTCGGACGAGAGCACCCGTTCGCCGCGGGGTGGTGACCGACGCGCCAGCGTCTCGTAGGGCGTGCTCGCGGCGAAGTGGAGCTCGTTCACGCGCTGGACCGGGTAGCGGATCCCATCGTTGAGCAGGATGCCCACCAGCTCGGTGAGATCGTTTGGCCGGTCGGCGGAGCTGCCAATCGCGGTCGCGTAGGAGGGCACGAGCGACGCGAACGGGTAGCCCAAGCGCTGCCAGGCGCGGTGGATCTCGCGGAAGGCCTGCGTCTCTGGGATCGAGCCGATCCGCCGGTCCGGCGCCGCCGGGCGCGCGGGCGGGAACAGCTCGCCATAGATCTCCTGGCGAACGGAGGCGCTGGCGTCGAGCACATCCTGCTGGAGCGCGGCCGGATGGCGGTACAAATACGCTGCCAGCCAGAGCTCCAGCGGGTGTATGTCGGCGAGGCGTCCACGGTCGGAAATGGAGAATCCAATCGGGTCGGACCCGTCGTACAACGCCGCGATGCGGGCGTCGGAGAGGGTGGGGGCCTGCTGAGCGACGTAGGGCCGAAAGAAGTCGCCGAACTCGGTCAGTCCGGCCTCCGGCGTGACGGAGCGGTACGCCCACGCGAGCTGGGTCACGGACCGTCCCCGCCTCAGGGCTTCCAGCACTGGTCCGGAGTCCGCATTCGCGTACTTCTGGTAGAAGTGCTCGATCAACTCGCGACCCTCGCCGTCGGCCACGCGGTCGTCGCCGTTCCTGCCCACCTCGGCAGGATGACCCCGGAGCAGGTATACACTGCCCGGTAGGCGGTACACGTAGTAGTGCATGATGTCCCGCATGATGCGAATGAACGGCAGGTTCACGGATCGGACGAACGCATCGTGCACGGAGAAGGCCTGGTGGTCGTCGGTGGTATCGACGTTCCGAAACGTCTGGATGCCGCCGCCTGTGAAACTCTCGCCGGGGCTGGCTGAGTAGGGGCGCGACATCGCGGCCGCCAAGACGCGCTCGAGCGAGACGCCCGGGTTAGCGGCCAGGTACGCCAGCGTCCAGGACGTAATCCAGTCGCCGGCGCCAACCGGCTCGGCACGCAGATTCACAGCCGGCCGGCCGGCGTTCCGAAGGTAGAGTTGCTCCACGATTTCCAAGTAGCTGATCAGGGTGCGCAGCTTGGCGGTGGAACCGAGCTCGAGCTTGCTGCCCTCGATCACGTTGAACGGCGAGTCAAAGTTGTCCACCTGGACGCGGACCACGTTACCGGTCTCCGTGCGCTCGCGCACCACGACGGCGTAGATGACGCGCGCCGGGTCGCCGCGGTCGAGTACGCCGAAGGCCGGATCGGTCAGCCGCGCGAGGAGCCTGGTGACTTCCTCCTGCGCCCGAAGGTCCAGCGTGGTGTGCACGGTCAGGTCGAAGCGGTCCAGCTCATAGAGGGTGCCCACGCCCGTCACTCCGAGCAGCTCGGTGCGCACCGCGTCCGCGCCCTTTCGCTCGATGAACGAAACGCGGGGGGCGTCCGGCGCGCGGCTGCGGAGCGCCAGGTCCACGGCCAAGGCGGCGTCACGTAGCTCCGCTGAGATGATCCCCTCGCGGGTTATGCGGCGGAGGTGCTGGTCCGTGAGCTTCCGCAGCTCGTCGCGTCCGTCCGGTTGCAAGAGCAGGTAGGAGGGCCGGCGGTGCGCCAGCAACAGGGTGAGTACCTGGCGGTAGGCGATGGCGCGTCGCGCCAGCGCCGCGGAGTCGGAGGCCAGCAGCCGATTCACCTCGTCTGGGTCAGCCCCGAACCATGCCCACAGTCCGTCGCCTAGACCGGTGACTTCACCGTGCCCCGCAATGGCCGCGAGCGGCACCGAGTTGAGGTAGTCGGTGACGATCCGGCGACGCACGGCCTCCGTATTCTCGCCGCTGAGGTACCCGCGCAGCGCGGCGGCCTCCATCTGGAGCAGCTTCTGCCGCGTCGAGCGCGTCCGGCCCTCCGTCGAGTGCCGGAACTTCTCGAGCTGCGTGGCCAGCGTGCTCGCGCCGGGCACCGAGCGGGTGCTGCCCAGCCAGCTCAGGACCAACGCGCTCCCCGCCTGCGCCATGCGCGGCCAATCGACCGATGGGTTGTGGTTCGGAAAGCGCGGATCGAGCAATGCCCGGTTCTCGAGGAACAACAGCGTCTGCCAGACGACTGGAGGGACGGCGTCGAGAGACGAGTAGACCCGTTCGGGGTAGCGGGATGCGAAGAGCGTCGCGCCGCGCCGATCCAGGATCCGGAGCCCCGCCTGCGTTTTTTCACGGAAGATCGGGGACACACCCCGGTCCACCAGCTCCGCGAACCGTTCCGAGACGCGGACTTGCGCGGCGACGCGGAAGCCCCGGTCGGACGCCGTCTGCAGCGCGGCCGGCACGCGCGAATAGCCGAAGCGGCGGTCGTGCGGCCCGTCGCCCGGGAACCGGATCCGATCGCTCGGACCGTCGCCGAGCTCGCTGGTCAACTGCGCCGCCTGGTGCGTGAAGTAGCGCGCCTGAAGCCACGACGCCTGTGCCTCGTCGCGTGCGGCGAGGCCGAGCAGCGCCAACATCATCAACAGGACCGGCGCCATGGTGACGATCCAGCGTCTGCCCACCCACGGGCTACGTGGGAGTCTCCCCGGTCCTGTCATAGCTCCTCACGGCCATTACTGTCGTGGCAGGCTTCGGCCACCGCGTTCGGCGCGAGTTGCCGCGATCCCCGCCGCCACCGCGGCGACGAGGGCCGCCCGCCCGGCCGCCCTTAGCACGCGCCCTGTCCTCTGCAGTGTCTGCTTGAGACGGCGCCGCCGGTCCTTGGATTCCGCCCGCTGCCGGACCTCTTGCAGTAGACGGTCAGCCTCGCCCGCTGCCGCCATCGCCCATTGTTTGGCTCGCCTTGCGGCGCGCACCGCCGCACTTATGAAGCGGTCTGTTCGTGTTGCCATGACTGGTACCCTCCTTTGGTTTTGTCCCGCCCGCCCACGAACCACGTCTTCATCTCGCCCTTACCCTCGACCTCGAGCGTCCCGCGCTCCTCGAGCAGGAACGGGTCGCCCAATAGTTCTCGAGTGCTCTCCGACACCTGCACGCGTCCAGCCACGCCGTGGGATTCCATCCGGCTGGCGACGTTCACGGCGTCTCCCCACACATCGTAGAGGTACAGGCGCTTGCCGATGACGCCGGCTACCACCGCGCCGCTCGCGATGCCGATCCGCACCTGCAGCGAGTGGCCGCGACGCTCATTGAATCGGTTCAGCGCTTCGATCATATCCAGCGACAGGTGCGCCGCCCGCGTCGCATGGTCCCCCGCGGCAACGGGCACCCCGGCGGCGGCCATATACGAATTCCCGAGCGTTTTCACCTTCTTGAGGCCGCGCTGCTTCGCGAGGCCGTCGAAGCTCGTGAAGAGTTCTTCGAGGAGGATGCCCAATCCCTCGGGACTCGGGGCCGGCGTCAGCTCCCTGAACCCCACGATGTCCGCGATCAACACGCTGACATCCGCAAAGCCGTCCGCCGAGACATCAGGGCGCGCTTGCAGGCGCGCGGCAATGGAGTCCGGCGCCACGTGGAGGGCCAGCCGCTCCGACAGCTTCCGCTCCGCCACGACCTGGTCGAACAGCTTCTTCAGCTCTTCATTCTTGCGGCGGATCTCGACGTGCAACAGGCGGACTTCAATCATATTGTGGACGCGCGTCAGCACCTCGGCGACATCGAATGGCTTGCTGATGAAATCCCGCGCCCCGGCCTTGAGCGCGCGCAGCTTGTGATCCGGCTGGGCCGTAATCACCAGGACCGGCAGGTACCCGTTCTTCTCGATGTGCTTCAGCGCTTCCATCACCTCGAATCCGTCCATGCCTGGCATCTGGAGATCGAGCACGATCAGGTCGTAGCAGTTCTTCTCGTGCAGGTCACACACCGCCTGCGGATCGAGCGTGGACGCGATGGACGCATACCCGGCACCGCTCAGCATGCGCTCGAGCAGCAGGACGTTGGCCGGCAGATCGTCGACGATGAGGATCTTGGCCTTGAGGATCTCAGGAGCCTCAAGCATGGGATCCCCGCGACTCCAGCGCGGTGTCCAGCGCCTCCATGAACTCCTTGACCTTGATCGGCTTGGTGAGATACGAGAAGAACCCCGCCTCGAGGCCCTTCACGATATCGCGCGGCATCGCGTTGGCGCTGAGGGCGACGATGGGGATGCGCGCGGTCGCCGGGTCGTCGCGCAGAATCTTCAGGGCTTCGATACCGCTGATGCCGGGCAGGTTGATGTCCATCAGGATCACGTCCGGCTGATGTGCGCGCGCCAGCTGGATACCTTGATTGCCGTCCACCGCGGCCATCAGGCGGATCGTGGGGCGACGCGCTATCAGCTGCTCGACCAGCTTCAAGTTCGCCGGGTTGTCCTCGACATAGAGCAGCGTGCGCAGCGGCGCGCCGGGTTGCGCGTGGGCGGCGGGCGCGGGCTCCGCTTGTTTCCCTTCGAGCTCTGGCGCGGCAGCCCCGCCCAGCTCCCACCAGAATACGCTTCCCACCCCGACGCTGCTCTCCACGCTGAGGACGCCACCCATCAGCTCGACCAGTCGCTTGCTCATCACGAGGCCGATGCCGGTGCCCTGCTCGGCGCCGCGCTCCTGTCCCAGACGATTGAACGGCTGGAACAGCTGCGCCAGCTTCTCCGGCGGCAATCCTGGGCCGGTGTCCCTCACGTTGAGGCGAATCCGTGCCGCCGTGCTGCCGACGCAGTCCACCACGACCGTTCCCCCCGCCTGGTTGTATTTGATCGCGTTGGACAGCAGGTTGATGATCACCTGCTTCAACCGCGTGCGATCCGCGGCGACGAAGCACGGGACATCGAACCGCGGGAAGGTCATGCGGATGCCGCGATTTTGCGCCTGCGGTTCGATCATGGCCTGGCATTCGAGGAGGACTTCGGCCAGCTCCGTCGGCTCCGGCGACAGCGACAGCTTCCCGGACTCGATCTGCGCCAGATCGAGAATCTCGTTGATCAGCTCCAGCAGATACCACCCCGCGCGCAGGATTTCGTCGATGCTGGCTTTCTGCGAGGGTGTCGCCGGCGTAGCGTCGGAGTCCATCAGTTGGGCGAACCCGAGGATCGCATTGAGCGGCGAGCGCAGCTCATGGCTCATGCTCGACAGGAATTCCGATTTCGCGAGGTTGGCCTTTTCGGCGGCGCCCTTGGCTTCGGTCAGGGTTTGCTCGACCTGCCGGCGCTCGGTCAAGTCGCGGGTCAACTTCGCGAACCCGCGGGCGTTCCCCGCCGGATCGCGAATGGCCGTGAAGACGACGTTGGCCCAAAACAGGGACCCATCCTTACGCACCCGCCATCCCTCGACCTCGAATCGTCCCTGGGCCGCCGCCGAGTCCAGGTCGTGCTGCGGCGCGCCGCGCGCGATGTCCGCCGGGGGGTAGAACCGGGAGAAGTGCTGGCCCACGATCTCGTCGGCCACATAGCCCTTGATCCGCTGCGCTCCGGTATTCCAGCTCACCACTCGTCCCTCTGAATCCAGCATGACGATGGCGGCGTCGGTCACGCTCTCCACCATCAACCGGAACCCTTCCTCGGTCCACCGCAGTTTCTCTTCGACCTGCTTGCGCGCGGTGTTGTCGGTGCCGATCAGCAGATAGCCGATGATGGCGTCCTGCGCGTCCCGCAGCGCCGTGACGGACACGACCGCCGGGAAGCGGCTCCCATCCTTGCGGATGTAGGTCAGCTCGTAGATGTCCTCGATGCCGCGCGAGGCCTTGAACACCAAGGCCTCGAAGCCCGGCGTAATCGGAGTTCCGAGCTCGACGCTGAGCGCCTTGGCGCGCGCGATCACTTCCTGCGGATCGGAAATGTCGGCCGGCGTGATCTTGTTCATCACCTCGGCGGCCGTGTAGCCCAGCATCCGCTCGGCGCCGACGTTGAAGATCTGGATCACGCCCTTCGCGTCAGTGGCGATACTCGAGAAGTTGGCGCTGGTGAAGATCGCGTTCTGCAAGGCGCCCGCTTTGCGCAGCGCCTCTTCCGCCTGCTTGCGCGCGGTGTTGTCGGTGCCGATCAGCAGATAGCCGATGATGGCGTCCTGCGCGTCCCGCAGCGCCGTGACGGACACGACCGCCGGGAAGCGGCTCCCATCCTTGCGGATGTAGGTCAGCTCGTAGATGTCCTCGATGCCGCGCGAGGCCTTGAACACCAAGGCCTCGAAGCCCGGCGTAATCGGAGTTCCGAGCTCGACGCTGAGCGCCTTGGCGCGCGCGATCACTTCCTGCGGATCGGAAATGTCGGCCGGCGTGATCTTGTTCATCACCTCGGCGGCCGTGTAGCCCAGCATCCGCTCGGCGCCGACGTTGAAGATCTGGATCACACCCTTCGCGTCAGTGGCGATACTCGAGAAGTTGGCGCTGTTGAGAATCGCGTCCTGGAGGGCGCCCGTTTTCAGCTTGGTGACAGCCTCCACCGTGGGGCCGGTCGCGGCACGCGGGGCGAGGGGTGTGGTGATCATGGCGTGACTCCCGTTGATTCCTTCGGTTCCTTCGCGGCATCCACGGCGTCCGCGTCACGGATGTCGTGCGCGAGATTCCTCGCGATCTGTCCCGCTTCCGGCGCGGTCGCGCCGGCACTCATGCGCTCGTAGGTGGCCTCGGTCTTCGCGTCGCGGGCGTGCGCCAACCGATCGTCGCTGTCGTCACCCGGCAGCTCCACCCGCAGCTCTTGCAGCATCATCTGCAGGCCCGCCGCGATCGGGAGGGCCAGCAGCGCCCCGATCACGCCGAGCAGGAGGCCCCCGGCGAGCAGCGCGAGCACGATGGTGGTCGGGGACAGCCGCAGCACGCGCCCGTAGACCTTTGGAATCAGGACGCGATTCTCGACCTCCTGATAGATGACCAGGGCGACCAGCACCACGAGGCCCGTGGGGAGTCCCTTGGACAACGCGACGAGAACCGCCGGGCCGGTGGCCAGCAGCGCTCCGATGATCGGGATCACGTCCACCACCGCCGCAAACAAGGCGAGGGACAGCGCATTGGGGACCCCGCAGATGGTCAGGAGCAGATAGGTGAACACGCCGATCGCCGCGGACGTGATGAGCTGGCCGCGCATGTAGCCGCCGACGATCGTCTCCAGGTTCTGCAGGATGCGCGCCAGCCGCATGTGGTAGTCGCGCGGCACGACGGCATAGAGCGCGCCCTGCGTGCGCTTGCCGTCGGCGAGGAGATAAAACGTCAGGAACAAGGTGGTGACGGCCCAGCCGAGCGCCGTCAGGGCCTGGGGCGTGTAGCTCACCAGGCTGCTCTCGATGCGCGCGAACGTCTGCTCCAACCCCGCGTTCTGCACGGCCCGGGCGAGTGGGGCCGTGAAATCGCGCTGCTGGAGCAGGGCGATCAATTGCTCGCGATGGCGCGGGGCGTCGCGCACGATCTGGGCGAGCTGCTCGATGAGCGGGGGGACTGTGAGGAAGATCAGCAGGAACGTGATGACGAGCAACGCGAGAAAGAGCAGAATGAGCGCGTAGATGCGCTTGAGCCCGCGCCGCTCCATCCACTCGACCAGCGGATTGAACGTGCCCGCGAAAACGAGGGCCACCACCAGCAGCAGCGCGATCGCCCAGAGCTGAAAGAACAACCACACGCCCGCGATCGTCGCCAGGATCCACGCAATCGAGCGCGGGGAGATCTCGAAGCGGACGACGGTTGTAGCCTGCGCGGGCACCTTCATGGGATCTCCTTCGAACCATCACGAGGACGGGGGGGCCGGACCGGCCGCCCCCGCCTCACAGCTTACAGATCGATCCTATTGTCCGCCCTTGCGGCCGGGGTTACCGGGCGTCCCGCCGTTCTCATCATTTGATCCGTGCCGGTTGTTCGAGTTGCCGGGATCGCAACCCTCGGGGCCGTTGCCTACGCCCTGGTTGCACTTCTTTTTGTCCTTGTCGTTGCCATTGCCATTTCCCTTGCTACCCTCGCAGCCGACGACCGCGGTGCCGGTGAACGTCACGTCACCAACTCCATCGGCGCCCGCCCACGCGTTGCCGTTGAAGGTTCCACCGGTCATGGTGATAGCCGCACCGGCCAGGATGTTGCCCTGGAAGGCCGAGGTCGTCATCGTCGCAG
>Ga0193739_1000408_pt1 | contig 12144 bp, 8 predicted proteins | sample L2a2metaG_FD_144926 | JGI IMG/M metagenome (GOLD analysis project Ga0193739, IMG submission 144926) | Soil microbial communities from a riparian zone of the East river system, Colorado, United States - L2a2 | ecosystem: Environmental > Terrestrial > Soil > Riparian zone | place: USA: East River...
GGTGGCGACGTTCTACAGCCGCTACCACGGCCTCCGCAGTCTGGAGCAGCTCAACCCACCCGCAACCGACACCATCGTGATCGGTAACGGGCAGGACGGCGAGTCGTTCGGAGCGGAGCTGACGGCCGCATACGTGCTCACAAGCAGGTGGCGTGTGCGGGCAGGCTACACGGAGCTGCGCGTCCACGTGTGGCCCAACCCCGGCAGCACCGACACGTCCCGCGGCTTGACGGAGTCCCAGGCTCCCGATCGCCAGCTCTTCGTGCATTCATCGGTCGACCTGCCCGCTCACTTGAGGCTCGACGCCGGACTCCGCGCCGTCGGGGGCATCGCCAAGCGGCAGGTTCCAGCCTATACCGAGCTGAACGCCCGGCTCACCTGGCAGCCGATGCCCAAGCTGGATCTGTCCATCGTCGGACAGAACCTCCTACACCGTCGTCACGTGGAGTTTGGCGCACCCGGGGCCACGCGCCGCGAAATCGAACGTGGTGTGTACGGGCTGGTCGAATGGCGCTTCTGAGGCGGGTGCTCCCCCTCGTTGCCCTGCTGGTGACGGGGCAGAGGGTGGCTGCGCAAGGCGTGCGAGCCTCGGAATACCAGCTCAAGGCCGTCTTCCTGTTCAACTTTGCGCAGTTCGTGGACTGGCCCGCCGAAGCGTTTCCCGATTCCGCCACGCCCTTGGTGATCGGCATTCTCGGGAATGATCCCTTCGGGGAGACGTTGGATCTGACCGTCCGCGATGAGCGTTTGGGAGGTCGCCCGTTTCAGGTGCAGCGCTACCGGAGCGTGGACGAGATCAAGACCTGCCACATCTTGTTCATCAGTCGATCGGAGGGTGCCAGGCCGGCGACCATTCTGGCGGGTCTGCAGCACCGGCCCATCCTCACGGTGAGCGACGCCGACCGTTTCGCCGAGCGGGGAGGGATGATCCGCTTTGTGACCGATCGGAGCCGCATCCGCCTGCAGCTCAACCTTGACGCGGCACAAGCGGCGCATCTGACGATCAGCTCCAAGTTGCTGCGCGCGGCCGAGATCATCACCCCGACTGGGCGTTGAGATGGCGCTGCGCGACTGGCCGATCAAGCGGAAGCTGACCGCGATCCTCCTCCTGATCAGTTGTCTGGTCCTGCTCCTGACGGCCGCCGCGTTCGTGACGTACCAGATCATCCGGTTCCGCCAGGGAACCGTGACGAATTTGGCGACTCTGGGACGGGTCATCGCGGCGAACAGCACCGCATCCTTGGCGTTCGCCAACGAGGCAGACGCGACGGAAGTCCTCTCCGCGCTGCGCGCCCTGCCTCAGGTCGTGGCGGCGGCCCTGTACGACAAGGAGGGGCGGCTGTTCGCTCGGTATCCGGCGGACCTCCCCCGTGACGGGGTCCCGGCGAGACCAGGGGACGATGGCTTCCGCTTCGAACCGGGCCACGTCATTGGCTTCGAGCCAGTGGCGGAAGGGGGGAATCCACGACTGGGCACCTTGTACATCAAATCCGACCTGAGGGCGATGTGGCGCGCCCTGCGGCTTTCCGCCGCCATCGCCGCCGGGGCCATGGCGGTCTCGTTGCTGGCCGCGTACTTCGTCGCCGGGCTCCTGCAAGGATGGATCTCGCAACCGATTCTCGCACTGGCGGACACCGCCCGCGCGGTCTCCGCACGACAGGACTATTCCGTGCGGGCGCCCCAGCTCGGCGCCGACGAATTGGGCGCGTTGACCGGCGCCTTCAACCAGATGTTGGGCCACATCGAAGACCAGGACCGGGAGCTGCGGCGGCACGCGACGGACCTCGAGCAACGCGTCGCCGAGCGGACCCAGGAGCTCGAGGAACGCCACGAAGCGCTGCGGCGCCAGGCGGCGGAGCTCCTCGCCGCGAACCAGGAGCTCGACGCGTTCGCCTACTCGGTGTCGCACGATCTGCGCGCACCGCTGCGCAGCATCGATGGATTCAGTCAGGTCCTGTTGGAGGACTTCGCAGAGCAGTTGGGCGAGGCGGGGCGGGATTCGCTGCGGCGGGTACGCGCCGCCAGCCAGCGGATGGCCGCGCTGATCGATGACTTGCTCAAACTCGCTCGCGTCACCCGCGTGGAGATGCGCACCACGACGGTGGACGTGAGCGGCATGGCACGGGACATCGCCGCCGAGCTGCAACGCACGGACTCGGCCCGGCACGTGGAGTTCGCGATTGCCCCGGGGCTCCAGGCGCGGGCCGACGCACCGCTGATCCGGGTCGTGCTCGAGAATCTCCTGCGGAACAGTTGGAAGTACACGGCGAAAAAGCCGCAAGCGCACATTGAATTCGGATCGGTGGACGCAAACGGCGGGCGGGCGTTCATGGTCCGGGACGACGGCGCCGGTTTCGACATGAAGTACATGGACAAGCTGTTCGGCGTGTTCCAGCGACTGCACTCCACGGCCGAATTCGAGGGCACGGGCGTCGGCCTGGCCACGGTCCGGCGCATCATCACGCGGCACGGCGGCCAGATCTGGGCCGAGGCCGCCGTCGATCAGGGAGCGACGTTCTACTTCACGTTGTGAGGGGAGGCTTTGTGAACCCGGGAAAGATCCTGCTGGTGGAAGACAACGCCGACGACGTCGCCCTGACGCTGCGCGCGCTCAAGACGCACAACATCAAGAACGAGGTGGTCGTGGCCCAGGACGGCGTGCAGGCGCTCGACCACCTGTTCGGGCCGGATGGCGGCCCCGCACCGGAGTGGCTGCCCGCCGTCGTCTTGCTCGACCTGAAACTGCCGAAGGTCAACGGCCTGGACGTGTTACGGCGCATTCGTGCCGACGAGCGCACGCGCCTGCTGCCGGTCGTGATCTTGACGTCGTCCGACGAGGAACGCGACATCGTCGACGGGTACAGCCTCGGCGCCAACAGCTACGTGCGCAAGCCGGTGGACTTCGTGGAATTCACCCAGGCGGCGCAGCAGCTCGGGCTGTACTGGTTGCTCATGAACACGGCACCGCCGCCGCCCCGCTAGCGCCTTGGCGGGCCCGTAGCCCACCCCTATATTTCGCGTCCCTTCCCGAGTAGCTCAGTTGGTAGAGCAGCCGGCTGTTAACCGGCGGGTCGCAGGTTCGAGTCCTGCCTCGGGAGCTTCCCTCCAGACAGCCCAGCCGTATCGCCATTGTCGCAGGCCGCCTCGTACCTTGACACTATAGCCACTGTGGCTATAATCGCCCATGGCCTACTCCCGATCAGACGTGGAAGCGCTGCTCCCGCTGCCCCTCGCGACCTTTCACATCCTCATCGCGCTCGCGCAAGAAGACCGGCACGGCTATGCCATCATGCTCGACGTCGCGCGGCGCACCGATGGTGAGCTGCGCCTGAGCGCCGGCACGCTATATCGCTCGATCCAGCGGATGCTCGAGCAGGGACTCCTGACCGAGATCAGCGAGCGCCCCGCGCCGGAGCTCGACGATGAGCGGCGCCGCTATTACCGGATCACGCCATTCGGCGCGGCAGCAGCCCGCGCCGAGACGCAGCGCATGGCCAAGCTTGTGCGCATGGCGCGTGTCGAAGGACTATCTCCCGGACGGGCCTGATGCGCTTCTACCGCCTCCTGTTGCTGCTCTATCCCACGTCGTTCCGGCGCGACTACGGCGCCGAGATGACCGCTGATTTCGCACGGCGCCGGCACGAGTCGTCCGGCGCGCTGGCATCGCTGCTCCTCTGGTTCGACACGGGGTTCGACGTGCTGCGCAATGCCGCGGCGGCGCACTGGGACATGCTGCGCCAGGACCTGCGCTACACGCGACGCACGCTCGCCCGCTCACCCGGATTCACGCTCACCGCCATCCTCGTCACGGCCATCGGGATCGGGGCGAACACGGCCGCGTTCACGGTCGCGGACTTCGTGCTGCTCCGGCCGTTGCCGTTCCCGGAGCCGCACACCTTGATACGGCTGTGCTGGGGCCCGCGCAGCGGCGGCGGATGGGGCTGCATGAATCAGCTTTCGCCCGCCAACTACCGCGATTACAAGAGCATGACGGCGTCGTTCCAGAGCCTGGGCGCATTCACCGGCATTGCCGTGAACCTGGTGGAAGCCGGAGGCGACCCGCAGCGTCTCTCCGGGGCGACGGTGACATCCGAAGTGCTGCCGCTGTTCGGTGTGGCACCGGTGCTCGGGCGCGTCTTCGACTCCACCGGCGGTGGCAGTGCGGACGCCAGCGCCGTCGTGATCAGCTACGGGCTCTGGCAATCGCAATTCGGCGGTGACCCCCGCGCGCTGGGGCGCGGCGTAAACCTGAACGGCACGCCATACCAGGTGATCGGCGTGATGCCTCCCGGATTCTACTTTCCCAGCCGGGACGCGCAGCTGTGGACCCACTTGGTGCTGCGGGAAGAAGACTACGCGAATCGCGATAACAACTACCTGGACGCCGTGGGACGCCTGGAGCCCGGCGTGACGATGGATCGGGCCCGCGCGGACCTGAACGTCGTGGCCGAGCGACTCGCGCGCGACTACCCGGAGACGAACGCGGACGCCGGATTCAGCTTCTTCGCGATGCGGGACAACATGTCCCCGCGTTACCGCTTGATGCTCCTGGGCCTGTGCGGGGCGACCTTGTGCATTCTCCTGCTCACCTGCGCCAACCTGGCCAACCTGTTGCTGGCGCGCGCCGGAGCCCGGGAACGGGAACTGGCGGTACGAGCGGCCCTCGGGGCCGGCAGGGAGCGGCTGGTGCGGCAGATCGTCACCGAAAGCATGACTCTCGCGCTGGCCGGGGGGGCGCTAGGCGTGGCGCTGGCCGCGGCGGCCGTCCCGCTCCTCGCCTTGCTGGTGCCAAGCACGTTGCCCGTCGCCAGTCAGCCGAGCCTCGACCTGCGGGTTCTCGCCCTGGCACTGGCGATCGCCACGCTCACGGGGCTCGGGTTCGGTCTCCTGCCGGCCATCCGCCTGGGCGGCCGGACGGGCTTGAGCGCGTTGCGCGAAGGGGTGGGCGCGGGAGGCGGCCAAAAGCAGCGACTCCGCAACGTGCTGGTCGGCGTGGAAGTCGGGCTGTCGGTCGTCCTGCTGATCTCGGCGGGCCTGCTGATTCGCGCGGTCTGGCGGATTCAGTCCGTCGATCCCGGCTTTGTGCACGAGAGTGTGATGACGATGAAGACTGCGCTCCCCAGGCCGAAGTACGACGTCACCCAACGCCGGTTGCAGTTCTACAACCGGGTCCTGACCGACGTACGGGCGCTCCCCGGCGTCCAGAGCGCGGCCTACCTCACCGGCCTGCCCATGGTGATGACGGGCAGGGTCACGGGCGTGGTGATCCCGGGTCGCGAGGTCACTACGAGATTCCGGGACGACATCGCGAGCATCCGATTCGTCACGCCCCACTACTTCCGCACCATGGGGATTCCGCTGCACCGCGGGCGCGACGTCGAGGATGGCGACATTCAAGGGCGCACGCCCGTGGCGGTCGTCAGCGAATCGTTCGCCAGACAGTTCTGGCCGAACGAAGACCCCATCGGCCGGACGTTTGAGAGTCGGGGGGGACCCCGCACGGTCGTGGGGATCGTGGGGGACGTCAAGGTCCGCGGCTTGGAGCGCGACAACGAACCGCAGCTGTACGCGTCGGCCGGACAGGTGCCCGACACGGCGTTCATCAACGACGATCCGAAGGACCTCGTCATCCGCTACACCGGGTCGGTCGGCGCGCTGCTCCCGGCGGTGCGCGGAATCGTCCGCGCGGCGGACCCCGAGCAGCCCATCTCCGACGTGCGCACCATGGACGACGTGGTGGCGGGAGAGACCGCGACGCGGCGCGCGCAGCTCCGCGTCCTCGGCGCCTTGGCCGCGATTGCGCTGCTCCTCTCCGGGGTCGGGATCTACGGTCTGCTGGCCTATACCGTCTCCCAGCGGTCCCGGGAAATCGGCGTTCGCCTGGCGCTGGGCGCGGAGCCGGCGAGTGTGGCGCGCATGATCGTGTCGCAGGGGATGAAGCTCGCGCTCGTGGGCCTCGTGCCCGGCGTGCTGGTCGCCTATTGGGCGGCGCACGGGATGCGCGCACTGTTGTTCGGCATCGACCCCGCGGATCCCGCCACGATCCTCGGCGCGGTGGCGCTTGTGTTCGTCATGACGCTGGCGGGGGCGCTCGTGCCCGCGATGCGTGCCGTACGGGTGAACCCGATGCAGGCGTTGAGGGCGGACTAGACACGTCGTTGGAGTCGCCGTCCGCTTGTGGGACGCGCGAGTCCCACAACCGCACGCTCGCCGCACGGGCTCAAATCGCAATGTCATCAAACGCTGTGAGTTAGCTGAAACGGCGGACTGGTACAGTCCGTGCCTTACCTCGAGCCCGTGGACATCCCTCGCGCACCAGTCGGCAACCGCAAGCGGTACGTGCAGGGGGGAATCGCCGTCGGCGGCGTCATCCTCCTGACGATCCTGCTCGCGAGCCTGAAGCCGGCGGCGCCGAGCGTCGATCGCGAGGTCCTGTCGCTGGACGGCGTTCGCCGGGGCCCGATGGTACGCGAGGTCCGCGGTCCGGGGACACTCGTCCCCGAGCATATCCGCTGGATTTCGGCGCTCACGCCGGCCCGTGTCGAACGCATCTTCGTCCAGCCTGGGACGATCGTGCAGGCGGGCACGGTGCTGCTCGAGCTCGCGAACCCCGACGTGCAGATCGAGGCGCTCGACGCCCAGCGTCAGCTGACGGCCGCCCAGGGCGAGCTCGTCAACCTGCGGACCAGCCTGCAGGGCCAACGCCTGACGCAGGCGGGTCTCGTGGCCATCACCCGCAGCCAGTACCTCCAGGCCAAGCGCGATGCCGCCGTGGCCGACTCCCTCACCGTGATCGGCGGGCTCTCGCGCAACGACGTCAGCCTCGCCCGCGAAAAAGCGGATGAGCTCGAGGCTCGCTATGACATCGAAAAGCAGCGTCTCGACCTCCTCACTTCCGCCGTCGACTCGCAGCTCGAGGTGCAGCGCGAGCAAGTCGTGCGGCTGCGCGCGATCACGGCGTTCCGGCTCAGCCGACTCGGCTCCCTGCAGGTGCGCGCCGGCGAGGAGGGCGTGCTGCAGGAGCTCACCCTCCAGCTCGGCCAGTGGGTGGTGCCGGGGACGATTCTCGCCAAGGTCGTGCAGCCCGGCAAACTCAAGGCCGTGATCCGCATCCCCGAGACGCAGGCCCCCGGCCTCGCGATCGGGCAGCCGGCCTCGGTGGACACGCGCACCGGATTCGTCGCGGGGCGCGTGGTGCGCATCGATCCCGCGGCGCAGCAGGGAACGGTGACGGTGGACATCGCGCTCGACGGCGCGTTGCCCGACGGCGCTCGGCCCGACATCAGCGTGGATGCGACGATCACCATTGAGCGGTTGAACGACGTGCTCTCGACAGGCCGACCGGCGTACGGCCAGCCCAACAGCACGATCGGGATGTTCAAGCTCGTCGAAGGCGGCCGCTATGCCGTCCGCATTCCGGTGAAGGTCGGCCGCACGTCGGTGAACGCGATCGAGATCGTGCAGGGCCTCGCGGCGGGCGATTCGGTGATTCTGTCGGACATGTCCCGCTACGACAACGTGGAGCGGGTGAGACTGAAGTAGGGACTGGGGCCTAGGGCCTGGGGCCTAGGGGGTGAAGTGCCAGGCCCCAGGCCCTAAGCCCCAGGCCCCCTCAAGGAGAGAACCGATGACCGGCAACGGTACGCCGCTGATTCAGCTCCAAGGAGTCCGCAAGGTCTTCCTCACCGACGAAGTCGAGACGCATGCGCTCGCCGACGTGCACCTCGTGATTCGCGAAGGCGAGTACGTGGCGATCAACGGCCCGTCGGGCTGCGGGAAGACCACGCTGCTCTCGATCCTCGGACTGCTCGATACGCCGAGCGAGGGGAGCTACCTGCTCGAAGACAAGCCCGTGGCGAATCTCTCGCCGGCCGATCGGGCTCGCATCCGGAATCGGCGGATCGGGTTCGTGTTCCAGGCGTTCAACTTGATCGGCGATCTCACCGTCGCCGAGAACGTCGAGCTGCCGCTCACCTACCGGGGCATGTCGGGCACCGAGCGCACCAAGCGCATGCAGCAGGCGCTCGAGAAGGTCGGCATGGTGCACCGCGCCAAGCACTATCCCGTGCAGCTCTCCGGCGGCCAGCAGCAGCGCGTCGCGGTCGCCCGCGCTGTGGTGGGCGATCCCGCGATCCTGCTCGCCGACGAGCCGACGGGGAATCTCGATTCGACCAACGGCGAGGCGGTGATGGAGCTGCTCCGGTCGCTGCACCGTGCCGGCGCCACGGTCTGTATGGTGACGCACGACCCGCGCTACGCGAAGCACGCCGATCGCTCGATTCATCTGTTCGACGGTCGTGTCGTTGATGAACAAGGGACTGGGGCCTCGGGCTCAGGGCCTGGGGAATACCAACCCCCAAGCCCCAGGCCCTAGGCCCATGTTCCACGACCTCCGCTACGCTTTGCGCACCTTCGCCCGCAGTCCGGCGCTCGTCGCCGCTGCGGTCGTGTGCCTGGCGCTCGGCATCGGTGCGAACGCCACGCTCTTCGGCGTCGTGGACACACTGCTGTTTCGGCCCCCGCCTCACGTGCAGGATCCGGGACGCGTGGTGCGGCTCTATCTCCGCAGGAATCTCCCCCCGTTCGGCACAGCGACGGGGAGCACCACCGGCTACCCGCTGTACACATCGATTCGCGACGCGGCCCACGCGTTCGACGGACTCGCGGCCTTCTCGTATGCGCAGCGCGTGAGTCTCGGCCGAGGGGCCGATGCGAAGCGTGTGGATCTGGTGCTCGCTTCCGCGAGCTTCTTCCCGCTGCTCGGTGTCCGTCCCGCTCTGGGTCGCTTCTTCACGGCGGACGAGGATCGCCCCGGCGGTTCCGCAATCGTGGTGCTGAGTTTCGGGTTTTGGCGTTCGGCGTTCGGCGGTGATTCCGCGGTCATCGGGAGACAGCTGCAGCTGGGTCGCGGCAGTTACACCGTCATCGGCGTCGCACCGGAGCGGTTTAACGGGGTGGACCTGCAGAATGTGGATGTGTGGGCACCGATCGCGGCCGCGACGCCCGAGTTCATGGGTCCCAGCTACATGAACCGTGGCTCCTACTATCTCCAGATCATCGGTCGGCTCGGCAGCGGTGGTGCGGCGACTGCCGCGCGCGAGGCGACGATCGTGTTCCGCGCGGACGATGTGTACTCAGGCCGGGACTCGAATGCCGTGGTAGTGCTGGGGCCGATCCAGCATGCGCGCGGGCCCGAAATGTCGAAGAACGCCAAGGTGTCCATCTGGCTCGCAGCGGTCGCCATCATCGTTCTGCTCATCGCGTGTGCGAATGTCGCGAACCTGCTGCTCGCGCGATCACTGCAACGGCAGCGCGAGGCGGCGATCCGGCTGGCGCTCGGCGCGGGATCGTGGCGACTGGCCCGCCAGGTTCTGATCGAGAGTCTCGTTCTGGCGAGCGCGGGGGGCATCGCGGCGCTGTTCGTCACATTGTGGACCGGGCCGCTGATTCGTGCGTTTCTCCTCCCGCACACTTCCGGCTTCACGGAACCGCTTGATGCTCGGGTGATCGCGTTCACGGCCGCGGTTGCGCTGCTCACGGGCATTGTGACGGGTGCGGTTCCCGCGTGGCAGCTCGCGCGGCGCGACCTGACCCCGGCACTCAAAGCTGGAGCCGGCGAGGGTCGCTATCAGCGCTCGCGCCTGCGGTCCGCGTTGCTCGTGGCGCAGGTCGCGCTGACGGTCGTGCTCATCATCGGCGCAGGTCTCTTCACCCGTAGCTTGCGAAACGTCAAGGAGCAGAACTTCGGCTTCGATCCGGTGCACACGTTGCTTGCGACGATCGACTTGCGGGCCGCCGGATACACTCCCGCCCAAATCAATGCCGTGCACCTTCAGATACTCGCCCGTCTCGGGGCGCTCCCCGGCATCGAGGCTGCTGCTGCGACGGCCGCGCACCCGCTCGGTTATGCGACCGCCCGAAGCGTGTCCGTCCCCGGCCGCGACTCGATCCCGCAGCTCTCGAGCGGCGGGCCTTATTTCCAGCAGGTCACGCCCGGTTACTTCGCCGCCATCGGGACGCCGGTGCGCGGCCGCGCGTTTACCTCGGCCGACCGCCGGGGCTCCGTCGCGATCGTGAACGAGACGATGGCCCGGCTCCTGTGGCCCGGCGAGAACGCGATCGGCAAGTGCTTCGTGGCCGGCGAGACCTGCGCGGAAGTGATCGGCGTCGTGCCGGACGCGCGTCGCTTCAGCGCCGTCGAAGATGTATCGATGACCTTCTATGTCCCGTTTTCCGGCGACGCAGAGGGATACATCACCGCCCTCGTCGTGCGGGTGCGCGGCCGACCGGAAGACATGGTGGCCCCCGTGCGCTCCACCATTCAAGAAACGGCGCCGAATCTCCCATTCGCGTCGGTGACCCCGCTCGCCGACCTGCTCGCTCCATCGATCCGGCCCTGGCGTCTGGGCAGCGCGATGTTTGCCGGCTTCGCGCTGCTCGCGCTCGTGCTGTCGGCGGTCGGGCTGTATGGAGTGCTCGCCTACGTCGTGACGCAGCGAACCCACGAAATGGGCGTGCGCGTCGCGATGGGCGCCCAACGATGGGACGTGCAGCGGCTTATGATCACGCATGGCGTCCGCGTAGCGGCGGTCGGTGCGGCGCTCGGCGCGCTCGGGGGCCTTGTGGCCGGCCGGGTACTGAGCTCGCTGCTCTACGGCGTTTCGCCGCGCGATCCGCTCGTCCTGTTCACCGCCGTCCTCGTCCCTGTCGTAGTCGCGACGGTCGCGAGTTATCTCCCTGCCCGCCGCGCGTCCCGCGTCGATCCCGTTGTAGCGCTGAGGTACGAATAGCCATGCTCCAAGACCTCCGCTACGCCCTGCGCGCCCTGGCGAGGAATCCCGCGTTCACCGCGGTCGCCGTGGGCACCCTCGCCCTCGGCATCGGTGCCAACACCGCGATCTTCACGGCGGTGCATCACCTCCTGTTCCGACCGTTCCCATTCCTCGAGACACCCAGCCGCCTGGTTGCCGTATGGCAGGTCGCGCCCCGCGGCAACGATCACAACGAGGTCTCGCCCGCCGACTTCCGCGACTGGCGCGACAACCTCAAGAGTTTCGATCACCTCGTCACGCACGTGTGGTGGACAGGCAATGTGACCGGTGGTGAGCGGCCGGAACGGATCCAGGGCTTCCGGGTGTCGGCCGATTACTTCGATGCGCTTGGGTTAAGGCCGGCGCTGGGCCGCACCTTCGTCACCGGCGAGGATGAGCCGGGGCACGACCGCCTGGTGGTGCTGAGCTGGGGTCTCTGGAAGCGCCGCTTCGGCGGGGACAGCGCCGTGCTCGGCACGGTCGTCTCGATCAACGGCATCCCGCGCACGATCATCGGCGTCATGCCCGACGGCGTGCGCTATCCCGCGCCCGCCGAGATGTGGGCGCCGTACGCGCCCACTCCCGACACGTGGACGCAGCGACAGGCGCACTATCTGCTGGTGACGGGCCGACTGGCGCCGGGCCGGACACTCGAGCAAGCGCGCGCCGAGCTGGCGACGCTCACCGCGGCGCTCGCGGTGGAGTATCCGCAGACCAATCGGTACTGGAGCGGCAACGTGCGCCCGCTGGTGCGAGACACGGCGCGGCAGATCGAGCCGATGCTCGCGGTGTTGATGGCGGCGGTCGGGTTCGTGCTCCTCATCGTGTGTGCCAACGTCGCGAACCTGATGCTGGCGCGCGCGACGGGGCGCGGCCGGGAGTTGGGGATTCGCGTGGCGCTCGGCGCGTCGCGGTCGAGGATCACGCGCCTCGTCCTCGTCGAGTGCATCGTGATCGCCCTGGCGGGCGGAGCGGGCGGCGTGCTGCTCGGCATCTCTGGCGTGGACCTGCTCGTCGCGCTCGTGCCCGCGGACCTGCGCCGCATGATCCCGGGGTTCGACCGCCTCACGATCAACGGCGCGGTGCTGGCGTTCACCGCTGGCCTATCGCTGGCGTCTGCGCTGCTGTTCGGCCTGGTCCCGGCACTGCGCGCGGCGCGCGGCGCGGCGGGCCGAGAATCGCTGCGGACCGGGAGCAGCACGGCCACCCGCGAGCGCCACCGCTTGCGGCGGGTGCTCGTCGGCGCCGAGGTCGCGCTCGCGCTGCTCTTGTTGGTCGGCGCGGGCCTGACGCTGCGGACGTTCCGTCACCTGGGTGCGCAGTACCCGGGATT
>Ga0193739_1000409_pt1 | contig 12143 bp, 10 predicted proteins | sample L2a2metaG_FD_144926 | JGI IMG/M metagenome (GOLD analysis project Ga0193739, IMG submission 144926) | Soil microbial communities from a riparian zone of the East river system, Colorado, United States - L2a2 | ecosystem: Environmental > Terrestrial > Soil > Riparian zone | place: USA: East River...
GCTGCCGATGTGCCGCCATGGCACCTGCTCCGCCCGAGCGGTCGCGACCAACGCGGGCAGCACCAAGAGCTGCATCAGTGCAACAACACCGGCATTGATGCCGGTCATCGCCGCGAACGCGAGCCCAGCGATCACCGGATACCGCCATGCCCGTTCGTGTCTCAGCCCGGCCAGAATCGCCAGCGCGAACCATGGCAGCATCGCCCACGGGAGCAAGATCGCCAAGGTGGACCCGGCGACCACGACGTACGGGTTCGCAACGTACGCGATGGCCGCAACCACCCGTCCGGCACGCGTCGCCCGGTCGTCGCTCACGTACCGGACGAACTGCCTGGCTCCGAGAGCTCCGACGATCAGCAGCGCCACGCGAATCAGACGCACCGCTACCTCGGGTGACGCACCGAGTGCGTCCAGACCGGCGACGACGAAGGCGACCGGTGCCAGCCCGACGTCGAAGCTGGCGGACCCCAGGAATGGATCTTCTCGCCAGGCTGCCAGGTAGTCGACCGCCGACCGCCACGGCGCGAGATAGACCTCGGGCTTGATGTCGGGGACGAACGACTCTGGACTGGACAGCCACACGGCTGCAGCAGCCAGCGTCACGAAGACAGCGAACGCGAACCACTCGCCACGCGCACCGCGGAACACCGGTTCACGCAACCCACGGGCCCGTCGAGCCAGGCCGGTGATCATCGCGTCGAACGGTCGCCCGACGGGGAAACGCGGTTGCCGTTGAAGTACACCCGCCCGAGAACGGCCGCAAGCCGAGGAAAGCGCGGGACCGTACGCCAGGCGAAGGCGAGCGCCGGCTCGTGCACCTGCAGATGGGCGAATCGCCGCCAGGCCAGCGGCCAGCCCGACGGTGGGCGCCAGTCGGCCGGACGCTGCCAGGCGTACACCTTGGCCCCGTCGCGCCAACGCGAGTTGCGGTCCTGATCGGCCGCCAGGTCGTAGATCAGCTCGTAACCGGGGTGGCTCCGGACGTAATGGCGCGTCGACTTGTCGACCTGTGGCCAGGACGTGTCATCGATCACGACGACCGCCTCGGTCGCGAGCCACGGCTCGGCGACGGCGAGGGCCAACCATTGCGCCAGCCGGGTGTGGGCACCGTCATAGAAGTAAACCCCCACCGGCCCGGGAACCGCACCGCGGGGCAGCAGCCGGAATGCGTCGCCGCGAACGAACTGCACCCTCGTGTCGACCCCCCAGGATGCGAGAGTCTTCCGTACGACCTCGTGGCTCACGTCGGGATGCTGGTCGACGAACTCACGGAAGCTCTCGATCGCAGCGAACCTTCCGTGGCCATGATCGAGCATCGCGCCAATGAGCGACCGGCCTCGGTAGCTTCCGACCTCCAGGTACCACTCGTCCTCATCCAGGCAGCGGGCTGCGACGTTCAGCAGTGTGAGCGAGTGCGTGCTGGACATGCCTTCGACCTGGTCGACCACGCGATCGAAGCGCGAATCCAGCGGCGCGGCGTAGAGGTCGCCGCCGGGAAACTGGCCTTCCAGCTCCCGGCGGAAGCGCGCGATGTCCATCCAGAAGGCTCCTGTCCCGACGACCGCGTCACCCTACCCTGCGCGTACTCTGCCCTCCGCGGACATACCGCTATCAAGGATGTGGTGTGGCCGTGTAGTCGGCTGTCTCGTCGCAGGCGACCTGCACCCACGGCGGGCGATGCCGCAGTCGGTCCAGAGCCAATTGTCTTCTACGGTGCCGATGTCGGACACGACGTGGGCGATGGGCTCGGTGTCGGTGTCGGGGTCGAGTCGGGCGTCGGTGTGCCTGTCGGACTGGGCGTCGGCGTGGGAGTCGGTGTGTCTGTCGGACTGGGTGTCGGGGTCGGCGTCGGGGTCGGCGTGGGACAGCCGGTGGGGGTGGGCGAGGGCGACGGGGTCGGCGTGCCAGTCGGGCTCGGGGACGGAGTCGGAGTAGACGTCGGCGTGGGAGTCGGTGTCGGCGTGGGTGTCGGTGTCCAGGACGGTGTCACCGTCGGTGGCGTGCTCGGCGACGGCGATGCGGACGTGTCGTCACCCGGTTCTGCGTCGTCGGCGGGGACGGCCATCCCCGAGTCGTACGCATGGATCCAGCGGAGCACGTTGGCGACATAGGCGGCCGAGTGGTTGTAGCGAAGCAGCGCCTGCATCAGGCCCGCGGGCGTGGTCAGGTCGGCGGCACCGGCGCACAGGTAGTGCCCCGCCGAGACCGTCGCGTCGAAGACGTTGTTGGGGTCGGCCACGCCGTCGCCCGACCCGTCGGCGCCGAACATCGCCCAGGTGCCCGGGATGAACTGCATCGGTCCGACGGCGCGGTCCCACACGGCGTCGCCGTCCCACCGGCCGCCGTCCTTGTCCGAAATGGCCGCAACGGGCCCGACCCCGTTGAGGACGGGGCCGAGGATCGGCGGCACCGCGTCGCCGGCTGCCGTGACCCGGCCGCCCCTCGCGTGGCTGGACTCGATCTTGCCGATGCCGGCCAGGATCTGCCAGCGCAGTCCGCAGGAGGGATCTTCACGGGCCAGGCGGTCGGCCGCGCGCTGGTAGGCCTCGAGCACCGTGGCCGGGATGGAAAGGTCGCCAATGGGCACGCGGCGGGAAGCCGGTACGACCTCAGGCTCGGCGTCCGGCGGCAGAGGTATGACGGCGGGATCGTCCGAGTCCGGTACGACCGGTGGCTCGCCTCGCTTGCCGTCGAGCACCAGTGCGGAGTACTGAGACGGCAGTGTCGTCACGAGCCAGTCGTCGGAGTCGCCCGCGCCCCCGGGGAGCACGGTGGCAGCCGGAACGACGAGGACGCATGCGCCGGCCAGAGCACCCGCAACGGTGCGGAGTCTCGGCCCCACGACGCGGCCCCCTTTCGGTGTCCGCCGTCCTCCTCCGACGACGGTGCCACGTCCGCGGCCGTCCTGCCACCCCCTCGCCCACCTTGATCCGGTTTCGGGCGGCGTCGAGCGGGCGTCGATGCATTCGCCTGATTGCCGATCTCGACCTTCGCTACAGGGTTGTGAGCAGGAGGATGAGCGCCGCAGCGGCGATCCCCTCGACCAGCAGAGGTGTAGGCAGGTTCTTCGAGTCGTCTGCCCGGACATGCGCAACGACGGCAAGCAGGAAGTAGCAGATCACTCCGATCGCGGCAGCGACGCCTATGGGTGCGGATTGGCCCGGAACATCGTCGGCGCACGCGCAAAGGCGCAGTACGACTCCCGTAGCAGGGACTCGCTCGCTGCCGGTTTCGGCCGCACACGTCCGAACGTCGCGTCCCTCCTGGGACTGGGGAGCGACCAGGCCGGCCAGGACGCGGGCGGGTTGGTGCTTGCGCTGTTCTATGGTCTCTTGCTTCAGGTGTTACTCGATCCTGCCCTCGCCATTGACGGCGACCGGATGCAGCAGGCGCAGACTCCACTGCTCAGGGTGCTGCCCGAACGTCCGGATTAGCGTCAGTGGCCGGCGTCCTGCCAGGTGCGGCCCACACCGACCGAGACGTCCAGCGCCACCCGCAGCGGGTAGGCGGCGCCCATCTCGCGGCGGACGAGCTTCTCGACGGCTTCACGCTCGCCCGACGCCACCTCCAGCACGAGCTCGTCGTGGACCTGGAGCAGCATCCGCGAGCTCAGACCCTCGGCCCGCAGCGCCGCGTCGACGCCGAGCATGGCGACCTTGATGATGTCGGCCGCCGAACCCTGGATCGGTGCGTTGAGCGCCATCCGCTCGGCCATCTCGCGGCGCTGGCGGTTGTCGCTGGTGAGATCGGGCAGATAGCGACGGCGGCCCAGAATGGTCTCGGTGTAGCCCTCGTAGCGCGCCCGGTCGACCACCTCGGCGAGGTAGTCGCGCACCCCCCCGAACCGCTCGAAGTACTCGTCCATCAGCGCCTGTGCCTCGCTGGCGTCGACGCCGAGCTGACGAGACAGGCCGTACGCGGACAGGCCGTAGGCAAGTCCGAAGTTCATCACCTTGATCCGGGCCCGCATGCTGCCTGTGACCTCGTCCGCGGGCACACCGAACACCCGCGCCGCGGTGACCGCATGGAAGTCCGTGCCCGAAGCGAACGCCTCGGCCAGGCCGTCGTCGTCGGACAGATGCGTCATGATCCGCATCTCGATCTGGCTGTAGTCGGCGCTGAGCAATGACTCGCACCCCGGGCCGACAATGAACGCCTCGCGGATCTGGCGGCCTTCGTCGGTGCGGATCGGGATGTTCTGCAGGTTCGGGTCCGTGGAGGACAGTCGCCCGGTCGACGCGATCGTCTGGTTGTACGTCGTCCGGATCCGGCCGTCGTCGTCGACGCTCTTGAGCAGCCCTTCGACCGTGACCCGCAGCCGTGATGCGTCTCGGTGGCGGAGCAGCGCCTCGAGGAACGGATGCTCCGTCTTGGAGTAGAGCTCGGCGAGCGCGTCGGCGTCGGTCGTGTAGCCGGTCTTCGTGCGCTTGGTCTTCGGCATCCCGAGGTCGTCGAAGAGCACGACCTGCAGTTGCTTCGGTGAGCCCAGGTTGACCTCGTGGCCGATCGCCGAGTAGGCGTCGTCGGCGGCCGTCTTCACCGCGTCGCCGAACGAGGACTCCAGCGACTCGAGCCGGTCGACATCGACGGCGACGCCCGCCCGCTCCATCGACGCGAGCACGCCGACCAGCGGAAGCTCGACCTCGTCGAGCAGGCGGCGCCCGCCGCGCTTCTCGAGCTCGTCGTCGAGCACCCCGGCCAGGTCGAGCACGGCCCTGGCCCGGACCGCCTCGTCCTCGCCGGCCTTGGTCTCGTCGCCGCCGTCGAGGGAGAGCTGGAGCGCTCCGGCGCCGCCGTCCTCGGCACGCAGTTCGCGGTGCAGGAAGCGCAGGACCAGGTCGGCGAGGTCGTAGGAGCGCTGACCGGGCAGCGCCACGAAGGCGGACAGGGCGGTGTCGCTGGCCAGACCCTCGGTTGCCCAGCCGCGGGCGGCCAGCGCGTGCAGCGGGCCCTTCGCGTCGTGCAGCACCTTGGGCCGTTGTGGGTCGGCGAGCCAGGCCGCGATCGCGGCGTCGTCGCCCGGCGACAGCTCGGCCGGCTCGAACCAGGCCGCGGCGTCGTCACCAGCAGCCAGCGCGACCGTGGTGGCCTCGCCGGTCGCGCGGCTCCACACGCCGCGCACCGACACCCCGACCCGGCCGGACTGGGCGTGGGCGGCCAGCCAGGAGGCTAGCTCGCCCTCGCCGAGGCGGACCACGTCGACCTCGAAGCCCTCGTCGGCCTCCGGCGTGGGCGCCTCCAGCGTCTGGTACAGCCGGTCGCGCAACACCCGGAACTCCAGCGTATCGAACAGCCGGTGCACCTCGTCGCGGTCCCACGGCCGCAGCGCGAGGTCGTCCATCCGGGCCTCCACCGGCACGTCGCGGACCAGCTCGGTCAGCTGCCGGTTCGTCAGCACTTGCGCCAGGTGGGCACGGAGCAGATCGCCCGCCTTGCCCGTCACCTCGTCGGCATGCTCGACGAGCTCGTCGAGTGAGCCGTAATGCGCGACCCACCGGGCCGCGGTCTTCTCACCCACGCCGGGAATGTTCGGCAGGTTGTCCGACGGGTCGCCACGCAGCGCCGCGTAGTCGGGGTACTGCTCCGGAGTCAGGCCGTACTTCTCCTGCAGCACCTCCGGCGTCGTGCGGACGAGGTCGGACACGCCGCGACGCGGGTAGAGGACGGTGACGTGGTCGCCCACCAGCTGGTAGGCGTCGCGGTCGCCGGTGCAGATGAAGACATCGAAGCCCTCGGCCTGCGCCCGCGCGGTGAGCGTCGCGATGACGTCATCGGCCTCGTAGCCGTCCTTCTCGACCCACGGGATGCGCAGCGCGCCCAGGACCTCCTTGACCAGATCGACCTGGCCGGAGAACTCGGCTGGTGACGACGTCCGGTTGGCCTTGTACGCGGCGAACGTCTCGGTGCGGAACGTCTTGCGGGAAACGTCGAACGCCACCGCGACGTGGGTCGGCTGCTCGTCGCGTAGCACGTTGATCAGCATCGACGTGAAGCCGTAGACACCTTCGGTGTGCTGCCCTGTGGTGGTGACCATGTTCGCGTCCTTCAACGCGTAGAAGGCCCGGTAGGCCAGCGAGTGTCCGTCGAGCAGCAGCAGGCGCGAACGAGCGTCGGTGTCGACCACGGCGGCCACCCTAGCCGTGGTCGACGACAGCGCCGCGGCCCGTGCGGGCAGCCCCGGCCGGCCAGTGTCGACCGCCGCGCAGCCGGCTCAGCCGCGGGCGACCACGCGCCACGGCCGCTGCCTGCGGCCGTGGACCGCGGCCAGCCGCCGGCCCGGCTCGCCGAGCACCTCGGGCGCGACCAGCGGGCCGCCCGCAATGCGCCTGCGTAGCGCCGCCACAGGCACGGAGCGCTGCCCGACCAGCGGTCGTAGGCCGATCCGGGCAAGGAACCGGTTGGTCTCGCGGACGTTGGGGTTCACGTCGACCACGAGATGCTCGGCGTGGATCTCGACCGCCCACGACGCGGCCGCGTCGAGCAGGGACCGCCCGATGCCCCTGCGGCGGTGGTCGGCGAGGACGTGCAGGTAGCTGGCTCGGACGGCGAAGTCGTCGTGCAGCGGCGTGAGGGGCTCGCGGGCCAGGTAGACAGCCCCGACCACGATCTCGCCTTCGTCGACCGGGGTCACCGCAACGAGCAGACGCCGGTCGAGGTTGCCCTCGATCGCCTCCAGCCGGCAGGCGACGGCGGACGAGCTCGGCGGGATGGACGTCCGACCGGGCACTCCGGCGACCATCAGCAGGTCGGCCCAGAGGCGGGCCAGCGCGTCCGCGTCGGCAGCGACCGCGTCCCGGACGCTCGCGCGGGTTCTGGCCACGCTTCCTCCTCGAGGGCCGGCCGCCGCTACCGGCGCCGGTAGGCTCGCCTGCTTGCTCCCCCGATGCATCCGGCGCACCGCCGGCCGCGCCCCGAAGCCTATGCCCCGTGCGCCACCCTCGCCATGCGAACCGGAGGAAGCGCCATGTTCCGCGGATTCGGCACCGTCCTCAACGTCGTCACGGTCGTCGCCGGCGCCGGCATCGGACTGCTCCTGGGTCACCGGCTGCCCCAACGCACGCGCGATGTGGTCACCGACGGGCTCGGCCTGACCACGCTGCTGATCGCTGCCCTGTCGGCCGCAGCAGTGCTCGACGCCGACCTGGTCCGGCTGGTCGGTACCTCGGGAACGGTGCTGGTCGTGCTCGGGGCACTCGCCATCGGCGGAGTCGCCGGGTCGCTGCTGCGCATCGAGGCCCGCCTCGAGAGTCTCGGTGCCACGCTGCAGCGGCGGCTCTCCCGACCGCACCGCCGCGAGGGTCCGGTAGGGGCGCCACGCACCGACGGCGCCGACCGGCGCCGGTTCGTCGAGGGATTCGTCACGGCGTCGCTGGTCTTCTGTGTGGGCCCGCTGACCATCCTCGGCTCCCTGTCGGACGGGCTCGGCCTCGGGTATCAGCAGCTGGCGCTCAAGGCGGCACTCGACGGGTTCGCCGCCGTGGCCTTCGCCGCGTCGTTCGGGTGGGGCGTCATGGCCAGTGCTCTCGTCGTCGGCGCCGTCCAGGGCACGCTGACCGTGATTGGCCTGATCATCGGCGGGGTCCTCGACGCCGGCTACGTGGCGGCCCTCACCGCGGTCGGCGGTCTCATGCTCGTCGGAGTGGCACTGCGGCTGCTCCGGGTGAAGCCGCTGCCCGTAGGAGATCTCCTGCCGGCCCTGTTCGTCGCCCCGGCGCTGGTCGCCCTGGTCGCGGCGTTACGAGGGTGAAGTTTCGGAACGGACACGGCGGCCCGCCAAAACGTGGCACCCTGCAGCACAGGGGCTATGCTCCCGCCACCAGTCAACGGCGACGTCCCGTGCCTCGGCACTGGACGTGGCCCGACTCCAGACCGGAGGTACACCCCAGGTGCGCAGGCTGGCAGTAGCTCTTGCGGGGCTCCTCGCCACCCTTGCCGTCGTCGTCATCGGGACGGGGACGGCGTGGGCACAAGACGAGGAGAGCCCCGAGTCGATCCGCGGATTCCTGAGGAACGAGGGTGCGCCGGTCGAGGGCGTGACCATCACCGTCTCCGACGACGACGGCGAGGTCGGGACGGTCGAGACCGCCGCCGACGGCTCCTGGCAGATTCCGGTTCCGGGGCCGGGCGAGTACGAGGTCGTGCTCGATGCCGATACGTTGCCCTCCGACGTCCCCGGCGTGGTCACCGACACGGTCACGACCACGGTCAACGCTCTGCAGGACAAGGCCGTGCTGTTCCGCATCGGCGAGCCCGGCAGCGACACCGGTGGCGAGGGTGACACCACCACCGTGCCCGCCGAGGGCAGCGCCGACACAGCTCAACCCAGCCAGATCTGGCAGCTGGTCGCCAGCGGCCTGCGGTTCGGGCTGATCCTGGGTCTGGCCGCGCTCGGCCTCTCGTTGATCTTCGGCACCATGGGACTGACCAACTTCGCGCACGGCGAACTGGTCACCTTCGGCGCCATCGTGGCCTGGTTCCTCAACGACGCCGGGCTACCCGTCATCGCTGCTGGCGCCCTGGCGGTCGCGATCAGCGGGGGGTTCGGCTGGGCCCAGGACGTCGGGTTCTGGCGGCCGCTGCGCCGACGCGGAAGCGGCCTGATCGCCATGATGATCATCTCGATCGGCGTGGGACTGGTCCTGCGATATCTCTACCTGTACTTCTTCGCGGGCCAGCGGCGCTCCTACGACCAGTTCGTCGTCCAGCGTGCGATCGACTTCGGGCCCTTCGGTTACGCCCCACGCGACCTGTGGATCATGGGAATCTCGCTGGCCGCGCTGGCGCTGGTCACCACGGCCCTGATCAGGACCCGCATCGGCAAGGCGACCCGCGCCGTGTCCGACAACCCGGCGCTCGCCTCGGCCTCGGGCATCGATGTCGACCGGGTCATCACCTCGGTCTGGATCGTCGGTACAGCGCTGGCAGGGCTCGCCGGCGTGCTGTTCGGGCTGATCCAACAGGTCGACTACCTCATCGGCTTCCGGGTGCTGTTGCTCGTGTTCGCGGCAGTGGTCCTCGGCGGGCTCGGGACGGCGTGGGGGGCCATGGTCGGCGCCCTCATCGTCGGGGTCTTCGTCGAGGTCTCGACCCTACTGATTCCGTCCGAGCTGAAGTACGCCGGCGTGCTGGGCGTCCTCATCGTCATCCTGCTCGTCCGGCCACAGGGAATTCTGGGCCGACGCGAGCGGATCGGTTGAGCGGGCAGGGAGGAGAGACGTGGACTGGGGACTGATCACAGGCGACGCCCTACGCGCCCTCGTCGGCTCGGAGGCAATCGTCTTCGCGCTCGCCGCCATTGGCCTGAACGTGCACTTCGGGTACGCCGGACTGCTGAACTTCGGCCAGGCGGCGTTCCTGGCGGTGGCCGCTTACGGGCTGGCGACCGTCGTCACCACCTTCGGCCTGCCGTTCTGGCTCGGCATCCTGGTCGGGTTCGCCGGCGTGATCCTGCTCGCCATTCTGCTCGGCATCCCGACGCTGCGATTACGTGCCGACTATCTGGCAATCGTCACGATCGCGGCCGCCGAGATCATCCGGTTGATCTTCCGGTCGGTGAGCCTGCGGGACACGTTCGGCGGCTCGAGCGGTATCAGCGGCTTCAGCAACGACTTCTTCGCGCTCAACCCGTACAGCGGGGACGTCGGGTTCGGGCCGTTCGTCTTCAGCGACCGCAACGCCTGGGTGCTGACGGTCGGCTGGATCCTGGTCGCCCTCGCCTGCCTGATCGTCTGGGCCTTGATGCGTAGCCCGTGGGGCCGGGTGATCAAGGCTATCCGTGAGGACGAGGACGCGGTCCGCAGCCTCGGCAAGAACGTGTACTCGTACAAGATGCAGGCGCTGATCATCGGAGGTCTGCTCGGCGCCCTCGGCGGGTTCATGTTCGCCTTGGCGCAGGCCGCCGTCCAGCCGGACCTGTTCTCCCCGAACCTCACGTTCTTCGCCTACACGATCCTCATCCTGGGTGGGGCCGCACGGGTGTTCGGGCCGGTGGTGGGGGCGATGATCTTCTGGTGTCTGCTCCAGCTGACGGCCGGCATCCTCACCGGCGCCGTCAGGACGGGCGTGATCCCGACCTGGCTCATGGACTCCAACGATGTCGGGGCCGTCCGGTTCATGCTGGTCGGCATCGCGCTGCTCCTGCTCCTGGTCTACCGACCACAGGGGATCTTCGGTGATCGGAAGGAGATCGCACTCGATGCCCGATGAGCTTCCCGACGTGCCCATGACCCGGGCGGAGGCGGGCGAGGTGCCCGTGCTGGCCGAGCTCGAGTCGACCACGCCGCGCCGCGAGGAAACCGCTCGCGCCCTAGCCGACGTGCCGCACGAGCCCGGGTCCGGCAAGCCCGACCCGATCCTGGTCACCGACCACGTCCTGCGTCGGTTCGGCGGCCTGACGGCCGTCGACGTCGGACACGTCGAGGTGCAGCGCGGCTCGATCACTGCGCTGATCGGCCCCAACGGCGCCGGCAAGACGACCTTCTTCAACCTGCTCACCGGCTTCGACCGCCCCGACCAGGGCAGCTGGACGTTCAACGGCAAGTCGCTGGAGGGGACACCGGCGTACAAGGTGGCCCGCGGTGGCATGGTCCGCACCTTCCAGCTCACCAAGGCGCTGTCCAAGCTGACGGTCATCGAGAACATGCGCCTCGGCGCGGTCGGGCAGCGTGGCGAGAACGTGTGGCGGGCCATGTTCCCCGGCTTCTGGCGCAACCAGGAGGACGACATCACCGCCCGCGCCGAGGAGTTGCTCGCGCGGTTCTCACTCGACGCCAAGCGTGACGACTTCGCCGGATCCCTCTCGGGCGGACAGCGTAAGCTGCTCGAGATGGCCCGCGCGCTCATGGTCGAGCCGGAGATGGTGATGCTCGACGAGCCGATGGCCGGTGTGAACCCGGCACTGACCCAGTCGCTGCTGGGCCACGTCAAGGACCTGCGCGAGCAGGGCATGACGGTGCTGTTCGTGGAACACGACATGGACATGGTGCGCGACATCTCCGACTGGGTGTTCGTCATGGCCCAGGGCAAGGTGATCGCAGAAGGCCCCGCCGACTCCGTCATGTCCGACTCCCGCGTGATCGACGCTTACCTCGGTGCCCACCACGACCAGACCCTCCTCGACGAGAGCGTCGTCGCCGAGATCGAACAGGAGGCCGCCGCGGAGCTCGCCGCCGAGCAAGCCGGCCCGGGCATCCAGAAGGAGGACCGGTGAGCGCGAGCAACCATCAGGAGATCTACGACCGCAGCGTGCACGTCGAGCACGCCGAGGGCGCGATCCTGCGCGCCGACGAGATCGTCGCCGGGTACATCCCGGAGGTCGACATCCTGAGCGGCTGCGACCTCTACTGCCGCGACGGCGAGATCGTCGGGATCATCGGCCCCAACGGCGCCGGCAAGTCCACGCTGCTCAAGGCGTTGGTAGGACTGGTCCGGGTGCGCAAGGGCACGGTCACCCTGCACGGCGAGGAGATCACCAACTTCAAGGCCAACGAGCTGGTCAGCAAGGGCGTCGGCTTCGTGCCGCAGACCAACAACGTGTTCCCTAGCCTCACCGTCCAGGAGAACCTCGAGATGGGCCTCTACCAGGCCCCGTCGCGCTTCCCCGAGCGGTTCGACTTCGTCACCGGCCTGTTCCCCGCCCTCAGCGACCGGCGTCGGCAGCGGACCGGATCGCTGTCTGGTGGCGAGCGCCAGATGGTCGCCATGGGCCGGGCTCTGATGGCCGAGCCGTCGGTGATCCTGCTCGACGAGCCCTCGGCAGGGCTGTCACCGGTCCTGCAGGACGAAGTGTTCCTGCGCGTCCGGGAGATCAACAAGGCCGGCGTCTCGGTGGTCATGGTCGAGCAGAACGCCCGCCGCTGCCTGCAGATCTGCGACCGGGGTTACGTCCTGGACCAGGGCCGCAACGCCTACACCGGCACCGGACGCGAACTCATCAACGACCCCAAGGTCATCGAGCTCTACCTCGGCACCCTCGCCCGCGCCTGACCCGAGCCAGCGGGCCGCGCTCTACGGCGTCCCCGTGCTACGCATCTGACAACGCACCGGATGCAGGGCGAAGCACGGGGATGCGCGCGAGCCCCGTGGCACCACAGCAGGAGGCCCGGTCCCGCACCATTGCGGGACCGGGCCTCCTGGATGCTGTG
>Ga0193739_1000410_pt1 | contig 12138 bp, 11 predicted proteins | sample L2a2metaG_FD_144926 | JGI IMG/M metagenome (GOLD analysis project Ga0193739, IMG submission 144926) | Soil microbial communities from a riparian zone of the East river system, Colorado, United States - L2a2 | ecosystem: Environmental > Terrestrial > Soil > Riparian zone | place: USA: East River...
AAACACCCAGAGCTCGTCCAGAAGTACCTGGGCACGGTGGTGCCCTATAACGACAACTTCTTCGCGGCCCTGAACTCCGCCGTCTTTACCGACGGCTCGTTCGTGTACGTACCCAAGGGCGTGCGCTGTCCGATGGAGCTGTCCACCTACTTCCGCATTAACGCCTCCTCCACCGGCCAGTTCGAGCGCACCCTGATCATCGCGGACGAAGGCAGCTACGTCAGCTACCTCGAGGGCTGTTCGGCCCCGATGCGCGACGAGAACCAGCTGCACGCCGCGGTCGTCGAGCTTATCGCGCTCGACAATGCGACGATCAAGTACTCCACGATCCAGAACTGGTACCCAGGAGACGAAGAGGGTAAGGGCGGCATCTACAACTTCGTCACGAAGCGCGGTAAGTGCGCCGGCAAGAACTCCAAGGTGTCGTGGACGCAGGTCGAGACCGGCTCGGCGATCACCTGGAAGTATCCGGGCTGCATCCTTCAGGGCGACAACTCGATCGGCGAGTTCTACTCGGTGGCCGTCACCAGCCGCCGCCAGCAGGCGGACACCGGCACCAAGATGATCCACCTCGGTAAGAACACGCGCTCGACGATCGTCTCGAAGGGGATCTCGGCGGGGCGCGGGCAGAACACGTATCGCGGTCTCGTGAAGATCATGAAGGGCGCCGAGGACGCGCGGAACTACTCGCAGTGCGACTCGATGCTCATCGGGGACCAGTGCGGCGCGCACACCTTCCCCTACATCGACGTGCGCAACAGCTCGGCGATCATGGAGCACGAGGCGTCCACGTCCAAGATCGGCGAGGATCAGATCTTCTACCTGCGTCAGCGCGGCCTGTCGGCCGAGGACGCCGTGTCGATGATCGTCAACGGCTTCTGCAAGGAAGTCTTCAAGGAGCTGCCAATGGAGTTCGCCGTCGAAGCGACGCGGCTGCTCGGCATCAGTCTCGAAGGGAGTGTCGGGTAATGCTGGAGGTCCGGGGGCTTCATGTAGCGGTCGGTGGCACCGAGATCCTGCGGGGCGTCGATCTCACCGTCAAAGCCGGTGAGGTACACGCGATCATGGGGCCGAACGGTTCCGGGAAGAGCACGCTCACCCAGGCGCTGGCGGGCCATCCGGCGTACACCGTCACCGCGGGGACGGCGACTTACGAGGGCAAGGACCTGCTGGCGATGAAGCCCGAGGAGCGAGCCCGCGAGGGATTGTTTCTCGCGTTCCAGTATCCGGTCGAGATTCGCGGCATCACCAACTCCTACTTCCTGCGCTCGGCGGTGAACGCGGTCCGGAAGCATCGCGGCCAGGAGGAGCTCGACCCCCTCGACTTTTTGCAGGTGCTCGAGGAAAAACTGAAGGCGATCGGGTGGGACGACACCCTGATGAACCGCCCGGTGAACGAGGGCTTCTCGGGTGGTGAGAAAAAGCGCAACGAGATCCTCCAGCTCGCCGTGCTCGAGCCGAAGCTCGCCCTGCTCGACGAGACCGACTCAGGCCTCGACATCGACGCCCTGAAGACGGTGGCGCAGGCGGTGAACAAGCTGCGTGCCCCCGACCGCTCGTTCGTGATCGTCACGCACTATCAGCGGCTGCTGAACTTCATCACACCCGATGTCGTCCACGTGCTCGCCGACGGCCGGATCGTCAAGTCGGGCGGGCCCGAATTGGCGCACGAGCTCGAGGCGAAGGGCTACGACTGGCTGCGCGCTGGCGCAATGGTGTCGTGATGGTGGCGGTCGAGCGGCTGGTCGAAGCGTACAGGGCGTTCGCGGCAAACGGCGCCTCGGGTGCGCCCGCGTGGCTCAAGGAGCTGCGCGACGGCGCCATCGCTCGCTTCGACGCGCTCGGCTTCCCCACGACCAAGCAGGAAGCATGGCGCTTCACGAGCGTCGCGGCCCTGACCGAGACGGCGTTCGACCTCGCGCATCCCGCATCCCGCATCCCCCAACTCGCCGAGATCCAGCCGTTTCTCTTAGGTGACGGTCCGCGCCTCGTCTTTGTTAACGGTTTTCTTCAACGCTCTCTTTCGACGCCTTTTTTCGACGGTGTTCGCCTTGACGGTTTAGCACAGGCCCTCGTCGCTGCCCCCGACCTCGTCCATCAGCATTTGAGCAAGTACGCCGCTTTCACCGAGCGACCCTTCGCGGCCCTGAACACGGCGTTCGTGCGCGATGGGGCGTTCGTGCATGTGCCCGCAAAGGTGACGGTCGAAGAGCCGATCCAGGTGCTGTTCCTCTCGATGCCGCCCATTGCGACCGACGGCGCGCGCCTCGTCGCGCACCCGCGCAACCTGATCGTCGTGGAGCGCGAGGCCCGCGCCACGGTCGTCGAGACCTACGCCGCGCTTGAGGGCGGCGTGTACTGGACCAACGCCGTGACCGAGGTGGTCGCCGGCGACGGTGCGCGCGTCGACTGCTACCGCGTGCAGCGCGAGAGCGATCGCGCCTACCACGTGGCGGTGACCGACGTCCACCAGGGCCGGGACAGTACCGTCAACCTGCACGCCGTTGCTTTCGGCGCCGCGCTGGCGCGCCACGATTTGCGCGGGACGCTCGCCGGGCCCGGCGGGTACCTGATCTTGAATGGCCTCTACCTGCTGGCGGGCGAGCAGCACGCCGACCACCACACGGCGATCGACCACGCGGCCCCGCACTGCGAGAGTCACGAGTACTTCAACGGCGTGTTGGACGGACGCTCGCACGGCGTCTTCAACGGCCGGATTATCGTGCGGCCCGGTGCGCAAAAGACCGACTCCAAGCAGACGAACAACAACTTGCTGCTCTCACGCGAGGCGCACGCCGACAGCCAGCCGCAGCTCGAGATCTACGCCGACGATGTGAAGTGCACACACGGCTCGACCGTCGGCCCGCTCGATCCCAAGGCGTTGTTCTACCTGCGCAGCCGTGGGATCGGCGAAGCCGAAGCGCGTCGTCTCATGACGTACGGGTTCGCGGCGGAGATCCTGAACCGCGTGGACGTCGCGCCGTTGCGCGCGCAGCTCGACCAGATCGTGCGGGCTCGCCTGGCGGAGTAATGAGCGACCTCGGCGACCTCTACCAGCAGACCATCCTCGACCACAACCGGAACCCCCGCAATTTCCGGCGGCTCGAGAAGGCTAACCGCACCGCCGAGGGACACAACCCGAACTGCGGCGACCGGATCAAGGTGTACGTGCAGCTCGAAGGTGACACGATCGACGACATCGGATTTCAGATGCCCGATGGCGCGGGGTGCGCGATCTCCAAGGCGTCGGCGTCGCTCATGACGGCGGCGGTGAAAGGGAAGCCGGTCGCCGAGGCGGAGGCGCTGTTCCAGGCGTTCCGCGACATGCTGGCGGGCGGCGCGATCGCCCCGGGGAAGCTGGCCGCATTCGGCGGTGTGCGGGCCTTCCCCGCCCGCGTGAAATGCGCCAACCTTGCGTGGCACGCCCTGCACGCCGCACTTCGGAACCAGTCCGACCCGGTGACGACGGAATCGTCGCGAGACTTCTGATGCTCGACACCGGCAAGATCCGCCCCGACTTCCCGATTCTCGCTCGCAAAGAGCACGGCCACCGGCTCGTGTACCTCGACAACGCGGCGACGACACAGAAGCCGCGGCAGGTGCTCGACGCCATCCTCGGCTACTACAGCACCAGCAACGCCAACGTCCACCGCGGTGCCTACGGGCTCGCGGTGGCCGCCACCGAGGCCTACGAGGCGGCGCGAGCCACCGTGGCCCGCTTCGTGAACGCCTGGGCTCCAGAGGGCGTCGTCTTCACGCGCGGCACGACCGAAGGGATCAACCTGGTCGCGGGCTCTTGGGGGCGGGCCAACGTGAAGGCCGGGGATACCGTCGTCGTGACCGCGATGGATCACCACTCGAACCTCGTTCCCTGGCAGATCCTCTGCGCCGAGCAGCAGGCCACCCTGCGGATGGTTGAAGTCACGTCCGATGGGCGGATCGACCTGTTGGATTTCGGACGAGCACTCGAGGCACGCCCCCGGCTCGTGGCGTTCCCCTACGTCTCGAACTCCCTCGGCACCGTCAACCCGGCCGCCGAGCTGACCCGGCTGGCGCACGCCGCCGGGGCGGTGGTCGTGATCGATGGGGCGCAGTCCACGCCCCATCTCCGCGTCGACGTGCAGGCCTTGGGCTGCGACTTCTACGCGCTGTCGGGCCACAAGATGCTCGGGCCGATGGGCAGCGGTGCGCTGATTGCGAAGCCTGAGCTGCTCGACGCGATGCCTCCCTATCACGGCGGCGGGGAGATGATCGAGCGGGTGTGGGACGACCACTCCACCTGGAACGCGATTCCGCACAAGTTCGAGGGCGGGACCCCGAACGTAGAGGGGGCCGTCGGGCTCGCGGCGGCGATCGGTTACCTCGAGCGGCTGGGAATGGATAAGATCGCCGAGCACGAGCAGGCGCTCGCGCGCATGACGATCGAGCGGCTGAGCCAGATCGAAGGCGTCACGATGTACGGCCCCAAGGACCATCGCGCCGGCGTCGTGCCGTTCACCTACGGCGACATCCATCCGCACGATCTCGCCACGATCCTCGACCGGGACGGCGTGTGCATCCGCGCCGGGCATCACTGCACCCAACCGCTGATGCGGCGGCTCGGCGTGCCGGCGACGGCGCGCGCGTCATTCTACGTGTACAACGACGTGGACGACATCGACGCGCTTGTCACGGCGGTGCGCAAGGCGGGCGAGCTCTTCGGAGTCCCGGCCTAACCCCTTCCCCCTTTTCTCGTCCCCGGTAGTTTCGGGGCATGTCAGAACCCATTGTCGCGGTTGACCGCATCACCAAGCGGTTTGCCAGCCACACCGCCGTGGACGCGCTGTCGCTCACCGTCCAGCCAGGCGCGATCTACGGTCTCCTCGGCCCGAACGGTGCGGGCAAGACGACCACGATCCGCATGATCATGAACATCATCGTGCCCGACGAGGGCAGCGTGCGGTTGTTCGGGAACGCCGGCAACGCGCGCGACCACTCGGCGCGGATCGGGTTCCTGCCCGAGGAGCGCGGCCTCTACCCCAAGATGCGGGTGCTCGACGCGCTGATTTTCTTCGCCGAGACAAAAGGAGTGGACCGCCGCACGGCACGCGCCAAGGCCACCGCGTGGCTCGAGCGCCTTGGGCTCGCCGATTGGCGGCTCCGCAAGGTGTCCGAGCTGTCGAAGGGAATGCAGCAGAAGGTTCAGTTCATCTCCACCGTGCTGCACGAGCCCGACCTCGTCATCCTCGATGAGCCGTTCTCCGGCCTCGATCCGGTAAACGCCGAAGTCCTGAAGGACACCGTCCTGGACCTGAAGCGGCAGGGCAAGACGGCGTTGTTCTCGACGCACATCATGGAGCACGCGGAAAAGCTGTGCGATCAGATCTGCATCATCGCCAAAGGGCGGAAGCTGGTCGACGGTCCCCTGTCGACCCTCAAGGAGAAACACGGCGGCCGCCACGTCACGGTCGCGTTCGACGGCAATCCCGGCGACGCGACGCAGGTGTTCGCCGACCGCCGATTGGTGGCCAAGGTGCAGGATTTCGGGCAATACGCCGAGCTCGAGCTGGCGCCCGGCGCTGACGCCCAGGACATCCTCAAGGCGCTCGTCGGTTCGGGGGCCCGGCTCGCCCGCTTCGAGCTCACAGCCCCTTCCCTGCACAAAATCTTCGTGGATCTGGTGGGCCCCGAGGCTGCGAAGGTGGTCGCCCATGCGTAAGACCTGGGCGGTGATCCGCCGTGAGTTCGTCGAGCGGGTGCGGACCAAGTGGTTCTGGATATCGGCGATCCTGGGCCCCGTCCTCTTTGCGGCCATCATTGTCGTGCCGGTGCTCCTCTCGCGCAGCGCCGGAGTCCGGCGCATCGCCGTCGTGGACGGCAGCAGCACGGAGTTCGGCACGCGAGTGGCGGAGGTTCTATCGGCTGGGCGCTTGTTCCGGGCTCACCGCGTCGTGGCGGGTGCCGGCGTCTTCGACTCGCTCACCGCCCAGGTCGAGGCGAAGCAGCTCGACGGCTTCCTCATCGTCACCGACGACTTGACCGAGACGGGCAGGGCGGAGTACCGCGCGTCCAACGTGTCGTCGATCCAGGCCATCGAAGCGATGCAGCGAGCCCTCAGCCGGCTGGTTGTGAAGGTGCGCCTCGAGCGCGAAGGGGTGAACCCGGCCGTCGTGGACCGGGCGCAGATCGCCATCTCACTCGAGACGAAGAAGATCTCGCGGGGGGAAACCAGAGCTGAGAGTGTCGGTGGTTCCTTCTTCATGGCCTACATCATGGCCGTCCTGCTCTTCATGGCCATCCTGCTGTACGGTGTCAACGTGATGAGCTCGGTGCTCGAGGAGAAGAACAACCGCATCATGGAAGTCCTCGTGTCTTCGCTCAAGCCGTTCGAGATGATGCTGGGCAAGGTGCTCGGCGTCGGGGCGGTCTCGTTCTTCCAGTTCCTCATTTGGGGTATTTCGGCCCGCGTCCTGTTCAGCCAGCGCCAGGCCCTGCTCAGGACCATGACCGGCAGCGCGGATGCCGGTGCCGGGTTTCAGATGCCGCCGATCCCGGCCGCGACGATTGCCGTGTTCCTGGCGTTCTTCCTCGGCGGGTTCCTACTTTACTCCGCGATGTTCGCCGCGGTCGGCGCCATGTCCGGGAACGAGCAGGAGGCGCGCCAGGCGCAGCAACCCGTGATGTACCTCCTGATGGTGTCGTACCTGTCGATCTTCGCGTTGACGAACGATCCCAACTCGACGTTTTCGATGTCGCTATCGCTCATCCCCTTCACGTCGCCGATCGCGATGCCGGTGCGGTGGACGGCGGGGAATCTGCCCTTCTCGGAGGTGCTGGCGTCACTCGCGATACTATTCGTGGCGATTATGGGAGTGACGTGGGTAGCGGCGAGGATATACAGGATGGGGATACTGATGACAGGGAAGCGGCCGAATCTAAAAGAGCTGATGCGGTGGGTGAGGGCAGCCTGACCAAAACGCGGACCTGCAAAGGCTAGACGCACAGACGCTCAGGCAGACGTCTAGACGCCGAGACGTCTAGCGGACGTGAGCGGTAGCCGACTGCATAGGAAAGGCACGACACGCGCGAATTCGGTGTCGTGCCTTTCGCTTCGTTGGCTATCGTTCCCCATGGCCCCCTATCGAACCCTCAAGGCTTGGCAGCACGCTCAGCGGCTCGCCATCGAATGCGCGAAAGCCTGCAGAGGTTTCCCTGACTTCGAGCAGGCGCGTTTGGCCGATCAGCTGAGACGGGCCTCGTACAGTGTCGTGTTGAACATCGCGGAGGGGAGTGCCCGTCGGGGTTCGAAGGAGTACCGACGTTTTCTGGACACAGCGAACGGCTCGCTCGCGGAGGTGGAAACCGCGTTGGGACTGGCGCGCGAACTGGAATACTTAACGCCCGCGGACTTCGGACGACTGGAAGCCTTGGCGACCGAAACTGGTAAGACCCTCTTCGGCTTGCTGCGAAAGATCAGCGCCCACGCCGCTAGATTACCTACCCCCTCGTAGCTGCAACCCGCTAGGCGCCTAGGCCCCTAGGCGTCTGCCTAGCCGGCTATCGTCCCCCTATTATTAGCCGATGGGATTAGACTACGACGTGATCGTCGTCGGCGCCGGCCATGCCGGGACTGAGTCTGCAGCAATGGCTGCCCGGCTCGGGGCCAGGACTCTAGTTCTTACTTCAAGCCTCGACACGATCGGCCAGATGTCCTGCAATCCCGCCATCGGCGGCATTGCCAAGGGCACCGTCGTCCGTGAGGTCGACGCCCTCGGCGGTGTCATGGGCCGCGCCGCCGACCGCTCCACTATCCAGTTCCGCATGCTCAATCGCTCCAAGGGTCCGGCCGTCTGGGCCCCCCGCGCGCAGTGCGACCGCACCCTCTATAAGAGAGCGGTGCGCCAACTGCTCGAGGGTTTCCCAACGCTCGAGCTGACGCAGGGCATGGTCACAAATCTGCTCCTCGATCAATCGAGGGGTTCGCGGGTCACCGGGGTCGAGACGGCGGATGGGCGCCGTTTTCGCGCCCGCGCCGTCATCATCACCGCCGGCACCTTCCTCCGCGGGCGGATCCACCTGGGCACTGACACACAGATTCCGGCGGGGCGCGCTGGTGATCAGCCGTCCGTAGAACTTGCGCAAGTCATTGATGCAATTGGACTTACAGTATCTCGCTTCAAAACCGGGACTCCTCCGCGCGTCGATGGCCGGACCGTAGATTGGTCCCAGGTCAGCCGTCAGGATGGCGACGAGGGTGACCATCGCTTCTCGTTCCACGATCGCGCGGTGCGGCCGCGCCAGTTGCCCTGCTGGATCACTTGGGCCGGCGAAGAAGTGAAGGAGATTATTCAGCGCCACCTGAAGGAGTCGGCGCTGTACGGTGGTGCCATCAGCGGGCGCGGCCCGCGGTACTGCCCTTCCGTCGAAGACAAGATCGTGAAGTTCCCCGACGCCCGTCGGCACCAGGTCTTCCTCGAGCCCGAGGGGCTGGACACCTCCGAGCTGTACGTGAACGGCCTCTCCACTTCCCTGCCGGTCGCCGTGCAGCTCGAGTTCTTGCACGCCGTCCCCGGCCTCGAGCGCGCGCAGATGACGCGGCCGGGGTACGCGATCGAGTACGACTACTACCCACCGACCCAGCTGACCCCCTGGCTCGAGGTGAAGACCGTCGAGCACCTGTTCTTCGCGGGCCAGATCAACGGGACGACCGGCTATGAAGAAGCTGCCGGTCAGGGGGTGGTAGCGGGAATTAACGCCGTGCGCCGGATCCGGGGGCAGGAGCCGGTCGTGTTCGGACGGGACGACGCCTACGTCGGCGTCCTCGTCGACGACCTGGTGACCCGTGGGGTGGATGAGCCCTACCGGTTGTTCACGTCGCGCTCGGAGTTCCGGCTACTCCTCCGCCAGGATAACGCGCTGCGGCGGTTGTTGCCGCTCGCCGAGCGTTTGGGACTGCTGTCGGGCGCCGAGCTGCGCGCGGCGGACCGTCGCCTCGAGGAGGAAGTGTCGATTCTGACCGTCGCGCGAGAGACAGCGATCACGCCGGCGCGGGCAGCAGGTCCGCTCGCGGCCAGTGGGACGACGCTCGCGTCGGGCGAGCGGATCGCGGTCGTGGCCAAGCGGCCCGGGGTCTCGCTGGGCGCGTTGCTCGAGGCCGCGGGAGTGGGCGCGGGGTTCACGCCCGAGGCAGTGCTCGCGGCCGAGGTCGAGATCAAGTACGACGGCTACCTGGCACGCGAGCGGGAGGCAGCGGCGCGGCTCGCCGAGCTGGCGTCGTTCGCGCTTCCCACCGACCTGCCCTACCTCGAGCTGAGGAGCCTCGCTACGGAGGCGCGCCAAAAGCTCGACCAAGTGCGCCCTACGTCGTTGGCCCAGGCGGCCCGCGTGCCTGGCGTCTCCCCGAGTGACCTGCACAACCTGGTGGTCGAGGCTACGCGGTGGCGGCGCCGGGTCGCTTAGGCTGCAGTTTCACGTGAAACTTGGCTCTTTCGTTTCACGTGAAACAGCGGTATATTGAACGCTCGCGTTACACCGACTACGTAACTTACTGTCATTAAATAACTTACGAGATGTCACGCGTCATCGCTATCGCCAATCAAAAGGGCGGCGTCGGAAAAACGACGACCGCGGTGAACCTCGCCGCCTCGCTCGCGACCGCGGAGCGGAAGACGCTGCTCATCGACGCCGACCCCCAAGGCAACTCGACCAGCGGCGTGGGTATCGAGCGCGACCGGATCCGACATTCCCTGTACGACGCCCTCCTCGATGGTCGCGCGCTCGCCGACGCCCGGTTCCCGCACGTGCACTTCCCCTATCTCGACGTCGTGCCCGCGACCCAGGACCTGGTCGGCGCCGAAGTCGAGTTGGTCAATCAGTCGTCACGCGAAACCATGATGCGGCGCGCCCTGCGTGACATCCGCGACGAATATCAGTACATCATCATCGACTGTCCTCCGTCTCTCGGTCTCCTGACGCTCAACATGCTGACGGCCGCCGACAGCGTGATCATCCCGATCCAGTGCGAGTACTACGCGCTCGAAGGGCTCTCCCAACTCCTCAATACCGTCAAGCTCGTGCAGCGGAACTTCAATCCCGCGCTCGCGATCGAGGGAGCCCTCCTCACGATGTACGACGCGCGGCTGAACCTCTGCAAGCAAGTCGCCGAAGAAGCCAAGGAGTACTTCGGAGGCCGGATGTTCACGGTCACGATTCCGCGCAACGTGCGGCTCGCCGAAGCACCGAGTTTTGGGAAACCGATCCTGCTCTACGACGTGCAATCGGTGGGAGCGAAGAGCTATCTGGCGGTAGCGCAGGAGCTGATCCGCCGGGTCGAGCGCGCATCCTCCCCCGCCCTGCCCGCCGCTGAACCGCAGCCGGAGGTATCAGCATGACGGAGACCGCTGCAGGACGTCGCCGCCTCGGCCGGGGACTCGAGGCCCTGCTGGGCCCGACCCGGGAAGAAGCGGAGCGCGAGGGCAACCTCGTCGAGCTGCCGATCAAGGACATTCGTCCCAATCCGTTCCAGCCACGCCAGGACGTGGATCCCGCGGCTCTCGAGGAGCTGGTCTCCTCCATCAAGCAGGCCGGGCTGCTGCAACCCATTGTCGTGCGCCCGGCCGGCGTCGGGGGCTACGAGCTGATCGCCGGTGAGCGCCGGCTGCGGGCTTGCCAGCAGCTCGGGTGGGAACGCATTCCGGCGGTGCAGCGCGAAGCCGATGACCGCACCCTCCTCACGCTGGCTCTGATCGAGAACCTGCAGCGGGACGATCTCTCCCCGGTCGACGAAGCGCGCGGCTACGACCGCCTGATCGCCGAGTTCAGCCTCGCGCAGCAGGACGTGGCGGATGCGGTCGGGCGTGATCGCTCGACGGTCGCCAACGCGCTGCGCCTCTTGAAACTCCCCGTCGCCGTCCTGCAGATGCTGCATGAAGGCCAGCTCTCCGTCGGCCACGCGCGCGCGCTGCTCGCCCTGGAGGATCCCAAAGTCGCGACGAATCTCGCGCGCGAGGCCGTGGCGCAAGGACTGTCGGTGCGTGAAGTGGAAGACCGCGTGCGCGGCGGCCGCGCACCCGAGCGGCGACCCCGGATGAAGCGCGGCGTGGGTCCGGCGCCCGAAGTGCGACGCGTCGAGGACGCGTTGCGTCGCCGGCTGGGCACCGACGTGCGCGTCTCCCTCCGCGCCAAGGGCAAGGGACAGATTCACGTGGCGTTCTACTCCAACGACGACCTCGCGCGTGTGCTCGAGCTGATGCTGGGAGCGCCGTTCGACGGATGAGCCAGCGGCACGTGACGATCGTCGTCCACACGGACGGCGACCTCAACTCGCGGCAGTACCGCGTTCCGCTGCGAGTCGTCCAGTTCGGGAAGGCGGCAGCAATCGCCGTCGCGATTCTCGCCGTCCTCTTCTTCGCGTTCGCGGGGCCAATCTCGCGCAGCGCGGCGAGAGTGCCGGGGCTCGAGCGCGAAGTCGCGCGCTTGCGCGCTGAGAACAGCCGCGTACAAGAGCTGGCCGTCGCTTTGACCCGCGCGGAGGGCAACTATCAGGAGCTGCGCCAGATCCTCGGCGCGAAAGCTCCGCCCGCGTCTCGCAGCAGTAGCGGCGGCAGCGGCCGCACCACGACCGGGAATGCCTCAGCCGCGATGCGGGCCGTGACGGTCCGCGCCACACCGCCCGCAGCGCCCCCGCGTTACGAAACCGGATCCTCCGCGCCCTCGCATTGGCCCATCGACGTCCCCGGGTTCCTGACCCGGGGTCAGGTGCGCCCCGGGGACGTCGCCGAGTCGCATCCCGGGATCGACATCGCCGTGCCGGCGGGCACGCCGGTGCGCGCCTCGGGGGGGGGGACGGTCAAGGCGACGGGCTACGATCCCGACTATGGCCTGTTCGTCCTCTTGCGCCATCCGTCGGGGTATGAGACGATGTATGGGCACGCTTCCCGCCTGATCGCGGCGGACGGCGACGACATCCAGGCGGGGCAGGTGATCGCTCTGTCGGGTAACTCGGGGCGGTCGACGGCCCCGCATCTCCATTTCGAAATTCGGCGCGACGGGAAGTCGCTCGATCCGTTCACGCTCGTCAAGGAGGGCACCTGAGATGGCGTTGTTCACCGAGAAGGGCGGGGCCGGCGGCGATGCGGTCACGGGCCTGTCGATCATCGG
>Ga0193739_1000411_pt1 | contig 12131 bp, 6 predicted proteins | sample L2a2metaG_FD_144926 | JGI IMG/M metagenome (GOLD analysis project Ga0193739, IMG submission 144926) | Soil microbial communities from a riparian zone of the East river system, Colorado, United States - L2a2 | ecosystem: Environmental > Terrestrial > Soil > Riparian zone | place: USA: East River...
CCCACTGCCGCCGATCCACGCTGAACGTGTCCTCGCTCGCCCACATGCGCACATCCCGCAGAGCGAACCGGAACTGGGTGAGACCGGTCTCAGTGGTCGGGGTGATCAGAAATGCCGCGGCTCCCCTCCCACCAGACACCTGACCTCTGACGCGCGCGTCCGCGGTCATCAGCGTCATCGGCGCGCGCAGCACCGATGTGTCGGTGATGGGACGCAGCGCGACGTTGCGCACATACTGGAGCGTCCAACCGGTGTCATCGTACGGCCGCGGATCATCGGGCCCGTACTCCTGCTTGCTGAAGTACGTCTTGGCGAGCGGCCCGTACGGCTGATCGAGGCGTACGATGTAGTCGCCTGCCGCGACGTCCACGCCCCCCGCTTTGAACGCGCGATCGGCGCGTTGCACCTCGAGGCCGTGGAAGCGGAGCAGGTTGACCAGGTTCGCCGCCTCCACCGGACGCGCCTGATTCGCAGGAATCTGAAACGCGTTCGGACCATCCTTCGAACGGCCGCGCTCCACGGCGCGCACTCCCTTCCGATGGAACTGATCGAGATAGCGGTGTCCGTTGCGAGCCATGTAGTTCAACGCGATGAGGAGCGCCGACTGCTGATAATTGATGTTGTTGCGGATGCACCAACGGACGCCGTTGATCGGTGGATTGGGGCGAAACCACTGGACCGACGTTCGCGATGCGGGGAGCTGCACTGTGTGACAGTCGGCGCCGCGTGACGTGTACGTCTCGTAGAACCGGCCGATCGAGTTATGGCCGTTGGCCACCCAGAACATGTAGTTCGGAGTCCAGCCGTCGTAGAAGTCGTGCGTCCACACGCCGGGCAGCCCACGCTTCGTCAGCTCCGTGATCTCCTGGAACGCGAGCTCGTGCCACTCGGTGATGACGATTGGATCGAGCTCACGATTGTAGGGGCCGGTGCCGGTCGACGTATAGAGGAAAGGCACCGACTCGTGGAGGTCGTGCAGAACGGTGGGGTGCCAGTCGAAGAACGCGCGCATCATCGTGCGCGTCAGCACCTGGGACATGACGATGCCGTCCCGGTTGTTGTCGTGCGCCGTGTACTTGCCCCAATAGACCAGGTTGGGGCCGATGTTCTTGTTGGCCTTCCGGTAGCGGTAGATGTCTACCTGCCTATCCCGGCCATCGACCTCGGTCACTGGCGTTATTAGTGTGATGATGCTGTCGCGAATCTGTCTGATCAAAGGCGTCTCTTCCACCGCGAGCCGGTAGGCCAATTCCATCAGCATTTCCGGTGAGCCCGTCTCGGGCGAGTGAATCGAACCCGACGCGTAGTAGATCGCCTTCCCTGCCGCAATCAGCCGCTGCGCAGAATCGGCGGACAGCCGTCTGGGGTCGGCCAGTGCGGCGGTGATGCCGCGATAGCGGTCGAGCTGGGCGATCGTCGCCGAATCGGCGATGGCGGCGAGGATCATCGGCCGGCCCTCGTCGCTCGTGCCGAGGTCGAACACCTTCACTCGAGGTGATGCCTCATCGAGCGCGCGGAAATAGCCCGTGATATCGGCGACGTACGACAGCCGTCCGACTGTGCCCGGGACGTAGCCGAGTACCTTGAAGGGCGTCGGCACTCTGGCATCCGCGGGCAGATGGTCGGTCAGCTCGGTATTGAAGCGAGGCTCGGTCGTCAGCTCACGGATCTTGGCGGTGTAGGCGGAGTCTACGGGTTGCTGGAGCGCGAGGAGCGCGAGGACGGCGTGGACCATGCGACATTCTCCGGAATGCGGGACAGACCTGCCTTGAGAAAATCCACTAACAGCCGATTCACCTGGTCGGGCGATTCTTCGGGCGCGTCATGACCGGTGCGTTCGATCACGACGAATTCGCTGCGCGGCAGCTCGCGCGCGAACCGGGCTCCATCGCGCAGCGGGATCAGCCGATCCGTATCACCCCACAGAATCAGCGTGGGTGACTGCACGCGTGCAAGACGTCCCCCGCCCAGACTGTCGAACCTGAACTCACGGAGCACACCCCGCAAGGCGCGCCCAAAGTTGGGATCCGGCACCGGCGCGTAGTATTGGTCCACGTCCGCTTCGGTGACCTTGCTCGGGTCGGCGAACGTTGACCGCAGGATGCGTCCCGTGATCCATCGCCCCCGAAAAGTGGTCGCGACCGCTCCGATGAAAGGCCAGCGCGCGATCTTCAGAACGCCAGGCCAGCGAACGCCATACCCGGCCGCATCGATCAGGACCAGACCGCGCACGCGGTCGGGATGTATCAGCGCGACCTCGGCGGCGATCGCTCCACCCATCGAATGACCGACCAGCACCGCGCTCGCGATGCCGAGCGAGTCGAGCAGAGCGACGACGAGCCGCGCGTAGTCTGCGTTGTGATATCCATGCGCGGGCTTCTCTGAGAATCCGAAGCCGCGATTGTCGAACGCGACCGCTCGATATCCCGCGCCGACAACCGGTGGCAGTGCATAGCGCCAGCTGTACATCGAGGCACCGATCCCGTGGATGAATACGACCGGCGTCCCATTTCCCGAATCGATCATCCGTAGACGCGTGCCGTCCACGATCCGGTACTGTGCGCGGAACGCCGTGCCGGCCGGGTAGCGCTGTGCTTCGGGAATCGGTCGCGCGCGGCACCCGCCAACCAGCAGCACGAGGCCAAGGAGGGCTGTCTGTAGCGCGCGACGCGCAAGCATGACGATGAGCGGATGTGATGTCCACAAGCCGGCGATGCCCTCGCCATCCCCGGACGTGACCACGAGCTGCGACTCGTCCATCACGAGAATCGTGGCGCTCGGGGCATCGTCCCGCGCGGGCTTGAGCCATGACGGCGCGTCCTGCGGCACGTCACCTCGTACACTGACGTCCATCTGGGCGCGTTCACCTGCACGCCGCCAGGCAGGAAGCGTCGGCCGCCACAGCTCCAGGGCCACCACCCCTTCTACCCTGCGCTCGGCCCGCGCGACGAGCTGCATGACGAGATTCGCCACCGCGCGGCTGCCTGCGACTTCCCTGGTCACGGGCTCCCCGGGCCGGGAAAGGCCACGGAGCTCGCGGCCCAGGCGATCCAGTGCCTCGCCCTGGAGTGTCGCGAGCTGCGCCATCAGCGCCTGTGGGTCAATCGGCCGGTAGCGCGCCGGACGAGTGGGTGGGGGAGTTCGCGTCGCCGCGCCGCGCGAGACCAAGCCTTCCAGCGCCGCATAGGCGTTCGCTCGGGCGAGTCGAGCGCCGCGGGCGATGGCATAGCCGGTGGACGGGCCGAGTCGCAGCAGGGTCGCGTAGACGAGCGACTCGGTGGGGGTGAAGCCGAATGGCGTAAGGTCGAGTGTCACTGTAGTAGCAGATACTACTACTTAATCCAGTGATTCGCTATTTCAGGCGATGTTCAGCGGCATCCCTAGGATTCGGGCGATGAGGGCGAGGCGGAACGTGACGTCCGTCTGCCGCTGGGCTGGACTTTTTCCCGGCCCTTCCAGCGGGAAGTAATGCGATACCAGCGGGTTATCCGACTTCGGGATGACTCGCAGGCCGGCGGGCGACCAGATCCCCTGATCGTCGCATTCGCTGTACAGCCGAGCCAGAACCCGTGCCGCCGGCTGCACCTGCCGCACGATACCCAACCGGGCCAGCAGCTCCAGCCAGTAGACGGCGAACGGCACGTCATCTACGCGGCCCTGGGCATCCGCGTACATCGGATCACCGAGGATCTCGAACAAGGGCCGAAACATCCTTTTCCCGGCCAAAATGAAGAACTCGCGCCGCGACGTGGGAGTCGAGAAGTACGCAGCCAAGCGCTCGAGAAAGCCGGCGCGCTCCCGCTGCACCGCCGGCATGAAGGCCAGCGTCTCGACCGTGAAAACCGTGGGCGTGTAGGCGAGGGGATCGAGCACCGTCTTCCCCTGCGATTTCTTGAACGGTTTCTGCGCCAGCTCACTGCGCAGGTACATCGAGATGTCACTCGCGATGCGGTGGGCAGCACCCCTCAGGCGCGGATCATCCTGATGCGCCCCACGGGCGAGCGCGGCGGCAGCCGCCTGCGCGCCCATGCTCCGCGCCCACAGTCCCAGCCCAGGATCGGACTTCGCGGCGCGCTGGAACTCTACGAGCAGGGCCGGATCGTCATCCCGTGACAGCAGCCGGAAGAGAAACCGATCGGCGAACCGGAACGGCCGCGCGTCCCCCGGCCAGCCGAGCTCGAGGAGCCGGCGATACTGAAGGATCGTGCCAACTTCCTTCCATCCCATCGCCTTGGAGGGACCAGGCGCAAGCAGATTTCCCCCCCACAACCCTGTTTCCTTCTGCTTGCGAACAATCGCGAGCGCTTCCTTGTAGCGCAGAATCTCCTCGCGCAGCGACGCGACGCGTTCGAAGTCGCGCGCCGACTCAGGCACGACTTCCGTGAGCGTTCGATACTGGATTGGGGGACTGGCGGCCTCATACAACCACGACAGAGGCACTGTATGTGTGGACGGAATCTCCAACCGCGCTCCAATGGTAGGAGGTCGGACCACGGTGCTGCGGGTCCAAAAACGGGCGCAAACTTACGCGCGCTCCGCACAATAGGCAATTGCCGGCCGCCCCTCGACCGGCGCGAGGGAATTAACCCATTGTCCTCCAAGATGTTCCGGAGTTCCGCAAACCGTGCAAACTACTGCACGATTACGGTTGTGGCCGCTGGAATTCCGACGATGGCAGCCAGCGTGGCAAGCCTGGACCGTTGGCAACAGCCCGGGCCGTGCGAACAGTCACTCGCACCTGTTGGGCCATGCCAGCATAACGGAAGGTCGGCCGATACTCATCGCTTGGCTGGTGATAGCGCTGCTGGTTGTAGACGTTCTCCTGTTCCTCACCCCAGCCCTTCGACTGTCCGACGAAATCGACGCCCGGTTTGATGGACAAGGCCGGCACGCCGGAGCGTGCGAAGGGAAAATGATCGGAGCGGAAGAACGAACCGCGAACGTCGGGCTGCGACTCGACGGTCAAACCGTCGGCTCGCGCGGCCGCTTCGAAGGTGGGACCGAGCGTCGAGCGATCCATCCCGAGAGCGCCGATGTCGCGGGTGGCTCCCCGGACATTCGTGACGTCGAGGTTCAGCACGGCCGCGGTCTGCGCCAGCGGGAGCAACGGCCGCTGCACGTACGCTTCACTGCCGAGCAGCCCACTCTCTTCGGCCGTCGTGGCGAGGAACACAATCGAGCGGGCGGGCCGCGGCAGCTGGGTGAGCGACTTCGCGATCGCCAGCATCGCCGCAATACCTGACGCGTTGTCCTCCGCGCCGTTGTAAATAGAATCGTCGCGGATGATCGGACCGATTCCCTTATGATCCCAGTGCGACGTAATCAGCACCACTTGCGAGGCCAGACTAGGGTCGCGTCCGGGCAGGCGCGCCGCGACGTTCTCCGATTCCACGCGTCGCAGCGCGCTGTGCACGCGTACGGAGGCCTGCAGACCAGTCGCGACGGGACGGAAATCGCGGCGCGCGGCGGCACGACTCAGCGAATCGAGGTTCAGCCCCGCCTTCGTCAGAGCCGTGCGAGCACTGCCCTCGGTCACCCAACCCGCGAACCCGATACTGGGTGAGTGCGGCTGGTCCAGCTTGAACTGCTCCACCGACCATGATCCGCGCACGACTTCCCACGGATAGGTAGCACTCTCCGCCGTGTGAATCAGGATCGCGCCGGCCGCTCCCTGACGCGCCGCCTCCTCCAGCTTATAGGTCCAGCGCCCGTAGTAGGTGAGGATTTTCCCGAGAAAAACCGTCGAATCGACGAGTCCGGGATCGTTGACCAGCATCAGGAGGATCTTGCCCCGGAGGTCCATGCCCTTGTAGTCGTCCCACTGCCATTCGGGAGCACGGATGCCGTACCCGACGAAGACGACGTCCCCAGCCGCCGCGATCTCGGCTTCGGGCCGCTCGGCCCAGGCGACGAACGCGTCGCGATAGACAAGACTCTCCTGGCCCCAGGAGAGTGTGGGCTGCGGCGTCATCCCCACGAGCGCGACCGGCTGGAAGTAGGTGCCGTTCGCGCCGGCGGGCTGGAGGCCCAACGCCTGGAACTGCGCCGCGATGTATTCGGCCGCGAGCCGGCCGCCGCGGGTTGCCGGAGCGCGTCCCTCGAGCAGATCGCTCGCGAGAAAGCGCAGGTGCGCGTCCATCGCTGCTGTGTCGACGGGGATTTGCGGGGCAGCCACGCTCGTCGCTAGGAGTGCCAGCATCGCGACAGCATTCAGACATTTGATCGTCATTGGCACCTCACGGTGTTGATCGTACCCGGGCGCCTGCCGCTTGCTTCGCTCGTCAACACAAAAGTCGTGTCGCCCAGAAAGTCGATCGCTTCGCCGCCGGAGTCGATTCCCGCGGTGCTGCAAGCGCTCTGCCGCGCGGGTGAGAGGCGGCCGCCGACGCCGGGATAGAACAGGTAAATCTCACTGTAGGTCCGGAGCGCCACTACTCGACCGTCGGGCCGCACCGCGGCGGCGGTAACCACACGGCCTGCTTCCGGACTGGGAGTGATGTCGAGCGTCTGAACCAGGCTCGCCACCGCGACATCACCGGTCGTGTCCCGCGTACTCCAGGAACGGCGATCGACCCGGTACACGCGAATCGCACTGCCGCGTTTGGCGGCCTTACTCACGAGGTACAACGCCGAGTCGCGGGGCGAAACGTAAATCGCCTCCACGTTGTGGGCGCCGTCGGGGTAGCGCAACTGGAGAACCGCCGCGGCTCGCGTCGTACCCAGCGTGTCGCCCGCATTCTCCGGTGGCTGCGGTTCCGGAATCGCGTACACCGTGACGAACGGCCGCACCTCGAGGTTGTCCCCGGTGTCGGCGAGGTACACGCACGTAGAGGCGGCCGATTTCGGCGCGCGGGGTTGCAGGAGAAAGAGAACCGGACAGGGGCCGAGCGACATGTCTTCCCAGTCGATCGCAAACGCGCCGGCGACCAGCAGCCGGCCGCGGTCGCTGCCCTGTAGATCCGTCGCGTAGAGGTACGGTCCGTCACCCGAGTCGTTGTGTGACCACAGCACATCGGGATGGGCGCGGCTGACCGCCACGCCGGAGCTCTCTGTGAGCCGTGGGCTTTGAAAGGATGCTTGAAGGATGAGCAACACGGTTGCGAACATGAGACGCCAAGAAGATACTTCGCTGATGCGCGACGCAAAGGTTCGGCTGCGGGGCCGGATTCTCTACCTGACGGAAGATCCCGGCTTCGTGCGCGCGCAACTGGCAGGGGATGATCCGACCTGGTCGACCGCCACCAAGCTGCGCGACGACATTTCCACTGACGAAATCACTCCCGCCTACATCTGCTACTACTACGACGAAACGCTGGGCGAATTCCCGTACCTGGGCCTCAAGTGCCGCGATGAATTCCCCATCACCCGAGGGAGCGTCAAGCAGGGGGGCTTCGTCGCTGCCGTGAGCGGCAAGCGACGGGGCAAAGGCTCCTCACGCGAGCAGTCCCCGTATGCGGAGATGTGCGCCGGCATCAAGCTCGTCGTGGCCGAAAGCATCGAGCGGATCTACCGCGAGAACTGCCAGAACCTCGGCATCCTCACATCGACCGACTTTTCGATTCTCGACAAGGTGCGGCGCGGGGAGGACATCCCACTCTCGGTATTCACGGCAGGCGAAGGCGAGATCACCCGCGGCATCATCGAGCATGGCGGGCTCTTCAATTACAACATGGCGCGGCTCAAGGGTCAGGTCGTAGTGCATCCGCCCGAGACGCCGCGCCGCCCGATGACGTTGGGTGAGAAAATTCTTGCCCGGCGCTGGGTCGTGGATCCCGCGCAAGGCAGGATCGGCGTCCCGGCGGTGAAGCCCGGCGATGAAGGATTCGTCCTTACCGACATCCGCTTCAGCCACGAATACGTGACGCCCATGGCGGCGATCTTCTTCGAGCAGCTCGTCGGGAAGGACGCGAAAGTCAACGATCCCGGCTCGATCCTGATGTTCCGCGATCACCTGACGTTCCTGCCGGAGGCAATGACACCGGAACGCGTGAAGGAAGGATTGCTCGACGTCGCGCTGCAGCTCGAGAAGAAGCAGCGCGAATTCGCCGACGCGCAGGGCATCAAGCTGTACGGCGAGCTCCGCCTCGGTCATCATGGCTCCGAGGCGATCTGCCACTCGAAGATCCTCGAGTCGCACGCGCTGCCGGGGCAGGTGATCATCGGCTCTGATTCGCACACGCCGCACGCGGGTGCCGTCGGCTGCATCGCGTTCGGCGTCGGTACCACGGCGATTTTCAATTCCTGGATCACCAAGGACGTGCGCCTGCAGGTGCCGGAAACGGTCAAGGTCGTCATCAGGGGTCAGAAGCCCGACAACGTCACCGCCAAGGACTTCATGCTCGAGGTCCTGCGCCACCCGTACGTGAAAACGGGTAAGGCCATAGGTAAACTGGTGGAGTACTGTGGCGATGCTGTAGAGTCGCTGTCGGTAGACGAACGGGCGACGATGACCAACATGACGGCGGAGGTGGGCGGGTTTACGGGGTATGTCGCGCCGGACGACAAGACGGTCGAGTACCTGATGGACTACCGCAAGATGTCGCGGCAAGACGCCGAGCACCTGTGCGCGGGCCTAGCGAGCGACTCCGACGCGCAGTACTGCGAAGTGATCGAGATCGATGCGGCCGGCATTCGCCCGATGATCGCGCTCCCCGGCGACCCCGGGAACGGCATGTACATCGACGACGTCGCCGAGCGAATCAAGGTGGACATCGCGTACGCCGGCTCGTGCACCGCGGGCAAGAGGGAAGACATGGACATGTATGCGCGCGTTCTCGCCGAAGCGGCGGGCCGTGGCGAGCGCGTGGCGCCGTGGGTGCGCTTCTTCATTCAATGCGGGTCTCAGGATGTGAAGCGCTACTGCGAAGAGCGGGGCTATCTGGACGTCTTTCGGCAGGTCGGGGCGACGTTCCTCGAGCCTTCGTGCGGCGCGTGCATCAACGCGGGGCCCGGCGTGTCGAAGACCCGGGAGGAAGTCACGATCAGCGCGATCAACCGCAACTTCCCGGGACGCTCAGGCCCGGGCCAGCTCTATCTGGCGAATCCGTACACGGTGGCCGCGTCGGCGATCACCGGATACATCACAGCCTGGGAGCCTGGGAGGGTGCTGGAGGCGAGGTGAACGGTCGTTCAGCGTTGCCCCCGATCATTGGCGAATCTCCAGCGATCCGCAGGCTAACCGAGCTAGCACGCCGAATCGCGCCGAGTCCGCACCCGGTTCTTCTTGTGGGCGAAACCGGTACCGGCAAGGAAGTGTTCGCCCAGAACATCCATGCCTGGAGTCGCCGGCGCGGGCGGATCGTGGATCTCAACTGCGGCGCGTTCCCGCAAGACCTGATCGAGGGGCTGTTGTTCGGGACGCGGCGCGGATCGTATACGGATGCCGTTGACAGCAAGGGGCTCATTGCCGCCGCTCACGGCGGTACCCTCTTCCTTGACGAGCTGCATCAGCTGTCGTTGGATGGTCAGGCGAAGCTGCTGCGGGTGCTGGACACCGGAGAGGTGCAGCGCCTCGGCGACGAGCAGCCCCGACGCGTTGACTTTCGACTCGTCGCTGCCGTGCAAGAAGACATCGAGGATCGTATGTGGGCGGGCGATTTCCGGCGCGATCTGTACGCGCGGCTCGCCGGCTACGTGTTGTGCCTCCCGCCGCTCGTTGAGCGTCCAGAGGACCTCATGCCACTCGCCCGCCACTTCGCAGAACATGAGGGACTTACGCTCGCCCCGCAGTGCGAGCGTGTTTTGAGGTCTCGATCGTGGATGGGTGGCAACGTGCGCGAGTTGAAGTTCGCAGTGCAGCGGGCAGCCGCCTTCAGCGATACTAAAGTTATCACGCCGGTCGTTTTAGCGAAGTCGCTCGCTATCGTGCCGGCGTGGACGGGAGCCCGCCGCGCCATCGTTCCGGATCATGCCACGCTCCTCCATGTCTGCGAAGCACACCGGTGGCACGCCCAGAACGCTGCACGAGCGCTTCGGATTTCCCGCATCACGCTGTGGCGGCGGCTGGAGGATCTTGGCATTTCGCTCCGGGAGGTAAAGAAGGAATTCAGAATTGTTTCATCGGCCGCATTAGGAGTCGCTTCAATCCGGACGGCAGAGAGGCCCTCAACTATCGTTTAATCAACAAGTTTGCGGGATCCGTCCGGCGCAGTCGCAATTCGTCCGGAATTCCGTGAAACAATTGTTGAACGCGCCACTTCTAAGTCCTTGCACCTCCGCATGTTCTAGCATGCGTCGAACGGCATAGCTCATGCCCTTATGAACGGGTGACCATTCACTGGAGTGTGCTTGTGGTCGCCCGTTTCCCGCTGCGCCCATTTGTGATCGTTCTCGTCCTCGGTGCTCCTTCGCTGTCGGCAGACATTCGCGCACAACAGGTAACAGTTTCAAGCAATCCCCCCTCGGGGAACAGCCATGCACCAGGTTCTCTACCGGTCACGGTCACTTGGTGTGCGGTTGCTGCGACGCTCGACAACACCACCCGATTGATCACGCTGAACGGGCAAGACGTCACGGCTGCGTTCAATTGGGCTTCAAGCACTCAAGCGGGGTGCGACGATTTCGCCACATCGGCCGGCACCGTCACGCTTGGCGCAGGCACACACACGTTCGTGGCCCAGGTCGGAGCCTATTACACGCCGCCACCACCTTGCCCACCGTTCTGCGATCAGGGACCGCCGCCGGGTCCCAGCGATGAGCTCTCCGCCGTGGAATACGTGTACGGCAGCGCGACCGCGCAGTGGGGTACGTCGGCGCCCGTCGTGTCGCTGGCACCGTATAGCTCGGGGCTTCTGGCCGGCGGTTTCGATGTCGTTTTCGCGCATTCGACCCCGGCGTACTTCTCGCTAGGCCAGGCGCGCGGCGTCACGGTTACCTACAACAGCGCCACCGTCCGGCCGACGCGAGTCATTCAGTTCGATGTCAGCAGCGCCACGTGGGCACCGGCCACCGCGCACTTCGTGCAGGTACGTCGCGCGGGCAACGGCACCCTGCTCGACCTCCTGAATGGCAGTCAGACCGTCTACTACTCACCAGCGGGCACGACGCCGCTGCGCCTCGCCGTCGCCTTCGACGCCCAAGCGAATGGCCTGGGCATGGGCTGGCACGATCTCACCGTGACCGTCACGTCCCTCCCCAGCAATCAGAGCACGACGCTGTCCACGCGCGTGCTGGTCGTCGACCGATCGGGGAGCGCCTTCGGGAAGGGTGTGGAAGTCGGCGGCGTGCAGCGGATTTACACGAAGCCCGGGAGCTACAACGTCCTGATCACCGGCGCAGGAGGCACGGCCAGCTTCTTCGAAAATGTGGGCGGCTGCGAGACGTGCAGCTCATTCATTAGCCCTGCGGGTGACCCGACCGTGCTCACCAAGCTGACCGACCCAACGCTCGGAACCATCTATCGACGCCGGTACCCCGACGGGTCTGTGGTTGACTTCACCATCGTGCCGCTCACGAACAAGGGTCACATCAGGCGCGCGTTTGGGATTCTCGGAGACACCACGCAGTTCATTTGGACCGACACTCTGCTCACGCAGATTCGCGATCCGATGGGGAAGACCCTGACGCTCACCTACACGAGTGGGAAGGTCCAGTCTGTCACCGATCCGGCGGGACGCGTGACGACATACGCGATCGATGGGAGTGGGCGGCTCTATCGCGTGACCGATCCAGATACGGTCGCGACCAACCTGGGCTACGACACCGCCAACCTGCTCACGTCAGTGACCGATCGGGGTGGCGCCGTTAGCAACTTCACCTACGATGCGTTGCGCCGAGCGGACACGACCTACGCCCCGACGATCCAGATCTACACCGGTGCGAGCGCGCGCCCTCGCGCGGTCATGAGGGCACCCGAGCGACTGGTGTGGCAGTCCGAACGCGCTGGCACGGACATGGCAACGAAGAAGTTCGCGGTGCGGCCCGACACCTTGTATGCGCTCTCAGTGGGTCCTGTGAACGACACCGTCAGGACGGTGGTCGACCGCTTCGGCGGTCCCACGAAGGTTATCGGGCCGTATGGCGAGACCACGACGATCACGCGCGATACGCTGGGGCGGGCTTTCGTAACGACGGTGTCCAGTGGGCACATAGGGCGGCTGTCATGGAACAACTACCTCGTTAGCCAGACCAAA
>Ga0193739_1000412_pt1 | contig 12090 bp, 12 predicted proteins | sample L2a2metaG_FD_144926 | JGI IMG/M metagenome (GOLD analysis project Ga0193739, IMG submission 144926) | Soil microbial communities from a riparian zone of the East river system, Colorado, United States - L2a2 | ecosystem: Environmental > Terrestrial > Soil > Riparian zone | place: USA: East River...
GCCGCTGACGCATAACACGCGCGGCCGGCCTACCCGGGAGTACCGTGACCCGTCGCACCCGCACGCAGCCGGCAGAACCCGCCGCGGACACCGCCAGCAGAGGCGTGCCCGAGGCGAGCGTGGCACGGCTGCCGCTCTACCTGCGGGCGTTGGCGACACTGGCCGAGCGCGGTGTGGTCACCGTCTCATCCGACGAGCTCGCCGAGTCGGCCGGAGTCAACTCGGCCAAGCTTCGCAAGGACCTGTCCTACCTCGGTTCGTACGGCACGCGAGGTGTCGGGTACGAGGTCGAGTACCTTCGCTACCAGATCTCCAGGGAGATCGGTCTGACCCAGGACTGGCCCGTCGTCATTGTCGGGATCGGCAACCTCGGACAGGCCCTGGCCAACTACGCCGGATTCGCCTCCCGCGGCTTCCGCGTGGCGGCTCTGGTCGACGCCGACCCCACCAGGACCGGCGAGGACGTCGCCGGGCTGGTCGTCTGTCATGTCGACGACCTCGAGCGGTTGGTCCGCGAACAGCGCATCGCGATCGGCGTCATCGCGACCCCTGCCCGAGTCGCTCAGCAGGTGTGCGACCGCCTCGTTGCCGCAGGAGTCACGAGCATCCTCAACTTCGCCCCGACGCTCCTCCAGGTGCCTGACGGCGTCGACCTCCGCAAGGTCGACCTGTCCATCGAACTGCAGATCCTCGCCTACCACGAGCAGCGTAAGAACGGTGCGGCGCTGGCGTTGACCGCCGAGCAGGCCGCCGAACTCGCCGAGGCGGTGCGCGGATGACCGTGCTGGTCGTCGGGCTGTCCCACCGCAGCGCCCCGGTCGAGGTGCTCGAGCGTGCCGCGATCGGCGGCGAAGCGGTCGCGAAGCTGCTCGACGACGTCCACACCTCGGAGCACCTGTCCGAGGCAGTGGCCGTCGTCACGTGCAACCGGGTCGAGGTCTACGCGGACGCCGCAACCTTCCACGGCGGCGTCGACGAGATCGGTGGTCTGCTCGCACAGCACGTCGACGTCGACCGCGCTCTGCTCACCCCCCACCTTTACGTGCACTACGAGGACCGCGCGGTCGCCCATCTGTTCCACGTGACCACCGGACTCGACTCGATGGTGGTGGGCGAGAGCCAGATCCTCGGTCAGGTGCGCGAGGCCTACCAGCTGGCGCAGACGTCTGGTGCGACCGGGCGTGTGCTGGGGGAGCTGTTCCCCATCGCCCTGCGGGTCGGAAAGCGGGCCCACGCCGAGACGGACATCGACGCCGCCGGCCGCTCGGTGGTCACGGTCGGCCTTGCCGCCGTGGCGCCTGCCGGTGTCGCGGGCATGACCGGCTTGGTGATTGGCGCCGGCTCGATGGCTGCGCTCGCGGCGACGACGCTGGCCCGCGGCGGCGCCGAGGTCGTGGTCGCCAACCGGACCGCCGAGCGGGCCGCGCGGATGGCCGAGTCGGTCGGCGGCCGGGCCGTCACGTTGTCCGACCTTCCTGCGGCGCTCGACGCCGCGGACGTGGTCGTGTCGTGCACCGGAGCTACGGATATCGTGCTCCAGCACGACGTCGTCCAGTCGGCCGTCTCGCGCAGAGGCGGACGTCCATTGCGGGTGCTCGACGTAGCGCTTCCCCGCGACGTCGACTCCACCGTGCACGCGCTACCCGGCGTGGTGGTCGCCGACCTTGCGACACTCGCGGATCGAGACGACACTGCGGCACCGGCTTCGGAGGTTGCGGCGGTCCGCGCGATCGTGGCCGACGAGCTGGCCGGGTTCGCCGGCGCGCGCCGGCAGGCCCGGGTCGCACCCACCGTCGTGGCGCTGCGGACAATGGCCGACGACGTCGTGACCGCCGAGCTCGCCCGGATGGGTGGCCGCCTACCCGACCTCGACCCCCGCACCCTGGCCGAGGTCACGGCCACCGTCCGACGGGTGGTCGACAAGCTGCTGCACGCACCGACCGTGCGGGTCAAGGAGCTCGCCGCTGAACCGGGAGGGGCGTCCTACGAGTCTGCGCTGCGCGAGCTGTTCGCGCTCGACCCGCGAGCGGCCGAGGCCGTGGCCCGCCCCACACCCCAGGCACGGCTTGAGGGAGGGGGTGGTCCGCAATGACGGCCCTCAGGTTGGGCACCCGCCGGAGCGCGCTGGCCCTCGCCCAGGCGCGAACAGTCGCCGCCGCCCTCGCCAAGACCGGGAGGGAGGTCGAACTGGTCGAGATCACGACGCATGGCGACATCTCCCAAGAGCCGCTGGCGACCATCGGCGGCACCGGCGTGTTCGTCAGCGCCTTGCGCGACGCACTGCTCGCCGACCGGATCGATCTCGCCGTCCACTCGTACAAGGACCTGCCGACCGCGCCCGCCGACGGTCTCGTGGTCGCCGCTACCCCGTTGCGCGAGGACCCGCGCGACGTGCTCGTTGCGCGGGACGGCCTCACCCTGGGTGAGCTACCCGCGGGAGCCCGCGTGGGCACGGGTGCACCTCGACGGGTCGCCCAGATTCGCGCACTGGGTCTCGGGCTCGACCTCGTTCCCGTCCGCGGCAACGTCGACACCAGGCTCTCGCGGGTCGCCGACGGGACGCTCGACGCGGTCGTCCTCGCCCGGGCCGGCCTGGCTCGCCTCGGCCGCCTCGACGAGGTCACCGAGGTAATCGACCCACTGCAGATGCTCCCCGCACCCGGACAAGGCGCGCTCGCCGTCGAGTGCCGTGCGGACGATGACCTGGTCGACGTCCTGCGCATGCTCGACGAGCCCACGACCCGTTCCGCCGTCACTGCGGAACGCTCCCTCCTCGCTGCGCTCGAGGCCGGCTGTACCGCTCCTGTGGGCGCGTACGCCGAGGCGGCGGAGGGCGACGACGGCCTCGAGCTCTACCTCCGTGCCGTCGTGGTATCGCTCGACGGCACGGTGAGCATCCGCAAGTCCGCCACCGGCCCGTTGCCGGCGGCCGAGCGGATCGGTCGCGACCTCGCGGCCGACCTGCTCGACGACGGGGCCGGAGCGCTCGTCGGCGCCCCTGACCGGGCGCTGGAACAGGAGATCGTTCGGTGACCACAAGAAAACGTCCCACCGTGGGCAGCGTCGCCTTCGTCGGTGCCGGGCCGGGGGATCCCGACCTGCTGACGTTGCGCGCCGTCGAGGTCCTCGCCGAGGCCGACGTCGCCGTCATCGAGGGCGCCCGCCATCGTGACCTGCTCGCGCACGCACGCGACGACATCGACGTCGTCGAGTGCGGCGTCGACGAGGAGGGGCTGCCGTTGCCCGCCGCCGTTCGCGGCCGGCTCGTGCTTGCGGCCGCCAAGGGCGGACGCAACGTCGTGCGGCTGCTCGACGGCGACCCGTTCCTGCACCCGACCGGTGCCGACGAGGCGCTCGCGTGCGCCAAGGCCGGCATCCCGTTCGAGATCGTGCCCGGTGTCGCCGATGTGACCGCCGTCCCGGCCCACGCGGGCGTGCCATTGACCGCTGGGCGCAAGCGCAGCATCCAGGTCGTCGACGTCGCCGGCAAGGTCGACTGGCGCGCCTGCACGGCCGACACCCTCGTGCTCACGCGCGTCGACGACCAGCTCGGCCACGTGGCGAGCGCCCTGATCGAGGCGGGAACCGCGCCCGGTACACCGGTCGCCGTCATCGCCGCCGGAAGCACCGTCGACCAGCGCACCGTCGTCTCGACGCTGGAGCGGGCAGCGGCCGACGTACGGTCGGCCAAGCTGCAGGCGCCCGTGGTCGCCGTCGTCGGTGAGGTCGTCAACCACCGCGAGGCACTGTCGTGGTTCGAGACCAAGCCGCTGTTCGGCTGGCGGGTGCTCGTCCCCCGTACCCGTCAGCAGGCGGGGTCGCTGTCGGCCGCGCTGCGGCGCTCCGGCGCCGTGCCCGAGGAGGTCCCGACGATCTCCGTCGAGCCGCCGCGCAACCCGCAGCAGATCGACAAGGCCGTGCGCGGCATGGTCGAGGGTCGCTACGAGTGGATCGCGCTCACCTCCGGCAACGCGCTGCGCGCGGTCAAGGAGAAGCTCGCCGAGTACGGCCTGGACGCGCGGGCACTGTCCGGTCTCAAGGTCGCTGCGGTGGGCGAGAAGACCGCCGAAGCCCTGCGCGCGTGGGGCATCGAACCGGACCTGCTGCCCTCCGGCGAGCAGTCCGCGCGTGGCCTCCTGCTCGACTGGCCCCCGTACGACGAAGTACTCGACCCGATCAACCGGGTCTTCCTGCCCCGGGCGGACATCGCGACCGAGACGCTCGCGGCCGGTCTGGTCGAGATGGGCTGGGAGGTCGACGACGTCACCGCCTACCGGACCGTGCGCGCTGCCCCGCCGGCGGTCGAGACCCGCGATGCCATCAAGGGCGGAAAGTTCGACGCCGTCGTCTTCACGTCGTCGTCCACCGTGCGCAACCTGGTCGGCATCGCCGGCAAGCCCCACACGACCACGGTGGTCGCGTGCATCGGACCGGCCACCGCCAAGACCGCCGAAGAGCACGGCCTGCGCGTCGACGTGCTCGCGGCCGAGCCGTCGGTCGAGGTGCTCGCCGAGGCGCTCGCCGAGTTCGGCGCGGCGCGGCGGCTGGCGCTGGTCGAGGCCGGCGAACCAGTTACCAAACCGTCGCAGCGACGTCGCACGTCGGCCCGGCGTAAGGCAACATGAGTCGCCGTGACCCGACGACGGAGTCGTGACGATGGCGTTTCCCGCTGAGCGGCCCCGCCGGCTCCGCCGTACGGCGGCCATGCGCCGGCTGGTTGCCGAGACCTCGCTCGAACCCCGGCACCTTGTGCTACCGCTGTTCGTGCGCGAGGGCGCAGCCGAGGCCCGTGCGATCCGATCGATGCCCGGCGTCGTCCAACACACCCGCGACACGCTTCGCAAGGCTGCGCTCGAGGCGGTCGAGGCAGGGGTCGGCGGGCTCATGCTGTTCGGGGTCCCGGCCTCGAGGAACGCAACCGGATCCGGCGCCTTCAACCCGGACGGCGTGCTCAACATGGCGATCCGGGATGTCGTGGCCGAGGTCGGCGACGCGTCTGTCGTGATGGCGGACCTGTGCCTGGACGAGTTCACCTCGCACGGGCACTGCGGGGTGCTGGCGGCGGACGGGTCGGTCGACAACGACGCGACGCTGCGCGCCTACGAGCGGATGGCGCTGGCGCAGGCCTCCGCGGGAACCCACGTCGTCGCGCCCAGCGGGATGATGGACGGCCAGGTGGCCGCCATCCGGGGAGCCCTCGAAGGCGGCGGGTTCCACGACGTCGCCATCCTCGCCTACGCGGCGAAGTACGCATCGGCGTTCTACGGGCCGTTCCGCGACGCCGTCGAATCGTCGCTGACCGGTGACCGCCGGACCTACCAGCAGGATCCGGCCAACGGTCTCGAAGCGCTGCGCGAGGTCCGCCTCGACGTCGCCGAGGGCGCCGACCTGGTCATGGTCAAGCCGGCGATGGCCTACCTCGACGTGCTAGCGCGAGTACGCGACCTGGTTGACGTGCCCGTGGCGGCCTACCAGGTGTCCGGCGAGTACGCGATGGTCGAGGCTGCGGCGGCCCAGGGTTGGATCGACCGCGACCGGGTGATCGCCGAGACGCTGACGTCGATCCGCCGCGCCGGTGCCGACATCGTGCTCACGTACTGGGCCGCGGAGGTCGCACGCACCCTGCGGTAAGCCACCGCCGAAAGGTGGCGTGACCCGCGCGGTCCGGCTCGGCCGCGCAAATTGCGTCGACGCCGGACGGCCGTTCGCGGTTTCCTGTACGCGTGGAGTTGACCTGGCTGAACCCCGACCACCTCGCCGAGCGCGACGTGGCCGGTGCGGTGGCCGTGCTCGAGGCGGCTCGGGAGGTCGACTGCCCGCATCAGCTGAGCCCGACCGTGTCGTCGTTCACCGCACGACTGCAGCACGGCTGGGATGGCGATCCTCCGGTGGCGGCGCTCCACAGGGACGGCCGTGGCCGCGTCGTGGGCGTACTCGAACTGACCCTTCCGCACTGGGACAACACCTACACCGGATGGGTCGAGGTGACCGTCGACCCGGCGAGTCGTGGTCGGGGCATCGGCCGCCAGATGTTCGAGTCGGGCGTCGACCGCGTCCGGGCGGCCGGCCGCACACTGCTCCTGTCAGATACCTACGAGCATGCGGCCGGCGTGGGGTTCCTCAAGGCACTGGGCCTCGACCGCGCCTCCGAGGCCGTCCAGCGCCGGCAGGACCTGGTCAACGTCGACCGGCCAGGGCTCGATGTGGCGTATGCCGACGCCGAGAGCCACGCGGGCGACTACGACCTGCTCCACCTGGAAGGCGCCACGCCCGAGGAGCTGCTGGCCGACGTCGTCGCCATGACGGCGGCGATCAACGATGCGCCGATCGACGACCTCGACATCGAGGACGAGGTCTTCAGCCCCGAGCGCATCCGCGCCTTCGAGGCCGCGCAGCGGGCGCACGGCCGGCGGACGTACCGCCTGGTCGCCCGCGAGCGGCGCACCGGTGGCCTGGCCGGGCACACGCAGGTCGCGGTCGAGGCGAACCGGCCGTGGTACGGCGCGCAGTTCGACACCAGCGTGCTGCGCTCGCACCGGGGTCACCGGCTGGGCCTGCTCCTGAAGATCGCGATGGTGCGGTGGCTCGCCGACGCGGAACCGCAGTTGCGCCTCCTCGACACGTGGAATGCGGCGTCGAACGCGCACATGATCCGCGTCAACGAGGCGCTCGGGTACCAGGTCGTCGCGACGGCTTCGGAGTGGCAACGGCACCTTTGATCACCACGTCTTTGCGGCCCGTGGCTCGTTCGGACCCTCATCTAGTCGTGTTCCGGCGGCGGGATGTCGGTGTGCTCGCGCTCGGCGGCTGCGGCGTCGGCCTTGGTCGGGTGCACGGTGTCCGGGCTGTGGTCGGGTGGGCTGTAGAGGGTGTAGAGGCGGGCCGGTCCGGCCCCGATGTTGGTGAAGTTGTGTCGGGTGCCTGCGGGCACGACGACGACATCGCCCGGGGACACCGCGCTGGTCTCGCCGGCGACCTCGGCACGCACGCTGCCCTCGACGAACGTGAGCACCTGGTCGTTGTGCTCGTGCACCTCGGCGCCGATGTCCTCACCGGGCTGGAGCGTCATGACCACCAGCTGAACATGGCCGGTGGTGTGCAGGACGCGGCGGAAGGCGTCGTTGGTTCTCGCTGCTTCGGCCATGTCGACGTGGATCATGCCAACTTCCTTTCAGCTATCTCGGCACGTCGCTCTCGGCCTGGTCGGCGAACAGGAGTCCAAGTTCGGTCCGGATGGAGCGCTGCACGGAAGCGGGATCGGGCCGCGCGTCGACGGTGACGACGAACTCCTTGCGCCGAAACAGGTCGAGAACAGGGTCGGTCTTCTCGTGATAATCGCGCAGCCGCGCCTCGAGCGCCTCCCCGGTGTCGTCCTCGCGGGCGACGAGCTCTCCCCCGCACACGTCGCAGCGGCCCTCGACCTGAGGGCGGTGGGCCATCAGGTTGTAGTCGAGGCCGCACGACGAGCACAGCCGTCGGGCCAGGACGCGACGGCGGACGTCGTCGTCGGGGAGGACGAGGTGGACGACGGCGTCGATGTCATAGCTCTCCAGGAAGAACTCCGCCTGCGGCCGGTTGCGCGGGAAACCGTCGATGACGAAGCCGTAGTTCCAGTCGTGCTGCCGGAGCCGCTCGTTGACGACCGTTTCTACGAGGTCGTCGCCCACCAGTTCGCCGGCGGCCATGACCCGCCGGACCTGGGCGCCGAGCTTCGTGTGGTTCTGGACGTGCCAGCGAAAGATGTCGCCGACGCTGATCTGGGTCAGGTCGAGGTCACGGGCGAGCAGTGCGGCCTGCGTGCCCTTGCCGCTGCCCTGTGCTCCCATGAGGACGTACTTCCGCACCTTCAGAACTGTCGCACACCGGGACCGGGCCGACCAGGCTCGAGCGTGTGGACCGGTGCCACTGCGACGCTCGACACCGGGCAAGATGTGGCTGGTTCGACACGTCATATCGGGCCGCGTGGCGTTGACAAACCGCCACAGGTCACCCGGTGTATGTCCGGCCGGTCGCGGAAGCAGCAGAGTGTCCGAGGGAGGGGCCGAGATGGCATCGAGGATCCAGGTGGTGTTCGACTGCGTCGATCCCGACCTGCTGACCCGCTTCTGGGCGCTGGCCCTGGGCTACCGGATCGAGGATCCGCCGGCCGGCTTCGACGACTGGCGCTCCTACTGGGCGCACGTCGGGCTGCCAGAGGACGAACTCGTCGACAGCGGCGACTCGATCGTCGACCCCGACGGCGTGGGACCCCGGATCTGGTTCCAGGTGGTCCCCGAGGGCAAGGTCGTGAAGAACCGCGTACACCTCGACATCGACGTTAGCGGCGGCCGCGCGGTGCCACTCGATGTCCGCAGGCAACGGGTCCTCGCCGAGGCGGACCGCCTGGTCGAGGCCGGTGCCACCCGCCTACGCGTGCTCGAACAGGAGGGGCTCGACCACTTCGGCGTGGTGATGCACGACCCCGAGAGCAACGAGTTCTGCCTTCACTGACCGGACGGCGCGTGCCTGGCAAGGTCGTCCAGCGCGCTGGCGTAGCCCGGTCCGACCAGTAGTCGGCATGGCCTTCGATTGTCCTCGCCCAGCTCGCCTGGGTCGACCAGCATCCGGTCGACGGGCGGCTCGGGCACCGTCGCAGGGTCGAGGGCCCACGACCCGATCGGGTCGGTGTCGCGGTAGAGGTTGCGCCATCGGCCGTCGAGCCGGTCGTTCACGCAGGCGAGCGTGTCGGGTCCGAAGTACGCCGGGAAGAGCCGTGCATAGAGGCGGCGCAGCGGCGAACCGTGCTATCTACTATTGCGTAGGAACGAGTCAGCCCAGACCAACCATCGAATCGATGACACGATGAAACTCGCGCCGCACCTCCATCGCGTCGGCTCCGACCTCGTCAACAGTTACCTGGTCGAGGACGCCGGCGAGATCACAGTTGTCGACGCCGGGCTGCCCGGCCACTGGCGAGAGTTCCAGACCGAACTCGTCCAGATGGGCCGTTCGCTCGAGGACGTACGCGCCGTCATCCTGACCCATGGCGACACGGACCACATCGGCTTCGCGGAGCGGCTCCGTCGCGAACAGGGCGTCGGAGTTCACGTGCACGAACTCGACGCCGCCCGCGCACGGGGTGAGATCAAGAAGCCGAACTCCGGCTGGGGACCGATGAAGATCGGCCCCCTGATGCGCTTCCTGTGGTACAGCGCGCGGCGCGGCGGGCTGCGAATCCCCCCGGTCGGTGAGGTCGTGACGTTCGGCAACGGCCAGACGCTCGACGTTCCGGGCTCGCCTCGCGTCATCCACATCCCTGGTCACACGCCCGGCAGCGTGGCCTTCCACCTGCCCGTCGTCGACGCGTTGTTCGTCGGCGACGCGATGACCACCGGACACGTGCTGACTGGTGCTCGCGGCCCACGTCCGGCGCCATTCACGCTCGAGCCGGATGTCGCAGTGGCGTCGCTCGCGAAGCTCGATACGGTCAAGGCGACCTGGGTGCTACCCGGCCACGGCGCGCCGTGGAGCGGCGGCGTGGCCGAAGCGTTGCGCCGGTACGCCGAATCGGCCGGGACCCGCCCGTAGCGAGGATGGGTTCACGTCACCGTGACCGGTGTCTGCAGCATGCTTGCCGGTTTGTGGCGACGTGGCCCGACGACGGGATACTTCGGCGTCTTGCCACAATGACTCTCGTGACCTATCCGTACGAGGCTCCGGCGAGTGCCGCCCTGTTCGAGCGGGCCCTCGTGGTCACGCCCGGAGGGGTCAACTCGCCGGTCCGGGCGTTCCGGGCGGTCGGCGGGACACCGCGGTTCATAGCCAGGGGCCGGGGGCCGTACATCTACGACGCCGACGGTCGGGAGTACGTCGACCTGGTGTGTTCCTGGGGGCCGCTTCTGCTCGGGCACGCGCACCCCCAGGTCATTGACGCCGTGGCGCGGCAGGTCGCGCTGGGCACGTCGTACGGGACGCCGACGCAGCCTGAGGTCGAACTCGTCGAGGAGATTGTCGCCCGGACTTCCGTCGAGCAGGTCCGCCTGGTCTCCAGTGGCACCGAGGCGACGATGAGCGCGATCCGGCTGGCCCGCGCCGCCACAGGGCGTCCGAAGGTCATCAAGTTCGCCGGCCACTACCACGGGCATGTCGACGCGTTGCTGGCCAGCGCCGGGAGCGGAGTCGCCACGTTCGCGCATCCGGACACACCAGGCGTCACAGACGCCAGCGCCCGCGACACGATCGTGTTGCCGTACAACGACAGGACCGCGGTCGACGCTGTCTTCACCGAGCACGGCGGTAACGTCGCGTGCGTCATCGCCGAGGCCGCTGCCGGCAACATGGGCGCGGTCCCCCCGGCCGGCGGATTCAACGCCTTCCTGCGCGACACCGCACACGCTCACGGGGCACTGCTGATCCTCGACGAGGTCATGACCGGCTTCCGGGTCGACCGGTCCGGGTGGTTCGGGCTCGACGGCGTCCGGCCCGACCTGACGACGTACGGCAAGGTGATGGGTGGCGGCTTCCCGGCCGCTGCGTTCGGCGGGAGCTCAGCCCTGATGGAACTGCTCGCCCCCGCAGGCCCCGTCTATCAGGCCGGCACACTGTCCGGAAACCCGGTTGCGACCACCGCGGGGCTCACCACGCTGCGGCTGGCCGACGACGCTGTGTACAGCAGGATCGACGAGGCGGCGCGGGTCGTCGGCGACCTGGTGACGAAGGCCTTGACGGCCGAGGGCGTCCCGCACGTACTGCAGTACGCCGGGAACCTGTTCAGTGTCTTCTTCGTCGATCCGGAGTCCGGCGGTGACGGCGTGACCGACTTCGCCGCCGCGAAACGGACCGATGCCGCCCGGTTCGCCGCCTTCTTCCAGGCCATGCTGGCCGAAGGCGTCCACCTGCCGCCGTCCGCGTATGAGGTCTGGTTCGTCTCGGCGGTGCACGACGACGGTGCGATCGACCGGGTGGCATCCGCGCTACCGCAGGCCGCTCGCGCCGCGGCCTGTGCGGGTCGGGAGGCGGAGTGAGACCGTCGGTCACACGGGTCCACCTGCTCCGCCACGGCGAGGTTCACAACCCGGCCGGCACCCTGTACGGGCGCCTGCCCGGCTATCACCTCTCCGAGCGCGGCGTCGCCATGGCCGAGCGGATCGAGGAGACCATGGGCGGCCGCGACCTCGTACGGATCGTGTCGTCGCCGCTGGAGCGTGCCCGGCAGACGGCGGCGCCGACGGCCACGAGGCTCGGGCTCGGGGTCGAGACGGACGAGCGGTTGATCGAGGCGAGCAACGTCTTCGAAGGGCTCACGTTCGGCCGCGGCGACGGCTCATTGCGGCAGCTCCGGCACTGGAGACACCTGCGCAACCCCTTCCGGCCGTCGTGGGGTGAGCCCTACGTCGACATTCTCGCCCGGATGCGTGCTGCGATGGCCGACGCCCGCAAGGCCGCAGAGGGCCACGAGACACTGCTGGTCTCGCACCAGTTGCCGATCTGGGTCGTCCGCTCGGCGGTCGAGGGCCGACGACTGTGGCACGACCCGCGTAGGCGCAGGTGCTCATTGGCCAGCCTGACGACGTTCGCCTACGAGGACGAGGAGATCGTGTCGGTGGCCTACAGCGAACCAGCCGCCGACCTGCTCCCGGCGACCGGCAAGCGTTTCGCCGCGGGGGCGTGATGCATCCCTTGCGCGCCGTCGCGTTGGTCGCCGCTGCGGTCGTGGCCATCGGGGGTTGCTCGGACGGCCAGGTCCAGCGAAACGACGGCGGGCAGACCCGGTACGTCGAGGGCAGTGGCGCGGTCACGCTGGTGCCGGCGGATAGCCGCGACCCTGCTCCGGACTTCCGCGGGCCGTTGCTCGGCGGCGGCGACTTCGAGCTGGCGGCGGCCCGGGGCGACGTCGTCGTGCTCAACGTCTGGGGCTCGTGGTGCCCGCCGTGCAGGGACGAGGCGCCCGACCTTCAAGCGGTCAACGCGTCGCTGGCGGACCAAGGGGTGCGCTTTGTGGGCGTGAACGTCAGGGACAACGACACCGACGCCCGCGCCTTCGAGCGGGAGTTCGGCGTCACCTACCCAAGCGTCGTCGACGCGAACGGCTCCCTCCTGCTGGCCTTCCGC
>Ga0193739_1000413_pt1 | contig 12073 bp, 12 predicted proteins | sample L2a2metaG_FD_144926 | JGI IMG/M metagenome (GOLD analysis project Ga0193739, IMG submission 144926) | Soil microbial communities from a riparian zone of the East river system, Colorado, United States - L2a2 | ecosystem: Environmental > Terrestrial > Soil > Riparian zone | place: USA: East River...
GAGTTGGTTTTCCACATTTTTGTCCACATTTCAGCCATATACTGATGCATATTACAGATAACTCCAGATAAGACCTTAATATCTGTATTTTCGCCTGTTTAAACCAATTAATTACGATTGGAGCTTTTCTGTGCTATATAAGCTAGATATTTCTTCTAGAATCTGGTTTCTAGCAAAATTCTCACGGGACGGTCGAAAGATAGTCATACTAGACAGAAAAAGAATATCTTTTTTTTCTAGAAAAAGGATTCTACCTAATGGATCGCTGCATAATATGATAAGAAAGGGTCGACAACTGTGGGATTCGGACAGTCCATGTAGTAGGGTCCTGTTGATTTCATATTTAGCTGTTTCTAATAACTCAAGGGTCTAACCTGTCGGTGTTGTTTTAGTTTTAGTTAACTTTCAATTATATGACATTCGGCGTCCGCCAATTACTCTTAATTTAGTAAAATCTTAAAGTATTATCTTCTAGAAGATCTATTAGACGAATTTATTAGACACGAATTTTTTATACTTTCTGATGAATTCATACAAAGGACATAAAGTCTTCTCTAAATATTTTTTAATTTCTATATTCTCATTGGGATTGATATTTTCCTACTCCGCTGCGAATAGCATTTTATTATCAAAATCATGGGCTGTAAACGATCCTTATCAAATAACCAACGACCAGGTTAAGGACAACTATCTTGTCTACATTAAACAAAAAACAGCCAAGGGCTTAGGAGAACTTTCCTCCGAATGTCAGAGTGGATTGGGAGTGGGAGTCTTGCAAGGTGATGATATTATTTGCAATCCTGGTCTCGAGAACTTGCAGAACAAAGCGGACGAACTGGATGATGATATCGTAGGACAATTGAGCGACAAATTGGAGAAGAAAAAGGAGATACTCTCAGATAAATTTGAAAAACTAAAAGAGAGGATGGAAAAGGCTATCTCTGAAGAAGAGGAAGAAATACCACTACCAGAAGATATACAGAAATTAATCGACAAAGATGACCTAAAAGCATTAGAAGAGCACAAATCTAAAGAAGGTGAACAGTGTAGAGACGGAAATGTATTGGACGGTGCCTCTAATGAAGAAGATCTGAAAGTTTTAGCAGAATGTCAGGATGCAGTTGGTGACGTAATGCATACTAAAAAGATGGACGATGGAGATTACAAATTCCTGCTAAAGTTAGAAGATAAATATGAATTTCTCTTAAATGACAAAAATGAAGAAAAGACTGATGGATTGCTAGTAGTTGAAGTAGTTCCAAAGGATCAAGATTTAGAAAATGTCGACCTTCCCCAATCAGGTGATAAAGTCCACGTCTGGGGTGCCTGGGTAACGGATAAGCCAAAGGGATGGCACGAGATTCACCCAACCTGGGAAGTGACAAAGGAATAAGTCTGCAAACTTAAACTTTATTTTTCTCATGCATCTAATTTAAATCTAATAATACCGTAACTATCTCACAGTTTTATGAAGAGTATTAGGACTGCACGCGTCAAATTTAAGAAGACTTCGGACATTCCATGCTATACTCGTATTGTGAGCCCATATTTTATCGCCCTAATTCTCGTCTGCGGGTTGGTTGCCATTTTCGAACTAACTATTTCTAACATTATCTTCAATCCAATACAAGCTCAGATCGAAATTACTACTGATGAGAAAATAACGCCGCTGATATTTAATGAGACTAAAAGTGAAGATGCTCAGCCAAGACCAAATATATTATATTCTGCATTAAATAAGGGCACCATAGTCGGTGAAGTGCTAAATAACTTTAGTTATCCTATTGAATTAGTCCGAGTAACAGCAACAGTATATGATAAGAATGACGTTATCGTTGCGACGGGGGATAAATACGTTAACGATTACCTAATTAAACCGGGAAGCAGGTCTGGATTTGATATCTTCTTAGACGAAACGTTACCTAGTAATAACAAGTATACTCTTACAACAAGTTTTGAGAAATCTGAAGATGATAAGCCCGAGACACTACTATTGAGTGTCGGTAATAATTTTAAGGGTTCAAACAGTTTTAAAGTCCTTGGAGAAGTAGTGAATCAAGGTGAAAATGCTGCCAATTCGGCGAAAGTATCAGCAATATTTTACGATAACGATCACAAGGTGGTTAACACAGATTACGTATTTACAAATCCCGATATAATCAGTCCTAACAAAAAAGCACCGTTCGAATTTTCTTTTTACACAGATAATCCTGAGAAAATTAAATCTATGGCGTTTAATGTTCAGAGTGACGAGTATTCTTTAATAACAAATAACATTCAAAATAAGACAAAATGAGCACCGTGACCGTAAAATCGATAATGGTTACTACTAAGGATATAAATCCACAGGTCTCGCGTCGTCGAGATTTGAACCGCGCATGTATTAGGTTTCTGTTCCGTAGTATTTGGCTTTTGTTATCTAAAAAAATTCAATCGCCAATGCTGCAGATGATAATGTCTGAAGTATACTTACGTAAAAATTATTAGATAGAGTTAACCGATCAAGAAGTATCAATCACGATTCCTGATGAATGCAATCATTCCTAAAATCGCAGTTATTACAAAAACGGAGCTAAATGAAATTGCTATAGTTAGACCATAAATATCCCAAAGATAACCAAACACAATATTCCCAATAAAGAAGCTTAAACCTATTATGAGATTATATAGTCCAAAGGCTGTCCCTCTTATAATAGAGTCTACGTATTTGGGTATAATTGCCCTTTGCACTGTTTCTGTGATTCCTATATACAAACCATAAACTGAAGCTAAGATAAATGCGTAAATGAAATTACCATGAAACAGAATCATTAGAAATGATGAAACCAATAGCACACTATAGCCCAGGATTAACACTTTTTCCTTTCCTATTCTGTCTGTAATTATTCCTGATGGAATGCCAACAGCGGTATGAGTAATATTTATGGTTACGTATACTAGTGGTATGGAACTTTCTATAACTCCTAGATCTGAAGATTTGAGCAGAATAAAAGAAAAGTTGTATGCTCCAAGACCAAAAATTCCAGTTATCACCAGAAGAACGATGAAAGGTCTATTTTCTCTCAGCAAATGCAAGAAATTGTTTCTGAATTCATTGGTGACCGCTTTGGTTATAACTTCCCTTACAAAAAAAATTAGGATTATCAATGCAATAGCTCCTGGAATTAGAGAAAGAATGAAGATATCTCTGATATCTAGGAATTGCAATAGCACATAACCGGCAATTGGTCCCGCAATTGCTCCACTCTGATCTATTGTTCTGTGTAATCCAAATGCTTTTCCGGAACTTTCTTCTACGACTGAATCTGCTATAAGGGCGTCACGAGGAGCTGTCCTTATTCCTTTACCAATTCTATCGCTAATCCTAATAATAAGAACATCAAACCAATTGAATGATAATGAAAAAAAGGGTTTACTAATAGTAGATAATGCATATCCTGCCAAAATGAAAATCTTCCTGCGACGTATTTTATCAGAAAGTGACCCTGAAACTAATCTGAAACCGTAGCTTACAAGTTCTGCGGAGCCTTCTATTGCCCCCAGAATTGCCCTGCTTGCGCCTAATTCTGTAACAATGAATAAAGGCAACATTCCTGATATCATTTCAGTTGAGAAATCAGTAAAGAAGCTTACTAATCCCAAAATAGTAACGTTGCGCATTCCAATAGGTCTCTTCTTATTATTAGAGTCGCTCGACAACCTCTTGTTACTTTTATTTTAGATAAATAAAAGTTTGCGGTGTTCATGTATTATGAATATTAAATGATCACGCAAAATATTGCAATAAACTAGCTTGTTTTATAGGATAAGTCTTAATTCATCGTCTGGCGCCGTCGGATAAACTTCCCTTCATGTAGTGGTTCTATCGACTCTATTTTTGAATTACTTATTACTGCTAGTAGTGGAGTATAGATGACCAACAGCAACATTTCGATTTGTTACAGTTAGGGCATTGGTAAGGAGATGCACTTGATCTGCATTCATCCAGTGTGCAATTGCAAATTGAGCATTTCATATGGTATAGTGACGAATATTCGAACATCTAATAAAAAACTTAGGTTGAACAAAACCTTCATTATAGTAGCGAGAATGATATAGGAACGACCATTCTTCGGAATGTTAAATTTATTCTTGGTAGAGTGATTTTCTTTGATTTGGGTAAACTATGGACCCAGATTTTTTATGTCAGATAACTTAATGTCCTTTACCCTTCTTTTGCAGCTTCTAATTTTCTCTATAAAACTGATTGAAACCTTACATGACATGCAGGATGTGTAATAATTAAATGCGAAATTCAAGACTTTTATTTTTGTGGTACTAGATATAGTCATGTCAAAACTGACCGTCAAAGTATGCACGCGATGCAAAACTGAATACGAAAGCGACGCTGGATATCCGGTTTGTGATATTGTCTGAAAATTTTGGATAATTGTGAATGAATTGCAATTAGAAATGTTTCAATCCAGAAGTATAGCTGAGGATGAATTTGAAGGATAGAATCCCAAACTATGAAAAATAATAAGAAATCTCATTTCCCCTCTATAGCGCGCCTGTTAAAGTCTCTTGGTCCCGGCCTAGTAACAGGAGCATCAGATGATGATCCATCAGGTATTGCAACATACTCTCAGGTTGGTGCTAAATTTGGCCTAGGAATGCTCTGGATGGCATTATTCCTATTACCTATGATGATAGCAGTTCAGGAAATTTGTGCCAGGATAGGACTAGTGACTGGAAAGGGTTTAGCCACTGTTATCAAGAATAGGTACTCGAAGAGAATCGTTTATCCAATTTCAGGTCTTTTGATAGTTGCCAATACAATAAACATTGGTGCTGATATCGGAGCTATGGGTGCGTCGATTCGACTAGTTTTTCCTACATTGCCAGATTTTAGTGTGATCATTCTCTTTACTATCATCATACTTGCTGCAGAAATCTTCATACCCTACAGTAAATATGTAAAAGTGCTGAAATATCTTACCTTATCACTTTTTGCTTATGTCATAACAGCATTAATTGTTGGAGGGGACTTTCGCCAGATCTTCTCGGCGACATTAATTCCCCATTTTGAATTTTCACCAGAGTTTATTACGCTCTTTGTAGCAATGTTTGGGACTACTATATCACCATATTTATTTTTCTGGCAGGCATCTGAGGAAGCGGAAGAGGATGTTGCAAAACACAAGATAAAGGAGATAGGCGAGGGAAAGCCTGAAATTTCCAAAAAAGAGATAAAAGTAATGAGGGCGGATGTCGCCATTGGCATGTTCTTTTCTCAATTGGTCACCTGGTCAATAATAATAACAACAGCTGGAAGTCTTCATGTTAATGGCATCACCGATATAGAAACAGCGGATCAGGCTGCTCAAGCATTAGAACCTTTAGTTAAGACGTTTCCATATGCTGGTGAACTATCCAAGTTAATATTTGCGCTAGGAATAATTGGGACTGGGCTGCTTGCTGTTCCTGTTCTTGCGGGATCTTCTGCTTATGCATTATCTGATACTTTTGGGTGGAAAGAAGGGTTGGGCAAAAAGTTTAGTCAAGCAAAGGCTTTCTATGCCCTAATTGCATGCTCAACAGTAATAGGACTATGGATTGCGATGTCTGATACTAACCCTATTCAAGCACTAATATATGCCGCCGTTATCAATGGAATAATTGCAGTTCCAATGCTCTTTATTATTGTAAAAATAGGCAATGACAAGAAAATACTTAAAGATAGGACTAATGGACCATTATCAAATGTGATAGGCTGGATAACTTTTGGAATCATGGCGATATCTGTTGGACTCTTATTTTTCAGCTGGAATCTATGAATAGTGCGACTTAATAATTCATCGTTTCGTTGCAAAACTGTGTTGCTTCACAAAATTAATCATTGTTAATATAGGAATAATCAGATTTAAAAGATAAAAAAATATTATATAGATAAAAGGTAACAAAATACAAGGTATGTCTGAATCAAAGGAAGCGTCCGCAACCTGTCTAGTATTTGTAATCATTAGATGGTAATGTCTTTTATGCCGAAGTCAAACACGATAATAATACAGACCGTAACACTTGTTAAAGGTCATAGCTGGGCGTTCAATGGCAAGTCCGCTTGGCGAAGTGTAGACGAAAGGTGGAAGAATGAAACAGCACAGTGGGTTGGAAGTAATTACATCAGTGGTATATCCAAGTTTGTAAACAATCCTTTCGGCTATTTACCTCATGAGGAACAATATACTACAAATCCTAAAGATGTAATTTTACTAAATTATAACGCGACGATACCTAGTAATATCTCTAAGGATATCTCCAATAAAACAGGGAGTATAGTTGTCGCGACGAATGAACTAAATTATCTAAAGGGAAAGGTAATAGCCATAGGACTTTATTCAGACGATATTATTACTAATGGAAGCTTTGACCGCTATTTTGACAATTTGGTCTTGCAGTATGCAGTTAGAGCACAGGATTAGTACTGGTCTATATTTTTAATTAGTAACAAACCTAAACGTTGTATTATTTATAATATTTGCAATAAATCTATTCAAAAGATGTAATTTTTATTCGGGTTCGGTGGGACTGATAATGCTAGCGTTCTAATTTTGGAACCCATTGCTTTTTGTGATGAACAATAAAATGTTGAATAATTTCAACATTTGTTTTTGGTGGGCATCGCATAAGACCCACCCATGAATTGTATGGCGTATTTGAGTTCTGCACTTTTAGAAATCCTTATCTTACACTTCCTTGACTACGAATCATGATATATCGAATGGGCATGTTTATTGCAATTCCACTGATTCTTAGCAGTGTACTCTCTCTGTTGACGATTGAAATTGTTGCCAGTCAAGTAGCCGAATCCAATTCTATAATTCATAGTGTGACGATGCTCGAAAACACTTCCAATGCTACTGGTGCTGTCTCCAGCAACAATACTATAATTCTTAACGCTGCCGAAGTTGGCGAGGAGACTTATCGGTGGGTGAATAGTACAGGTGGGGAAAATCCTAACTTGAATCTAATTTCAGATACTGAGTATACTATAAAAATTGACAATCCCACTGACGAAGAACATGAATTAATAATTGATTCTGAATCTGATGGAAAAACATCTGCAATTGCACAAAGCCCAGAAATAGAGCCGGGAAAAAATGCTGAATTCGAATTCAAACCAAATCAAGTAGGCGAACTAGGTTATCATTGTGAATATCATCCAGACCAAATGAACGGAACCATCAATGTATCATAATAATACCTACTCTTTACCTTTAGATGTTACAAAACCCTACCTGAGTTTAATCATCATAATTTATTGACGGGATTTTATCGTTTCAATCAACTAGAATTAATTAAGAATACATCGACCATACTTGCATTAACTGCTATTGTATTTATTTACACGGCTTCGGTGGGATTCGGACATTTCATGTATTCGGGTCCTGTAGATGATATTTATTTTTTTAGAATCTTTATTATTACATGATTCGACAAGTTTAAAATAATACATATAGTTACAATTTGGTTCATGTCAAAAAATCTGACTCCTGAAAACTTTCTGGGTTCATTCACAGATGAACTTAATAAAGGGAACATTAGTTATCTGCTCTCCTTATACGAAAAGGATGCATGTTTTGTAACTCAGGTGGGACAGATTGTCAAAGGTCAAGAAAATATTCGGCAAAATCTACAAAATTTCATCAACATGAAAGGCAAATTGGAACCAACCGTTAAGAACGTGTTTAAGGCAGGTGATATCGCTCTAGTAATTTCAGAGTGGTCATTGAATGGAACAGGACCGGATGGTAAAGCCGTTTCTCTCAGAGGAAAAGCTACAGACGTTCTACGGCAACACTCAGACGGGACTTGGAGCATCCTCATAGATAACCCTTGGGGAACAGACATAAGCAGATTAGAGCGAAAGATGTGAAATTCATCCGATCCCTTAAATTACTAAAACTATTGGTGGGAGTTTAGGCATGACCAACAACAACACTCGGACTGTGTGCAGTTTGAGCACTGATATGGAGAAATACCGGATCGACATTTATCAGGTGTGCAATTACAAATTGAGCATTTCATGGATATTTGAATGAATGTTGAAGCGTGTATTAAAAATTTAGGTCTAATGAAAACCTTTACTAACATTATTTTCTAGATTAACTGTATGTTAGGAGATGCTATGATCAATATGACTGCAGGCATGATCTTGGGAATGGCTGTCTGTCCAATAATGATGAAGGTGATAAGGAATGTTAGGCAAAGCATAAGAGTAAATAGGATTTTAAGAGAAGTATCTGACACTCAAAAAATGTCATGATATATTTGTCCATTGAGGTTCATAGACTAGCTATTCTTCAAGTATTAAACTAAATTTATAACCGTTAAAGGATTTAGATTTATACATCTTCTTTTGTCTTCTCCATAATGACAAAATCTTATTTTCAACACACGAATTTTAAATCGGTGATAGTGACATCATCAATTCTCGTTGTAATTATTGCAATGTCAATACCATTTGTAATTGTGATACAAGAAAAAGCACATGGCCAAGAAGCATCACCAGGTTCTGTCTTAAAGTTGGCTAGGGCGAGTATCCCAATTGATATTCCACTGGCTAAAGGATATGAAAATGGAAATGAAATATTCTTCATTGCAACAGACGCTTCGGATGAGAAAATAGCGCAACAAGCAACAAAACTACTGGGGTTTAAGGTCAACTTCTCTCCATTGTTGTCGCAAACACCCGAATCAGCTCTTGGTCAGGCTTATGCATTCACCAATGGAGTTACGGGTAAAGGGCCGTTTGGATTTCAAATTCCGGTATTAAGTGCAAAACCAGGTGATCCAGCATACAGTCCTCTCCTTCACGTAAATACAGTAACATGGAAGGAGGGTTCTCCCTTTAAGGAATTGAAATCTGTCCAAGAGATAGTGGATGCAGAAAAGAATGGTAGTTTGACTATAAACAAAACAGGAATCGTAGTTAATCATCCAGCCATTAAATGGCAAGGTGGGCAGATGAAAATTAGAGATGACAAGAATATTACAGATGATTCTACATACGGTCCTGCCCAGGCTCTGAAGATCGACACGGAGAAAATGATAGTGACCATGGTATCACACAGAGGATGGGGGCCTGATGGAAAAACTGTTTATTATATAGTTACAGATGCAACACCTGAAATGCCTGCTGCCATGATGGGTGTAACTTCAGTTCCTCTTAATGAGAAACTAGCGTCAACTCCGGTGGCTGTAAATCTATTCCAGTTTATGAATGGCATTAATGGCACAGGTCCTATGGGATTTCAAGCAGGAGTTGGAGACTCTAATCCTACTGACAAAAACTATAGTCCAATGTGGAAGATATCATTTGCTGAATGGAAGGATCCTTCAAAAGCACGGATTCTTGAAACCCTCGACGATATTGTTACCATGCAAAAGGCCGGAATGATAACTGTTACACTTGCAATGGAAGGAAAACACGTGGTCAACTGCCCATTCTTTGATCAGGCTACTGTTATCAAGCACATGAGCAAGACCTAAAATCCATTTTTTTCCATTTTTGTTTGACATTTAAAGTCTAACTTTAACCATTATAGGCATGTCTTATTAGGATGAAATCATCAATAGAATTATGGCGAATATGAAGACACTTCAAATTGCTACTTTCGGTTCTGATGGCCAAGATGGAATAGCTTTGGGTATAAGGAGTTTTTCTGTTCATAAACTTGCATTAATCTGTTTTAATTCTGATCGAAACAGAGCTGAGGATTTTGCAAAAAAAATAAAATCTGTCCTTGGCATTCCCATCACAGTCACAATTGTTACAAAAGAAAATGTAGTTAGAGATACTATGGAAAGTATTAACGAAATTCTGAATCTTCATGCTAAAGAATTTGACCAAGTTCTCTTAAATGTGAGCTCTGGTGACAAACTAATTGGCTGTGCTGCACTTTCTGCTGCATTCATAAATGGAATACAGGCTTTTGGTATGGACGAAACACATACTTTGCCACTTTTGATGCCGGTCTTAAAGCTAAGTTATAATGAAATAATCTCAGAAGCTAAGATAAAGATTCTAAAATCAATAAACCATGCAGGAGGAGTGATTGAAAGCCTAGACCAATTGGAACAGATCTCTGGGTATGGTAAACCTCTCTTAAGCTATCACGTTCAGGGAGCAAAGGACTCCAAAGGTCTGGCAGACTTGGGTTTAGTTGAAGTGGAGAAAGGCGATAGAGGAAAAATATCAGCTAGACTGACAACATTAGGAAAGTTACTCGTAAGCAGTAATACCCTTACTAGAACATCGTAAGTATTAGATAAGAAATGAAGACCAAATCAAGTTCTACCGCTAAAGAGGATGCATTGATAAGAGGATTGATTGCCGGATCTATTTCTTTGATTACATACCTATTTATTGTAATAATTACAACACCTAATCTTCCTCCTTTAACTGCTATAAACGTAGCAATCAAAGTAAATGGCGTAATAACATTTGGTTTGGCTATGGCAATTGGAACCCAGATTTATGTCTCAAGTTACGGGAAAAGCTTTGGATGTGATATAGTGGGAAAAAGAAAAGCGTTAGTAGGAACTTCCAGCAGCACTATGCTAAGTTCGTTATTTTCGTTTTTCTCTTTAGTGCCATTAGGCTGTTGTGGGAGCTGGCTCCTAATACTTTCATTGTTACCCTCTGTCTTTGGAAGCTCATTGTCAGTAATACTGATAGACTACTCAAAGCCGCTGTCATACCTAGGATTGTTTTTAGTAATGGGTTACACTGCCTTTAGTGCTATCAAGTTGAAAAGAAAATTAAAAAGTGTGAATATTCCTCAAGCTCAGAAAAAAATATCATTGATGTGAATGCGTTTGAACCTTCTTTCTCTATATTCTATCAGGAAAGGGATTCTGCAAATTGAAGTTATGTTATTTATTATCCTTTTGGTTGGAACACTATTCCAACTAGACTCAAATACAACAGTAAGGGCAGAAGAAAAACATAGCGTTCCTCCTGAGGAGATAGTTAGTGGCGGGCCACCACCTGATGGTATTCCTTCAATAGATTCACCCAAATTCATTTCAGTAGAGGATGCAAATAGATTCCTTGCAGACGCCGATAAAGTCGTTGGGTTGAACATAAATGGTGATATCAGGGTATATCCTCTTCAAATCTTAGTATGGCATGAAATTGTTAATGATAATGTCGGTGGAATTCCTGTGGCCATCACTTATTGTTCCCTTTGTTTCACCAATCAGGTTTTCGCTAGAACTGTCAATAATACTGTTCTAGAATTTGGAACATCAGGAAAACTCTACAATAGTAATCTTGTAATGTATGATAGGACAAGCAAATCACTTTGGACTCAAGCTCTGGGAGAAGGAATTGTAGGAGACTTTACCGGCATTAAACTTGAAAAATTACCCTTCGATGTATCATACTGGAAAGATTGGAAGCAATTATATCCCCAGTCCAAGGTTCTCTCAAAAGATACTGGTTCAGCTCGACCATATGGTGCAGATCCTTATGGAGACTATTATACTAGTCCAGATATTTTGTTCCCAATATCAAATAAAGATGATAGACTCGAATTAAAGGAAATTGTAGTAGGACTTGAAAATGATGGATTATACAAAGCTTACAGGTTACAGGATATTGAGAAATTAAAGGTAATAAATGATCAGCTTAACAGCAAATCTGTAACACTGTTTTCATTGTATCCACTAATGGTAAGAGCATTTGATTCTTCTCACAACGGGCAGAGTCTGGTCATTCAATACAACGTTACTAATAATGGTTTCACGGATGAACAAACAGGAAGTCTATGGAACTTTGAAGGAAAATCAATTGAAGGGCCATTAAAAGGGAAACAACTTACACGTTTACCTTTTGATGAAGGGTATTGGTTCGAATGGGTCGCTTTTCACCCTGAAACAAAGATATACTCATAGTATTTTTTCTTTTCTTACTAACTCCTGAGGGTTGAGTTTGTCACATTACCTTTGCCTACGCGTCTCTTTCATAACGGTAAAGACAAAAATTCCTGATACTATTGCAAGGATTGCCACTAGATGAATCGCGATG
>Ga0193739_1000414_pt1 | contig 12071 bp, 7 predicted proteins | sample L2a2metaG_FD_144926 | JGI IMG/M metagenome (GOLD analysis project Ga0193739, IMG submission 144926) | Soil microbial communities from a riparian zone of the East river system, Colorado, United States - L2a2 | ecosystem: Environmental > Terrestrial > Soil > Riparian zone | place: USA: East River...
CCCGACCCCGACTCTCCGCCGTTCTGAGCAGCGAAGCGTTTCAGGATCGCAGGCGGAGGCCGCGCGGGGTGACGTGGAATCCGGCAGCTGCAAGCGCGTCCCCCAGCCCCGTGGCGGTGACCATTTCGCCGTCGGCGCGTTCTACCCGAAGCGTGCCGAGCGCTCCGTCACGGACGGCCAGCGCGAGCGCGTCGGCCGCCGCGCGGAGCCGGGCGGTGTCATCGGACCAGGACAGCAGCGTGCGCCCGCCACGCTCGACGTAGAGGACGAGCTCGCCGTCCACGAGCACGACCAGTGCGCCGGCCTTGCGGCCCGGCCGATGGCCACCCGGCTGCTCACGGTCCGGCCAGGGCAACGCCGCGCCGTACGGGTTGGCCGGGTCGGTGGCGGCCAACACGAGGGCGGGCACCGGTTCCCGCCGCGCCGCGGTGTCGGTAAAGGCCCGAAGCCGGTCGACCGAGCCGACCGTCGCGAACTGGGCGGCACCCAGGCCGGCGACGAAGTAGCCGCGCCTCGCCCGCCCGCTGTCCTCGAACGCCGAAAGCACGCGGTAGGCGGCCGCGAAGCCGCCGGGCAGACGCTCGGCGACCACCGCACCGCGGGTGACCACGCCGTGCCGGTCGAGCAGTCCCTCGGCGGCGGCATGGGCGCGTCGGGTCGGGTCGGGGTCGCGGGCCGGCAGCAGGGACCACCGGCCGGCCGCGGTCGGCGGCCCGCCGCGGGCGGGCAGTGCGGGCCGTCCTCGGGCGTACCGGGACCGCGGCGGCCGCGTCGGCCGCGACCGGTGCGTCGACCGGCCGCCGCCGACGAGAGACCGCAGCGGCGCCAGCGTGTCGTTCGTCACGCGGCCGGCCCAGACCAGGTCCCACAACGCCGCCACGAGCGCGCCGTCATCGGTCGAGCCCACCGCGTCAGCCAGCTGGCGGAAAAAGAACGCTCCCCCGGACGACAGCGCGTCGAGCACCGCGACGTGCAGCTCCGTCCTGGAGAACTCGTCGCCCGGGTCGGGCAGCGTGAGCGGCGCGGCATCGGCCACGTGCAGCGACACCCAGCCGTCGGTGCCCGGCAGCGCCCCGTGCCCGGACCACACCACCTCGCCCGCGGTGGTCAGCTCGTCGAGCCAGGCGGGGGAGTAGCCCGCCACCCGGGCCGGCAGGACCAGCCGCTCCAGCGCGCTGGCCGGCACGGCGCAGCCGCCGAGCTGCTCGACCACGCGCAGCACCCCGTCGACGCCGCGCAGCGCGCCGCCGACGTGCTGCCACGCCGGTAGGAAGCGCCCCAGCGCCGCCGGCTCGACCGGCTCGGCCTCCTTGCGCAGCGCGGCGACCGACCGGCGCCGCAGCAGCCGCAACACCTCGGCGTCGCACCACTCGGTGCCCGACGCCCCCGGCGTCAGCTCGCCCTCCACCACCCGGCCGGATACGGCCAGCCGTCGGAGGGCATCGGTCACCACCGCGACTCCGAGGCCCAACCACGCCGCAGCGTCGACGGCGTGGAACGGGCCGTGGGTGCGGGCGTACCGCGCCACCAGGTCGCCCAGCGGATCGGGCACCGGCTCGGTGAACGCCACCGGCACGCCGACCGGAAGCGGCACACCGAGCGCGTCGCGCAGCCGTCCGGCGTCCTCGATGGCGGCCCAGCGCTCCTCGCCGCCTACCCGGACCCGGATCACCCGTCGGGCGTCCTCCAGCGCCGCCAGGTGCCGCGGTGCGTCGGCGACATCGACGCACCGGTCGGCAACGGCGGCAGTCGAGAGCGGCCCGAGCAGCCGGAGCAGGTCGGCCACCCCCTCGAGGTCGCGGGCCTGGCGGTCGGGCGCGAGCCGCTGCAGCTCCGTCTCGGTCCGAAGGATGACGGACGCGTCGAGCAGCTCGCGCAGCTCCGTCCGGCCGAGCAGTTCGGCCAGCAGCGTCGGGTCGAGCGACAGCGCCTGGGCCCGCCGCTCGGCGAGCGGCGAGTCGCCCTCGTAGAGGAACGAGGCGACGTAACCGAAAAGCAGCGACCGCGCGAACGGCGACGGCTGAGCGGTCTCGACCTCCACGATGCGCACGGACCGGTCGGCCACGGCCCGCATGAGCCGCTCCAGCCCCGGCAGGTCGTACACGTCCTGGACGCACTCGCGCAGCGCCTCGAGCACGATCGGGAACGAGCCGTACTTCGACGCGACCTCGAGCAGCTGGGCCGACCGCTGCCGCTGCTGCCACAGCGGCGTGCGACGGCGCGGGTCGCGGCGGGGGAGCAGCAGCGCGCGCGCGGCGCACTCGCGGAACCGGGACGCGAACAGGGCCGAGCCGCCGACCTCGGTGGTGACGGCGTCGTCGACGTCGTCGGGATCGAGCACCACGAGGTCGGCGCCCGGCACGCCGCCGGGCTCGCCGAGGTCGTCGGCGGTGTCGGGGATGCGCAGCACGATGCCGTCGTCGGCGTGGGCCGCCTGGACGTCGACGCCGTACCGCTCGCGGAGGCGCGCTCCGATGGCGAGCGCCCAGGGAGCGTGAACCTGTGCTCCGAACGGGGAGTGGACGACCAGCCGCCAGTCGCCCAGCTCGTCGCGGAACCGCTCGACCAGCAGGGTGCGGTCGTCCGGGACGTGCCCGGTGGCCGCGCGCTGCTCGCGCAGGTAGCCGAGCAGGTTGTCGGTGGCCCAGTCGTCCAGGCCGCCCTCGGTGGTGCGCTGCCGGGCGGCGTCGTCGGGCAACGCGGAGATCTCGCGGACGAACGCGCCGACTGCGGCGCCGAGCTCGGCGGGACGTCCGATGATGTCGCCCTTCCAGAACGGGAGGCGGCCCGGCTGGCCGGGCGCGGGCGAGACGACGACCCGGTCGTGGGTGATGTCCTCGATCCGCCAACTGGTGGCGCCGAGCGCGAACACGTCGCCGACCCGCGACTCGTAGACCATCTCCTCGTCGAGCTCGCCGACTCGCGCGGCACGCTCGGAGCCGGCGAGGAACACGCCGAACAAGCCGCGGTCTGGGATCGTGCCGCCGCTGGTGACGGCGAGCCGCTGGGCGCCGGGTCGGCCGGTGAGCGTGCCGGTGGTGCGGTCCCAGACGATCCGCGGCCGCAGCTCGGCGAACTCGTCGGACGGGTAGCGGCCGGACAGCATGTCGAGGACGGCGTCGTACGCGCTGCGGGGGAGCGTGGCGAACGGGTGCGCGCGGCGGACCACTGTGAGCAGCTCGTCGACGCCCCAGCTGTCCATGGCGAGGGCGGAGACGACCTGTTGGGCGAGCACGTCGAGCGGATTGCGGGGCGCGTGCAGCTCCTCGATCTGGCCGGTCCGCATGCGTTCGACGACGACGGCGGTCTGGACGAGGTCGCCGCGGTACTTGGGGAACAGCACGCCTCGGGAGACGGCGCCGACCTGATGGCCGGCCCGGCCGACGCGCTGCAGCCCGCTGGCGACCGACGGTGGCGACTCGACCTGGACAACGAGGTCGACGGCGCCCATGTCGATGCCGAGCTCAAGGCTGCTGGTGGCGACAACTGCGGGCAGCCGGCCGGTCTTGAGGTCGTCCTCGATGACGGCGCGCTGCTCTTTGCTCACCGAGCCGTGGTGGGCGCGGGCGACGGTGGCGTCGATGCCCCTGGTCGCACCGGCCTGAGCCATGATCTCGGACGGCCGGAGCTCGCCGGGGCTGGGCAGGGTCTCGCCGGTGGCGCGCTCTTCGGAGATCTCGTTGAGCCTGGCTGTGAGCCGCTCGGCCAGGCGGCGCGAGTTGGCGAAGACGATGGTGGAGCGGTGCTCCTCGACCAGGTCGAGCACGCGCTCTTCGACGTGCGGCCAGATGGACGAGCGCTGCTCGGGGCTTGAGTCGGGACCGGTGTCGTGCCCGCCCAACTCGCCGAGGTCGGCGATTGGGACGACGACGCGCAGGTCCCACTCCTTGGCGCTGCCGGGGTCGACGACCTGGACGGGATGCGGGCCGCCGAGGAAGCGGGCGACCTCGTCGACCGGCCTGACCGTCGCCGAGAGGCCGACCCGCTGGGCAGGCTGGGGAAGCAGGGCGTCGAGTCGTTCGAGGGATAGCGCGAGGTGGGCGCCCCGTTTGGTGCCGGCGACGGCGTGGACCTCGTCGACGATGACGGTCTCGACGCCGCGGAGGGACTCCCGGGCCTGGGACGTCAGGATGAGGAACAGCGACTCAGGGGTGGTGATGAGCACGTCCGGCGGCGTGCGCTGGAACCGTCGCCGCTCATCGGCCGGCGTGTCGCCGGACCGGATGCCGACAGTGACGTCTGGCTCGGACTGTCCGAGCCTCCGTGCGGCCTGGCGGATGCCGGCGAGCGGGGACCGGAGGTTGCGCTCGACGTCGACGGCCAGCGCCTTGAGCGGCGAGACGTAGAGGACGCGGCAGCGCTGCTTGGGATCGCCTGGCTTCGGCTCGGCGGCGAGCCGGTCGAGCGCCCACAGGAAGGCGGCCAGCGTCTTGCCAGACCCAGTGGGTGCTACCACCAGCGCGTTGTGACCATCGGCCACGGCCTGCCAAGCGCCCTCCTGTGCTGCCGTGGGTGCGGCAAACGCACCCGCGAACCAGTCCCTGGTTGCAGGCCCGAACAGTTCGAGGACGTCAGCCACGCCCCCCATCCTCACCCGTGGCCCTGACAACGCACCGGGCCCATGGCGGGTGGATCACGCTGCACCGCTGGTGGAGAGCCTCGCCGCCCATTGATCGCCGAGGTCGCGACAGATCTCGATCGCCGCCGTGATGAAGGGCATCAGGGCCAGCGGTGGCCTGCGATCGGGATTCCATGCGATGCCGAGTCGGCGGGGCGGGGGTTCGGGTCGGATGGGGATGACGGCCACGTTGGGGTCGTTCTCGTCCACTGTGAGCAGCGGCAGGACCGCGTAAGCGAGCCCCGAGCCGATCACGCCCTGGATCGTCGGGTTGTCATCGGAGCGGAAGACGTAGGTCGGCAAGACAGGCACCTGGCGGAAGGCGTCGTCGATGATCTGCCGGCATCCGGGGTTGCGGGTGCCGATCATCGGGAGGTGGGCGATGTCGGCGATGCTGACCGCACGCCGGGCCGCCTCGGGAGCACCTGTGGGCGCTAGGAACATCATCGGGTCGTCGAGCAGCGGGCGGACCTGCAGCGAACCCGTCTCGTACGGGCCGATGTCGATGAAGGTGACGTCGACGTCGCCGGTCTCGACGGCGCGGATCAGCTCCCGGCAGTCCCGAGACTCCCGCAGCACGATCTCGATGCCGGGCCACTCCGCCCGGAAGGTGGCGAGGAGCGGGGGGAGGACCTTTGTGCCGACGCTCGGCAGCGTCCCTACCCGCAGCGCGCCCTGTTCACCCGAGGCCAGCGCCCGCAGGTCGGCGGCAGCGGAGCCGACGCGGGCGAGGACGGCGCGGGCGTGCGTCAGGAGCATCTCTCCGGCCGCAGTGAGTCGCACCGGGCGGCGGCCACCCGGGCGCTCGAACAGCGGTGTCCCCACCATGCGTTCGAGGGTGCCGATCTGTTGGCTGACCGCGGACTGGGTGTAGCCCAGATCTTCGGCAGCCGCGCTGAAGGTGCCGGTTTCGACGACGGCCACCAGGGCCAGGAGGTGCCGAATCTCCAGACCGGACCAGATAGAATCAGTAGCACTCATGATGGATACCAATCCTAACTTCGTTTGTGCTTATGGAGCAAGGTCATCAGACTGATCGGCATGTTTCCGGACGCGCGGCACCAGACGGGGAGGGCAGCGCGATGGCTGTAGACGTCGGCGCAATGGCGAGTTCTGTTCGTCAGGAGCTCGGCCCAAGTCTGCGAGGGGAGGTGATCTGCCCCAGCGACCATGGCTACGACCCGGCTCGGGCCGTGTTCAACCGCATGATCAATCGGCGCCCACTCGCTGTTGTCCGGTCCGTGGATGCCTCCGATGTGGTCCGCACCATCGCGTTCGCTCGTCGAGGGGACCTTCCGTTATCGGTGCGCGGGGGTGGTCACAGCGTGGCAGGGAGCGCTGTGCGTGACGGCGCCCTCATGCTCGACCTGTCCGGCATGAAGGCCATTCGGGTTGATCCAGAGGCGAGGACGGTCCGGGCCGAGCCCGGGCTCACGTTGGGAGGGTTCGACCGCGCCACGCAGGCGTTCGGGTTGGCGACGACGCTCGGAGTCGTGTCTGTGACCGGGATCGCGGGGCTCACCCTCGGCGGCGGGCTGGGCTGGCTCAACGGCGGTTATGGGCTCGCGTGCGACAACCTGATCTCCGCGGATGTGGCGACCGCCGACGGACGGCTGCTGCGGGCCAGCGCGCAGGAGAACGAGGAGTTGTTCTGGGGCATCCGCGGCGGCAGCGGCAACTTTGGGGTCGTCACCGCCTTCGAGTACCAACTTCATCCGGTCGACCGCGTGCTGGCCGGCGGCCTGTCGTACCCGTTGACGATGGCGCCCCGGGTCCTTCGTTTCTACGACGACTTCGTCAAGGCGGCGCCGGACGAGCTCTCCACTGCCGCGTCGCTCGCCCTGACCCCGGGAGGGGAGCCCACGGTGTCCATCGCGGTCTGCTACTGCGGTTCGATCGACGAGGGCGAACGGGTGCTGCACCCGCTGCGGACGTTCGAGTCGCCGATGGACGACGGGATCCAACCCATGCCCTACACCGAGCTGCAGAGCGGCCGCGACGAGGGATTCCCCTCCGGTCGACTGCATTACTGGAAGTCCGGCTGGCTGCGCGAGGTGACCGATGGCGCCATCGCGACCCTGATGGAATTCGTCCCGCAGATGCCCTCGCCGGCCAGCGGCGTCGGCCTGCAGCAGATGCACGGAGTTGCCAGTCGAGTTGATCCATCGGCCACCGCCTTCCCTCATCGGGCGGAGCAGTACGACTTCCTCATCATGTCGCAGTGGTCCGACGCGACCGACTCGGATCGCAACGTCCAGTGGACCAGGGCGCTGTTCGAGGCGATGCAGCCTCACCTCGAAGAGGCGGTGTACGTGAACAACCTGGGTGACGAGGGCCCTGCGCGGGTCCAGGCGGCCTATGGGGAGAACTACCCGCGCCTGGCCACCCTGAAGAGAACCTACGACCCGGACAACCTGTTCCGCGCGAACCAGAACATCGAACCATCCACGGATCCGTCCAGTGGAGAGGAATGATCGCCGTGGCAGGTTTGCGCACTCTCGTGGTCGGGGCGGGGATCGCCGGTCTCGGCGCCGCCCGAGCGCTCCGGCAGCGCGGTCTAGCCGCCGACGTTGTCGAACGGGAACCAGCCTGGACGCACAACGGGGCAGGCATCTACCTGCCAGGCAACGCGACGCGGGCGCTGCGGGCCCTTGGCTTGGAGTCAGCAGTTACCGAACGGGGATCGCTGGTCCCATACCAACGCCTGTGTGACCACCGGGGCCGCCTCTTGGCCGACATCGACCTCGCCGCCCTGTGGGGCGACGTCGGCCCCTGCCTCGCGCTGCACCGCGCGGACCTGCACGAGATCCTGGCATCCCACGGCGACCCCGTGCCGGCCCGGATGGGTCTACCGGTGCGGCGGCTCAGCCAGCAAACCGAAACCGTGACCGTCGAATTCGGCGACGCCACCGCCAACAGCTACGACCTGGTGATCGGCGCCGACGGCATCCACTCAACGGTTCGCCAGCTCACCATCGGCACCCGCGCGGTTCGACCGGTGGGGCAGCTCAGCTGGCGGTTCATCACCGAGTGCCCGCCGGAGGTCACCACGTGGACGGTGCTGCTGGGGCGCAACGTCAGCTTCCTGGCCGTGCCGATCGGCCGGGGCCAGGTCTACTGCTACTGCGACACACCCATTGAGGGCACCCCTGCGCTGCAGGGCAACGACGTGAAGGGTCGGCTTGCAGAGCTGCTGACCGGATTCGGCGCCCCCGTGCCGGCCATACTCGACACGCTCGGCGCCGAGGGTGCCGTGCACGTCGCCCCAATCGAGGAGGTGACGCTCAACGGGTGGTCACGAGGATCGGTGCTACTCGTCGGGGACGCGGCGCACGCGACGTCACCCAACATGGCCGAAGGCGCCGCGATGGCGCTCGAAGACGGCCTGGTACTCGCCGAATGCCTCGCCTCCGGGCACGGCATCGCGCAGACAATGGCACACTTTCAGGCTCGGCGCCGCCCGCGCACGCAATGGGTCCTCGCCCAGACGCACCGCCGGGATCGCACGCGCAACCTGCCACCCGCCCTTCGCAACCTGGTGCTGCGCAGGTGGGGACGGAACATCTTCCACGCCAACTACCGCCCGCTTCTCGATCTCCCCTGATGGCTGTCCGTACGGCTGGAACATGAAGGGGCCGTGACCACGTTCATGCCAGCCCGTCGAGGGCTTGGGGTCACCGCGGGCATGTTCGGTACCCACGTGGAGACCGCCTGCCGGCAGAGCGGCCCGATCACGTGGAGGGAGAATTACCGCGCTCTCACCGCCGGTCTCAAGGAGTTCGTCGAACGTGGGCGGCGTCTGGGCGGTTGTTACCGTGGATAGCCCCAAGGGCAATAGCCCGAGGAAGTGAGCCCCGCAGCCGTCCGGACGGTCGGTGAGCGGGGCTTCGCGCAGCCCGGCGTCAGGACAAGGCCGAGTCCGAGTAGTCCGTGTGGTCGCACACGACGCTGTAGGTGGTCTTGTCCAGCCAGTGGCAGTACGGCTTGTTGCCGCCGAGAGAGATCCGCCGCCGCTGCCCTTCACCCGACCACGCGGCCACCTCTGCCCGCGGGAATGCGCGGCCGGCGGCGAGCAAGGGGATCGCCTCGAGGGCGGGCTTGAGGTCAGTGTCCGTCGACATCAGCACGCCCACGTCGTACTGCCTCGTGACCGCGAGCACCGCAAAGTCGATCGCCAGGGACACGTCGATGCCCTTCTCGCGCGGCTTCTCCCCGGGCTTGTGCGAGTCCGGCCAGCCATGCGGGTACGACAACGGGCGAGGGAACACGAGCACCCGCGGGTCGAGTGCCTGCCAGGCCGCGATCTGCCGACGCGCGGCGCTGCACCCCTTGGGGTCCTTGCTGCCGTCCGGCAGGCCACGATAGACGCGAACCTGCGCCAGTTCGCGGTCGAACGGGCTGTCCGCGGCGATGTGCTCGGCGAGCTTCAGTGGGTCGATCTGGCCCTCGAAGTGCGGCGACCATCGGCTGTGAAAAGCACTCCCGGGCACCCATGTACACGTTCTGGTAGTCCAGGAAGACCACCACCCGCGATGGTGCGGTCACCACTGCCTCCCGAAAGAGATAATCCCCGCCAGTGCTGGACCGAGGTCCAGGACGGCGGGGAGCAGTGGAACCACTGTCACACACACTTGCCTGTCAGGCAAGAGGAACGACTGTGAGGACGACCACTGCCCAGCGACCTTGGGTAGCGGTCCACGGGCGAAACCAATCTCTCACGCCGTGACGACAGCCGACCGGTCGTACACCAGCGCCGTCCTTCGTGGGCCGGCGCCCGGGGAGACCGGCCCACGGATTGCCGGTGGTCCGTTCTGGCCTCCGTGCCACAGACCGTTAACAGTTCGCCAAGCTCGACGGCTTCCTGTCGCTCAATGACCGCCAGATCCTGCGCGACGCGGGCAAGGTCTCACACGCCCTTGCCCTTGAGACGGCGCACGGCGAGTACGACAAGTTCCAGACGCGGAGGATCGCGGCGAACGACACATCAGCGAGCGACTTCGACGAAGCCGTGAAGGGCTTGCCGTCGATGCAACCCAAGCCTGCGGCACCCCCCGCGCCGGCTGAATTACTCACTGCCCCGGGGGGGCAGAACGGATCGCCCTGACCCTAATCCTGCCCACCGAGCTGGCTGTCGAGCATTTGGGACAGTTCGCCGGCGAGCGTACCGAGGTCCTCGCCCCTGTAGACGCCGGCAAGTTCGTCGAGTAGTCGGGCGACAACATCAGCCTGCGCGCGCGTCAGCACAGGGGGCGAGCCCGTCGCCTGGGAACCCTCGCCGAACTGTGCCCGAAGTTGCGCGGCATAGTCGTCGCGGTTCACCGGATTGCCCGCCCGGTCCCGCACAGTTGCGCTCGGCCGGGGCGCGACCGCCCCAGTGGCCGGGGGCGTGCTGAACGCGGCATGCTCGGGGCAGTAATCGGTTCCGCGGACCGGGTCGTGCGTCCAGCCGACCGTGTGATCACGAGCCCAGGACCTGGCATCGGCGTCACTACGCCACCGCTCTGCCGCCGATGGCTCCACCTGAACTGGGCATCCAGCGACGTCGCAGCTGAGCACGATCCGCCGCGGTGTGGCCCCTCCGCCGGACAGATGGATGCTCACCGCTGCCGCTCTCTGTTCGCCCATCCGCGCGCCCACCAGGCAGGTCGGACCGAGTCGCCACTCTCGCGCCCCGCCTGCACGCGCTCCTGTCAAATGAGAGTGGCCGCGGTTGCGCACGGACACCCGCGCAAAGGTTACCCGCCCAGCCTCCCTGCCGGGGCCGTAGGTTCGGTAGCCACGGGCAGCCTGGAGGCCCGACTAAGCCCGGGCCGGACAGTGCTTCCTCATCGGAGCACCGATGAGATCGTGTGGGCGTCGTCGTTGTACGGGTGAGAACGCTGAAACTCTCTATAAGCCGAGGAGGCTGCACCATGGACTGGAAGCTCGAGCTCGTGCTGGTTCCCGTGTCGGACGTGGATCGGGCCAAGGCCTTCTACACCGAGCAGTGCGGGTTCAACCTGGACGTCGACCACCGTGCGAGCGACGACTTCCGGGTCGTGCAGATGACGCCGCCGGGCTCGGCGTGCTCGATCTCTATCGGGGTGGGCATCACGAAGGCGCCGCCCGGAACGACCGAAGGCTTGCACCTGGTGGTCACCGACATCGACAAGGCGCGTACCGAGCTGGTCGGGAGCGGCGTCGATGTCAGCGAGGTGTTCCACTTCGGGGCCAGCGGCCGGGAGCCCGGTCCGCACCCGGAGCGCGCCGATTACGGCTCCTACCTCGCGTTCAGCGACCCCGACGGCAACAGCTGGGTCGTCCAGGAAGTCCCTGGGAAGCCGGCGTAGGCATGACCGTCGACCACGCCGACGACACCTCCGCCGCCGCGGCCGCCGGTGACGAGGGCGCCTTCGCGACGCTCAGCGAGCGGCACCGTCGTGAGCTGCACGTGCACTGCTACCGGATGCTGGCGTCGTTCGACGAGGCGGAGGATGCGGTGCAGGAGACGTTCCTGCGCGCATGGCGAGGCCGCGACCGCTTCGACGGCAGCGCGCAGTTCCGGGCCTGGCTGTACCGGATCGCGACGAACGTCTGCCTCGACGCGCTCCGGCAGCGCCGGCGTCAGCTGACGAGGCTGCAGTCCTTCGCGGAAGTGCCGTGGCTGCAGCCCTACCCTGACCGACTGCTGGACGAGGTGGCCCCGAGTGACGAAGAGCCGGACGCGGTCGTCGTCGAGCGGGAGACGATCGAGCTCGTATTCGTCGCCGCCATGCAGCTCCTGCCGCCCCGGCAGCGCGCGGCGTTCGTCGCCCGCGACGTGCTCGGCTGGCCGGCTGCCGAGACGGCCTCGCTGCTGGAGACCAGTGTCGCCGCGGCGAACAGCGCGCTGCAGCGCGCCCGCGCCACGATGCAGGAGCACCTGCCGTCGCGGCGTGCCGAGTGGTCCGCGCGGGAGCTCTCCGACGAGGAGCGCGGCCTGCTAGCGCGCTTCATCGACGCGCATGAACGCTTGGACGCTGAGGCCGCCGTCGCAGTCGCGGCACAGGACATCCGGATCACGATGCCGCCGGACATGCTGGTCTTCGAGGGGCTCGACTCGATCGCACCGCTGATCGAACGCGCCCTCGGCGAGGAGCGCGACGGCGACTGGCGCCTCGTCCCCACGAGCGCCAACCGGATGCCGACCGCCGCGAGCTATCTCCGCCGGCCGGGCGACACCGTGTTCCGTGCGTTCAAATTCGACGTGCTGCGCGTCGAAGGCGACAAGATCGTGGAGATCACGACGTTCGGCTCCGGCCTGTTCCCGGCGTTCGGCCTGCCCGGGATGCTGTGACTGGCGTATCTGAGCGACCGCGGCTCTGCGCCAGTCGGGCCCCGGCGAGGAGACCAGGGCGGGTCACCATCTGCGGCATGGTTCTCCCTTCCGTCTTGCCGGCGTGGATTGCGTGCCTGTCGGTCGGGGCGGCTTCGG
>Ga0193739_1000415_pt1 | contig 12067 bp, 12 predicted proteins | sample L2a2metaG_FD_144926 | JGI IMG/M metagenome (GOLD analysis project Ga0193739, IMG submission 144926) | Soil microbial communities from a riparian zone of the East river system, Colorado, United States - L2a2 | ecosystem: Environmental > Terrestrial > Soil > Riparian zone | place: USA: East River...
ATCGGGGAATCCCTTCATTTTTATTAGTTCCTGAAACAGATGTGTGTCTGCAAAATCAGAAAAGTACGAGTCAGTTCTGGAGACTGCCTCTAATTTTGGCAGAAATAGCTCATCATATAGGTTTGTGACTCTATTCCATGCCCTTATCGGATCAGACCCCATATAGGTAACTGATAGATCAGATAGCCACAACACTTCTGCCAAGATGTTTATCTTTTCAATATCATGACCTTTGACATTAATTTCAGCCAACAACTCTTTGTAGTTTTTCTGAGCTATTTCTTGTTTAAAATATGGAAAGTCAGTTCTCCAAATCAATGCTTCGACGATCAAACTCTTGTCGGTTTTCTCAATATCTGCTGTTTGTGTCAGTATGTCTGGCCGAGTACTAAATTTAAATGAAAAATTTTCCAAAACTCTCTCCAGATTAGGTTGGTCCAGTTTGAAATAAGCATCATGTATTTGATATCTTTGAATAGTTTCTATAGTTCTATGTACTCTGGGTCCTACTGATGGACGAATATTGGATCCTTGTTTAGGGTAACCATTATTTTCAGGCTCCGAACTATTGCCATTATAAGTGAATTGGAGTGGATCGTAATCATGTAATAGAGCTGCTACAAGGAGAATTTCGATATCGTCGGCAGAGAATCTGTAATTATTTATTGTATTTGGTAACATTTTAAGAGTCATGTAAGAAACTTCAAGACTGTGGTGAAAATTATGATATTCTGTAGATCCCTCGCCCAATCCAACATCAGAATAAACACCATCTAGGAATCTAATTAGAGTAGAGATTTTGTCAATTTTGTCTTGGCTTATTCCTTTATTTTTTGCTACATCTAAAATGGCCAAGACTAACCTATCTTCTCTGATATCGGCGAGAGTTTCATTTGCCTCCTTTACTATCGATTTATGGAATCCTGGAAGTTTTTCTAGAATTTCATTATAAATGATCTTTATGGGCAAGCTCTTGTAGATATATACCCACAGTCCTGTTACCTTCCAGGGATATTTTATTCTAAATTTCTCTCTTTCAATGATTTCATCCACAAGAAGTACAATGTTTCTGTTTAGTTTTCCAATTTCACGATTTGTGACAATCCCTTCTGGATTGTTTGATTTTGTACCCTGATAATCGGCTCGCATTACGGCCCATTGCGGTATTTTGACCCTGTACCGTATTCGCTTAATCGAGCCATTCGTTGACCAAGGGAATCTAATAATTTCCTTCTCGGTCGTAGCTACATTTTGATTTCTTGTATTAAGCAAGTCGTCATCTTTAACAACCTGAAGAATCAATTCCTTATTCGGAACTTGCAGTCCAAGTAATACATGCCAATACTTGCCCTTGTCTACCCACTCCGGAGCATATGTAGCTGGATCCCAAAAGTCTATGGGACCAAAGGGGATATACCCATTCTCAAACTCATGTGTTTCGGGATTATACGATTTATATTCATATTTTCCAATTCTAGGATTAATTTGACACGCGAGAATTCGTGTATTGTTAACTCTATCTGAAGATTTGGTAAATTCCCTGTGGGCCATCACTCCCCAGATAGTTCCTAAACCGCTTAATAGAGTAAAACTGAAGTAAAACATATCAAATTTGTAGTGTATGGCGTAATTGAGAGCTAATTGAATACCGAAAACGTAGCAAGAAAACATCCCGGCAAAAAACAAGAAAAGAAAAAACCCTCTTGCTATATCGTTATAAAATAAACTAAATGATTTCTGGCCGATAGAGCTTGTCATCCTTTGCTTCATGGACATTCACTGTCATTACCAAGCATCCCGGTCCTATTCCTAATTGATCGTATGATAATCGTCAATTATTCATACAGTATCAATTACACTTCGTTAAAAATTATTCGATATAAAAACACGACCATGATTCTTCACTTTCATATCAGTTAGGTAAAATATCATTTCCATGTCACTATTTATGAAGCAATGCGTTGATAATGGACTAGGCATTGAATCAATATTATCTGTTTTCAAACTACAATCAGTTTTACAAAATGCATCCTTTTGTTTACCTGAAGCTGTCTTGATATCTCCTTAACATCCTTAGCATCACCCTTTAAAGAAAATATTTCAAGGCATCTATCTTTGTCTATCTTATTATGTAAGTGCACAATTATTATCTTGTCAAAATCATGTCTTATCGATGATACTTGATCGTCGGAGTCTTCATCATGTACTGCCAAAAGTAACGAATTAATTTCTCCATCCAAGTCTTCTTTCATTCGTTCATCTGATAAGAGATTTCTGATTCCTGCCCTTATGATTTCTGATCTTCCTGAAAATCCCAACGACTTGAGCTTATCTAAACTCTCGATTATGTCTTCATTTAACGAGACGCTCACTATGGTCAATAAGATTTTGATAATCAGTTATTGGATATAATAATTATGGCATATTCATGGATCTAGAAGAAATCGATTAAGGTCAAAGGAGGCTATTCAGAACGAGGCAAAATTAGGATTACTATCGAAAAACAGAGTTTTTCAATTTATCTTTTCCTAAAGTCTTGAAATAGGTAACTTGAAACATGAATATTTGATTCCGAAAAAAAGTCATGCTGATCCGTCGCAGTTTTTGAATTGCACAGGAAATATTGTGAATCTAATCAGGTAAGCTTAGAAATAAAAATAATAATGATACTGAAATTATCAATTCTGGCTGCTAAACAAGACATGAATTTTGCTACCACTACCCTGTTAAGGAATTAGTAGGTGAAAACGAAATATCGGGCTATTGTCATTATAATCAAATATCTGAATTGTGTTATTAACAAAGAATTACAAGTTAATTATAATTAATAAAGAAAGTATATATTCTTAATAATCTATGTTATACTTGTGGTGAGAAGAATAATAGTTTTATCTCATTTAATTTTCTCGCTTCTATTTTCTTCATTAGGTCAAACCTTGTATGCCCAGAATCAAACATCCAATACGAATGCAACAATGCTACTAGATTTGAACGCTCCAAACGGAACACAGGAAGGTCCAATTAATGTGCTGAACAATATTACAAATTCATCACACAAATTGACAGTCATATCGTCTTTCTTTCCAATTGATGAATTCGTTGAGAAAGTTGGAGGCAACATTGTAGAATCATCTCTAGTGATTCCGGCAGGAATCGAACCCCATGATTTTGAGCCAACAATTGGTCAAGTGCAGAATATCGATTCTGCAGATGCCCTGGTATACAATGGTTTGGGAATTGAAAATTGGATTACAAAAATAAGTCCTACTCATAAAATTGATGCTAGCAAGGGTTTGAACGTTTCTTATTCTGACAAACGTAACATGACCCTAGATCCACACGTATGGTTGGATCCTTTGCTTGCAAAAAAGCAAGTCGAAAATATACGGGATGGCCTAATGATAATTGATCCTAAAAACAAGGAAACCTACATTAGTAACGCAAAGACTTTTTTAGATGAGCTTGATATACTTGACAAGACAATCAGAGCTGAATTGGAGCCGTGCAAAAAAAGAGACTTTATTTCATTTCATAACTCGTTTTCGTATTTTGCTAAACGATACGGATTAACGCAACACAGTATTTCTGATACTGGACCGGAAGCAGAGGTAACTGCTGCACGATTAGCAGAAGTCATCAATTTAGCAAAAAGTTTAGATCTTCGGGTTATCTATTCGGAAGAACTGATGGACTCTCGCTACGCATTAGTTATTGCCCAAGAAATTCCAAATAGCAAAGTGCTTGTATTAAGTCCTATTGAAGGACTAACAAAGAATGAACAAGATGCGGGAATTGGATATATTGACAAGATGCATGAAAATATTAAGAATTTAGCTGCGGGACTAGAATGCAACCAATAATTAAAGTAGCCAACTTATCATACTACTATGATTCGATCCCTTCTTTGGACCATATTTCATTCACGGTAGACAAGGGGGATTTTCTTGGAATAATTGGGCCCAATGGAGCAGGGAAGACGACTTTATTTCAGTGCATGCTAGGAATATTGAATGATTTTTCTGGTGAAATCAATCTTTTTGGGTTCGACATAAGACAAGATAAGAAAATGCTTCAAAGGATTGGTTATGTGCCACAAAAAAAATCTGTAGAACAAGGCTTTCCTGCAACTGTTAGTGAAATTGTCTCACTTGGTATGATAGGAAGGAAAATTAACAGAGAATCTATCGACAGTGCAATTGAGTTTGTAGAGCTTGGAGCATATCGAAACAAGAGAATAGATGAACTTTCTGAAGGTCAACAACAGAGAGTCATAATTGCGAAAGCATTGGTGAAGCAACCTGACTTATTGATATTGGATGAACCTACTACTGGTATCGATTCAGCAGCTCAAGAAAGATTTTATGATCTTTTGACCAAATTAAATAAAGATAAAGGAATAACTATTGTATGGTCCTCACATGACATGAATGCTGTAGAAAAATTAGCAAGTAAGGTCGCGTGTATTGATAGGAAATTATTTTTTCATGGGGAATCAGAAGACTTTTTTGGAAATGAGGAACGAATGAAATCTTATGTAGAATTTGCTATGCAATCACATATGAATCTCCATTTTGGTAACCAAAGAAATAGAGCTGACAATCCGGAAAATAAGATTGATGGAAATGGTATTTGATTTAATTCAATATGGCTTTATGCAAAGAGCTCTGATATCTGCTATTGCGATATCAGTTATTTGTTCTATTGTAGGTCTTTTCTTAGTACTTAAACGACATTCACTATTTGGTGATGCTCTAGCACATGTAGCTTTTGGTGGCATATCATTAGGACTATTCCTTGGAGTATATCCACTATGGACCGCTTATATTGTTGCCATCTTGTCTGCAGTTGGCGTGAATAAATTAAGAGAATCAACAAAGATTCCTCCCGATTCCTCAATTGCTGTACTTTTAACTTCTGGTCTGGCTATAGGCGTTATACTAATTAGTATTTCCGGAGGATTTACACTCAATTTATTTAGTTTGCTATTTGGAAATATTCTTCTTGTGAGCAATGATGACGTAATTATGATCTTGATCACGGCCGCCATAGTTATACCTGTCATCTATATACTCTACAAGAAACTAGTTCTCATAATATTTGATGAGAACCAAGCAAAGGTCAGCGGATTGAATGTCACCTGGATAAATACCTTGTTTATTATTCTTGCAAGCATAACCATAATAGCCTCAATAAGACTTGTAGGTGTTTTGCTTATCTCGTCACTGATCGTTATTCCAAATATCACAGCACTGATGCTGGGCAAAGGATTTAAAAAGACTATCTTTATTTCTTGTGCAATGTCTGTATTTTCAGTTGTATTTGGAATAGTCATATCATATTATTCAAACGTGGCTCCGAGTGGTATGATAGTATTAACAATGGTATCGATGTTTTTGATAACAGTTATTGCAAAAAATATGAAAATTAGATTTAATAAGATTGTAGTTACCAAATAAAAGAACACACAACTAATCAATGACAGTGAAAATCACAAGTTCCATTTAGAGTCTGATCCAGAAACAAATTAGGTATATCTAAGGTAATATATTAGAATTTTTATTAAATACCTGAATATAGATTCCTAATTCTTTTAAAGTTATTTGGATTGTAATAGAAAAATAATCTATACTGACTATGAAACAGCTATAATGTTTTTTCCTGATAAAGTATGACTATTTTGTGATTATTATTATCATATTGTGTCCAGGCGATCCATACTTTATTTTCTGTATCAAAAATCAAGGGATTTGAATAGACTCCTGCCTGCCCATTACCCACTACCTTTTTCATAACAGGTGATCCAGAAGTGTCTCCAATCCATAGAAGTACTGAACCATTATTAGTATCATCACTCCAAGTAACATAAATCTTGTTGTTACTGACCAATAAATATGGAGAAACAGAATTGCCGGAATTGTTGCTTAAATTTATCACATTTCCTGCAAGGTTTTTCGAGTCAATTTTTCTTAACATTACGTCAAACGTTTTGCTATTATTGAGTGTATCGGACCAAGTTACATAAATGTCCTCTCCCAGAAGCTGACCATGTGCAAGTCTGGAAATCCCAGAAGTATTGCTAATATTAATTGTTGAATTGAACGATTTACCATAATTATTACTAACTGTAAGAAATATTTCAGAATCGCCTTTTCCAAATATAAGTTGTTCCCATAGAACATATACTCGCTTACCCTCTAGTGTAGTAAAGACAGTTGGATTGATAGAATTGATTCTCTCTTGCACAGTTACATTTTCCAATTTGTGAGGAAATATCGTATTTGAGTTAGCATTAACTACTGTCCCATTAAATGAAGAATAACCTTCATGTCCTTCAAGTGGCAGAATCTTATTGCTTACAATTTTTGATGTTGTAAAGGTATTTCCTCTATCCAAACTACTTGTAAATGCTATACTACATATGGGATCATCATGTTTAGTATCACATTCGGTCCAAGTCATGTATATTATTGATCCATTTTGATTTATGGCCATATGTGGATCTAGCGAGTCATCTATGTCATTACTTAAATTGAGGGTATCATTAAAAGAATCACCCCCATCCTGGCTCTTTCTAAAGAAAATGTCTTTATTTGTGGATGAAACATTTTCATTAGCAGCCCACACTACGAATACATTTTTTCCTACCGAAGTGAGATCATGAAGGTGTACATTACCAGTTGTGTTACTCAAGTTAGTTACGTTGTCAAATTTGTTACCGTTATTTTCACTCTTGGTGAAAAGCAATTTCCACTTATCGGGTTGTTTATCCTCCCATGTGATGTATACATTTTCTTCACTATTTCTTAATTTTATTATGTTTGAAATTCCGGATGTATTACTTATGTCCAATATACTAGTAAATAGCTTTGCGTTCTTATCGATTTTTTTAAACATTACATCGCTATTTTGCGGATTTAAATTGCTAATCCATGCAGCATAAATACTATTATTTGAAACTGAAAATTCTGGATTTATTGAATCAAATGTAGCATTGCTTAATATTAAAGTAGAATTCCCAAGTGCGTAAGGTTCTGAATAAGTTACAGGTTCAATGAAAATTATTGCAATCATGAACATGTTAAAGATTAAAACATACATTAACAAATTTCTGATGTAAAAGGAATTTCCGGCAAGAATGTTCAAATTGGATCCAAATGATCTATTGTCCTTCGGTAACTGATCCTAATTTCATGAAATGGGTCAGATCGTCGCGAGATCTTCATAGATTTTTCCTCAGATTTGAGCAGCAACAAAAGTTCACCTCATCCCCTCTATATGTTTAGCTAGGATTGTTTTTAATGTTTCTAACGCCTAATCTAGAAACGTTCTTTCTCAACTTCTTAAGCGTACCCGAAAGACTGACCGCGGTAAGGGCGGGTTGGGTCAAGGTTAACGAGACCAAAAAATAGTCAAGGTATTTGAGCTTACATCCTACTATCATTATGTTTCCAAATTCCGAATCATAGAGTTTCAGCATGGCCAACTCTGATTGAAAGATTCCAAAGAGTTCCCTAAATCGGACAACTATTTTTTCATGTATCTGAAAAGGTCGGTATAAACCGTTCTCATTATACATAATTGCTACATATCTTCTTTTTTCTTTATGATTTAGCATGATACCATCTTGCCTTACTTTTTGCATAAAGCCACTCAGATATTTCCTTCCAATAAATTCTTGGAGATATTCCTACGACGTTCAAGACTGACTCAAATGATCTAGCAGAAATCATTTCGTTGACTGAAGTTGCACCACTGGACAATATGAATTGACAATGATTTGATTGACAGAATTCATAGATGGATTTTACTTCCTTTAACCATCTACCAACCATCACAGCTTCAAGTTTTCTTGCAGATGCGATTGAGATTTCTATCCCAAGTCCTCTTTTGACTTTTCGTTTAATTGCATCCTTCCTTTGAAAGGGATCGATAAGGAATAGATCAGTTTTGCCATCGAGTGAGCGAATGTTATCTGAAACTATCAGGTAGGGAAAATAATCCGCAATAGGATATTTTTTATCCATTCTAAGTATGACGTCTTCTTGTGGTCTAGTACTCGTCGAATAGTCCGAATCAACACCTATCATGTCTAGATCTAATAACTTGGACATAGTAATAGCTCTGTTAATGTTTGAAACATGAATTCCCAGATCTATTTTTTTGTAAATAAATTCATCACATGATCCTTGAATTTATTATTTTGGTTAAACTCTTTTATTGGTTTGAATCTGATTCTGATTGAATCATGTTCAGATAAGGCTATTACTCCCCTACACATAGATTGTTTATTCAACCTGATGTAAAAATTGTCCTTTTCATCAAAGGAGTCAGATATTGAATTCAAAAGATAATTTTTTTCACCTATTTTCAAATTCGAAATGATTCTCTCTAATAAGACATGTGACTCTTTGTGATCACAATCTCCCTTAATAATCGATATTTCATTTCCCCAATGACCTTTCGCTGGAGAGACTAAAAATTTTTCCGTTGGAATAGAAAGCACGTCATTCATTCTGATGAGTATTTTTGGAATATCCTCTGTAGCATGCGCTACAACATGGATGGATGTAGTAAGTGTCAATCTTGAATTATTTCACTAAAAGTTACCAGAACAAAGCTCAATTGTGATAGATCTAGGCAGTTTTTTCTATATCCACAGCTTGTTCTTCGCTATTTTCGGTTTTATTTTCAGTATCAACTGTTTCAACAGGCGGTTTATGTGACGACACTAGTTTAGTTTTCTTAATACCTATGTGTCGTAACGATGAAATTTTTCTTCCTTTTTCCAAAATTTCCCTGTTAAATTCGCTATTGTCATCAGTAACTTGTTTAATGAAAGTATTGAGATCCCATTGTGGTATATTATCAGATAATAACTGGTGTATCACTCTTCTTAATTCATGCTTCTTTGAAGAATTTATCCTGCGCTGGCTGAATGCAATAATTTCAACTCTAAATTCCTGGCCATCTTTTGTAGTGTAATTGTGTATATGAGTAATCATTGAACTGCCTCTCCTGACAAGGCTTCTTAAGAACTCCTTTCCGTATTCATGTCCCTTGAAAATAGTAGTGGCGACACCTTCGTTTACCTTTTCGATTTCTACAAATACTTTGGTCTTGTGATCCGCTGGGTCTTGTTTCTTTATATCAAATAATGTATTCTCTACGACGCGTCCAATTGCTGTATTGGGATCTGTGATAGGAAGATAATTGATGTGATGCCCTCCAAAATCTCCAAAAGAATTCGGTGAATCGAGGATAAGCCACTGTTTGTCTCTCCATTTATCCCTAACTCTCCCGCCTCTTCTTGCACCTTTAGCCATAAAAAAATCGCCTACGACCAAAATATAAGTTGTGCGTTAATTGGGTCCAAAAAAAAGTTATCTAATTATGGATTTTTAAAAAAAAAATTTAATCTGACACTGGTTTCCCGTCAGATGAATACTTTACCTTTTTACTTTCAGATGATGCAACAGGCGCAGCACGATGTCGGTATCTTTTAGCTCTTGATGAGCCTAAAATGATTACGAAACCTATGAAAGCCGCCGTAGTTATTGCATACATCAACATGCCATCTGCCATTAACATTGCCTTCTCAGAGCTTGTTTAAAAATATTTATGGATCCAGTTGATTAGTTTATTGAAATTCCTTTATTAAATATAAAAATATATTGAAATTATTTCTAATTAAATGTAAAAATGGATCAAAATGCCTGTGAGAAATTATGAAATATACCTTTGATTTACCAGAAACAATTGCAAAGGTTCTTAAACATAATAACTAGACTCGATAATGAGTTCCAGAATCATTATTATCAATTATTTATTTGATATTCTTTTTGCAATAATAAACTGTCATGTGAATGTAAGATCATTTAGTTTACATACTATCGAACAATTAAAAGCGCATCGGGTGAGATATCGCATTTTTCTTGCATTATTTTAGAAACAAAATGTGTTAAAGGTCGTTATTGACAATCGAAACAATTTGGAATCCAACAACACGTCTTTGAACTAGATAGGTTGGGGCTGTAAGATGTTTCAATACCAATCAAGTCAGACACTCTAGGTCAGTTGGCGATTTTAGATTGTAAATCGACACACGAATAACTAATCTACATTCAATTAAGAGAACCACTTTGGCAAGTAACATTCCAAAACACTGAGAACTATTTTGTAGCAGTGATTCCGACTAGAAGTCTTTATACTGTCTATTGTAATAAAATAGGATATGCAATACGATCTAAGTGTTCTATGTGATGGTATTTTTGAGGTTGATGAAAAAATACGTTTTGTTGGAATAATTGATCAGATGGGTAAATTAGTTGTAGGAAATATGAAAAAGGGTTTACCGTCTTTAGAAAGAGACGATGGGTCAATCAGGCTTTATCTTGGTTACGCTATAAATAATATCCTAAGACGTGATTTTGATAATGTTTTTGGTAAAGTTCTTTATACCTTCTCTGAAAGGGAGAAAATAAAGCTCTTGACAGTACCAATGGATAATTATTTACTCCTTGTTTCTATCGATAAATTATCAGATCATGTTAAATTGATAAATAAGATAATGGATGTTGTAAAAAAACTAACTATGCCGTGATCTGATATTCCAAGAAGGGTAATTTTATTTGCATTAATGTTTATTCATTTCTACTAGTAACAAGAAAAAAAGCAATACTACTAGAGGCGTCGATGAAATGATAATCGATCTCTGTTATGTATATTCATTTTACCCACACATTTCATGATAATTATTTTGGACTGACAAGAATTTTATTAATTCTCCTCTTTTCCCATACTAGCAAGTAAATTATGCCAATTACCAAAAGTATCTCCAGTGACTTGGCCAAGATTCCTGCGATATCAATACTTTCTGCCTTATTGTCTGGTGACAATGGGGGCGCCACGACTACTGAGTATGCATACAGTCCTATGAGAACGGAGGTTCCGATAAATCCAAAGAGATTCAAGGCGACCCGTTTCTTATATTGACTTAAAATAAAATTTCTGTTGTTACCAGAGTACGCTTCAGTAGTAAAATTCATCAAAATATACAAAATCCCATATGCGACCTGAGCTCCTGCTGCAGCCATTAAGAAAACTGAATAATAGATTTGAAGAGAACCATGTTCGGGAAAAATTGCCAAGTGAACCAGGCCCCCTGCTATTGCAAGTAGCATAATGATGTACTTCAGAGTTTCTTTTTCTGGTACCGCGCCAGTAACAGAGATCTGCCTTCTTCTCTTCAAATATGTTCTACCTAAGACTAAACCTAGAACTATGATGGGGGTCAAGATAGAAATGACCAGGAGAGAATTTCTAACCAGTCCCCACGAATCCGAGATAGAAACATTGAATATCACACGTTGGCAATTACAATCCGCTATACTAGACAGAATGGATCGCGGGGCATCTAATTGATTGTGATTCACCATTTTGTCATCATTTGCTACACTAAGTACTATTTCATATGAACCAGAATATGGGAACACATAGTATAGATTAAAATCTCCAATATCTCGTACAGTCCAAGGGAAACCTTTTACTCTTTCACCAGTGCTCTCTTGATATATCTCAACCATTGTCTCAATATCATAAACATCGTTTCCATCAAAATCTTGTACGCTGAACGTTATCTGTGTTGGTTCGTCAGGTGCCGCGTATTCAGGATCTAACGCCATATACGGATAATACTTTCCCATCCCATCCCTATTTGATCCCCCATTATAATGAGGAGTATGAGAAAGATGTGCAAATGAGACAAAGTTAGGAATAAAAGTTGATACTAATATGAAAATTAAGATTGAAATCAAAACATAATGGATTTTCATATTATTGATGTGAGATCTAGCGTAATGGTTTCATATAAGTCGTGCATGCAGTTTAGAAAGTTCTTTCAGAATCAACACAATTTGTGCCGTATTGATGTATGTAATTAAAGATGACTTTTACAGATGTCGTATTTTGTCTTTCATATTGAAGATGGAATAAGAAAAATTTATTTCAGCAATCAAATAACTCCTTCCCTATATTTGGGTAAATTGATAAGTGCAGATGAATATTTGAA
>Ga0193739_1000416_pt1 | contig 12066 bp, 16 predicted proteins | sample L2a2metaG_FD_144926 | JGI IMG/M metagenome (GOLD analysis project Ga0193739, IMG submission 144926) | Soil microbial communities from a riparian zone of the East river system, Colorado, United States - L2a2 | ecosystem: Environmental > Terrestrial > Soil > Riparian zone | place: USA: East River...
TTGATTGGATGCGAACCATTAACCATACGATTCCCGACGTCCGAAGACCTGACTCAAACAGAAGTCAAATGTAGCATTGAAAAAATATTTATTTCCTTAAATTGGAAACAAAGACAGACTAATCCTCACAGGCGACACCGTCTCCATCACGATCTAGATCATCTGGATCACCTGGCGTGACTTTAAAGTTCAGTCAATATCTCCATCACCGTCTTTTGACAGGATGGTTATTTTTATGTAGTATCTTCTGAGGATGAAGGAACAGTCGTATATAGAATATCAGCAAATTGATACTAATCATGATGCGCAACAATTTCTTTACCTTCACATTTGAAATTCACCCGCTCTTTTAGACAGATCGGACAAATTATAGCGCCACAACCTACGCATGTGTTATCTGACTTATTGCAGGCACAATGACCACACACATTGGAGTTCAATTTTACTTCTCTTATTCATCCGTAATATAAAATTCTTGAGTGATTTTTAGTAATGTCGGTCACACAAGCGGATCACTTTTTAGGAGCTATCGACAAAAATAAGGCAGCAAGTTGATAACGGATAAAACAGCGAGAAAGAAAACATTTTCCAAAATTCTTGTAGCCATACATGAATCCAGTAAATCAGCAGATAAAGCAGTCGATTATGCAACTAGAATTGCAATAGATTATGATGCAATACTAGTAGTACTTTACGTGGTCCGAACACATACCAATTTAGACACTGCAACTCCTCAAAGTCATGTAATCGACTTTAAGAAGCAAGCGCAAGCATACCTTTCAAAAATATTGGAAAAAATACACAAACATGGGGATATAGAAAAGATTGTAAAAGTCAAGACTGAAATTATCGCTTCAAGTAAAATAGCCGATGCCATAGCACACTACGCCAAAGATAAGAATATAGATTTAATTGTTGTTGGACCCAGAGGAAGATCCAAACTCAAGAGTTTAGTATTAGGCAGTGTTACGTCAGATGTGGTAAGGCTCGCGAATTGTCCGGTATTAACTGTGAGGTAAATAAAAAGGAATACAAATTGAATCTCATAGCATTCAGACGTCTAATCCTTGCGATAACCATAGTGATCTTAAGCGTCATTTTGGTCGCAGTCATTTTGGGTAAGATTCAATGAACGGTGAAAAATAAGATTGACCCCGACGTCCGAAATCTGCATTTTAAATTTATATTTTTTAGATCACTTATTTTTGTAATAGTTTAAAAGCATGATTTCCGTTACCGGTTCTGAAGTAGTGTAATATCCACAGTAGTGCAATTGGTTCTAGAACCCTAGAGCCTTCTATCGCACCAATGTCGATTGTTTCCCATCCGAACTTTGAAAGTATATCATCTGTTACAAACTTTTTAGCTTCCCCATCGTTTCCACATATAAACATAGTAGGCTTCCCACCAGGGAAATCAGGATGTATCATATGAGGATTTCCAACAATGTTGAAAGCCTTTACAACTTTGGAATCAGGTAACATTCTTTGAACGGTCTCTCCAGCAGAATCTGTGTGGCCTAAGGCTAATGTTGGTGGCATACCTTTAGAAAAGTCTAATGGGTTCGTTACATCAATAATAATTTTCTTAGCGAGGTTTGTAGGATTTGCCAGTTGTATCGCATCAGCTGTTCCCTCCCACAAAGTAGCTAACACAACGAGTTCACCAAAACTCGCTGTTTCTGCAAATGTTCCTGATGATGCTTTTTCTTTATCGTGTTTGTCTATCCATTCAGTAATCTTACTCTGATTCGGATCACGTGATCCTATTTTAACGTGGTTTCCAAGTTCTATAAAACCATCTGCTAATTTCCGTCCTACATCGCCGGATCCTATTATTCCGATTTTCATGATATAGTTTTGTTCTGCTGATTTATACGCTTTATATTTTGGGCAATGCAACACACCAAAAATTAAGACTCAATAACTACGTGGACCCGCATTGTTAACAATACCATTCCGGACGGCTCAAGACCTTAGTTCTAAATTGACTACTAGTATCTATTTGCATTATAGGACTATTTACTAATTTTATTTCTATAACAAAAATACTTGCAAGTAGTCATCCGATATGAACAGGACTCAATATTCAGACAAATAAAGGTAAAAACTTAAGTGCGTAATTTGTATGAAACCTTGTATGTATACAATTTCATGTCGAGATGTTGGTAGGGATTGTGATTGTGTTGTACAAGGAGAAACAGAAGAAGAGATTATGAGGAATGCAGCAGAACATGCAGTCAAAGACCATGGCTACAAAGAAGAAGAGATAATGACTCCCGAGATGAAGGAAAAAATTAAATCATATATACGCAAATCTTAATGTCTAAAGCTTATTTCGGTCTCTTTAGTGTGATCAAATTTACTTTATATCCATTTTATTCCCCCGTCTTATCAAACTTTACAGCTTATGAAATCCGAAGGAATAAAAATGTGATTGGATCTCCAGAATTTAAATGCTGTTAACATCTTCGGATTATATCCAGATAATTGTTGCAATAATATATGCTGTAGCACTATTTTATACAGTCTTAACGTTCAAGCGTTCGAAGGAATTAGACCAAATTAGGGTAACAGAAACTATTTTTAACGATATCCGCCAACTGGATCGAGAATTGTCCAAGTTACGTTCAAGCTCTCAAGATGATCAAGTGAGGAAAGAACTTTATTCACGGATATTGAATACTGTAGACTGGTTATCTTTTCTTATCAATACAAAAGTGATCACTGATAGAAGAATGATATCATATATGAAACCCACATTAATCCAATATTATCAAGATGCCTTCGTTCAGAATATGCTTGCGGATGAAAGATATTCTAATTCCTATCACCAGTTTAAGAAACTATATCAAAAAATGAAACTGGACTAATTCTTTATAGGAACTATTTAAGAGAATCAACCATTAAAGCGAAAATTTAGGAGAAATGAGTTGTACTAGGAACAGTTAGTACGTTTCTTTAAGCATCTACACTCAACATATTATTCAGTTGTCTTTCCGTCAAATTCTGCCTCGTTATCTTCTGCTTCCTTTTTAGTAGATCTTGTTATTCCGTCTTTGTGATGGGGTGGGGCATAAAGTGTGTACATTTTCAGATCTGCTTGTCCATCAATATTAATGATATTATGCTTTGCTCCAGTTGGGATTATGATTGCATCACCATCCCTGATTTCGTACTCGTTACCGTCGATAATGCATTTTCCATGACCACCTTCAATACGAAAGAATTGATCATTTTCAGAATGAATTTCTTCTCCAATTTCCTCTCCAGGTGACAGACTCATCAGAACAAGTTGAATATGCTTGGAACTGTACAAAACTTTCCTAAAGTTGGTGTTATTTATGGTGTCTTTTTCGATCCCTGTTTTATATCCTTTCATATTCTCATATTTAATCTAATTTTAATATATAAAGCATGGGAATTACATCAGTCTAATCCTAATTCGCAACAGTTCAATTATGACACACAACTAATAGTTCCGATTGAATATTCAGTTGTATCCCGTCGGCCGAACACAAGTGGATTTGAGCAGGCAAATTTGCAACAGGCTAAGGCTAACCATAAATACTTTAAAGTAATATGGATTACATGGGTAAATACGTGTTACTTCTAAATTGGACAGATCAGGGAATAAAAAATGTTAAAGACACTATTAAGCGGGCTGAATCTCTTAAATTGTATCTGGAGAAGAGAGGTGGCAAGCTAACTGATATTCTTTACACTTTTGGACAATACGATGCAATAGTAACTGCAGAATTACCCAGTGATGAAATAGCGATGTCAGTTTCCTTAGGTACCGGCGCGTTGGGCAATGTGCGAGTTACAACTCTTAAAGCATTTGGTCTGGATGAAACGAGAAGAATAGTTGACGAACTGAAATAATCATAATCTAGTTCTGCTACAATATTCAGTCGTATCCCGACTGGCCTGTAAGGCTTTAATGTAATCAATCAAAGCCCTTACTAGTGACCAGAACACATATTGAATCATTCATAAGACCTGTATAATTTACTCGAATTGCATTAAGTTATTTTTTTAGAAAATCTAACTTTACTCTGGGATTTCAGGTTCAACTAGTTTTGCTAGATTATTCAATGATTGCTGCCAGCCTACATAGCACGCTTCAAGAGGAATGACAGTGGGCAAACCTTCTTGTACTATGGTCATTTCTGTTCCTAGTGAAACCTTCTTCAAGGTTACAGTTACTTGAATTTCCCCAGATAAGTTTGGGTCATCAAAATTATCCGTATAACGTAAGCGTTCGTTTTCAACCAGCTCACGGTATTCTCCACCAAATGACATGCTCTTTTGAGTGGTAAAGTTTGTAAAAGACATCTTGTAGGTTCCTCCTACCTTTGCATCCAAGTGATGAACGCTACAAGTATAACCATTGGGTGGTAACCATTTAGCCATGGCATCACGGTCAAGAAAAGCACGATAAATTTTCTCTGGTTTTGCTGTAAGTACACGATGTAAATGAACAGTGTTAGTAGACATAGGCTTCTTAATGCAATATACTATTAAAGTATTCTGGCTTATTAGGTTTTGATAACTAGACATAAATCACATACTGCTGATCTCTTGATCTATGAAATATTTTCACTTTTGCATTCCCTTATTAGGTTTCTCATTTTCTTTAGGTCAAGTCCTTTTCTAGGGACTAATTTGTCTTTAATCCTTCTCAAGAAGTAATGAATAAATAAATTAATATACTGTAAACTTGTAGTTATATTAGTAACAATAGAACCGACTTACCATTTAGAATTTAAGAAAAAGTTCCGATTGAATATTCAATCGGATCCCGACGGCTTCAGACCTTATGTGCATGAACAGATACATAAATAATTATTTTATGAATTCTCAATTGATTTTGGATTTATTATTTTTCTTAGCATAAAAGCAACCAACGAAGTGCCGATAAAAGGAGCAGTCCAATATATCCACAAATCCGCTAGATTACCTGATAGTAGAGCTGGAGCTAATGAGCGAGCTGGATTCATTGAAGCCCCCGAAATAAGTCCAAAGAAGAATATATCCAACCCAACTATTCCACCAATTGCAATACCACTAAATCCTCTTAGTCCTTTTGTTAGAACGACTGCAAAAATAACAGCCATTAATAGTCCGGAAGCCAAAACTTCTATCCCGAAAATAAAAGGAATCGGAAAATCATAATTTGGAGAATTGGCTCCCAGATTAGCTTCCGTTCCAATAACATACTTTACAAAAAGGCTTGCAAGTAAAGCACCTATTATTTCGGCACCAAAATACCATGCTAGTAGATTTTTTCGTAGATGTCCTGTGATTAAGTAACCTATAGTAACAGCAGGATTAAAGTGAGCCATAGAAACTTTACCAAAAAGGTAAACAGATATTGCCACACCGACAAAAGGAGCAAATGCTATAAACGGAATTCCCAATATTCCTCCTAGTTTTGCGTCAATAACAACAGAACCCGTAGCGGATGTTACTACTATGAATGTTCCAACAAGTTCAGCAAAAAATTTTTTTTGAGTTGTTGTTAATTTACTGGTAAATCTTGATACTTGCAACAAGCTCTTTTACTCTCTGGTCAATTTCATCTCTTATTTCCCTCACTTTTTCAATAGGCTTACCTTTTGGATCCTCTATGTTCCAATCAAGCAAATTCTGCAAGAAAAGGGTTGGACATGATTCTTTTTCCATACAGCCCATATTTACTATATTTGAGGAATTACGAATCATATCATCTGTTAGCTCCTTTGATTTTTGGTTACTAATGTCTATTCCAGCTTCCTTCATCGCCTCAACTGCAATTGGGTTGATTTGTGAAACTGGTTTTGTTCCGGCACTTATACCCTCGTATCCTTTATGTGCATATTTATTGAAGAATCCTTCGGCCATTTGGCTCCTACCTGAATTTTCTACGCAGACAAACAGAATTGACTTTACAGGTTCTCGTTTGAAGAATTTCATTAATTTGTTACTGCTCGAATTACTACGCTTGTAATTTTTCTATCACTTTTGTTATCTGGTTCCATGTATGTCTTTTCATTCAAAATCCTAACATTTTGAAATCCGGCTTCTTCTATGCTGTTAATGTAATTTTCCTTTGTTAATGCACCATCAATGCAACTACACCAATCTTCTGCATTGACTGATTCTTCATGAACTTCTTTGCTTGTTACTAAATCAGAAATTATCATTCTTCCATTACCATCTTTCTTTAAAATTCGATATATCTCTTTGAATGTTTTTACCTTATCAGTAGCTAGGTTAATAACACAATTACTTATTGCGACGTCCACCGAATTATCTTCAACAGGAATGCTATCTTCAATGTCTCCTTTTCGAAACTCAACATTGGTAAATCCATTTTCTTTGGCAGCTGAAGTTGCTTTATGTAGCATCTCATCAGTAAAGTCTATGCCAATCACTTTACCATGACCCTTAACTTCTCTTGACGCTAGGAATGCATCTATTCCGGCACCTGAGCCTAAATCTACCACAACATCTCCTGTTTTCAAATTAGCGAAATTAATTGGGGCTCCACAGCCTAGACCAAGTATTGATGACTTTGGTATAGATTCCAATGCGACGCCATTGTAACCAACGGCAACTGAGGACATTTGAGAATCGGCTTCAGTAGAGCTGCAGCATTCTGGGCCACAGCAACTCTCTGAGTTGCCTTCTAAGGCAATTTTGCCGTATCGTTCTTTAATTTTTGCCTTCAATGTTTCTTGTTTCATATCATTATTGTTTACTACAGAAACTATTTAAGTTATTAAGAATACTTTAGTAAACTAGGTGACATGTTGGAAACAAAAGGACAGGGAGGAAACCAACTCCCGATGTATAAGAATGAGTGCAGTTTTGAGGGATATAATGCAGCCATATTGATGAAGGAAACGGCTAAAATTCGGAAGTTAATTACTAAAAGAGGAACGATAGAGATGTTAATACCACTTTGTTGCTCCACACAGCCAGTAAGATACAAGGAATTTAGAAAATTACTGAAAGGATTTAGCAGTAAGACGCTAGCTCGCAGATTAAAAGAATTAGAAGAGGCTAAAATATTAGAAAGACTAGCATACAATGAGATACCTCCTCGAGTAGAATACAAACTTACCTCTAAGGGACAAGAATTAGTAGAATCTGTAATTAATCTAATGCAATGGATGAGAAAGTGGTCAAACACCAAGTGAAATAGGATTCGAAAACAGAAAATTTCTAAATAGACCAAAAATAATATTAATTTCTGCACCACTATTATTGTGATCAAGTTATTTAAGATATTAAGACATAGCTTTACCAGAGCAGTAAATAATGTTTAAAGGCAAATTATATAGAAATAAATTAAATGCATTTAGAATTAAAATTATCGATATTGCCTCAGATAACGTTAAATGTTCAGAAACTAGTAGATGATGACTTAAAAGCTGCAGGCATAATGGATTTTAAATTGGAAGATTTAATGAAAAGGATTCAAGCGGGTGAATGGGATTGGACTATAATACAACTAGCCAAGCAAACATTACTTAATATCATTCTAGCTATACTTTTCAGTGTATTAAATTATCTCGAGAGAAAGTTTTAGTTAAAACGTGCGAAAAAAGATAGAATTTCTAATCAAAATTGTATTGTATATGCATCTTAAATTTTTTATTTAGTGGTGTGTTATTATTTTATGTTTAATAGAATCTTATATTGTAAGGTTAACAAAAGTATGGGTGAGCTGTTATAATCTTTGTTGACCACAACTATAATACATGCCAGCGAGAAGCTTATGGCAAGGTAGTATCTCCTTTGGGCTTGTAAATATCCCGGTTAAACTATATACGGCAACAAACAGCAGAGAATACGTCTTTAATCAATTATGTGAAAAGGGTCACAGAATTAGATACAAAAAATGGTGTCCAGAGGAAGAAAGAGAAGTTCCTTATTCTGAAATAAAAAAAGGTTATGAAATCGAAAAAGACAATTACATAGTATTCGAAAAGGAAGAGCTAAACAAGGTAAAATTAAAGACAAGTCATTCCATAGATATTAAGGAATTCATCGAATACAAGGAACTCGATCCCATCCTAATAGATAACAGTTATTACGTTGCCACTGACCCAAAAAAAGGAAACGAAAAGGCTTACGCACTTTTAGTGAAAATATTAAACGATAATAACTTGGTGGCCATAGGTAAGGTCATTCTTAAAGACAGGGAAAACGTGGTAGCCTTGAGGCCTTACCAGAGGGGTCTTGTTATGCATGTCTTAAATTACCTGGATGACATGAAACCCGTAGATGAAATACCAGAAATGGGGAACACAAAGTCAAAACTAGACCCGCAAGAACTTTCGCTTGGTAAAATACTGGTGCAAAAATATCGCAGCAAGGAATTTGATATTGGTGATTATTCCGACACCTATGTTCAAGAACTTAGAAAGCTTATAGAGGCAAAGAGTAAAGGGAAAAAATTTATTTCATCTGCTCCTAAGGAGACAAAGCCCACCAAGGATCTTCTTGAGGCCCTCAAGGCCAGCATTGAAACAAAGAAGAAGTAATTCTTTTTACCTTTTACTACAGATACTTAATTTTGTTCTATAGTATTTTATCTTATGTTTCTATCACAGCGTATTATTTTGGTTAGAGATCAGACAGCAAAAATTAATGTAATCTCAAATGATTTTGTGAAATCCAATTCTGATACTAGACTTCAGATTTCCTTTGTTTATCATTTACGTCAAACCAAGCTGTCTCATCATTCCGACCGTATCATAGAATAGATTTTCCTCAACAATTCTACCGTCCTTCCAACGAGCGACCGTGCAGAAATCTATCTTGAATTTCTTGTTTGTAGCTGGAATCATCTCGTCATCAAGACCCTTCATAAGACCCTTGTGGGTGCCTGTAAAATCGGCTATCGAACAAGTCCAATCGCCCTGACCGAAGAAAACCTTATACGGATTGTTCTCTACATGATTGTCAGGAAATGCCTTGAAAAAATACTCTCCCTCAATTTTATGCTCTTCTATTCCTATAGTAGGTGGCTGACCGGGCCATCTCACTATCACGTCATCAGCATGACGTTCACCAAAAGTTTCCCAGTCCTGTGAATTCCATGCATCATCTAAAGTCTTCATCAACTTCATATTTTCTTCAACACTCATGAACAACATATCACTCAAAAATAGAAAAGTCTTTCATGAATTAACTCTAGTATTCGTGGTTTTTGTTCGCTAGATAAGTCCTTTATTATTAATAAAAATCTAAATGTCATGCGATAACCCGAATACATGCACGGTCCGAATCCCGACGGGTAAACAGTGAAATAAAATTCTAATATCAAACATACCAATGGTTTGGTATTAGTAAACAAGACATCTTACTAGACTTAAAGTGTTAGTTTCACCATCTATAACTTGTGAAGCTAAAAATAATTAAAATGGAGCTATTAAAATGAATATCTTACTAGATACTTCGTTCTTAAGACAATATCAAATTACAAAATCAAAACATGGAGAACCAAACACCTCAGAGTTGAAATAAATGGGTAGAGGCATCCTAACGATTTTTATCGTAGTAGCAGGGATACTCTCAATCCTTTCTGGTGTGATGCTTACGTAGGTAATTCCACAAGGTATGACGGATCCTGATATTAAAGGACTGAACATAATCAATACAACAAATGTTGAAAAGGCGACCGGCTCAAATCCCATTGCACAATATACACCGTCACCCACAGTGTCAGAAGAAAACGAGAACATTGGTAGAATTGCAAATCTGCCGAATAAATGCTTAGGTTCCGCACTTTGTCCAGACTAGGATCTAAGTTCGTTGCGTGATTTATTTTTTCGAAGAATAATACCCACTAAATAATTTGATCTGCTTTCATATAATTATTGTCCTTATAGCATTTAGAATTCCAGTGCATGTTCTGTTATAATATTGGTTAGAAAAAGTTTCTTCTAATTCTGTTATTTTTTATGTTAAAAGGTCAAATACCAAGATAGTAGAACCCTAGTACATGCAATTTCAACTCCCCTTGGTCCCATCGTATAGTAGCTTTGTGAAACCTGGTCACCCCTAAAAAGAATCTGAAAATTAGACAATGTAACTATGTTCCGCTACAATATTCAATCAAATCCCGACGGCCGAAGATTTGAACAATTACTAGAACTAAATAAACTAATGCTTACAGAAGATCCATAATTGGTGGTTTTAATTTGGACAATTCATATTCACAAGTCTTTTTGAAATAGTGTCTGTGACAGAAAATTTTCTCTTTTTCATAACATGGATTCTTTAATCATATTAAAAAATTCCTTATCTGATAATTTCTTCTTCTGTTCTATCCATTGCTCAACATCTTTTCCAGCCAGATATCTCAGATTAGGATTTTCAGATGTTACTGCTTCTAATACTGCATTTGCTACGAGTTCTGGTGAAGAGCTATTTTGCCTCATATCCTCGATTCTTCTAGCCATTATTTTCATCATTTTTGAGTATTCCGAATTTGGCTCTTGTGATCTCTTTGCTATTACATTGGAAAAGTTAGTTCTAACGAACCCCGGTTCCACTAAGGCAACTTTTATGCCAAAACGATCAAGTTCGTAACCCATAGACTCACTAAGGCCTTCTAACGCAAATTTGGTACTAACATATGCAGAGCCACCGGGGTAGCCAAATCTACCAGCACCTGAACTTATATTTACTATTATTCCGGATTTTTGTTCCTTCATTATGGGAATGACAGCTTGGGTTACTCTTATTACTCCAAAGAAGTTGGTCTCATATTGTTGTTTTATCTCATCCATCCCAAGCTCTTCAAATGCTCCTACCAATCCATAGCCAGCATTATTAACTAATACATTTATCGTTCCTGATTCTGATAGAATTGATTCGATCGCATGGCTTACTGATTTGTCACTAGTAACATCAAGCTGAATAATTTCAATTGGCAAGTTTTCTCCACTCTTAACCACTCTGATTTTTGTTCCCTTCTCTGGATTACGCATTGTTGCATACGTATGAAAGTTATTCCTAGCTAGGACTAGGGATGTTTCGAAACCTATGCCACTGGAGCTACCCGTTACCACAGCTATTTTCTGGCTACTGTTAGTTCCCATACAAAGTATAAGTTGAAGAAACACATAAAGTTGATGTTTTTTGTAATTTATATAGATTGAAACTGCAAAGACATAAGACTTAGACAAGAAAAAGTCGGTACGTGTTCAAGCTCCGATTGAATTTTCAATCAAATCCCTCCGGGTTGATCTGAATTCTTAACAATACGATTGCCGACGGTCAGTCTTCAATCAGATTCTTTTTTATCCTATCACTTCTCATTAGACCAAGTTCCTCAAGTAGACCAAGTTCCTCAATATTTTAGTAGATGACTTTGCATAGTTTAATAATGGAACCTGTCATTCGTTCCTTAAGAGAAACTGATCTAAAAGAAGCAGATACCATCTTTAGACTATCCTTTGGCACATTTCTTGGATTGCCTGAACCTATGAGTTTCTTCGGCGATACAGACTATATCCGTACACGATTTAGGGCAGATCCTTCATTGTCACTCGCTGCAGAGGTAGATGGAAATTTCGTAGGATCAAACTTTATCGCAAGTTGGGGCAGTGTAGGAATATTTGGGCCACTCACAATCCATCCCGATTTTTGGGACAAAGGCATTGCAAAACATTTGTTAGACAAAACAATGGAGATCTTTAAAGAACTAAAAACTAAACACATTGGACTCTTCACCTTCTCCCACAGTCCTAAACATATCCACCTTTACCAAAAGTACGACTTTTGGCCTAGGTTTCTTACCGCAGTAATGTCAAAACCTGTCAAGTCAGAGTACGCAGAGAAAGAGAGCCAAGAAAAGATAAGTTGGACCAAATATTCTGACATCCAAAAAGAGCAAACATCAGAGGTTCTTGACAACTGTTCTTCTCTAACAGATTCGATATATGATGGGCTAGATCTCAAGAGTGAAATACTGTCTGTGGCAAATCAGAAACTTGGAGATACAATTCTCTTGACTGATAACAAAAGTAACAAGTTGGTAGGTCTAGCCGTCTGTCACTGTGGA
>Ga0193739_1000417_pt1 | contig 12053 bp, 10 predicted proteins | sample L2a2metaG_FD_144926 | JGI IMG/M metagenome (GOLD analysis project Ga0193739, IMG submission 144926) | Soil microbial communities from a riparian zone of the East river system, Colorado, United States - L2a2 | ecosystem: Environmental > Terrestrial > Soil > Riparian zone | place: USA: East River...
CAAGGGCGATCCAACCACCGAGACGCACGATTCGGGCGGTTACTTTGACCTCACGCCGGTGGACCGCGGCGAGGAGATCCGGCGGTTGATCGTTAAGGACCTGGTGTCGATGGGCTTCGAGGTCGAGGCGGGGCACCACGAAGTCGCGCCCGGGCAGCACGAAATCGACTTCCGCTACGCCGAGGCATTGGAGACCGCCGACAACCTGGCCACGTTCCGGTTCGTCGTGCGGAACGTCGCCTACCGGCATGGATTCCTGGCGACGTTCATGCCCAAGCCGATCTTCGGTCAGAACGGCTCGGGGATGCATACGCACCAGTCGCTGTTCCGGAAAGACGTCAACGCCTTCTACGATCCGAAGGGGCAATGGGAGCTGTCGGACGTCGCGCTGGCGTACATTGGCGGGCTGCTGGCGCATGCGCGGGGGTTCTGCGCGGTGACCAACCCGCTGGTGAACAGCTACAAGCGGCTCGTGCCCGGGTACGAGGCGCCGGTGAACGTGGCGTGGTCGATGCGCAATCGCTCGCCCCTGGTGCGCATTCCCGATCGACGGGGGTCGGGCACGCGCTGCGAGCTGCGGATGCCGGACCCGTCGGCGAACCCGTACCTCGCGCTCGCCGTCCAGCTCGCGGCGGGACTCGACGGCGTGGAGCGCAAGGTGACGCCGCCCGAGCCGGTGAACAAGAACATCTTCGAGATGAGCCACCGCGAGCGCCGCAAGTATCGGATCGACGAGCTGCCGCGCGACCTGCACGAGGCGTTGGACCTGCTGGAGAAGGACGATGTGATCACCGGCGCTCTGGGGCCGCATATTTACGCGCGCTTCGTCGAGGCCAAGCGCGAGGAATGGCAGGAGTACATCGGAAAGGTGACCGAGTGGGAGCTCGAGCGGTACTTGAGCGTGTACTGATTCTCGTCGTGATGGGGGGTGCGTCGGCGTGCGACATCCTGCCACGCGCCGGCGACACCCACGGAGAGCAGGTGGCCGGGCGGTGGGACTGGCAGGGCCGGCTCAGCGTGGAGACCGACACCCGGTACACGATCGTGCGGCTCAAGGTGGACACGACCGGCGTGACAGAGCGGCACGACGTCGTGAGCGCGCGCTTCGAGTTCGATCCGGGAGAGGGCACCGGCGACGAGTACGCGCTGAGCGTCGCCCTCGAGATCGGCGACGCTCGCAAGCTCGACGCGAACCATCCTTACCAGTTGGGCGCCGACATTCCCGCCTACGCGACGGTCACCTGTTTCTGCCGGCCGCTCCGGCCCGACTCGGTGCGCGGCACGTACACGATGTCGACAAGGGGTGTGCGGCAGCTCGCCGGCCGCATCGACGCCACCCTGTACTTCACGGCCTGGGACGACGCCAGCGTGCACGCCACCTATCGGCTACGCCAGCAGATTCACGGGGTGCGGCCGTGACCGCGCTCGGGCTCTTGGCGCTGCTCGTGAGCGCCGCCCCCCCCCCCAGACCGTCGCCACGATCGTCATCGACAACCGGAACATCTTCGAGCACGCAAACGACGGGCCGGGCTTCATCGCGCGGCTCGCGAACGCCCTGCACGTCCGTACCCGCGCGTCGGTGATCCGGCGCTCGCTGCTCGTGGCACCCGGGCAGCTCTACGATTCCGCGCGCGTCGCCGAGAGCGAGCGCGCCTTGCGGGCGCTGGGCGTATTCCGGTTTGTGCGGGTGGATACGGCTCGAGTCGGGGAGGGGGGGTCGCTGGCGCTGCGCGTGGTGACTGCCGACGGTTGGAGCTCCAAGCCGCAGGCGAACTACTCGACCGCGGGGGGCGACCAGACCTGGGAGATCGGGTTCGTCGAAGAGAACTTCCTCGGCACCGCGAGCGAGCTGGGCGTGTCGTACGGGCAGACGCCTGATCGCCGCCGGCTCGATTTCCAGTACGTGAACCCTCATTTCCTGGTGCCCCGCACGACGCTGCTGGTGCGCTACGGGGATTTCTCCGACGGCAAGCGGGGCGCCTGGCAGATCGGCGTGCCCTTCTATCAGACGGCGGCCCGACATGCGTTCGTCACGTACGGCGAGGCGGGACGGGAGCGCGTGCTGCTCTTCCGGGACGGCGCGCTGGTGGCAGACTCGCAGCACCGCGTCCTGCGCGTCGGGGTGACGGGAGGCGTGGCGCTGCATGCGACCACGCGGGACTACGTGCGGCTCTGGGTCGGTGCGGAGTGGCGGCGCGAGGACTTCGCCTTGGCGACGACGGCGCCGTTCCCCCGGTCGACGTTCACCTCGGGGCGCGTGGCCCTCGATATCGGGCACGTGCGGTTTCGCGTGCTGGAGCACTTCAACTCCTACGCGCGGCGCGAAGACGTCAACGTGTCGCAGGTCCTGCGGCTCGGCGCCCTGGTCGAGTCGGGCGTCGGGTACGAGGCGATCGGACAGGTCTCGACCGTTTGGCGCGGCGGCTTCGCGCTGTTGTACGGTGAGGCCAGGGGCCTCGACTCGACCCGACTCCGTGGCCGGCTGACGATCGTGAGCCAGAACTTGCCCCGCCAGACACTGATCGCCCACCTCGAGGGTGGCCGGCTGGAGCGGCAGAAACCGGGCTCCGAGTTCGATCCGTGGCTCGACCAGCGCGGTCCGCGACTGTTCGGGGCGCACGAGTTCACGGGTAACCGGATGGCATGGCTCGCGTTTGAGGACCGGATTCTCGTGGCCGAAGACCTGTGGGGCATGGTCGGTCTGGGCATCGCGCCGTTTGTCGACTACGGGGGCGCGTGGTATGCCGACGAGGCGGCGCGGCTCGGCGGCAACGCCGGCATCGCGCTGCGGTTCGGACCGACTCGCGCCGTGCACGGGGATGCGGGGGAGTTGGCGGTAGGCTACCGGTTCGGGGTCGGCACGGGGTGGGCGATCGCGCTGCGAAGAGGGTTCAGGTTCTAGGAGGGAGTGACCCATGGAGCCGGCACAAGAGATCTTCGACGTCATTCGGGCAGGGGATAAGGTGCGCCTCGAGGCATTGCTCGCGGCGGACCGGACGTTGGTCGATGCACGCAGCGATCTAGGTCATTCCCCGGTGTTGATCGCCCAATATCATCATAAGCACGACCTCGTTGCCGTGCTGCTCGCCGCCGGTCCGACACTCGACATCTTCGACGCCGCATCGGTGGGCCGCACCGATCGCGTCGCCGAGCTGCTCGACGCCGAGCCCTCGCTCGTCAACGCCTACTCGCGCGATGGGTTCTTTCCCCTCGGGCTCGCCGCGTTCTTCGGGTTCGCCGAGACGGTGCGGCTCTTGTTGGCGCGCGGTGCCGATGTCGCGCAGGTGGCCAAGAACCCGATGCGCATCCAGGCCATCCACGCCGCGGTCGGCGGGCCCTCGCGCGAAGCGGTGGAGCTCGTAGTCGAAGCGGGGGCGCCGATCAACGCGCAACAGCACAAGGGGTGGACGGCGCTACACGAAGCGGTGCATCAGGAGAACCTGGAGGTGACCCGCTACTTCCTGGCGCACGGCGCGGATCCCAAGCTGCAAAACGACGAGGGGAAGAGCGCGATCGGTCTCGCGGCGGACCAGGGAAGCGCGGCCATCTTGAAGTTGCTCAAGGGCCAGGGCTAACTTCCTCCTCCCGGCGCCGTAGCCAAGTGGTAAGGCAGAGGTCTGCAAAACCTCGATTCGTCGGTTCGATTCCGACCGGCGCCTCATATAGGCCGCTTCGGCGGGCTTTTTGCTTTATTCTTTGACTATCAATCGTAATGACGAACGGTTGTAATGAACCGCCTAGACTCATGAACCCCACCATCAACTTCCGCTCTGGCCTGACGCAACAGGCGGGAGAGGAAAACCCACCGGTCTCTTTTTGGCCGGTGGATCGCAGTGTTCCCGCAGGTTGATTAACAACCACGCTAAACCTCGCGCGCGCACTGCGGACCAAGGCAACCCGGTAAGCCGTTTGACGGAGCGATAACACTGGGCCGGGTCCAGGTCCTGCGAAATCGCAGAGTCATACAGCGACGTGTGTGCGGCCTCCCACTGAAACAACCAATCAATTAGCCGAATCCAAATTCTGAGCCTTTTGAGACAGGGGAGTCCATCGTTGGAAAGAATGCGCGCCAATTGATGGCGGCTGCGCTTGGCAATGTTGCGCGCCAAGTGGTCCGAACGCAGCCCTTGGAAGGTGGACAACAACTCTAGGATCTCACGGCTGGCGGGCGAGACCCAAGGCAGTGTGATCACCACGAGTGCGGCGAGCTGGTGCACTCACGGAAATGAAACCGGCGCGTACATGATCAGGCAAGGGCAGCGCGCGAAAAGGTCATAGCGTTGTTTTCAGGGGCCGGTCAGGTTCCCCAACAATCCTGTCAGTCGCAATTTCCGGGGAGGGGATGATGCGAGCGCATTTGAGACGTCGCGTTGCGTGGATAGTTCCCGCCGTTGCCAGTTTCATCGCTGCGCTGGGCTGTCACGATACCGACCACGTTGTTGGCGTTTCAGGGGAACAAGCACCGCAGGCGAGCAAGGTCACGCAGGTACGCCAGGAGGAGCAACGGGCGGTTGAGTTGAGTCGGACGATTCGTGGCTTTGCGGGATTTTATTACGATACGTCGGGGCATGTGATTGTCGCCGTGAAAGACGTCGACAATGCGGGAGCCACGCGCTCTAAACTCCAGCCCCTATTCCTCGAAGAACTTGGCCGATCCCGTGTCCGGCATCCGAATGCGGATGTCTTCGTCAGCGACGCACAGTACTTGTTTATGGAGCTCCGAACGTGGCGGGATCGCTTTCTCGCTCGCGATGTCCTGTCCTTCCCGGGAGTTGTATGGCTCGATCTCGATGAAGCCGCGAACCGCATCGTTGTAGGCCTCGAAACCGGTGCCGACGCTTCGAACGTGCGCGCGCTTGCACTGGATGCTGGTGTGCCGCTCGCGGCCGTCGAGTTCGAAGCAACCAAGCCGTACGTCTCCCACACCACCTTGCGGGATCAGTTCCGGCCCATTCAGGGTGGCGTTCAGATTCAGCGCGTTGTCGGTACGACTCGCGCGACATGTACCCTGGGCTTCACGGCGCTGTGGAGCAACCAGCCGGTGTTTCTAACGGCCGGTCATTGCAGCCCGAACGTCATGGGTACGGACGACGTGGCGCAATACCAACCTGTCGCTCCACTTACACCCGCCGAGTCGGCAACGACGTCCGCAATTGGGCGCGAGCTCTTTCGGTATTCCGAGGTTTGCGGAAACCGCCGATGCGCATCTAGTGACGCGGCGATCTACGGCTTCATACCGCTGCAGACGTGGCAGCTCGGGCGGATAGCACGCCCGACCATCGGATGCTTCCCAGGCCCCTGCAGCCCCCTTAACCTCACTGTAAATGGATCATGGGTGGTTGATACGACGCGAACCGGCTTCGTCGTGAATGATTTGGTCAACAAGATCGGCAGTTCGACGGGATGGAGCCAGGGTCTCGTGACCCGCACGTGCGTTGATGTCACTCCCACGCAGGGTGTGACGTATCGTTGTCAAATGTTCGCGAGCTATGGCGCGGACGACGGCGACAGCGGTTCACCAATCGTGCTCGAAATTCAGGGGGGATCAGACTCGACCGTCTCGCTCGGAGGGATTCACTCCGGAAGGTCGGGTAACAACCAGGTGTTCAGTCCGTGGTCCGGGATTGTGCAAGATTATGGAAGTCTTGTGGTCGTGCCTCTGGAAGCGGATACAGCATGGATGTTCTTGACCGATCGCATGCCGCAGTTCGACACGGCAAAGGTCGCCACCCTCCCCGGGGACACGTTGCGCGTATTCAGAACCGATGTCAGCCTCACGTTCAGGCAGAATGTCACGGACGCCGACAAGAGAGCTTTCTTCGCGAGTCACTCGATGACGCACATTCAGGTGACACCCACGGGACGGTTTTTTGTGCGCGTCCCGGATCGGGGGCTGTCGGCTGACTCCATCCTACAGACCATCGCATCGTTGAGAAACGAGCCAGAAGTGGCGCGCGCCGGATGGGTACTTCGCAGTGAGCCTCGGGTCGAGCTCAGCTATCGATTCCCTATCGATGGCCCAGGTCTCGGGCGCGCGGACTGGGTGCCTACCGCCCCGACGTCGCTTAATACCTGGGCGATGCGCGCCGTTCGCGCTCCGTTAGCGTGGGGATGCGAGACCGGCGATTACGACAATACGCCGGTGCGTCTGGGCATTCTTGAGTACAAGCACCAATCGATGCATCCAGAATTCCTTCGGTCATCGCCCCAGCTCTGGGAGCCGCCAGACGGCCCGGGCCTTATCGCGTTCGCCTCTCCACAGCCGCAATCGGTTGTGCAGACTCGGGAAACCCATGCGATCGCGACGAGCGGCCTACTCGCCGCGGAGGGTAATAACAACTCGGGTGTTGCTGGACTGAATTGGCGGTCCGACCTATACCCGTACAATGCCTACAGTCCGGCGAATCGTATGCTGCCGTTCGTAACGGGCCTCTTCGTTCTGACTACGCAGCTGCAAGTTGATGCTCCCCGCGTCCTGAGCGTGTCGATCGATCAGACTCTCCCTCCGATGAGGCCCAACGCGCCGCAAGACACGATCGAGCGCGAGGGGCACATCAATGACACCGTGGGGGAAATTTCAGCGCTTCTGCGTCAGACACCGGGCATGTTGCTTGTTATCGCCGCGGGCAACGACCGATACAGGGGGACCGTGGCCGACTATTTCAGAGAACCTACGCCTGCGCTGCTTCGCCTGGCGGTTCTCAGGATACGGCAGGACTCGGCACAGTATCGCGACCGCATCATCGTAGTAGCTGGCACGGCGATCGGAAACAACTTCTGGGACGTCTCCGCCCATAGTGCGACCGAGGGAAGTAACTTCTTCGCCGGCATGATGGACATTGCTGCCCCGGCGGAAGATGTGAGGGTGCTGGACCGCTGGACGGGGCAGACGGGAACCGCAGTTCCGACAGTTTTCAGCACAGGGACATCTCTATCCGCGCCGATGGTCGCGGGAGTGGCTGGGTTACTCCTCGCGATGGATCCCTCGCTTACTGCTGAGCAAGTGAAGGACTACATCGTGTGGGGCGCCCGGCGACCACGCGCTGATGAGCAAACGGGACAACTCGCCGTACCACCCGCCGTCTCGGGTGCACCCGAAACGATCTATCAGCTCGACGCTTACGGGTCGCTCACGTTGATGGCCGCCGAACGCCAAAGCATCCCAGTGTGCGGTAATCGCGCATGGGTCCAGAACAATCAAGTGATCGCGGAACGCGAACTCGGAACGCCGACCGCTGAACCACTCTTCAACCTGACCGAGCCACGGTCATTCGTGAACGTGCGGCACGGCGGACGCCGCGTCGAGGTCTCGGACGATACCAGTGATCGTGCGATCGAGTTCGTGCAGGATCACTGGGTTTCCACGCAGAATGCACCAACAACAGCCCGCGGTGGCACGCACGCCTCCATGGAGGCGTGGTCTCATGATCTTGATACGCTCGTGAGAGACCGGTTCTGGACGTCTGCGGACACGGCCTTCTTCGAATACACCGCGAACACCTTCAACCCGTTCACTCAGCGAATAATCGACACGCTACAGCTCACGTTGGCGAGGTTCACGGGCGGGGAGTGCGTGCGCCGTGAGTCGGATGGCGATTGTAACTTGGGGATGCCATCAGTGGGGACTGAAGAGGGCGTAATACAGAAATACGCCTATGCTCCCATCGGGAATCGCCTACTCGTGGCCGTCAATTATTTGGTGACTCGATGGCTGAGTTTTAGTGGTTGGTCCAATTGTCCAATCCCCGACCCTTCAGCCGATCAAACCACTTGCCGGAATACGACATACCAGCAAGTGTCGGAGCGCAGCGAGATCTGGGCGGTCGATCTGACCACCGGCGCAGAAACGGCCCGATGGACCGTGCCTGGCCAGGTATATTGGCTGGGTGTTTCTGACGACGGCGGACAAGTTGTCGCGGGGGAAGGCGTGCTGACGACGGTTTGGACCTGGCAGCCGAGACTGAGCGGGGAAGGCTTTGAGCAGGTTTGGAGCAATCCGGGAACCGTGACTGATTGCAGCGTGCATTATCGAAGTCTCGCGACTGGGGCTGAGTTGCGCCCGCGGATTGTCACTTCCGCTGGCTGTACGTCATCGACGCGTGGAAACGGGACTATTGCACCGGCTCCACCGATTAGCGGAGGATGGTTACGATAAAGCTTCTGCGCACCCTGGCGTTATGGAGCCTGCTGGGATGTCAGTCGCCCCGGTCCCAACCGGCGCAGCCGGGACAAAGTGACCCGGCGAGTTGGCCACGTCTGTCCGAACACATGCCCGTCTTCGATACATCGCGAATCGTTATCCTCGGTGGTTCGTTGCGAGCGTTTCGGACTGATCTGTCGCTGACGTTCAAGGAAAACCTCTCCGACTCCGCCAAAGCCGCCTTTTTCGCACGGCACTCCATGAGCGTCATCGGCGTTACGCCAACTGGTCGCTTCTTTGTTCGCATTCCGGATCCCGGTTCCAGCCCGGACGCCTTCGTCCAGATCGTCACGCGCATTCGGGGCGAGCCGGAAATTGCGAGGGCGGGGTGGATCCTCCGAGATGAACCATCCGTCAAGTAAAGGACTACTTGTCCGGTTCGGCTTTATCGCCCAGCCTCCGCTAATCGGCGGAGCCGGTGGTCACCGGCTCGCGACGTTCGGCGCACGACATCACGCGCTCTGGGGCACGACCGGGGCACAAGTGGCCGGAACGAAATGCAAGTCAACGGAGCGGGTCGCAGAAGACCCACCGACTTTAAAGGCGTAACGCAGCTCGGCAGAGTCCAGCGCAACGATTCTTGGACTACTGCAAAACCTCGATTCGTCGGTTCGATTCCGACCGGCGCCTCTCCAGCTGGACAATGACTTACGCCCTCTCAGCGGGTCGCCTTGGGGCACAGATCGGGGCACAAAACGCTGTGGCCGAAGAGACGCGCGTCAGCCGTGAAGAGCTGTACGAGAAAGTCTGGACCGAACCCGTCCGCACGGTTGCCAAGGGCTTTGGAGTTTCCGACGTAGCGCTCGCCAAACAGTGCAAGAACCTGAAGATTCCCCTTCCAGGTCGAGGATACTGGTCCAAGAAGGCCGCGGGAAAGAGCGTACGGCGCATTCCGCTACCAGCTCTTCCACTCAATGACGCGGTCACACCTCGAGCCAAGACATTTTCCCCTCCACCGGTCATCGTCAATCCTGAGCTTCCCGGGCCAGTCGCCGACCAAATCGCGTTCGAGGCTGATCCGGCGAACGCGATCGTCGTGCGGGAAGACCTTCGTTCGCTGCAGCCGCTCGTGAAAGCCACCCGTGATGTTCTTGAAGGAAAAGTCGATCCCGGTAACTGGAGAGATGGTCTGACGCCTCGTCTCGACATCGATGTGTCGAAGTCCCAACTCCGGCGAGCTCTCCCAATCATGGATGCTGCGGCGGTCATCGCGGCAATCGCGCAGTTCGTGGCCGAAGCCTCATCAGCCTAGGCAGTCCCCCTTTCGTTGCGTGGGCACTTCGGGCGGGAAGGATCCCGAGTCTTGGTCAACGCATTATTCCCGCTCCTCCACAAACGCTTTCAATCGGGCAGCCGCCGCATCCCACTGCGCCCCCACGCGGTCAGCGCGCTGGCGTCGCGCGCGTCGGCCGTCGGAATCGAGGTTCAGACGTTGTCACAGTTCGCCGTCGGTCATACGGCACGCCCGGGTCTCGTCCTCGGGTACGGTGGCATCCCGACGGGTCGAATCGTCGAGGGATTGCATCGGCTCGTCCAGTGTTTCCCCGACCGAGGTTCGGCCGCTCGGGCTATCTCTCGGCGGAACCGGGGTGATCTGATACGCGGCTAGAAGTAGCTCAGCCACCAGGCCGCGCGCCGCCGCTTGAGGTCGGCAAACCAGCGACAGAGCGGATAGGCGAGCACGAGCGCGACGGCCCATACCGTGTACACGACCCAAAGGTCCCAACCAAAGTCGGCCGGAAACCGCTCGCGCGGAGTGCCGAGCGTCGGCGGCGCGAGCCAGACGAACGGCGCGCTGCCGCCATAGCGCAGCGCCGTCAGTCCCACCGCGAGCAGATGAATCAATGGAATGTGCAGCACAAAGTAGAACAGCGGCACGCGGCCGAATACCAGAATCGGGTCGCGGTCCGGGCGTCGCACCCCGTCCACTAAGCCGAGGAATACGATCGCCGGGCCCAGCGTCATCAGCAGGAATGCGAGTGACGCAGGGTATTTCGTGGCGTTGAGGAACGACAACAGCGTGAAGAGCGGGCGCTCCTGGACGGCCCACGGCCGCGGGTCGCCGTAGACGTTCAGCGCGCGGAGCAGCACGAACGCCGCGGTGAGCGCGAGGCCGAGGCGCAGCAACAACCGCCGCCGCCGCTCGGGCGGCAGCCGGTACACTGCCCCGAAGCAGAAGCCCGCGGCCATGACGCCGATCCAGGGCACGAGCGGGTAGGCCACGATGATGGCGGGTCCTCCCTGGACCGGCAGCCACAATCCCTGCTGATGCAGGATCTGCCAAACCCAGGCGAACGCGCCGAACGACATGGCCGGTATGCCGTCGAACAAATTGTGCAACGCGATCATCGCGATGCTCAGGACCAGCAGCACGCGCGGGGGCAGGTACACCAGCAGCGCGAGCGCGACCATGCTCCACCCCAACGCCCAGAACACGAGGAGGAACAGCGGGCTGAAGGTGAGGTCGAAAAAGAAGCTCGCCCGTACCAGCGTGAACTCGAGCACGATGAGCCAGAGGCCGCGCGTCGCGAGGAAGCGCGACAAATCGGCCTTGGTGCCGCCGCGTTCGAGGCGCAGGAACGCGCCGATACCGGCGCAGAACATGAACGCGGGGGCGCAGAAGTGGGTGATCCAGCGCGTCAGGAAGATCGCCGGCGTCGTCTGCGTGAGGTCTTCAGGCCGAAACGCCATGGCGCCCGAGTGGATGTAGTCCCGCGTGTGGTCGATCGCCATAAGCACTATGACGAGCCCGCGCAGGACATCCACGGCCTGGATGCGCAAGCCGGCCTGCGGCGGTGGGGCGACACCGTCCAAACCCGTACTCATCCTGTCATAATGGAAGGGAGAGGCAGCGCCTGCCAGCCGTTTTCGGACCCGAATACTCTCGGAGATCCCGAGTCTTCCCCTACCTGGGGCCGATGATTCTCACACGTCAGCGTTAATCCCAAGAAGACAACAAAAGCAGGTCCTTCGCTCGCCACCATTTCTCTTGGGCCGGCCCCGTTCACGACATCGCGTGGCTTGCCCGCGCGCCCCCGCCTTTCCGGCCCTCCAAAGCCGCCAAAAATCCGCGTCCGCAAACGGCGCGCTGCCTCAAGGGGCACTGGAATGCGGAGGTGACTTCTTAGAAGAGCAGCATTTGCGGGCAGCATCAGTTGCGTGACGAGGTCCTCGCGCGACATGACAACGAGGTCAAGATCATATGCCTGCTTGATGCTGTCTGCCCATTCAGTCTCCGTAGTGCCCGTAACTTTGGCTGGCGTAGCGAATATCAGAACAGTTACGTCCTTGAAGCGCTCACGGACTTTCTGGGCGTCGAACTTTACCTTCGTTAGGGGAGCAGTCGTTGAGCACGCAAGCCCCTTTCCTATTCCATTTGGGGCGAGCACGGCAGGTGCGTATGCGTCCAGGCCTTCGTCCCGTTTTCGTTCGCGCGCTACGAGATCCGGCCATTTCTGCTTTGCCAGGATAACCGCGAGCCCCTGGAACCTCATGCCCTCCTCGTCGACGATGAGTTCGTCGAGGGCACGCTCAACGTCGATCCTCAAGACGGTCATGTCTTCGCCAGATCCCTTGTTCGTTGGTTCCTAGTGCGCATATAAGCGAGGATGGGACAGAAGCGCCGTCCTTGACCGTCGGATGTCGCTCAACCGAGTCTACCCGGAACCTATCGTGTCGACAGAAGAAGCTGGCCTAGTGGCGCCAATAGGACCGTGCGTTCAGGGTGTTATGGAGTTGCCCCCATTCCGTGGACGGGTGAGGATTGGGCCGCTCACGCTGCGGCAAACCGCCGTTCGTAGGTGAGCGGGGAGACCCGGCCGAGGGCGGAGTGCCGCCGGCGGGGGTTGTACCA